>Ga0065711_1029831_pt1 | contig 34677 bp, 17 predicted proteins | sample Hoacrofraction12_FD_59098 | JGI IMG/M metagenome (GOLD analysis project Ga0065711, IMG submission 59098) | Hoatzin crop microbial communities from Cojedes, Venezuela - Epithelial fraction 12 v2 (version 2) | ecosystem: Host-associated > Birds > Digestive system > Esophagus > Crop | place... | reverse complement strand
GCAGGGAATCAGGAATAGGAAGAGGAGGCTATTTACAAATGAGGATGGGGCTGGGAAGTGTGACAGAGCATGGAATAAGGAAAGGCCACGGAGCAAAATACTTCAACAAAGTGCTAGGGAAGAGCCAGGTCTGCAGTGAAAGGAAATGCTTTGGCAGAAGAATCTCAAAGCTTGTAAAAAGTGCTTTGTTATGCACAAGAGAAAGAGGCCATCATGACTGCAAGTCAGAACTGCGATAAAAGGGTCGTGGACGGGGTTGTGAATGGACCAAGTCGATTTAGGGAGAGAAAAATGGCTCTGAAGGCAAGAAACCTCACACCCACGTGTCAAAGTGTCTAAACTTGGAAAACATTTTCTCCAAGCATGAAAAATGTTCAGTTATTGGAATGTGGTGGGGGGATACCTCACCTGCAGGGAGAAGGTAAAGCTCCGGCTGTGCCCTCTGTGCTGATGCACTGGGGATGAGCCAAGGACAGGCAAGCATTGCCGGGATCAAGGGCTGAGCATCCTCCTGTGGCTCGCTCAGAGTCATCTCTTTGAATCATGGTTACAGTCCCTTGCTTGGTGGTTTTCTCCCAAATTCCCTGGGGAATGGGGTCATGGCTCCTTGATTAATGCATACACTTATTGATATGATTTGTTTGCTTTTCATCCCTGCCTGTCCCTCTGGCACTATTATTAAGGCTTTATGGATAAGAATTAAGTCTGTGATTCCCTCAGACAACCCGCGTTGATAAGCTGCTCTGTTCATTTTGACTGGCTCTGCACAGCAACACCGTATTTTTCGTAGTTTCCAAGCGCTTCTGTAAATAAACTGTAGCTTTACAGAAACTCCCCTTTCTGTTTCCTGCCCCACTCCTTGCATCAGACACTGATGCACTTCTTTGCTCTGAAAGGTCTGCTTCCCATTCACCCACGGCTTTTTTAGGGATAAGGGGATAAGTGTAGCCAACTAGAAATAAAAAAAAAACCAACAACAAAACAGAGAGAGAGAAAGGGAGATTTTTCTTACACTCTTTGTGAGGATGTGCTGTGTACTTTTGGCTCGTCTTCGGGCAGGACTACATGCTGCGAAAAGAAGAACAAGAACACGGTCAGGGTGCAGCGGAGGTGGACAAGATGAGGTTACACGTGCCTCTGAAAGTCCTCCCTGAGAACACACTGGGAGCACGGTGGGGAGCGGGGAAAGACGAAAGGGGTTTAAGGAAGATTCCAGCTGAAACAATCCAAAATAAAGTTCTTTGTAACATCATCTCAGAGACCGTGCTCCAGCTACACAATACAGACAACTGGGGGTACTGGCTAGCAGCCTTCCCCAAGTTTCTGCGCCTCTCCCACAGGCTTCCAGGAGGAACCGTCCTCCTCCCTTCTGAGTTCTGATCTGGCCTCCCACCTGCCAATGTTTCAGAAGCAAAGGAGCTTCTCTTCCCATCCAGTCACCTTCAAACATGAATAGGGTACACACTAACCTTGGAGAAGCCTATCGTTTTATCTAGATAGCGACTTTTTCAATAAGCTCAAACTCCTTCGTGACGTCATTTCACTTTTACTGCATGACGTCCAAAGCACAACATTTGCACTAAACCTAGTCTTTTCAGTCCTCAAAATTACCCATTTCGTTCCTTAACTTGGGGCACTTTGCTTAAAGTCTATTTCTCAACTTTATTTCTTAGACCTATGAAGACACCAAAATCATGGGCAAAACAGAATCACTAGACACACAAGATGCTGGTGACTGTAAGCCAAGCTTTTGACTGGACTGAAGCGATTGGTTTTGGGTGAGGGTTTTTTTTCTGACAAAGTGAAAATTTTTCAAGCACTTGTTGTTTCAGCTTGACTTAAAACTGGCCTGAAAGATTGTGATGCTCCCAGCTCTCCCTCTCATCGTATCTTACCCTTTCGTCTTCAGAATTACTGCCCTCCCCTGTGTTCAGGCTACAGAAGCTACAGGACTCAGCAGCCAGTGACAGAAACAGGCCTGCAAAAACCTGCCAAATTCAGATAATTAACTCCAATTCTAAAGGCTGACCCTGAGGGCAAGGCACGTGAATGGGGGGTTCCTATGCAGGCTATCCATGTATAATGCAAAGGCTTTGCAGAGCCAGGAAGGTTGTTGTGGGATGGTGGGTGACTCCTACTCTCCAGGTGAGCTTTCCTTTACACTTTTGGCATACATTCAACTCTCGGATTTGCAGTGCTTATTGCTGCTATGTAGTAATGTTTGCAAAGAGTCTTGAAGCTGTGGAATCAGCTAGAGGTCATGCAAGGCTGCTCGTCACTGCAGCCAAACTCTCCTCCTCTGATAGCAGGAATAACAAGCGGCCGGGCTTTCCGGGGCTCTGGTACAAGCAGAGCTGGCAGCAGGACCGAAGTCACTCTTCTTAGACAGCTTGTGTTTGCCTAAAAGCCACCCCTTGGTACCCCAGCGAGGGAGTAAGTGCTGAGCATTTGGACACCACTGAACAGAAATAAAGTTTTGGCCAGTGTTCTGCCCGCCGTGAAACGGGACAGTGATACGGGGAGGGATCAGTCTGGTCCAGTCCCTGCCAGCGACCCTTCCACACCAAACTCATCATAACAGAGCTGTCTGCCTGTACAGGGCTTGAGAATGTGCTAAGCTGTCAGTTTGATTACGGTCTGATTCGCATGGCCTGATATCCTCAGGGATCCCTGCTGCCTTCTCCTGCAGGACACATTTTAGATTTTAAACCATGGTGAGTGTGGGATGCAAACCAGACAAACATAATGAAGGTGGATTTTTTCCCTAGGAACATGTTGTAACTTGTTTTTGAAGCTGCTGAAATCATGTTTACTTCTGGAATTTCACCGTGTGAGGACTAAACTAATTGCTCACAAGCAAAATACTCAAGTGGAGAAAGGTTTTGTGGTGCAAGGAATGATCTTCTTGTCTCTCTGATATTTTATATATGTTTACTGGACAGTGTGAGGAGCACTGTTTATATAGATTTCTACCAGGAGCAAATACAGTTGTGCTGTTACTGGTACCCAGGCTGGTGCACAAGGAACAACACATAAATGTGCCTGACAGTAATAAATCTGCGTGTTTCCCGAGGACGTGTGATCCACAGTCCGAGGCACTGCCTGCCGTCTGCCAGAGCGAGTGGCGAATGGCTCACAGGGGCTGAAGAAAGGCAAGGCATGAAAGGGAAGTCACAGCACCAGCAAACATGCAATTACTTCAATGGCCATTGAAAGCAGAGTGAGTCACGGAGTAGCCAGAAGCGAGCCACTTGCGCAGGAACACAATGGCAGCGATGCAAACAGCGGGGCTGCGGGGCTCTCCCTGCAAACATGATTTTCCGCAGGGAGTGGGAGCAGGAAGGCAAGAACGAATCTTTGCAGACGATGTTTCTGGATTTGCCTGCAAAAGGGTGTTTGGATGTACAGCCCAGCTTTTGGGCAACAAAACCAATTACCGTGACAGTTCACTTTGTCATTTCCACTTATATTCTGAAATTAAGCAGCTGAGAGCTCATGCTCGCAGCTTGCAAGTACGGATCAGATCTGGCCCTGCAATTTGTTTTCCCTGCTTTTGCCTGCTTTCTTGTTGCTGAAATATGCAGCCATTGAGTTTAAACTAATTTGTTCAATCAAATGCAGACCGGGCTTTGTCCGGTTCTTACTCTTCATTACAAGCAATTACTGTTAATCATGCATTCATTTCCAGGGCATGGCTTTGGAAATGTTCCACTTACTGAGCCAGCAGACTTAAAATCAACATTCATGCAGTTCACCCAGTTCATCCGAGCTGCTAACTGCTCGCAGAACTTCATTTTCTTTTCTATCACACAGAATAGCCACACAGTTGCAAGCTGTCACTTTCGCAATTACCTCATAGGTACATCAACACCGATTCCAGACCTCCCAATTTTGCCGGTGCAAAGATTTTCCACAGCCACAGTGTCGAAGCACCTGCACGGATTAGCTCCAGAAACCAGCAGCGAGCGCTGGGCTGCAAACGGAGCACGGCGCGGCGCGGCAGAACGGACGAGCTGCTCGCCTCGGAGATTTCCCTGACGCGAAACACCCCGACCGTCTCACAGACAACGCCGCAGCGGTTGTTACAGTTTTGATGTACTCACATTTGGATGAAATCACAGTAGTGAAAACTTCTAAATTTTCATCGCTGCAGCTGTAAATCTGGTGCATTTTCCACCTCTCCCTCCTGACTGCCTCTCAGCTTCATGCAACCGCTCTGAACTTCTGGTAAATAGGTTTCACTAATCCAATCTGGCTCTGTGATCATTGTCCAGATCTACAAAGGACAGACTGATGCTATGATCTCATCTCATTCCATATTCTTCGTTGCAACATTTTCTGCTCCCATCTGCCTTTCTGTGAATACTATTAATGCAAAGATTTAATTTAGCTGTTACTTAAGCCTCCACTCAGATAGGAGTGTTTTATTTTACGTCTCCTTTTACCGGTTTGGAGAATTCTCTGCAATAAACGGCTTATAATTAAAGTCTATTCTGTGCAGCCAACGTATAGGCAAATAAACGTTTACAGAAGTACTGCAAGGATTTTTGTAATAAGTTGGGTTAATACTTTGTGTACTTTAAGACATTTATCGTAAACATTTGCTCCTCCCATATCATGAAGAGCTGACTCTAGTTGTATTAAGAAAAGCATTTTGTGCTTTACCTTTGAAGTTCATAAACTAGTAACTGAATCCTGGGCACTTCAATGTAAAATTTCAAACGTAGATGACTACAGAAGGGCACATCAGGTAGATATACATAGGTCTATCACAGAATCGTAGCATGGTTTGGGTTGGAAGGGACCTTTATAGGTCTGTATGCCCCTACACTTCAGTGGTTGCAGAGGGAGGGCAGGTAGCTCAGTCAGAGATGGGTTCCTACATGACTCAATGGTTCTGGGGTCTAATTCCATATTTATGCACTTCAGTAAAGGATCTTCTTGCCAAAGATTTTCATTCTTTAGTGCTCCCATCAGAAATTGTTCCTTTCCACATCTATGAAAATCTGTCCCCTCAACTTCTGGTGACTTTCTGCTGCCATGGATACCTGAGTTTGAAAATTTTGGCTTGCAGGCTCCAGCAACTTATGTAGCAGGAACACTCTCAAGTGTGAATAATGATATTAAATTGTGTCAGTCTGATGAATAGCCTTCATTACTAGCACGTGTGTGTAATTAACACAAAAACTAGTACTGTCTTGTCCTACAGATGTCTGCCACCAACAGTCCCATATGGAAAGTGCCAGCAAACATAGGCTGTCACTGTCATATTCACGTAATGTGTCTCCTTTGAAATAATGAATATTGGTCAAATACACATCCCAAGCTTGAAAGAATGTTGGCTGAGTGGAAGGTGTCACTGTTTCAAGAAAGCACCGAGTGAAGAGAAGCAGTCACCTCGTCACCTCCCAGGGCAGCCTCCTGCTGTCCAGGGGCAGCAAAGCCATTGCGGGGCTGGGGGCATTGTCCCGGGAAACTGGGCCGTGTCTGAAACGGGCGGTGGGATGGTGACATAATCGAGCAAAAAGTTCAATTAGTTTTTGATTTATTGCTCCACATGTTCTGCTTGTATGACCGATGTCATTAACATCAGGCTCGGCTGGCGTGTTCATCTGTCCCTGCCGGGCTCCCTCTGAAGGCGCACACACGCAACAGATGGGGAGCCGCACGGGCGCGAACGCCATTGTTTATCCCCCTATTGTTCCCGTGTCAAGCAATCAAACCAAATCCATTACCCGCCGAGAAAAAGATCAGCGCACCGTCCATTCAGCAGTGAATGGAGCAGAGGCGGTTATGCAGGGAGGCTTTCAAGCTTTCAAAAGGATGAAAAAAAAAATAATGAAGAGCAACACTGAATAGTTGAGCAAAAAAAAAAAAAAAGCTATAACAAATCTAACCCACCCTCTCTTTCACCTTTGGATATTCAGAGTCTTATGAGAAGAGGCACTTTCGGATCGAGTCATTGTTTTCCTAATTATAGGCATGATCTAGAGAAATTTTAAAATCATAGCTGGGGTTTAACATTAGAACAAATATTTGGTGTTTCCTCACGTTGAGGGGCGGTGGGGATGTGGAAACTGAAGTGAGACTGAAGAGCTGGTTACCAGCTGGCATCCACTGCGCTGCAGGTTAGGTTTTGAGCAGGCAGGCTCTGAACACCTACCTTTCTTTACAAGGCACACGATGCTCTGGGGATGAGTCACTCTGTGAAGAGAGCTGACAAAAGGTGCTCACATCACTTCCAGACAGAAAAATAGGGCTCACGAGGGCAAATATAATATATGTCATCTGAGGTCCTGCTCTGGGAATGAATTTTTCCCTGTTCATGAAAGGGAGTTTGCGGCTTCATTTTGCCCAGATCTGACAGGGTAGTCGAGCACCATGAATGCCCAGGGTTTTGCAGGACATCTTAACGTGGCTTCAAGAAAAGGACTGCACATATTGGGTGACTTCGCTAGCTGTCTGTGAGTTATTTTGGACAAATGTCTTGGTTTATCTAGCTACAAAACAGGTGTGGTAATACCTGCCAAGGAAGCGTACGACAAAGCTCAACTGCATGCAACCTGCTGAAGAACAGCAGGCAGTAATTTTAGACTTGAGGAAGACACTCTCCACCATGTCCAACCTAGGAACTGCTTGCAGAGCCACATCAGACGATTTCACATGCAATCTCCCTCCGGCTCCCTACTGACCTAGCAAGAGTCCAGTCTGTGGTGGGAGCAGGAAACCAAGCTGTTGCTGATTCTATGAATCAGTTTTTGTTCCCAAATTACATAAAATATCTAGAAACTAGGCTCAAATTTTTCCTCACTGCTAACCACAATTAATAAGCTATTAATTTAATTCACGTGGTGCACCACAGCCATGAGAAGACCCAAAAAAGTTTTTGCACCGGGGTATGTCTTTGACTGAAGACTCACAAGCTAACAAGTGGAATCCAAATTCCTTGCTGGGGGCTGTGATATAGCTGTTTACCAAACACCTGAACTCCTAGTGTTGCCAGTAAAGGGGCAAAACATTTGCTGGTGCAAGAACTCGATGACCAAAGGTGAACGGGGACAACTGAGGAGGAGGAGGAGGACAGCTGAGGACACAAGAACAGACATATGGTGTCTGACAAAACATCCATCTAACCTGATCTGCAGGTGTGGGACAGGGAAGGTATTGGATTTTGGGGAATGAGGGCAAAAGGAGGGAATGGTGGAGAAGGGGAAGAGACGTCTGCTGAGGCTGAGGGAAAAACAACTGGCGAAAACAGCAGAAGGCTCAGCAAACCTTGTCTACATGGCAGAAAATCCCATAAATGGGCAAAATGTCCCTCTGCGGAGGTGGCAAGGTTGCTTTTCCCATGGTCTGGATCTGTTCAGCCACATCTGGAAGAAACAAGCGTAGATGCTTATCCTGTTTACCAAGTGTGCCAGAGCTGGTAAGCTTAAAAGGAATCAAACAAAAAAGAAATGAATTATGGTTACAAAAACTTGTAATTAAACTTTGAATAATTTAAGATAAGCATCAGAAACCTCTAGACCTTATTTATCCTGGCCTTTTTAAACAAATCAATGCCCTTCCAGTGCAGCATTCGTCCAGTGAAGTCAGTGGGAAGCATCCTGGCACTCTCAGAATATGCAAGTGCTGTTGCCAAGGGATTCCCTGGCCCGCTGAGGACAGAGCTCTTCCCGAGGCAGGTCTCTGGCTTCTCCCTGGATCTTGTACCCTGTTGTGTAAGAGGCGAATCTAATCCGTACTGAGCCACCTGAGCTTATTTCTTACGGTTAGCTGGGCAATATGATAAGGATAAACCCCAGGTATTTTTGGAATAGGATTGTGAACCAGAGGTATGCACAGTTAACCATTTAAAAATAAGATGGGATAAAACTGCACATGCATGCTGCGGGCATTTACTCTACAACACCTCCGTGTGATGCAACACAAGCGGCATTTTTTGTGGAAGGAAAATCACTTTGTTTCATTTAAGGGCCACAGAGCTGCAACTGCCAATGACTGAAAAGGAAAACCAACAAAAGCAAAATATAAAGTGAGCTTCCCATACATAATCTGTTTCATTCCTCTAAATGAAAGGAAGAGAGAGACAGATATGCTACCAACAACTTCACCCCACACTTATAGCAATCTGCAAAACTAGCTCAAAATTAAAGCGGCACTGCATGACTGAAAGGTCTGTGAATAAGTGAAGAACTTTAAACATAATATTTTAATTTGCATTTGACTGGAAGCTGCTGTAACAGATTTTACCCAAATGGGAATAAGACTGAGGCATTTAAAAACATTCTGAACTTTGAATTCACTGTTGGAGACAAGGAGAAAGCAATGCAAGAGTTGTGCAGCTTGAAAGGACTTCTCTGCTAAATACCAGCCAGACCTGGAAGCCTGGCTGAAAGCATCCCTCCACCAGTTACAGAAAGATACTGCAGGATCCTGAGGAAGAAAAAAAAAAACAAGCCTGGTTGGCTCCTCTTAAAAAAGTTACATATAGATAATTGGACAGCCACAAATTTGCCCTAAGCTTGTAAAACACACTTGAGTAAGTCCATACAATGATTAGCGAGAAACACAATGCCCAGCACTGCAAGGTTCAAGTCCCGCAGAGCTGGTGCCAGCAGCAGGGATTGCCCTGAGCCAGCTTTAAAGCCAGGGCCAGGCTGAGCACATGGAGGCTTAACAAGCTTTCACATACTGGTCATGTACTGGTAATCCACAGAAAGCATTAAAAATGTCAACAGAAGAGCGGTATGTCCAGACTGGGCTGTGACAACAATAGTTTATTAAGATGCTGAATTTTAATTACATTTGTCTTTGAATTATTAATTTTTCAAGCTAATTGATCAGTGAGGTCCTGATAAAGCACAACAATTTTTGAGGGGCTTTTTGAATCCTGACTTTTTCCTTTGAAACCTTTAAAGATTATTTTGACCGTTGGCTCCTCATGTGAACAGAACCATTGTTGGACAAACAAGCACATTAATTAAAGCTTGTCCTGTGGTTCCTGCACTGGTGCGCTGGTAGCCCTCTTGCTGCAACTGCATATTCTGTCTCGCACCATAGAGAGGAAAATCCACTGCTTGGGTAACCAGGCACAAACTACTTAGGATTTCTCCCGTGGACAAGTCTAAAGAATGAGGCAACCTCGACTGTAACCTTACTTGTCTCTCGTGTGTCCTCATGCAGCCATCAAGCTTCTTTTGCTGGGTGCAACACACATGCTCTGCGGGAGGAAAGTCTTTGGAGGGCATCAGATGGCATTGCCTCCTCTGGCTTAAGTTCTGTGTGAAAACGAGATTAAACCAAGGACCATCATTATGGGCACTCAGAGACCTCTGTGCTAGAAACATAGAAAATAGGAAGTAGGAGAAGCTGCACTACAGGCACAGAAGCAGGATCAAATCTATGAGTCCCCTTTTGATCCCAATTTAAGCTCTGGTGCCTGCGTGAAACAGCAAGATAGCACAGCAGATGGCACCGCGACGGAGGAGGTTTTAGGACAGAGTGGGAGCACCAGTATGGCATCGCTGCGTCCTGCAGATGTGCGACTTCTGAAGTAGCTTTTGTGCAAGAAGTACGTTAAATGACCATACACCGCATGGCTGCGCGTCTGGAAGGGGAAGCGGCAGGACTCCCTCTGATGCCAGTCATCCTAAAAAGGGCTTTGGAGAGACGAAGCGGACTATCTCGTCTCCCTGTTGGTTTGGTCTTTGGCCTCTCCACTGACGCTGCCAGCAGCAGTGTCAAAGATCTTCTGCTTTAAGTACCTGACTTGTTTCTAGGAATCTGATTAAAGTAGATCACCTCAGATAACAAGAGGAATTAATGCTGCAAATACATAGGAGAGGATTTTCAAGCTCATCAGCTACATGGAGGTCAGTCCTTTTCAAGTGATGCAGCCTCTGAGATCTTTGATTTTCGCAGAACTGATGGTCTTTACTTGTCCTTTCCCTCTCTCCTATTAGCCTTTACACTTAAACACTTTATTAATTCAGTTCTGGTTGTAATCTGTTCAGTTGCTCTGTCCACTACATGGCACACACTGTACAATGGTAAGCCTGGGAGAGAGAAACTCCAAAGGGAACAGGAAAGAGTTTTGGGGGGCTTTGCAATAGACATGGCACGTTCCCCTTAATAACTACAAAGTTTTAGATTCTACATCCTTCAGGTTTTTGCAATGTTTTGTAAAAGGCATATTCTCGTCTTAGAAGTTCTCCTGAAGTCTGACATGTCTATATCCCCTCATCTTTGTCACCCACAGAGAGGCAGACTCTTAGACCCTAGCTCTTCAATTTTTCACACTCTCTAGCTTGTAACCACGTTAGGTATTCAGGCCCGACGGCTCAGCTGTAAGTGGCTGTACGCTTACGTCTGCACACAGAGCAGGTTTTTTACCAACGCCTTGTTTGCTATGCACGTGCAGATGTCTCCAGCGGAGGACATGCTCAGACCGTGGGCACCCATCAGCCAACCCTGAGCTGCCTTCATGCTGTGGGTCGGTGTCTTCAGCTCGGCTCTGTTGGGTAGGTCCCCGAGCTGCGCCTGGCAGGTGGTGACGTTATAATTTCTGACATGAGAAGTCACTAGCGCTTACTTCACTACCAAAATCTGCCCCTGAGCTCTGCACTCACTCAGTTTTACCGACTGAGTAGTCCTAATTTTAGGACTTCCATCAAATACAGCAGTTATGAAGTACATCACAGCTTGACCTCACCAGGAATTGAACTTGGGAGATGGCTGCGTGCCACTCTAGGACATCCTAACTGCCAGAAATGGGAGTGGTGCTGCCGTGAGTGTGTCTGAGCGGGGCCCACGTACCCCAGAAGTGGGAGCAGAGGCTGTAGCCCTCCAGGAGGGAACGCAGAGGTGCCACTCCTTGCAGCACAGCGCTGACATGGCTTCAGCCCTCCCTGGCTCGGAAGGACGGTGCCGGAGAAGGACTGATCCACTGAAACAAGGGTTACAGAGGCTCCGAGGTTTTAGTAGAGCAAGGCAAATGCAGCTCAGGCTCTGTTCATGTTAATTCCTGTTTCATGCTGCTCAGATGAGCACGTAGTGACAGCTTTCACGAGGCAGGGACCTGTCTGTTGGAAAATGGATTACAACCACCAACTCTTGCCAATAAACCACTCGGCGACGATCTGATGGCCACTAGAGACACCCCGCAGGTCTATGCTGGTGACTTGGAGGTGAAAAGACTTTCTTTGTCCATCTGAATCCCTGAAGCTTTCAGACCCCTGATCATGGGGGAAGTTCTGACCCAAACGACCATTAATCTTCCTTAAGGTGAAAAGGTCAGAAGAGCAAGTTATTCGATGTTAACTGTTTTTTTACGCCAGCAAAAATGCCTCTTTATTTCCAATGCTGTCCTAAAACATACAGCAACACTTAAACATCCAAACTTTCACAGTGATTTTTCAAAAGTGATGTGAGCTTTTAGACAGATGACAAAGTCCACACAGAGTGTCAGCCCCCCACAGCTGTGTCCACAGCTGTCCCAACAAAGCCACACAATGGCACCCTTACATCCCATAAAGGCAAGCGACAACGCCACAGGATGAAGCGATAACGTATTGGAGCTGCTCACAATCAGTCTTTAACACGTGTTATCCATTTGACTGCAGGTGTAAATCAGCATTTCAATGTCAAGTTGCTAATTTAAGGCTGTATAGTCAAACATCCAAACAGCGTACCCTAGGAAAAGCACAAATTAAAGTAGGTCAAAGTCGCTGCAAGTCAGGGAACACAGAGGGAAAGTTCCGCATCAATAAACCAGCATTTTTGCTATGAGATGTATATTTCATGATACAGCAGTGTTAGACTAAATTAAACATTTACCGAAGCTCAGACGACAGCGTGGGCACCACCATCATTCCGTTGCCGCTCGGTTGCCTTCGTTGACGTGCGTGCTGCCAGCGCCCACGGCCGCAGAACCAAGCTCTGTGGCTCTACAGCTTGACGCGAACTAACACGGCTCCCCGAGGGATACGGGTCATGCTCCCTCCGCTTCTGCTTTGCTCTGCCACCTCATGGATGTGCATTAACTTTCCTCCCCTTTAATTCCCACGTTCAGAGAAATAAGGAAAATACCTGCTGCCATTTGTTGTATTTAAAGTTCTCTGAACACTGAGTACATGTAATTTTTCAAAAGAAACCAAAGACTGAAAGTATTTTTTTCATCCCCTCGCCTATTACTAGGAAAGTAGTTAACTTAAGACCCCGATTAACATTCCATTGAGCTGTGTCAAATGGTTCTTCCTCTTACTGTTACTACTTGGCTGCACGATGTTTTCTGCCAACTCACTCATGGCAGCTGTTTCAGTACAATGGGGACAGAAGAAAATGAATGGCATTTCAGTGGGTTATTTAATGGGAGCCTAAAACTGGCAAAACATAAAACTGCATTCAAAGATGTTGCATCTAAGCCTTCCTAATGATAGCCCAGGTTTTCGGGTTTTTTGTCTCCACTGAGAAATTCAGAGCAACAGTAGCAGCTTCTGCTTATTCTCATGGACAACTACACATGGACATGAAAAATATGCACTAAACATTTTGTAACAAACTGAGCCTGCGTGATTTCTCCTATGTACACTGCAGGCAAGTACAAAGGTAACTGCCTGTGGAGAAAAACACACGCACAGAGAGAGCTCGGACCTCTGCACATTCAGCCACTGACGCTGTCGCCATACCGTTGCTGAGAGGAACCGCTTCTTCTGCAGGTGGCCTGGTGACAAGTCAACGGTGGAACCAGGCTTCCAGGCAGGATTAGTAGGGGTGGGTAGGTGTGGAAGACCCTCTTCTCATCGCCCCGGGCTGACACTGCGGCAGACAAGCAGTCTGCGCACCGCTGCGTGAGCTACAGCTCCTGGAGAGATCAGGAAAATGCTCACGCACTTTCTGTATTCACTATCTGGTGTTTGAAATTAAATTAAGTTCCCTTTTATTTAGAAAGCGCTCAGGGATGGTCTGAGGAAAAAAGGAGACCACACCTTTCGGCCTCCTGCTGCATTGCATCAGGTTGGCCTTGTCCCTTCCCTACCAACACGCTTAATGCAGTGAAGGGTTTATTAGGTTGGAGCTGTGGAACCCAAGGCACACTGCACGCGTCCTGGAGCATGGTGATGCTTAAACAGATTTACTCAGGGGTCTGTGTTACCTAGACACAGCTTTGCTGTCTGTCTCTTAACCATCACTCCTTCTCGTCCATTTTTCAGGTGTCAGGGGGACAGAAAGCCAACCACAAGACAGCAGACGACAGCCCTGGCATATTGCCTTAAAGTGAACATGGTGCAACCAGGCATGAGCATGCACACTAACCTACCTGTGGTTTCTTACAGGCTTACTCACACAGGACGATGATGACAGTTTTTACAGATTTAGGCATGCTGGTTACGTATTTTTTGCTTTATTCTGTTTCTGCTTTAACTGCTGGGAAAATCAGCAGTGGAACGGGAAGAGGCAAGGGAAAAGCGAGGCCAGATAAACTATTGTACCAGCTACCCCCACTTCTACTGACACCAAGCAGCAGCCCTGCGAGCTCCGAGTAGCTTGAATGGGGAGTGGGCTTTCCATTTTGTAGCCCCAGTAGAACTACGCCTGCTGTTAAACTATTTTCACCAGCACTACACATGCACTTGCTCAAGCCTACCTCATCACTGTAAATGGGCCGAGTAACTGCATGGGCCGGGGTTCGGTTTGTGTTCACCTGCACAGAACTTGGAGAACACAGGACTAGGGGAGAGAAGTAGCAGGTCAAGGTCCACAGCAGGAATCATGAACGTGGTAACCCCTACCCTATAAGGAGTTCCTAGCGTCTCTCAAACCACTCTCTGGCATGACTGAATAGCTGCCATTTATGCTTCCTTTAAACCTATTCAAAAACCATGGACTACATAAACTGAGCATTCCTTCTTTTTTATATAAAAGACCAACCGATCCTTTTATATAGTTATAGTTGTTCAAGACAGAAACGAAGTCTCTGACTCCACAAGGAAGAGGGAGGGACTCAATCAAGCCCTACTGCTAACAAGTATGACATACAAAGATTGGTGCTGTTGTCATGAAATATGTAATAATACTTACAACTACGTACTGATTACACAGAGTAAGGTGTGCAAAAATTATCTGAAATGTTCACAGAAATACTGTGCAGCAGTTTTGGTGCTTTTACTTCTGGAACACCTCTTCCATTGCTCTCGGTTGTCACCGATGATACGATGATTTTGCCTGCACAGCGCCAAGGTCACCAGGCAAACGACGCTGCAGGAAGTGTCATTATGCTCTGGGAAGCTAGTGTAAGCCTACTTTCTCTCGATGGTTTTCGTTCATAGTAACTTTAAAAGATTGAAGTTAACGTGATAAGAGTTAGACACTGCTCTCAAACACTTTCAAACAAGCTTGTGTTTGTAGCAAGTACAGTACTAATGGTTATTTGCATTCCAGTATCATTTAAAGGCAGTAACAATATGTCACGGAGGGCTTTAGTAACAGAGCAGTAGCAGGAGCCGCAAGAACAAGCTGCCCAGATTTCACACACGTGCCCAACCACTGCTGGTCACTCACAATTACAATTTCACCCCAGCTCCCCAAACAAATGCCAGGCTCGCGTGCACAAAATAAGGCATGTTCAGAGATACAGATATATTTGACCAACTAGGTTGTCTCAGTACAGAATAATTTAGTAAGATAATACACGAAAAACCCGGTAACTCTTCAGTTGTGAACAGAACCACCACTGCGCAGAAGCCAGGGCATGACTCCCTGTCACACCATCACCATTTGACAGACAGCACTGTGGGGCGGCTTGAGTTCCCTTGATTTTTCCTCAGAAAATTCCCACTAGTAACTAATAATTGGTGGTGAGGGAACGCTTGTGTAGCTGATGTCCGTAAGAGGGATTTCTCAACCAGTTTAAGCCAGCTGAAGACTCTGATGCTGCCAAAGGGGTGTGGAAACAGAAAAGGCCCTTCTTACAGCACCATCTGCTTATGTTGGGTTAGGTATGCTACCAAACCCTTTGTCTCATCTATAAAATATGGGTAAAACCTACTATATCAGAGGGGGAGTGTGAGGCTTAATTAAAAAACTAGCAAGAGCTCTGGGCCACCTGGTATAGGAAGTTAAGTGCAAGGTTCTGTCAGTTGAAAACGCAGTCTGCTAATAACTGCCATACTGGCATAAATGACAAATAAAAAGTGTGCTGGAAGGAAATACCTTACATTCCTAACTAGCCCATCAAAGTGCTCTGCTGCAGTGATGAAACCCACGTGCTGTTCAGTTCCCCAGAAGGTATATTCTCCCCAAACACAGCATGGGTGCCACGAATTAGGCTCCTGGAAAAAAGATTTTCTCTTCGGGACTTTTTACTGCTAGCATAGCCTGGAGAGAGACAGGAGTGGAAAGATGAAACAGGCCAAAAGATTATATACAAAAGGGTTTGACAAAAAGGTTTTTTTCAAACATGGCAGCTTTGCACAATACAATAAAGTGAATCCCTTGCTCCCTGCTATTACAACACCAGCCTTCGTGACAGAGGTTCTTATGGGAATTTTCAGCAGAGGACAAGATTCAGAAGGGCATGGAAATAAACGTGTGTCCCAGCACAGGCTGAGGCACGCTGGCAGTGCAGCCCCTACAGCCACTAAACCCATTCTGTGGTTAAAAAGAAAATGTGCAAGTCTTCAACCTGTACCCATCCACCTATTTAAAATGAGCATTAAAACAGATCCAATGTCAATATCCAGTTGTCCTCAGATTCTAGGATAGCACTAGCTTTATCAGACAAACACAAGAACGCAAAGGTGTAAGTACAGAAAACCTACTTCAACAGGGTGACTGAAAAGTGCTCCCTCCCTAGCAGAAAGAAACAAGCACACCAGAGGTCATGGGATTCTTCCTGCGTTTGTCTTGTGCCGTGGTAGCAGCATGAATCAGGTGCTGAAATGGTCCAACATGAAGCAGAATCTGATTTAAATGAACTGTACACACAACCACGTGCACTTTTTAAAAAAAGAAAAATAGTATTAAAATTTTAGTTTCACTTCTCCCTTTCCCACTTCCCTTTCTCAGTTGACAGTCAACCAGCTGGTTAACTGCTCTGAAGGTGCACAGTCATTCCCACGTTTAACCAGCGCTCCCAGCAGGGCACTGTGCAGCCATATGCTACACCATCACCTTCTAATATTGAACCGCAGCACACTGCCACTTCCTTACGCTGGTGGCTGCGCTCCGAGTGACAGCACCCGCAGGAGCTCAGCAGAAGCAACTGCTTCCCAGAGAAGCAAGATACAGTTGATAGCTTCTTTCCAAAGAACGCAGCAGGAAAAGGGAGCTGTTGCCTCCACAGAGACAAAATGACCATGATAGACGATGTCTTGATGTGACATGGTTCCTGTTGAGCATGGCCATACTTTACTCTGATGTTGCTCCTCCTATCAACACTTGACATAGATCTTAAAAGGATCAATACATGATCAAAATTTTAACCCAAAGCAAACTTTCAGGAAGCTTTTTTCAAACATGTATGAAGTGTGTAGGATTTTTCTTAACCAAACAAGAAGCATCCCAGTTCAATAGCCTACTTAGCACAGCCAGATGGTAAAAAGATGATAAAGTGGAACAGAATACAGCGAGCTGACATTTTTTGCAAGGTAGCTCCCCTTCCCTATTTAAAAATGGCCCCAACTCTTTCTTAAATAGCATTACTTTTTAAAACAAAATCACAGACAATTTTAATAAAGAACATAATTTGTAAAATATTTTGGAATATCCCTTAAAACATTTTTCCACCTTTGACCACCTCTAAAGCACAAAAAAGCCTTCAGTAAATTGAGAAGTCTGCTGCAACTTTTATGCAAGTTAATACCACTGACTACTGAGCAAGAAAAAACCCCACAGTCAAGCCTTCACTTCCAAGCACTACTTAGTTAAAGATGAATTACGTGACCTTTTGGCAGTGTACAGTGGAACAGAAGTCAAAGACGCACAAGTTCTTCCATTCTCTAAAGAAATTCAGCCTCGTATCTATAAGAAATAATCTTCGTGCTAGAATGAAGCACACTTTTCAGAACAAAATGTTTAAGCTAATAAAGTTTCATGGAAGCCTCAAAGAGGGCAGATAAGTCTTCTTCTGTTTGGGGACGTGGTGATAGTTTAGTCACTCTCTCCTGCAAGATCAAAGAAAAACTGGATTACACAAGGTTGCCAATAAAATCAATCAAACAGTAGCTGAACTATATGCCTTTGTACTAACGTCCTTCACAGAGAATAACAAGGTTTTGTAAACAAGTAATCAAGTAATTAAGGCTGAAATATCATCATCTGTACAGTACTTTCGAGAATGTATTAGTTTAAATTGCCTATAATTAAATACACAGAAGTGAGATTAAAGTGCAATTCAGTTGCAAAGTCAAGCCTTTCAAACACGGGTCTTGTCAGTCACAGATGTCAGTACAGTGGTGGGCAGTATCCTGGGAATACAGTTCTTTTTAAAATTCATTTGCCAGCATTAGTACTAGGAAGTCAATTTCTAGGGACCAAGATTTTCAAAATACAACATCTCTCAAAGCCCAGGAACTGCCACAGATGGGGAGAGTAAACAGTGCTTGCAACTCAGACTCCAAAAAAAGAGACACGGCAAGGGGTGGCAGTGAAACTGCTTAATAAAAAGCCTTACACTTTGGAATTAGAATGCAAAATAGTTGTAGTTGGTCTTCATTTGGACAGCGATTCAACAGAATTTTTGGGTGCTGAAGTCCCATCGACTGAAATGAAACTCAAGGTATATGCTTCACTGCTCTGCTTAACAAAATAACCACAAAGGCGGGGACGGCAATTGAGAAAAGCCCCACGCTGCTGAGGGTGAGGAGCCGTGCCAGTGTAGGTCTTCAGCTACTGCAGAAACACTCAGCTGAAAGGCCCTAACATTGATGTACTCGTACTGGTTGTGATTAGTACTTCTATGCTTTCAACAATCAATGATTTTAACATTTATTGAAAGATTAGGGAGAGTTACAAACCTCTGCAAAGACAGAGGCCAGGCCTACACTAGGAACGCGTTCTCTTCAGATGAATGTGGTGTATTCTGGCAAGACGGAGTTTCTCCTGCTACAACACGTTTCAACACCTCCTTTGTGGAAGAGGCCATCCTAGCAAAGGCTCTCAACTTTTCCCCTGCTTTTTCCCATGTAAGACAGCGGATGTCATTTGCTAGGGGCCTTGCCTCATGCACCAAGTGGGATACTGGGGAAGGGGCTCCTCCAGCCCCCCGCCTTGTGGGCAGGCTCTGCTCAGATGTGCTCCCAAGCAGAGCACACACTGCTGTGGTGCAACGCCGCAGCCGCCCCGCTTCCCTCTCAACCCGCAGGGCTGCAATTTGTGGACGGGCTGGATGTGGTTACACAGCAAGAGAGGCCACCACACCATGACCTTAACGTAAAATACTGGCCTAGCGTGGTGAGGAAGTCCGCTGTGAGATACTCACAGTTCGTAATCAGGCTCAGCACGGTTAGCATGGCTTGTGCCAAGTCTGAGCAGTGCAGCTCTGTGTGCGTAACTTTACCTACACGAGGAGCCTCAGTAGCAATCAAATGCTACCTCTTTCCCTACCCCTGACCAGCACTGTTATACTGTTACATCCAGCCAAAGAAAAGACTAAGATTCTTCTGCACACTTTTGAAACCATACTGAAAATTCAAACAGCAGTAGGGCAAAGCATGTTGGTTTTTTCAGACTCACAAAATGCAAAATATAACAACTCGGTGTTCAAGTACTCAGTAAATTAATCAGCCTTGTATTAGGACACTCTGGGCCACGTTACAGTTTTGCAGCCCTGTGCACCGAGATGGACAGCGTTATCTGCAAATTCACACGGGGTGAGAGGAGACGATCACCCTGACATACTGTGGCATTTCCCAGCTGTATCGACAGCAGGCTGGAAACGGACGCTCCTCCTGTGTGCCTCGACATGGAGGCACCAGCACTCCCTCCGCACGAGCCTGATATTTGCTGGTGCCCAGACAGCAAGGCCCCAGCTCACCGAGTCTGACTCAGTGCATTCTGCTACAGTGCCAAAAATGAGCAACTCCCGGCTCGCCAGCGGTTCAGCCCCGCTGCAGCTGCCTCTGGACGTCTGCAGGGGGTGGGTGGGCTGGAGAACAGCCCTTCCACCGACTCCCATCTCCAGTCCTTACCATCTCCCCACAAACACCATCACAGGGCCAGCCACCTTAGACCTCAGGACAGCACCTTCTTTGCTAGACTCACTGCTGTGTGTACATAGTGTACATGTGTCAATTTCAATAGACTCGCTTAGGAATGAAGATAAAATTATGATTTAACTTCAAGTATAAATATTCGTCCCAGCAGAGTTTCCACCCCAAATTCTGGCAGTTAGAGTAGATTAGTTTTGTTTTCCTGCAGCCTGCACTTCACAGTATGGAATACACCCTGCACACTTATTAGTGCTATCACCACTGCACCACGCTGCCTTGCTGACGTGAATGGGTCAGCGCCGTATTCCAAAGAAAACTTTACCAAAGATTAAACTGTATGGACTACTTCTGAATGGACTATTAAGGAACACTAATACATTTTAATCATGCTACATCTCATGTACGAAAATGAGGTTAGAGAAACTATTAGGTCATCTCATTTTACACAGTAAAACTAACCATCAGTGCTGCAAGACGACAGTAAATGAATCAAAGTCAATTTGAGCTAAGCTAGCAAACAAACAAAAACCCCTTGAACATCTTTTGGTGAAGAACCTTCCTCCTCTCCCAGCTATGCAAAACATGCCTTCAATGAGATGCTGTGCTTGTGATGACCCAAACCCAACTGTTTTAAAGCAACATACCTACAAAAAAAAAACACCCACCTCTAAAATGCCCCATAACAATTTACATGCATCAATCTATTTTACGGGCACTCAGAGACCTTAGTTTTCTTCCTCTCTTTGCCACTGGTCTGTTGTGTGTGTGATCCTGAATAGTTGCACCTTTGTGTCATCTTCTCAGGTATAAGATAGGAATATTAATATCTACCCTCTGTTCTTAGTTGCTCTGAGATTTATGAATGAGAAGAACTAGACATGGTAAGAGGTACTGCTGTAAAAAGTGAATAATCTTTCAGCCTACAAAATTTTCATTTTCTCCATAGTGTTTATTTCCCTTGCTACTTGGTGGAAATAAATCCGAACTAGACAGAACAGTCCACAGCATATGAATCAAACTGTCTTGTTAAAAGTGAGATACTGGATTCTGCTTTTGGAGTGGTGTGTTGCTTTTTGCAGTGTCTTTGTGAGCACTGAAACAATAAAGGGTATTACAAGTTTAATCTATATCATCCCAGGGGACCTTATTTCAAATTCTGATGGGGGTCAATGGAACAAAAAAGCCATCTGGGAAGAAAAGTGGAACTTCTCAATATGGAAAAATTTAATGCAAAGTGAGCTTGATCATTCTTACCAGATAGCACTTGGTGTTAAGGCTTTATCTATAACTCATCCTGCATACATAATTAACAAAGACAGTTATGAAAAAGAAGTATCTTCTACAAAGATCAAAGGTCTATGAAAAACATCCTCTTTTTTAAAAATGTGACATCTGAATCCATGCGAAGAACAGACTGCAACGTGCACTCCATCTCACTGAAAAGAAAAACCCAAACAGCACAGAGAAACAAAATACAGTTGACTATCCATAATTTTCTCCATTTTAATTGTTTTTCTGTAGGACTAGTAATAACATTTGCTTGGAAAGAAACTCCTCTATTTTTTCAAAAATCTGTTCTATTTTATTTGACAGGAAAAACTGTTATGCTTTCTGTCTTACCTGAGGCAGAGTGCCTTTGACTAATGCAGGGATGTCTGCTTTAGAATAACCAATTGCAGCTAAGCCATCATCAACATCCAGATCAAACAGGAATTTCCGGAGCGTGTCTGCCAAAATAAGCCCCGCATCTTTGATTTTGGCAGTGCGGATGTCAGCTCCTAAAATAAGACATAATGCCTTGACTGTAGGGTGGAGAGAGCGGAGGAAGCCTGTTCTGGACTTAATTTAATCATAATGTCAGCTGAATACATATCCATACATAACAGCCACTGCCCTAGAAGCAACATGAAGTAAAAAGAGGAATCGGTCTTCGTTTTACAGTTGGAATAGTTTGTAAAAGGTGAGATAAAACACGACCAGAAGAAGCAGGTAACTGCTGCCAGAAAGACTAACTGCCAGATGAGGTTAACTTCCTCTCCCTCTGTGCTTACAGGGAGAAGCACTTTTCAGACTGACTAACTGCTGGGAGGAAAGATGCTAACGCATGAACGTCAATGGTATTTATTTTTATGGACGGTTTGCCAAATGCTGACTTTATTGTAAGGCCTTGAGTTTGCTGACATCTAGAGGACACGGAAACCACAGACTGTTCTGCTCAGCTACGCGTTCAAGGAGAGGACTAGAGCATGTAGGCCGAGAAAGACAGGAGATGGCAGGGCAGTGTTCAAGGGGGTAGGTAAACCCTAAACTTAACGCTGTTTGAATATATGCTGACTTGTATAAAATAACGTAGAAGTGAAGAGGAGGAACTGGTATCTTTGAAACATCTACTGAACTGTAATGACAGCATCATTATAAAATGAAAGATTACCAATATTTCTTACAGAACAGCTTGCTTCCCCTTCCTCAATGAACGGTCAGGACTTCTTTAAATGTAATAATTAAAACAAGTCCAGACAGATGACACAGGTTCCTCCACATGATTTCTTTCCAAAGTAAGCTGAGCTAAATTTGTTCTCTGTGTAACCTCAATGATGTTACACCAGAACTATGTTAGGTCCAAGTGCCATATTGAGAGATGAGTAAGAGCACAACACAGCTACAGGAAAAATATTTTCTGTGATCTTCACACAGTTCAGTGTAACATTCAAAGGGGGTTCCAAGACTGGAAGTACTCTAGTAGATAATGTCTGGGAGAAATTGATAAACAAGGTATGACAGAGTTTTGTATGAAGTCTTCTGCTACTGGGATCATGCCATACACTCCGAGTTCATCCTGGGGTTTGCTGTAGAGGAGTACCTGTGAGAGAAATCCAGTATCTTCAGACAGTAAAGTAAAAAGGAAAGGAAGGAGGAAAAAAAGGGACAGTAAATGTGAAAAGTAGTTTTAAAATACCAGTTCTAGTACTGTCTTTTTGCTCAACCTAAATGATACATCATTCTTTGATTGCACTTAGAAAATTTCTGGCCACATGCACACCTATTTCAACTGTTTAAGAATCCACCCAGGGAGGTATTAAGCTTTTTCTGGCTGTACCCAAATTCACAGCTGTACATACACACAACATAACTATTTAGCGATCTGCTTCATGTCATAGAATACCTTCTTAGTCATTGCATTTGGCAACATGACAGATTTGAATCAGCTACTGTAGTCAGTTGGACTCTGGACTGGAATCAGAAGTAAACACCCCAGGTGGGAATTTACAAATTCAATCCCACATGACATGTTTTTGGCCCTTTACAGCAAGGCAGACAATTATGTAGTTTAAATTTCTATTGAGAAAATTAACAGAGCTTTTAGAGACAGAATTTATGGCAGCAGTTCATACCACAAAACCTAAAGGAACTGCTTTTTGACCACTCGTTTTAAAATCAAGAAGCCTGCGTTCAAATTCTCAGATAGGCTGTGTTGGCCAGTTATCCAGAAACATTTTCTTAGTCTACTTTGAGTTGTGTGTTATTGCTGTAGGAACGCAGACATTTTTTGGCTTAATATATGATTCCGACTAGGTTTGTGTTCTGATTTTGACCACAGGCAGGACTGCATACTTTGGAGGAAGGCTGAACAAACCTCATAGCCAACATCTATAAAATAAACAGATTTTTCCCCCATTGTAGTTTTTCTGACCATGTTGTTTTACATCCTCTTTAAAATACTGTGATATTTTCATTGCCTGTATAAAAGTCCCACTCTTTCTTGAAACCCACAGTGCTTTCAGATTACTTATACAAGGAAGTCATACACGTGACTGAATTGCTGTGACTTGCATACAGAAGGCTGACCATAGAAGGGACTGAACACAAATTTTCCAAATACCAGCAGAGCTGCCTTAACCACTTTCTCTCTACTCTCTACACTGCTACGCATGTGACTGTGATTGCTCATTAGTGAGCATGGGTATTAGCAGCAGTTTAGCTACAACACAGTCTAGTGCAGATAAAAAAAATTGACCTTAGATATAAATAAATTAGCCCACCACAGAGCCATGCTGTCACAGATAGACTGCTAACAGCTCCAAGATTACACCACGGAAAGCTAGCTTATTACACACAGCCCTGCTGGGGGTGCTATGAAGAGGTATCCTTTCTCTAGGACACTTTCTGCTGATGGGTTGCAGAGATAACAAAACACTGTATGAAAAGGTAACCCTTAAATGAGCTGTCAGCTTGCAACATTTACTTGTATTCTACTAAGCAGCAGAAAAGACCACTTTGTTCATTAACCCACTTCTCAGCCATCACAGATATGTCCAGAGAATAGCTACTCCATGCTTTCCCTCGACATCAGCCACTGCGAAATTCCAACACCTACAAAAAAGTTTAGGCCTACGTTAGAAAGACCGAAACCCAGAGCTGTGTGCCACGGAAAAAGAGCAGGAGTGATCCAGAACATCACTCTGTCCTAATTCACTGCCAGAGCAGTGAATTTGTTAGAGAAAGTGCTTCCTTTTAGCTAACAGGTACACCTGAGTACTTGTTTGTTTTATGGTACCTACTCTAAAGTAACTGCTCTCCACAAAGCACCAAGAGAGATGCCAATCACAGCTACTCTCTCCTGGTTTGTAACAGATCTACAGTCAATTTCAGTTGTCCAGTTTTCTAGCCAAAAAGCAGATTTCGCCAGCTTGTTTCTCTAACTACATCAACCAATATAAAAATTTAGCTTTATTCTACTCAAGTTTGCATTATTGTGACTCAGTCAGACTCCAGAATTTTGTTTTTTAAACTTCAAAGCCCTGCAACAACCAACTACAATTGCTTGCACAGACTTCTTTTTCCTCCCCAAAAAAGACATTCTAGAAAGAATTCCACTTGTACGAGTAAGTTGTATCCATAGAGATTCTTACCTAGTATCTCTGCAGCTTCTAAGTGGCGGTCAGGATGTATCTGTGCTGTGAAAGCAAACACTGCTGGGGATGTCAGCACCACAGAAAGCCCATGTGGCTGGGAAAAAATAAAAGAAAAAAGAATAAAATCACATCAACAGGACATGCACTTTCAATTTCAGTGCGCTTTAATGCTCATTCATGTGAGATAAGGGAGAATCGAAATGTGTAATATGAAAACAAAGATAAACCAGGTTTTACCACTAAAGAGTGATCCACATTATAATCCTTTGGTTTATAAGTTTTCACCAAACCAGAAATAGGGTAAGACATTCCATGGCTGGAACAGAGAGCAGAGAGAAAGTGGTTAGGGCAGTTCTCCCGCTACTTGGAAAATTTGTGTTCAGTCCCTTGTGTGGTCAGTCTTCTGCATGCAAGTCCCTTGGGTACAGATACGCGAAAGGTATTTAGGTACAGGTATGGTATGGATATTAGGTACAGACAACCCTCACTCCTCTGCACCTTAGGGACCTAGATGTAAAAAACAGTACCTCCTTACTTTCTGAGTTACTCCACTGACTGGACAGAAAGTTGCTCAGTGACTGCAGTAATACAGATATGCCAAACATAGCACAATCTGCATCTCTACCTGATCACACTGCCTGAGAAAAATGAACATTAATTTTAAAGTATAATTAAATAGTGGATTTGCACAAACAAAAGGAATGCAAGGAAGGTCTCTGAAGAGAATGACTGCTAATAACTTCTCCACATTGTTCAGGCTATGCTTTGCTTCTCTGAGATTTTCACCCAGATGAAACTACATTGCCTTGCAATATTCATTACAGCTCATTTCAGCCTGCTGAATGCCTACCCCACAGACAAACTTACAGACAATTGCATCAGTTCAGGAATGGCACAAGATTACCTCATTGGTACCTCAGTGCAGAACAGTAGGCATGAAATTCAACGTTTTAAATGCCATTGAATTTTTTTTTTTCCTAACTATGGTTTTTACTACCCAGGAAGGTAAAGAAGGCCATGTTTTGTAATTTTCACGATTGGATTTGAGTATCACAAGCCAGAATACACAATCCTCATATGCACAAATGCCAAGAGCCCATCAATTTCTCACAACACATGGCTGCCCCTGCATCACAGGCCAGGCTACAACACCTTGTTATATATTTAGCAACAAAGGCAGCAATGTCTTTGAAACAAACACTAGCTAGAAGCTGACCTTGAATGGGGTTAACATTTTTCTGTACTCACCAGAGATGAACACCAGCGTTGCCAAAGCCAATACCAGCAAAAGCACTTGCTAGGTGCATGTTGGCTCTTGCCTCACGGTCTTCAGGGTTTCTGATGGCTCTGTGCATGACGCAGACAATGGTACCAGTGAATTCACAAATGGATTGGTAATTCAGGATGGAGAAGGGAGAGAGGGCTTCTTTACAGACAGATATACAAAAAAATCTAAGATAAGCTGAGACAAAAATGCTGTAAATAGGATCAAGTCACACTTCAGCCAGAACAATCTTGCTTCTGGATCAGTAAGTAGATCAAATTGGTTCAGTGAAGGGCAAGTTTCCTTTCACTTTTCCAAAAACTGAGTAAATATAGTGTATTTAGCCATATGTACCTCAGTGGCGGTTTAAACAATTCTACTTAGGAGCTTTGGCAATCCTATGTATGGGTCCAAGATCACTCCACTTTCTCATTAGGTGGTGGTCTGGACTCCGCCACCTGCGCAGGAAGAGGACAGGGCTCCTTGCCTTCCTGCACATCACACTGTGTGTGTAGTTTGACAACATGGAGAAAAAGTCTGATGAACAGACTCCACAGGCACAATAAATAACTACTGTGACTAGCTAGGTACTGTATAAAGTCTTTTACAAAAAAACCCCACATTGACCTTTAATAGAAGTGCATATGGTATACAAAAGCTGTATGCAGGCTAAAACTTTACTGGTAGGGATCAAAACCAACTCCCAGTTAACTCAAAACTTAATCTAAATTAAAGGTTTTCTAAGTATGGACTAATTTTCAGTAAATGCATTTGTAAGTGCACGTGGCTACATTCTTGATGGACGTGTAAGTATCTTAATTTGCACTGATGGTCGCAGAAATTACACCAGCAGTATTTCATTCAGTTTGTTACATATTCCCCTTATACTGTCATAGAAAGAGGATTCTTGAAAAAATACGTGAATGCTGCGCCTGTACTAGCGAGCAGCTTGAAACACCTTTAACTGAGGACTTAAAACATACATTCAGCGGCATTAAAAAGCTACCTCCTCAAGATAACCTAGTGACCCTAATTTTACTTACACTTCTATATGACAAACTTTTTCCTTTATTTTAAGAGAAATCCAGGGTAGAAAATGAAGGTTTAATGCAGCAATTTGCATTATTTTTGCATAAAATTCAAGTTCTAAGCATCTGAAGACTGAACACACTGTGAGGGGGGTGGCTGTTGAACGCATTACCTTTTCAAATATTTAGCCACAATGCGCAGAGCATGAAGAGCCCAGACATCACTGACGGGGTTGCTGCCTTGGTAAGCTGGTCGGTTGATTGGATTTGAAGGACAGGGACTGCGCATGTTGTAAGGAAGAGCGGTGTACGATTCTAGCGCATGGCTAAAATACAGACATATTAAAAAACAAATTATTTAAGTGGGAGAGCTCCATTTTACTGCCTTGTTATCCTTTGAATGCAGGTTCTTCTTATTTATTTCTGGTGTTTAACAGTTGCCGGAAATAGAAATACAATCTCATAGACAGCTGGGAGAATGCTGGGCAGGCACCTCCAGAGCGCCTTGCTCTCCAACAAACACAGAGAAGGCAATCCAAACACAGTCACAATCTACCAGCTCACACCATGCTCAAAGGGAGGTGGACGAACTGGCATCTTGGGGTGTAATGCTTTTCACTGAAGGGCACTGTGCACCTGCAGTGGATGCATTTCCTTTCTTTAGGACAGGAACTGTAAGAGGCGTTAGCAGTGGAAGCATTACAAATTACCCTTCTTAAAGTATTGACCTTTAAAGAATTAGGAGTATGATATTTAAACTAAGTGGAACCGCCCACAGTCTCATCTCCCAGATACTTGTGAATCTGACTACATAAAGAAGGGGCACTGCCTCCACTGATACATTTAGATGTACAAAACTACAGACAAATAATTTTTATCTGTTAACAAATGCCTCAATTCCATTACACACATTGTAGCTCAGGATACTACACCAAGCTTGAGAAATCACTCAGTTTCATTATACATCTATTACTTTAATATATACAGCACACAGAAGCAAGGTAAGTTCTGGCCCTCAGAACAGAAACTTCCATGCACTTTGTGCAGTTGAAAGCTGTAGGTTTAAGATGAAGAAAATGTTGTGCCAAGTGAAAAGTACATTACGGGAGAGGTTCTGAAGGTGGTCATAATTGGGCTAAGACTTGCTAGCATCCCACAAGCCTTCACAAATTTTTATTGACACATCATTGCTTTTATTAGAAAATCCTTGTTCTCTGTTCCCTGCCATATCTGTGAGACATGCTAAACGCTGTCGCAATTGTGATTAATCATCTACACGATCTCTTAAAAAGTGACTTCTGGACCCTCTTCTCTGACAACAACCATCCTGGAAGCAAACAGTTTCTCCAGTGCACTTCAAAAACATTAAAATTTCTGCAAATGAGTGATTTGTTTCCATATATTCTGAAGGAGGCAGTGAAATAAAGAAGAAAGTGTAATGGAGACCACCCTAACAAGAACAGCAAAAGGAGAAAAAAAGAAGACAGCTCTTTTCTGCTCCTAGATTGTATTTTTTCTACAATCACAGTAAAAATACAAAACTGTAATACATTCAAGTAGCAGCCTACACAGAAAACTCACCAAAGCACATCAAAGCCACTGTTGGCTACTATTCGCTCAGGCATAGAGAGTGTGTGTAAAGGATCAATGATGCCTAATGTTGGCTTAATGGCTCTTGAAGCAATACCTGCAGTATGTAAGCGAGGAAAATGAAATAAGTATTTTTTTTTTCAACAAAATAAGACAAGACAAGTTAAGGTTCAAAACATAACAATGAGGGGAAATTATTTGAAACTATGAAGATAAAAGCAGAGAGAGATGGGAGAGTAAGAAGTATCTATGAATCTAAGACTTACTGATGATGAAGTCCCTGTGGGAGAGTTCAACGATTTGAGACTGTTGCCTGAAGTGAATTACACCAGGCAATGTTCTCTTTCCATTTGTAACCCTCCTTGAGCAGCCTGTACTTTCAAAATGTCTGTGCTGAATGGCATCTGCAACATATATTCTTAGATTTGCATCTTCTGTGAACAATCTGAGGGCAAGACTGGTTTGTGTCTACAATTGTTGTTGCTAATTGCTGTCTTCAGCATCTGTAATAAGCATGCCTTCATACTTTGGCTAAGAGGGCACAGATGTAGCTTTGAGAGAGAAACAGACAGACAGACAGACAGACACAGACTGACGACTAGAAAACTCTGAGCTATGGTCAGAGCTCATTAGCACACCCATTTGGGTCCCACGTAACTGTAGACTGTGTGGCATATAAAATCTACACATTTAGAACTAAAACCTCAAAACAGCTATGAAGCTTAGGATGACATTCTAGCCTTAATCTTTATTTGCCAGGGATGAAAAGACCAAAGGAAGACAGTGCCCCTCACTTGCACAGCATCCCAGGCCTGAGGTTTCAAAAGTCAGGAAAAGGAACATTTGGTTGCAATTACATAACAAAGAAACAGAAGTCTTAAAAGCAGAAAGAAAAATATAGAGGAAATAAGGAACAGTTGGTTGACCCTGAATATAAGTAGAAATTTCCTTTGCAATTAACATTTTCTGCCATTTAAGAACTTGAAAGATTTCAGTTTCCTGTTTTGCCTTCAAACTATAATCCACTGTATTACATAGGTATTTCATTATGTTAATATGCTATAAATTTAATTCAAGGAGGAAACCTTTAAGCTCTTCAAATTTGCCTATGGCATTTGAATCAAACAAAATGACACCTGAAATGACATCCAGTACCTCTTTCTTTCAAGGCAGGGAAATAATGAAGACATTGGAAAAGCAATTGTCTTGAATGGCAGAGAAAAATAACCACCTTACCAGTTTTCACTTTTAGTTCTTTGAAGTCAAAAATGGCAACACCAGTGGTTTCACTTCCAGTTCCAGCTGTTGTAGGAACTTAAAAAGGAAGAATGCGGATAACAACAAATATTAAGTAATACATAATATTGCAAAATAAATAAATAAACACACAATAGTAACGCCACCAAAAATACAGGATCCAGGAAATCTTGGAGCTAACCCTGATCCAAAGACAACAAGTCAAAGAGAAACTGCCACTTTACTTCCTTTAATGAGAAGATAGATCAAACAGCTAAACAAGACAAATTAATGACAAAAACTGTGATTATCTTTCCACTGAAGTAAATAGCAAAATTGCTGCTGAATACAACTAGAGAAGAAGTAAGCCCAAAGGAAGCTGAAACAGTCATGGTACACTGATTTCAGTAAAAATATCGCACAGGGTGTAGAACGACTCCCCTTCTCCTAGCCCTCACTCTCCCCTCTGCCCAGGTTTACCTGCAATAAGTGGCTTGAGGGGCACAGTGACAGGCTTCCCTTTCCCAATCGGAGCATTGACATAATCCAAGAAGTCTGATGTAGGGCTGGATGCATACAGGTTAGCAGCTTTACAGGTGTCTATCACAGACCCACCTCCAACAGCAACATAGGCATCAAACTCTCCTTTTTTAGCAAATTCAATGGCGTCCAGGAAGCTTGGAAGACAAGAAAAGCCTTTCAGTTAAGAGAAAAAAGCACAAAGAGAAACTTCACTATTAAGACCAGCGTACAGGTCACAGGGAAGTGTTTAAACAGCTGTATGGCATGCTGTCAGAGCCTAGGCACTACTTTGAGGAGCGCGCTGTCAGAAGTAGTACCTTTGGTCTGTTGGTTCCACCCGGACACTATCATACATCTGAAAGTTTATACCATATTTTGCCAAGGAACTCAATACTGCATTTACAGGAGGGAGCTGGGAGAGGTTTTTATCTGTCATCAAACAAACTCTTCTAGCACCAAGATTCTGCAGGTCCTACAGTAACAATGAAATTAAAAAACAAACAACTGGTATAAAAACATACAATGAACTACTTAAATACTAATCCAAATCAACTGGATGATTTAATAACAATAAAACACCCAAGCTAAAAATTGTTGGTTATTGTAAAATTTTTCAAACTGTATCGGCTAAAGAGGATTAACCACATACATATAGGATGCAGAAAACAGCATAAAGCTGCCAAACTTTTACAGTGGAAGTCTTGTGACAGAAGAAAACTAATGATAAAGATGTTGAACAAGTGAAACCCATGTGAAACCACCTAAGATTACAGTAAAAAAAGAGTAAACTCTTTTTTGGAAATATTTTTTCCCTACACACTTCCTGTAACATACAAAGGCTTTTCCACAGGTTAGGTCTCCCCTAACCACCTACCAAAGCACTGCATTAAAATCCTGAAAATTTAATCTTGAATATTAATTTATTGATGAAAAATCAAAATAAGTTGGCAAAAAGAAGAAAAAAAATACATCCTAACATTTTAACATTAAAAAACAAACAACTGGTATAAAAACATACAATGAACTACTTAAATACTAATCCAAATCAACTGGATGTTTTAATAATAATAAAACACCCAACCTAAAAATCGTTGGTTATTGTAAAATTGTAATTGTAAATTGTAAAATAACAATTGTAATTGTTATTGTAAAATTTATTGATGAAAAATCAAAATAAGTTGGCAAAAAGAAGAAAAAAAATACTACATCCTAACATTTACTAAATTAATTGTCACAATAGCTATATAATACATGCAATTCTAAACAATCCTAACGCTGTTTTAAGACAGTTCTGTCTAACTTCATTTACTATCTATTAATTTACTTCGCAAACTTGTAAATAAAACAAGAGAACTGTTAATTCCATAAATGCCAAGAAGAGAGGAAAAAATGATAAATGAAAAAAACCCGATGATAAAGGCAAACTGGAACAATGTACTCAGGTGCAGCATTTCGCACTGCTGAAACAAAAATTCTGCACTTTCACAGTGCAAGCTCAGAGCTGAACAAATATCCACCTAATTCAATGGAAAGTGTCTGATTCATTTCAATGAGCACTAGAAGAGACGAAAGTGATCTTGAGAAGATCCTGGTGAGTCACCAGGATTCAAAACTTTTTGAATTAAATTCCCTGTCAGAGAAAAATACTGTTGCATAATCCTAGCAAATTATCAATGATCTAATTATCCACTAAGCTGCATTTCATGTACTCACACCACAGCAACACTGATGTAACACTCTTCTGCTCTTTACCCAACAGTATTTTCTGATCTTTTTACACTGGTATACACGACTACACATCCTGCAAGGCAGTGAAGATTCAGATACATCGTATATAAGCTTTCCCTTACACAGTGGACTGATAGCACCAGCTGCCCTTTAGCACATGACTTTTCACCAGTGATGGACATACACTATGGAAGCTTACCATGCCAATCTCTTTAGTAACTCCTTCTCCATATCGGATGTTTGAAATAGCCATCTACAAAAAAGAGAACATATTTGTCTGGAAAAACGAAGAAGTGACAGCCAGTCCCAAGCAGTCAAAGTGAAACATAAATACTTACTAATGTAAACATTCGTTAAATGCCATATTTGGAAGTATACAAAATACTACTTTTAGATCAAATATAATCTACCTCAAATGCATAGTCTGTATTTCCCAAGGTAGGCCGTTCAGCAACTGGAATGGAAATGAAACAGTAAAATCAGGGAACAGAAAACAACTCGAATCTGAATCTCAATACTAGAGTTGACCGACTCCTTTGCTTTTAAAATCACTAATACATTTGCACAGGTCATCTTGGCTTGTCTGGGTAACCGCTACCCATTTCATCCGTTGTTGTATGTGAGATTCAATGATACAAGTACTTAATTTGATTAATATAATTCAGCAAAACAAGTGTGGGGTTTTTTTTCCTTCTTTGAAGAATTAATTCTTACCTATAAAAATTGAGTAAGTTAGCAGGAAGTTTGCATGAGAATTTGCTTGCAGTCTGTAAAGGCCAGAACAGTACATAGTAAGTAGAACTGAGTATCCGCAGAGCACACAGGCTGCTACGTGGAGGCTGAGAGGTGTTAGAAATGTGTAGTGGCTACATGATAACCTCCAGAACAACTTCTCAGGCAAATCCACGAGACATCCTCCATATGCACCCAGACAGAGAACATCTTTTGTACGTGTGACAGAGTAATACTAACAGGTGTTTACACTTCTTTTTACTTCTGTCTAGTCCTGAACTTGCAAGTGAAACTCAATTTCTTGCTTGAAAATTCAGAAACTGCATGCATTGTTAATAACAGTCTTAATAAGAATAGGTGTGTCAATATCAACTTTATTTAGTAGAAAAGATATCTATAAGAATAGTATTTCAGTCACATCCTCTCTCCACCATGTCATTCTTGCATGAATTACCACAAAGCTCTGAATTTCTTGCATATCTTGATTTTGCCACAAAGTGAAACAAACTGCATCAGTTGAAACAGCCCATTCTTCTCCAAGAAAAGATCAGATGAGGCATTCTGCTCTTCCTGCTGAAGTCACGCCTTCTGTCTGCCGTATTAATCGAAAATATGCAATCTGGATTCAGATCCAACGAGTGAAGCCACGGTAATGAGTCTTACAGAGACTCTGGGGTGCACTGAAGCACTGACCCACAACAGTAACAGATAGATGTATTAAAATCCTTTATGCACTTGCTATTCAAGCCCAGGCCAGCTGCTATCAGCTCTTTCATTGCCATCTCTTGCCAGGCTGTACATGTTTGACCTCTCCTGGAGTCTGAGTCTGCTGTACTCTCAGTCATTAATTTGACAGGCTAAGAACACATCCAAGCCATTTACTCTTTTGCTTTCTGATAGTATAATAGCTGCCCTGCTGTTCTGCGCTTGAGCCAAACTTCACTTTCAGGAAGAATTTTACTGAGTTCAAAAATTGCACTATTTCCTCAATCACTGTCAAGAAACACAATGAACATTTTTTTTTCTGCTACAGTCCTTGTTAAATCAATCCCCACTATTCAGAGACTTACGGGAACTGATATCATCTTGCCACATCATAGATTCAACCGCTGCCTAAAACAGCGAGGGCTCTTAACTAAGACTTCTATTTAGCAAGGGCTTAGTTTGAATTGACCGAGTAGGTCGTCGAGCAGACAAGCAGAAGAATGAGATTCTATTCCTCAGCTGTGCTATTGTCTTGCTGTATGATGGTCTTGCGCAAAACAAATATCTGAACATATTTATAACTTTTTCCATATGTAAAATGGTAATGGTAAATCTTTAAAAAGTGTCTTAAGTAAAGCGCATGAAACCAAGCCACCCAGAATTACACATTGATGAAATTACAGCTCAAAATACTAATTTGTATTGGATCTGGAATCTGACCAGCACACAGACGGCTATTCCCATAGCCTCCCTACAGTCAATACAAACAGAAATTCCTCTCAGGGTGACTTGGTGACTCTGCGCAGCTCTCCTGCTCTTACGCCACAACCCTGGCCCAAGTGCTTGGGACTGACTGCATAACAACCCTAGGGAGATTACATTCCCCAAGTCAAAGCAGGCCTTTGTGAATACCTCCTTCTCACCCGTGTTGCTCCCTGTTTCTTTTCTAATGTCACAGACGCATATTTTTGCCCTCAAAAGCAGACCTAAAGTTGAAATGGCTCAGGTGATGGCAGCAGTAGCAGCAGCCAGAGCAAATTTCTGATCACCTTGCCTCACGGCAAGGGAAGGACAGGACGCATTAGCTGTGGCTTATGTAGAAGCAGTCGATCTCTCCAACAACCACTACCACCGCACGGCTGCAAAGCCACAGGCTGCTCACCTTGTCCTCTAAACCACTTACCTTGTCCTCTAAACCGCTCTCTTTCCTGCCTGTTACCCGCACCCTCTGCCCAGGTCACACCGCCACGTACAGCTCCACAGGGCCACGGTCTCTACAGAGTTACTCTGGAGACCCACGTAAAGTCTTACCTTGGGAATAAGTGTGGCAATGGCTCGGGCACCGACACCTAGTTAAAAGGTTAAACAAAAAAAAGACCAATAAACAGGCTGAAAAGGAAAAGCTAGGACAGAAAAACGAATCCACCCTTGCTTAACAGCCTCCTGTACGGACGACCCCCGCCCCCTGCTGCGAGAGGCCTGGCAGCGGGGCAGGCCCGGCCGGGCCCGGGGAGCCGCAGGCCGGCAGTTGGGCTGCAGCCGAGTGCCGGCGGGGGGTCAGCCCTGACGAGGGGGCACTAGGGGACTCCCAGGGCCCCCGAGCAGGGACCGGTCGCTACTTCGTCGCCTCTAAACGCGGCGGCCGCCCGGCCTCGCCCCCGCCCCCGCCCCCGCCAAGAAAGGGAGGAAATCCAGCGGCCCCAGAGGCGGCCGCTTCCCGCAGCCGCCCGGCCCGCACTCACGCCGCC
>Ga0065711_1029830_pt1 | contig 34677 bp, 21 predicted proteins | sample Hoacrofraction12_FD_59098 | JGI IMG/M metagenome (GOLD analysis project Ga0065711, IMG submission 59098) | Hoatzin crop microbial communities from Cojedes, Venezuela - Epithelial fraction 12 v2 (version 2) | ecosystem: Host-associated > Birds > Digestive system > Esophagus > Crop | place... | reverse complement strand
GCAGACAGGGGAGTCTACATGCTGTGAACATGCCTTTGTCTTGTCCTGTGAAATTCTCATCAGGTTTGGATGAGCTGTGAGGAGTTTAGAAGCGTCGTTTTCAGTACGTGAGGTAGAGCAGCATCTGGTCACAGTCTCAAAGAGCAATCCAAGCTTTTGCAGAGGAAAGCTGAAACTGTTGCCCTTGCTACCGCTGCTTCAGACTCAGGGTATGGCTGTTTACCCTTCTTCCCTTGGAGAGGCTTGAGGAGAATATCTAAAAGAGCTGCCGTTTCCTGAAGTAGTCCCTAAACCCAAACACGATACAAGCCAAAGTCCACCTCTAACTGACAAAAACTGAGGCAGTGACTCAGGCCAAACTGGGTTTTCCCAAAAAGTCCAGTAAGCAAAGTAGCCCAGCTCTACCCTGAGGATCAAGCACTTTCTTCCTCCTGGCAGCTTGTGTTGTCAATCCTTTTTGCTTCAAGTTGGTCATATCTGAAGTTAAATGTTGGCAGATTAAGCCTTATCAATGATGAGAGAAAAGTGTTTAATTTATTTAGGAGAACAAATATTGGAGTACATAAATATTGGAACATGATTTCTTTAGAGTCCCTGTTCTTATATAAATCACCTGCACGTGCATAGAGGCCATTTGTATATAGCTGCTGGACAGGGAATATAGTGAAGTTGCTCTTTCTGGCTGAAAAAGGAAAAGAAAAAGGGGGGGCATGAAGAGAGAAAGCTAAGCACCTGGCAGACTGCTAAGAAGGCAATGTGAGGTTTGCTAAATATAAGTGTTAAGGACTGTGCATTCCAGTCACACTGGTACATCAGGTTTCTGGCACATACATGCTGAAGCACAGCTTTTGTTTGTACTCTCAGGTAACAGATTTCTGTCTCATGCACTGCACAAGCCACGCGAATTGCAGCAGAGTAAATGAGCACATTCGGCATGTGCTTGAAAATCTTGGGCGAAAAGCCTGATCCTGAGTCAAGTTTCTAGAGGCTGCATGCTTAAATCTGAACTATGCACTAAAGGCTTGCATTATAATCAATGAGAATCTCTAAAACATTGTGCATCTTTTCCTAAGACAAGTATTTAAGAGAGTTAAGACTAATCAATTGCTTGAGATGCACATAATTTCGCATTAACTACACAGGCAGTGTAAAGTGACCAAGACAGGCATGAATACTCTTTCAATATAGATTGTGCATCTGTTTATGTAACTGCATGCAATTTCAGACATAAAGTACTAGCCTCATCTAAAGTCTTGATTGAATGACCTTGACTTGACCCATTTTAAAATTTAAATCTCTATTAAAAGGCACATTCCCTAGTAAGATTTCAACAAGGAGTCTTTTCTGCACCCCTGAAAGGACGTACAGGTTGCACATGCATCATGTGAGATATTCACTAGGGAAAACATTATATGAGTAACACAAGATATTCATGACTGAGCTGTGGGTAAAAATAATGAACTTTACTCATGTTTCTGTTCTTTTTTAATTACTTCCTGTGCAAATGAAGGAGCTCACAGGTCTTTGCAATCAAACATTGCCATCTGTCTGATCCTCTGGTACAACAAGGATGAGAAACAGCTTTTTAACAAAGCACTGCTTCCTCTCTTTGAGCTGTTCAAACGCAATACAGTTGCTACAAAGAAGAAATACGTGTATGCTTATTTTAGATTTGCTGCTTGCAAGGTTGATTGTGTGATAGACTGGTATGTTCTTCTTCCTAAATAATTTGATTTCCATTCCAAAGTCACAGACCTTTCTTCAAGGAGAAAAAGCTAAGATCGTTTCAAATTTAGTGTGGACAATGGTCTAATTCTACCTTTATACCAGAAAACTGAACCGTGCCAGGGCTATTATCCTTCCAAAGATTACCATAGTGTCAAGCAGACTTAGTCCAGGAGTTATCATGAATGGGGCAGCAATCCTGTAAGAAGCCTGGTGTCAGTCACCCTGTTTGGCAAGTTAAAGATTGACAAATATGTAAATTGGCCTAAGGACCAGAGAAAAGACCATGGCACTGCTTGGTACACAAGTATAGGTATAACCTAAAACACCTAAGTTCTTGAAATCTTATAGCATGTAGTAGTTCTCCCACAGTAGTCTCACTGGGACAGCATCCCAAGGTAACATCACCTCCCAGCATCTACAGGTTATTTTGGTACATGTTATTTTATTGCTGTATGCTAGTACTACTACCTCATGACCAATTAGTCTACTACTGTAATATCATCCCTTTTTTTAACAGATAAAATATTTCATGAAATAAAGGCTTCTACCATACAATTTTGGCCTATCTTCTGAATACTGGATTAATAGAGGCCAAGTTACTCAATAAAAGTAACATACATAAAAATCAACAAAATATTTTACCCACAATACTTTTAAGAGTAAAGACAAATTTTGACAAGCAACGTGAATCTCAAGAACAAGTGTTTATCCAAGAGCAGTCTAAGTGAAATTTAATTTGCTCCTTCATTCATGAGAACGTTTACAAAGTGAGCTTTTTAAAAATATTTAAGAGGTTTGATCTCTAACTTATTTTCATTGTCTCAGTTAAGGAAAATGAAAAAACCAATTATGAATATTGAAATAAATTATCCGTTTTTTTCAAATTCTTTTTATTACCTACAGCTTTATTTTCTGAAAACTAGAAACATTTTTTTTCCTATGAAGAAGTATAATTATTTTCTTTTTGTATAGCAGTTCACAATGAGAACTTGTGCTCTGTGAGTACTTAATTCACCTTGAAATGGAGTACACTTCATTCTCTTCGCAGTTCTCTTCGCCTATCATATCTTCTATGAAGAGACAGGAAATTATTTATGCTTCACATCACATGAAAAAATATTTACCTTTTAAAACAAAAGCCACAACCTGAAGAAATATTTGACTACAGGAAACACAACCCACTGTAGCTCTGTTCCTTACTATGTGTGACAAACCAGGCTAGGTGAGATTTTCTTTTAGGCTCTTTCCTTTTTAAAATACTTACAAGACAGTGAGAAGCATATCTGTGGCTAAATGAGCTGGTTTGCACTACAATTTGAAAAAATATATCAGCCAGCATTTAATGCCCAGAAACAGCCTGGGAAATAGAAATTGATATATTGACCATAACTGTTTCCGTCCCATAGTGGGTGTGACGGTGTGTTTGCCTGCCTCTCTGTTTCTCTTTTTTTTTCACTATATCAACCAAATCCACTGAATTAGGCAGCTCCACTGAAAGCAAGCTTCTTTTATCAGGATTTCACAGCCGCCTGCTCTCCTGCAATGCCTTCAGCCCGTGACACCAACATGAGGTTCAAGTTCTCGATCCTGGCTCTTCTTCTGGAAGTTATCATCATTGTTTTGTTTGGGATATTCGTGGAATATAACAACGTTGACACCTCTCTAAGTTTATACCCACGTAAGTGTTGCTGTCTAAGATTTATAGAAGTTAGAATTTATTTAAACTAATCCTAAATAAGATTTCTGAATAACATAAGACACCTATTGATATAGCTAGAAAAGAAAGACATGCTTTGGGGCAAACAGACTTTTTCTGAGGTGCCAAAGGAGCAGGCTTCAAAGACAAATTCAAGCTGAGCACATATAAATTTCTGAAAGTAGCTAATTGATGAGAAGTTCGCTGTTCTGGGAGAGAAGAGTCCTGAAAATAGTTCTAGTGTTTGCGTAGCAAGTTAAAACTTGTAGAAATATGAATTGTTTTGAACAATTCTGGCATTTCCAGAGACAGATGGGAGTGCTTCTTGCAGGACATCCTATCCCGATTACTGTATCAGATAATGAAAATGAACAGAACATTTCATTACTGTCATCCAGGTTTCAAAAGGTTGTCTTCTGAGAACATGGAAACTGGGCAGCATATTCGCCATTGTTACAAAATATGTTTACAGAAACTGGACTCTACGAAGGGTGATAATTTTTGTCACAAGGTAGATAACCTCCTCCTATCTTTCAACGCGGTGGCTCAGTTGTGGACAGTAATAGTTCAGCCTGCAAATGTTTCTGTTTTTTTGTTGTTTTGCAAATGCTTGACGAAGTTCAGGGAGAAAGCTTTTGGACTGAGAAGTAGTGGCTGACTTCTCCCATCCTCCTCTTGCTCATTCAAAGATCAGACTGTTGTACACAAACAGGAAAATTAGTCTGCAGAGCAGCAGTCTGTGTCTCGCTGGTAGTATTGAAGGTTTGTTGTCCATTTTCTTGGCTCTGATGTCTTAACGACTTGTAGCCCTGATTGCAATCATCTTAATGATGACCAGAACGGTACAGAACTCCTTGCCTGTATGGAGTGACCGTGTAATTTTGAATGCATCCCTCTTTTTGTCTCATTCCAACTAGCCTTTCAGTGACTGTTAAAGGGGAATGTGATCTAGAAGTCACTTCAGTCCTTAGTAGTCTTGTGCTCTGTGTTCTCACATAAGACCGTTGTCCAGTCGAGAGAACAGTGAATGCACGGCTTTATTCAGTTCCAGATGTAAGTTAGCTGATGAACATCAGGGACCAATTACTCACAATTGAGTTAACTCCACTGAGATGCAGCAGTATCCTCAACAGATAGCAACTTAGGCTATGCCAGAGCCCACTCTTTTTCTGAGACACAGCTTAATCATGTCCATGATATCGACCTATCCCAGTTCCTAAATTAGCTGGCCTTAGCTAGACAGTATATTGGGAATGACCCTTGGTCTGCTGTCACTCAGGGGGTGATAGCTGGCCTAGGCAAAAATTACGCCAGAGCCCACACCAAGGATTTGACAGCACAGATAATTCTACTCTGGCACTGTTATATTATTAACATAGCTATTGCCTAAAACACCTGTCCACCTTCCTCTTCTCTGACTCTACCACAAAACAACACAACAACAACAGATACAGTCACAGAATGATATTGTTTTGGACTTCTTTGTACAATTTGGTAAGCCAGAAGGATGCTGCCTAGCACTTGGGTCCTTCAGACTCTGGTAAAGGTCTGTTTGCCCTGCAAGAACAGAGAAAAAGACCTCCTCCAGTCTGAATATCTGCTGGCTCTGGTACTAAACTGACCTGCATTTCCTTGGAGACATACTTACAAAGGAAAATGAAGAAAGGTGCATGGGATGCTCTTGCTTATGGCAGTAATTTAGTAGTCTTCAGTGGCCCCTTGCAGCACCATGGCGCATTTCTTAGCAAACCTTTAGTCCTCTGCATGGAGACTGCCTGCATCATGCGCATCACCGTGGATACTGCATTCCCTGGGGAGCTCCTGGGGTAGGCTGTTCTTGCACTTAACAAAACACTCTCCCAGCCGTTGTGTGGAGCCTTCTTTTTTAATTTAATATCTCCACTTTAAAAAGGCGTGAGAGGCAGGGCAGAAGCCTCATCAATACCACAGAGAAAAGGATTCTTCTCACCAGAGGTTACACTACAATATAGTTTTTTAAGTGTAATCCATCCAGTTAGAGATCGCCTACAGTTATTTCTTCTCTAATACCAATGTCTAGAAAATGCCTGCTGTCTCCCACACCTTTCTGCACAGCCAGTGTATGATTATGTTATACCTGCACACTGTCCCCCAGTTGTCCACATTATTGAGCTGTTTGCAAGATTCTGGCATGGTTTTTGTTCATTCAAATCAGCAGCTTGACCTCCTCCTACATATGGCATTAGGCATAGCATAGATAAGGGACTACTCTCAATAAGAAGTACAAGTGGAAATAGTGTTTTGGGAAGGAAAAGCAAGTAGCTGTACAGATGTTGAGTTAAGCTATGTCATTTGCCCTTTGGCCAGCCTGTTCATTTTACCAGTAAAGACATAAACTGAGCAAACAGTGCACAGGTCATGCTGGATTTTCAGATGCTGACCTAAGAGTACATTAATCTCATTCACAATGCACGAATGTAAGAAAAGCGGGATTTTTTGATATCTGTGTTTTCACTTTGAGGCTCTGTTTCCCTCAAACAAAAGCATAGTTTGCCTGAGGACCCAGCAGAAGGTTAATGCTATGGTTGTATAGATGTATCAGAACACATCCTGAGCCTGGACTTCCCCTGAGTTCACAAAATGATGCATTCAAACAGCTTCCCAATGGTCCCCAGGGATGTTAACCCATCTGTACCTCATAGATTTAGCTGTTTCATCCAGGGGCTAATTTATTATCTCAGAACTGCAGTGCAGGGCCTGCTTTTGTGTGCCTTAAATACCTCAGCACCATGAATCCAAGTTATTTCAATGTTTTTGGACTGAAGAAAGATGAGAATAATAATTGAAGACCGCCATGATTGCACTCAGGTAAGGGAGGCTGAGCTGAGATCATTCCCAAAGCATAGCTTTGCATTATATATATTTCTGGTTGATCCAAGTACAGGCATGGTGAATTGTATGGACAATTTCAGGTGTGTTGTGCCACTTTCTTTAGTGCTGGTATCCTGTACATAACGTCCTGTGATTAATCCACGACTCATGGCCTAGGAAAACCCCTCTTGTTCAGGGTTCTGCTTTTTACTCCTTTAGACAGAGCAAAATCACAGTTTTAGTATAAACCTAGATGCCACCAGCATCTTTGTGTTGAGGCTGACCACCACGCAGAGACCTTGCGGGGGAATTAATATGTTGCTCTTGGGTAGCCTTGCAGAATCATGTGCAGTGGTTTTGTTCAGGATCTGCTGAAGTGTTTTTCCCAGCCTTTATTTTACTGTCTCATAGAATAGAAGTACTATGTTTTGTTAAACACAACTAGTTACTGAAACAGTTTATTTCAAATCATGCTGTTGCCTCCATCATTTGAAACCCTTCCAGACCTACTGTTCTTTAAAAGGATGCATAATAGGTAGTTAAGGCACAAGGTATAGGCTAGACTAGTTGAAACTTGTCCTCAACATCCATGAATTAAACTAGTTTTAACCAAGACTTATAATCTTTCGAGTAAATAAGTCCAGACAGCTTTCAAACATTTATATGAATCCTGGTTAGCTCTCAGGAGGACCCAGGATTACATATCATCCAGCTACCTGTTTCAAACAGAATTTCTTCTAACCTTCAGGGCTGGGGTAAGTTTTCTAACAGCACCTTTCAAAAGAGACCTGAATATGCAGAAGCCATATTCACGGGCACTGAGAAATAAACTCCTCAGTCATCAATGTGCTTTTGAAACCCGTTCTTTTGCTCACATGTAGCGCCAGGTTCCTTAAGCAGTAAAGCATCTTTTACTAAACAAGACACAATTTTTTGAGAGGTTGTATACATGAATAGGATTGTTTTGATGAGAACAATTTACCTGCTTTGTCTGCAATGGGTTAACCAGGAGACTGCAAACAAGAGCAAGTAATATGCTGGCTGCTAACGAACCATAATCTCCTCCGAGAGACTGGAAAAGCTTTCTTACCTGAAGCTGCCTGTCCTGTGATTGAGCAAAACTAATGGCTGGGTTATTCCTTAAACTTCATTGGAAAGTCCATGGCATAGGCTGATTAAATAATAAAAAGAGCAGAAATGGTTCATATTCAAATGTAGACCTCATTTTGTGCATGAAACTCAAGTTTGATAGAAACTGAAGACTGTTGAAGTCATATTTCACTTTGATTTGCCATGCTAAGAATTTATTAAATATATTTCCATTTTCTTCTACTGAAGTCAAACAAAAAGGCTGCTTTTTTAGATGTTGCTGTGCAGATTTTATGGATTTGCCCTTTAGTTCTGTATTTTGTTTTTTTTGTTATACTAACAAGCTCTTAGTAAAGTATTTTTGCAAGAGTCAGACAAAAAACCTGGGCCACTTCCCAAACACGAAGGTGCTGATCCCACAGGTTACTGGGTGAATGGTCACTCACAGAAAATTCTTTTTAAAAAGGGGGGAAAAGTCTTATTCAGCATTCAATTTCTGCTTATGCTCAAAAAAGAGGGGGGGAAAGACCTCAGGGTACTCCTTCTGCTATTTGAGAAGATCTTTCTCATGTTAGCTGCCACCATATTTTTGTCCTACTTGAAAAAAAAAAGTGGGTCATCACTTGTATTTGAGGACATCAGGGCTGTGTTAGGAGAAGGCCGGGAAGGTTATCCACTCTCTGTTCTACCAGCACCAACCACTGGTACACGTTTTCCAAGACATTTGAAGCAGAGTTGCTCTAGATGTGCAGTCCACCACCACAGTCGAGTCAGGCACAAAGCCACAGCTGCTGCAAGCTGGAAGGGTGCACAGAAGGATGTACCCATCAGATGAGCTTGTACTTTAACATTCTTTTCCTAAACACTCCCTACTGACTCCCTCTGACAGAGGAATATGGGCAAATTAAGTTGTGTTTTGGGTTCTGCATCCACTAAGACACTAAAGACTTTGCTGCTGGTAGGATCATGAAGGTTGTACTAGCATGGTTTGTGTTGTCTTCAGCCATATCTTTCTCATCCCTTGCCAGGTCCTCTGAAACAAGGGAATATGTTGAACTCTAAGACAGACAGTTGTTTTCATGCAGCACTGCAATACAAAATATGCAAGTATATCAAAAGCAGAAGCCCAAATGGGGAAGTTGATTGTGTGTCCTTTAAAACAAGTAGTAAGCACAAGAGTTTGGATAGTAGTTCTGGAAATTGAGTAACATGGAGAAAAATGGGAAAATTCCGAAGGACTGCAGGCGTCTCAAAAATCCCACCACTAGCTATTATTGAAGTGAGAAAATAAATGTGAAAACATCCAGCCTAAAGGGGAAGCAAAAGGGTTGGGGACGTCTGTGAACCACCTGCATTTCTATGCTGTTTCTTAAACACGTGTAGCCCAATGTAAAAGATCTTACTACATGCATGTATGCTATGTCAGGGCTGGAATATGACAGTGCAAACATAATAGAGTTTCTTAGAAATCTCCAGTAACTTTTGACACTTCTGGGCCCTCTTTTGGCTAAACATGGTAATGCGTACAGCAAAACTGCAGGAAAGCTGAAAGTACATAACTGGGAAATGTAAATTCAAGCCAAACATTATACTAACCAGGTCAAAGTCTCAAGTGTTTCCAGCATATTTACATGTAAAAAGAAATGAAATAGAAATGAAAAGAAATAGTTTCTCTATACTGTGGTTCTTACTAACAACAAAATCAGAGAAAAGGCTTTAATTACAGAACTCAGACCTGTTTGGTGTAGGGTTCATTAAATCCCATAAACCACTGCAGAGAAACAAAACATTTTAAGATATAAAACATTGGTGTTGTGGTGATAAATTCAGTTTTTATTAAAAAGCCTAAAAAAGGAAATTTAAAAAAAAGAAACTTAAAAAAGTGAAAAAATAACTAGTCATATTTTAACAAAATACATATTTGAAGAAAATCACATATTTGAAGGAGGGCTTAGTATATGTTGATTAGCAATATTAATTTACTAGTTTAGACATTACCTTAAATTCTTTTTTTCTTTTGCACAGGTAAAGAAATCAATCTCTTGCACAGTAATTTTTAGGGATCACAAGCAAACCTTTGCACTGGGCCAATTAGTATTCTACCAAACAAATCCCATGTACAACTTTGGACTTAGCCAGAACATGCTGCATGTGACAACCTTTATCTGAGGGGGAAGGGAACTTTTCTGTAAGTACACGAATCTGTGGTGTTCCAGGTAGCTTCACATGCAGAGAACAGTTCCAGAGACATTAAATTTGCTAGTATAGAGATCTAGTGTTCTTTCCATAATGATGTAGCATGGAATAAAATAAATAGCTGGGTCTTGCATTTTCAAGACAGTCAATCTTCAACTAGTAGCCTGGACATGAAGTGGGGAAGGATGGATCACAATGATGATAGAAGTTTGGAACTCTTCTATTAAATCCTCTTTAGTCCCTCCCCTTCCTCCCTTCATAGTTACTACACAGACATGTTTTCCCTTCAGATTTTCAGGATGTCCATGTGATGATATTTGTTGGAATTGGTTTCCTGATGACCTTTCTGAAGAAATATGGATTCAGCAGTGTTGGTATCAACATGCTCATTGCTGCCTTCGGTCTCCAGTGGGGAACACTGATGCAAGGATTTTGGCACATGGATGGAGGGAAAATTCATGTTAATATTGAAAGGTACACATGAATTTATCAAAACTGACATTTCTATCCCTTAAGATATAAGGAGAAGCCATAAACTACAAAATCTGTGGGATCAGACTTCTAGGTTCACTGAAATTTGATTGAGCCTTACTGTCCACCTCCCAACAGAGCCTTACTGTCCACCTCTCTACATTCATCTGCCCTTCATCTCTAACGAGGCAACACCTGGTGGACTTGGCCAAGGGAACCAAAGGGTCCTACATTAAGTGTGGGCCATAGGTTACGTGGATAGAGACTGCTTTGAATCTCTGGAGCTGTGGAAGCTGGAAGATCTCCAGCAGTAACACAGCACATCCTGCATCCAGCAGGCATGAAAGGATCTGTCCTTCCACAATGCACAGGGTCACAGAAGAAAGGTTGAAATAGTGTGTCCATCCATTCATGAGGCTTTCTCCTACTTCTCAAGGAATGACTTGCATAAGCACCTTACTGCAGTAGGTTTTGGACTCCAATTGCAGGAGATCTCATGAGCAACTTCTCTAGATATTTCTAATCCCCCTCACTTTCATCTGTCCTGTTTCTACCAAAGTCTCATGGTGTTTTCCACATTTGCAACTCTGTTTTCTATGACAGCTTGCAGACAATTTTGAAGGGAACAGCATGGAAACATTACTGAGGGACGAGCAGAAATAATTTAAGTAGCTCCTTAACACTTACAGACAGGCGTTTGTAGAGGGAGCCATAAATTAGTCTCCCTCTGAGCTGAAAATTTTTGACCACTGCGTGTTTTTATTCATCTTTGCCATTCTCTGTAACCTGTTAACACTGGTCCTTACTGACAGCTAGTGCAAATATGATGCACAATAATACAAAGGCGTGTGAGGTTTTTGAAATGAGATAAACCATCTGACCAAAGCTAAGAGCTCTTTGCCATCTTTGGAGTTCAAGTGACTGTTAAAGCTGGAAGTATCCCTGAACATCCACAATACACATCTCATCCGACTTATCACTATAATTTCAACCACCTAGGCAAATATATGGTATAAATAGGAGGTAACTTTCCCACACTTCTTCCTCAGTAGCTGGTAAGATCCCTACAAAACCCATCTGGAAAGGTTTGATTTAATTTTCACCCACAAAGATGACTTTGATAATTTTATATCTGAAGAGTGAAAGCTCTGTCATTTTAATACAACAGGTTTGATGTTACAGCCTTATTTCAGGTGTTTTTAATTTTCTTTTTTCCTGTGTTATTGTTTTGCTTTGTTTTGTTTTTATTCATTTTCTTAACTTCAGCATGATAAATGCAGACTTCAGTACAGCAGCTGCTTTGATTTCATTTGGAGCAGTCCTGGGGAAAACAAGTCCTGTTCAGATGCTGATCTTGGCAATTCTGGAGATCACAATCTTTTCATGCAATGAACACCTAGTTACTAAAATACTTCAGGTACAACTATTTAACAATAATTATTTTCTGTTTATAAAAAATGCTTTGACTTCGTAATACTTCCAGTTTACATATTCTAGGTTCTAGTTTCTATCAGAGAAAATAAATTATTAAAGTCATCCAGAATTCTCCTTCATCAAATCCTCATCTTTATGTTGTATAAAATCTGCGGCATTATATTGGGTCCCCTTTACAGGCCACAGATGTTGGAGCCTCAATGACAATCCATGCTTTTGGAGCTTATTTTGGTTTGGCTGTAGCCCTAGTCTTGTATCGTCCTGGTTTGAAAAACAAACATGAAAATGAAGAATCTACCTATCATTCGGACCTATTTGCCATGCTTGGTAAGTGAAGTAATAGCGAGTGCTGATAAGATGTTCATCCCTCTTTCATCCCAATGTTTAAATGTTTCCCTGTTATTATACTGCATCTATTTTCTTAAGTACACTCCTAGAGGTAGATTGGTTTTTGTCTGATGCATGCACTATGTTTTCAGTGTCACACATATTTTTACAGTTTTTCCTTGGTTAAAAAAAGGAAAGATCAAATTAAAGATGCATTTTCATTTTCATTAGTGGTGACTGTCTTTTTGTTGTACCTTCTGTTATAAGCAGCATTTCCATAGAAATTGGCCATAATTAGAAGTATTAAGCTGTGCCTGTCCTGGTAACGAATGTTAGAAGCCATATGTCTATCTGTCTGTGAGACCTATTCAAAGATCGATTTATCAGCTAAAACTATCAGTTATATCAAGAGATGATACAGGGTTTGCGTGTGAAGTGTCTTGCTAATGCGTCTTATTCTGGTATGGTTTTCACAGTGGTGGTGAGCTCTGGCAGTGAGTGGGACATGACAAGGGGTCACTACGTCTTAAAGTCTTCCAGTAAGATTTGACAGAGACACGTGTCAAAATACCAGCTGCCAGTCAGAAACGTCTGCATAATCTCTTATTTCTTCCAGCTTTTTGGCTGTTTCGTGTTTCTTATCAATCATCTTCCCCATTTCTTGTAGCTAGTTCTGTTGTGTTGGATCCTTCACATTGAAATGCCCCTTGTGACTGAATAGCCTTTGTTTCATTTTGACTTATATTCTCCCAGGTACTCTGTTCCTTTGGGTTTTTTGGCCCAGTTTTAACTCTGTCATTGAGCCCGGAACAATTTCCCAGACTACAGCAATTGTCAACACTTACTATGCCTTGGCTGCCTGTACCATCGTAACATTTGCCCTCTCCAGCTTGGTGGATCAAAGAGGCAAATTCAGTATGGTAAGAATCACATCACAACCTCTGTTAAATGGAATCACCCCTCCGTAATAAGGATGATTAGGCAGATTCCCAATGTCCATGAGCTGTTTGGAGCCTTTGCTCACACTGTGCCAAATTTAGAGCTATTATAGTTCTAAAATCTGTAATGTAAGATTGTGCCCTGAGGCAACATGCCCTGCTTTAGGTGTGTGATGATTCCTCGGTGGGATCACTACATCCGGAGACTGAAAAGCACTTAGACATTATCGAGATGGTCCTGCTCCCTTGTTCTGTCTTGTCCACAGAACCTGCTGTGGCACAGAGACATTAGTCCTATGTTCAGTTGGACTTCTGGGTCTTATTCCAGAGAAGATCCTATGTGAGTTACTGTATTGCAATAGCCAAACTAGGTCTGTCATGGCAATCTCACAGTGCAGCTGCACAACAGGCAAAGCCAAACTAGGTTGGGGCCGCCAGGCTGCCAACGTTTCGTCTCCTTTTCCTAACATCCAGCCTTATGTTTTCATCCACTTCTTTCCAGAAGTTGCAGTGTTTATCTAAGCCCAACATGAGCAGGCACAGTTCAACAAGCTTGCAGAATTTGCTGCTGTTGTAGGAGGCAGTTCTTACTGGCTCAGACTGGCTTCTCAAGAGGTCAGATGAGTTTTAGTGACTTTGGAAATGTTGGACTCCATTAAACTGGCCTAGAGCAGCTTTGAACCAACACCCTGAACATGTAACAGGGAACCCTCTTTCAAATTCCTGTTCAGTTTTCTTTAGAAAAATCCCACCTGAAGAAAAGGAAAACTTCTGTATGCAAAAAAGGCCTTCAAAGTCACTCAGCCCTAAAACAAGTCTCTGTTCCACACATATTATCTCTGCCTCTGTCCTACGTATGTTATCTCCACCTCTGTATACCCTTTGCAGGTTCTCATTCAAAATGCCACCCTGGCAGGAGGAGTAGCAGTGGGTACCTGTGTTGACATGTCAATCCACCCTTTTGCTGCCATGTGCATTGGGAGCATTGCTGGAATCATCTCTGTCCTTGGGTTCCGATTCCTGAGTGTAAGTATTGAGGACCCAACCCTGGTCTCACTTAGTAATTGCTTCACTGGCTTTACTGGAGCTCCCTTGGTCTGCCAGAACGGAAGTTTAGAAACTGGCTGGTACAGTGTAAAGAGTAAGCTCTAGATAACAGTTTATTTTAAATCAGTGTGATTTAAATATATACTTATGAGATAACTTCAGCCCATCACCTAGCTAAAAAGAGAGAAGGATCACATAATATTAGAGTTCATTAAAGCTGGGATTTCTGTTCAAGGACCTGCCGTAATGTTGTTTCAAGCCCATGTTTCAGTGAAATAGGACTAATTACATTTCAGGACTTTAAAATTTCTGCATAGATCTGTATTAAAAAAGTAATTTTGAAGTATAAAATTGAATTGTTTCATGTGCAAAATGTAGAAAAAAACCATTCTGACTAAAACTGTTTAAACAGGCATTTCCTGATGGAGAAATGTTCTGGAAGAAAATACCTGACTAGTAGACTCAGGACAGGTGTGTGTGACACTTGGCCACCTCTTTCAGCCTTTGCTGCAGTGGCTGAAAAGATTAGGAATATCAGTGGACTGTCATGTGTTTTGCACCATTGTATTTATGATGATAGTTTGGACATTTGTACGGTTACACACACATACTTGGTTTTGTCTGCATATAAACAATTTCACAGTGGAAGAAAAGACAGCAGGTTTTACAGCTAAGCTCTGTGTACATGAAATAAGTTACATTGTTTCTTATACTTCCGCATTACTTTCTTTTGCATATCATTCTAGAGATAATAGTATACTATAAACTCACTGTAAACTTCATATTTCCCCTCATTTCAGCCTCTGTTGGCATCCAAGCTGAACATTCAAGACACTTGCGGAATTCATAATTTACATGGTTTACCTGGAATACTGGGAGGTATCGCTGGCATTGTAGTAACTGCCATAAAAGACGAAGCTAAGTGAGTTATAGAGAGATGAGAGAAATTAATTTACTGATTTTTGAAGGTCTATCCTAATTTTCCACCTTCCTTGGATCTACTTATGGGGATTTTTTTTCAGAAAATGCAGCATTGATTTGATGTCAGACATCACATTCTAGTTTAAATAGAACTACTCCTGACATTCTGCTTTTAACACAGTGTTTATATGCCAAGCTTGTTCCAAATTAAAAGCTCAAGTAAAAATACATAAATTAAAATCATCATAAAAAACAGCATACAGAACCATTCAAACACAGAATAATCTTTACTATGATTCTACAATTACACGGTTGGTAACCATAAGATTTCCAAGAAAACTGGTAAAATGGGCTATTTCCACTATCTTAAAAGACTCCAAGAAGATGAAATGCTGGCCTTTTCGACAAAGGAGAGTATTCTCTGAAGGCTTGCAATATACTAACAAACTTTTCAAATAATTTGTTTCCACCTGCAGTCTAAAACAAAACCAAAATAAAATCATGGTTTCTGTCTTGTGCACAGAAACGGCAGGATATTTTCCTATGAGACATCTTGTCTAGCAGACAGCAAGTACCACATTGTAAGACCAATTATCAGTCTTCAAGTGTAATAATTTTTTGATTGTCAATGGTTTGTTTTTCTGCCCTTTTCAGGCAAGGTGTCCGCTTTACTCCCGGCATGCAGGCTGCTGCCCTGGGCAGTTCAGTCGGAATTGCACTGGTGGGCGGAGCATTGACAGGTCAGTATGATGCATATAACAACTGAACTATACGTGAATTTAGTGGTTTGCCCATGGAGAATGTCAATGTATCTACAATTTCATGTGAATAATACAAAATAGAAAAATGGAAATAATGCATGATATCACATGGGCAGAAACTTCAATACAGAAAAGCAGTCTTCCAGTAATTTTGTCTTCAAATGAAGCCTAGATACGAATACACACTTCATAGACACAGGTTTGTTTACACAGGAACAGTAAGATGTTGTTCTGGATGGAATTCTTCTCTAGATTCAGACACTGTGGATACTTTCCAAACAAAACTTCAGGCTGAAATAGAAGCTTCCAGTCTGATATCTGGGAAAGGTTTGAGCAATTAAAAACAAGCTCTTCTTCATGTTGACATGAAGAAACCTGCATCACCTCTCATAATGCGTGACCTGATGTCCCAAGATTGTTGGGCATTTCTGTAGGCTAGGAATTGAGTCAGAAAACTTCAATGACTCCCTAGGGCACACCCAAGGAATACTTATTTGGGCATTTTGACCATTATTCAACCTCTGATCCTGTTTTTCCTGCAGGTGGTATTCTAAAGTTGCCTTTCTTGGGACAAGTATCTGACCAGAACTGCTTTGATGACTCTGTTTATTGGGAGGTAAGGTACAACCTCCTTTTATTTTCATTACAACTGAAGATGTACAGCACCCTTCAGTCCCACTCCCCTGGGATTTGTGGTTTGCGCACGACTCAGCTTTCAAAAATGTTACTCTGGCCCAGGCTGTGAATTTATCAAGGCCACGTTCAGGATCTTTTTCAGACTTGGTAGCTAGTCAGGCCATTTGCATAGGGCTAACCTTGAACAAAAACCAGAACCAGAGCCAACAAATTGAGACCTCAGTAGAGCTCTCTACCTCTCTTTTAAGCGCTCACTGTGTCAGGTATCCTCTTCCTTCTTGTGGTTTAGACACATGATATTTGCATTTCTAGCTAAAGGGTGCTGTTATTCTAGTGTTGTGTAGAATTTCATCCTGAATGAAATTTAGACCACTTCTTCAGTATGTGTAGAGTGCCCTTAGGCTGAGCAGAAGCTCTTTGGCTTCCTGATTGAATGATCTGACCACTGAGGTTACCAGAAGAAGACGGGCCTCCTAGCACTACTGTTTTATGCATGAAGACACAATGGGGCTGAGAAACAAATACATCTGAAATAGCCCTGCTAGGTTTCCATTATGCTCCATGAAGAGATGGCTCTAGATTGCAGTTCATTTTAATGTCTCTAGGCTTATGTTCAGTTACATTAGTTAAAACCTTGAAAGTCTCTGTATTGCCCACTGATAACAAAAGACCTTTCATTGCCTACCTCAAGTATAGAGCTCTATACCATAGACACCTAGATTTGATCAGATGAGTCCCACATACATCTCTGAGCGGGATGCCTGCAATGAAGTGCAGAGCAGAAACTCAGACATACCTTTCCTCTTGGTTAACCTAAGCAGCTCCCTGTATGTAGGCTTTCTGCATCTCCCTTCAGTAGAGACTGATGACAGATTCTTAATTTAGGCAACCTGATTTTTATTCTTTATGCCAGGGTGAAGTCAAAAAGGCAAGATAAAAAGAAATACATGATAAACTTTCCTTGTAAATAAAATGTTGTGAACCCAAAAGGAGATTTTCTTAGTTTTTTAATGAATTAAACTCCAGTATGAAACACACTATTTGGATTTTGGTGAGAGAAAGATTGCAGTCTAAGGGGAAGTTTTGAGCCAAAAGATCAGCTGTAGCAATGACAACCAGAAAAAAACAACTTTTCATGATAGCTCAGCAAGTCGTTCCCTATTTGGCCTTGGGATAGTCAAAGCACTAGTTTTCAGCAAGACCTGAGATAGTAGATGATAAAAAAAGGCAGAAAAAAAGAGAAAGTTTTAAACTGTGGCTGAAGAATTCACAGCCTGTGTTGACCAGTGATAATAATATAACCTTGCTCAACTGAAGGTCCTGCAGTATCAGTAGAACTGCTCAGAAATATTCTATTCTAAATGAGCTTTATCAGGTAATGGGAAGGGACATTAATATTTGTCATAAAACATGGTTTACATTTCATTAGAGATGGTCAGCTTTTTGTTCAGAGCTCTCTGAAAATCCCAGATATTAAGTTTGCATTCTCATAGCTAACATCAATGTCAAAGAATTCTGTTAAGAAAACTGAATCGATCCCTCAGAATTTAAAACTGTTGGTTCACGTCAGGCTGGGTCAATGTATAAACAGACACATAATATCAAATAAACACATAATATATGCAAATAGAATTACATTCTCAGTGCACTTCAGTCTCCTTTTATGGCAAAAGGAAGTCTATATCTCATCAATTGAACTCTTCTCTGATTTTCATGGCAGGTTCCAGAAGAGGAGAAACCACTTGAAATTCAAGCCAACAACTATAATGAGCACAGCAGATTTGAAGCCAGCATGTAGAAAAATAATTAATGTGTAATATTTGTCCTAATGATGCTCTTTTCAGTTTCTAATTCTATAAAACAACATCCAAGTATTGTCCTGACCACACTAGGTTCTCAAGAAGGGGCTGTACGTCGCTATATTTTTGTAATATAGACATTAACCCAGCACAGGTGAATTAATTAGATTGTTCCAATAGGTTTGTTCATCAGAAAAACCCACCACAAGCTGCTCTACAAAATTATCTGCATTTTACCTTTGGTCATCACTGAGTCAATATAGCCATTGAAACAACTTCTTGTTTCTAGCCTATTACGGGTTACCTTATCTGACTGCAAGACTTCTGAGTTACACTCATGTCCTTCAGCTGCGTAGGGGTAGTCAAGAAGATGTTTATTTGGATTCTAACAAGTTTTCACCAGAGCATCCAAGATTAACTTTTTAAGAAAGTGTGTCATCCTGTTTTTGGATGTGAGAGACAATACGCTGGATTTTGGAGATTGACTATGACAGGAAACAAAATGTTGAAACAATTTTCATGACAAAGCACAGAATATAGTGATTGACGAGGTATACTAAGTGCAAAATGGCTATCAAGGCTCTTTGCTAATATGTTTATTGAAAGGGAGAAGAAAGTGAAATGGTGAAAAACACTATTGGCATAAATTTATTTCGACTGTTTCAAGGACACTAGAAGGGAATTGAGTAGGAGCTGTGAAAACCAGGCAATTACACAATATGTATTCTTATATCCAACAGTAATAAGTGGATAGTAGCACTGTTAATGTCAATAGATATAAACTGCACTAAATACTAGCTTCAAGAAAAAGTGTGAGTTGTTAGGAACTGGTTGGAAAGCAACTGTGTTCAACTTACAGAAGACTCGGTGGAGAACTTCTGTATGGTATGTCGCTACCTTTAAAGTTACTACCTCCTAAAACAAGAGAAAGCAAAAAGAAGAAAATTGAAGCTAAATTAAGCTAAATTAACTCCACCCAAAAAGTGATGATAGTGGCTGCTCAACTAAAAGAGACAAAAATTGATGTACCTGAAGGAATTCTATGAGATACCAGTAGCTGGGAGCAGCGTCACACATCTGTGCCTACCTACACGAGGTAATCCATTGGGAGGCAATGCATGGAAGACAAAAACCTAACAGAAAGACCACAGTGCCTCTAGACGTTATTCAGACACAAAAAGCTACCGCAGATATTCCAAAAGGACAAGCTACAGTGGATGAACTCTCAAGACTTCTTTATATTAGCATCTTATTTCAAGTATTACTTATCAGATTTAAGAGGAAAATTCTCATATAAAATAGCACAGCTGTTTTTTGCTCTGCTGTTGTATTTTGTCTTGAAAAACTTTACAAAGATACTAGGCAGGGCTGTCCCGTATGTTACATAAACTGTATGCTGCATATATATATTTCGAAATTCTAGCTATGACTGAAAATACATCTGTTGTAACACACTTTAGTTCAGATATGCTCTTTTGCAGATGTGCAACAACTGACTCTTTTCTACCTTGTTGGCTAGAAGACATCTTTTATTCCTTCAAAGCTTTCACACAATTATTTCTGTAGAAACTCAGAAGGCATTTAACAATGTAAATATTGCATATGTAAAGATTTTAAAAGTACTTTGTGCATAATTTACAAACACAAAGTATTGAAGTGCTTGAAAAAGGTCCCATATGCAGACAGACTGTAAAAATCTTGTCCTCAATACATGAAGCTCACCCCTCAAAATCCTCCTTGGGGATTCAGAGGGTCTTTCATTCACCTGCAGCTGTGGGGTAATTTCACTGATAGTGAATGCTGACCACAAAGGAATACCTGAGTAAGAAAGTCCCACCCATTGTAAGTAAAATTTTCAGAATGGTACCTCAATAGTTATGTTTAGTTCCTTAAAACAAATGGAGGGGAAATAAACTATGGAGTTTTGTTCTCCAGTTCTCCTTATAAGCTATCCATAGTAACTCAGACCCTCATCCACTAAGTGGAAGCAGGGCCTATAGTTGTAGGACAAGGGGCCCGTAGCGACGGAACTAGAAGTAATGGTTTTAAACTTAAAGAGAGGAGATTCAGAACAGATATAAGGAAGAAATTTTTTATGATGGGGGTGGTAAAACCTTGGCACAGGATGCCCAGAATGGTAGGAGATGCCCCATCCCTGGAAACATTCAGGTTCAGGTTGGATGGGGCTCTGAGCAGCCTGATCTGGTTGAAGAGGTCCCTGCTCATTGCAGGGGGCTAGGACTAGATGACCTTTAAAGGTCCCATCCAACCCAAAGAATTCTACGATTCTATGACTCTAAGTCTAGCTTAGCCTGGGGAACTATATTGTAGATGGCTGAAACCATGTGAGGAGTATATGACTTCAGCAACTGGAAGAGGGATTACAAATGCATCTGTGAAAAACACTTCAATAGGTTCATTCTGATGTTCACTATACTTCAAAACTGTTAACAATGCAGAAAAAGCATCAGGACAATTAAAAATTTAAAAAGCATGTGTTGTAAAAACATCATACAAGAAATAGGCCTAGAAGTGACCTCTTGAACAACTTGGTGCAGCCAGATGACTAAACCCTTATGTGAAGTTACACTAAATGAACAGGATGTGAGAAACTACAGACCATTATATGAAAAAACTGCTGGATGTGACAGGAAAAAATATACATGCACAACTGCAAATCCATTCCTTTCCTAACGGCAGAAGCCTTAGACAAGTGCCTCAGCTCAAGACAAATGAACCCAGGCCTTATGGTTTGACCACTCTACACTAAAAGATTGGACACAGAATTTTCCCAGCATGCTTCAGACTTTTTCCAGCATGTTTCAGACTGCTCTTCACATCAAACAGTCTCTCTCTGTGCAACACATGGTGCACAAAGATGTCTGTGATGGTGTCATCGGGAAATGAAAAACAGCAGTCGCTGGCTTTCTAGATAACCTGCTTTTAATCAGAGCTTTAAACACTGCTTTCTTTTCAATGTCACCATGCCCTTGAAGATACTTATTTGTTTCTCCTAATGTTCTCTACCCTAATTTCTTACCTCCGTACTTCAAATGTCAGTGGCATTTGGTTCTCTGTCTCAGGGTATTTTCTTTGGTTGGTTATTTCCAAATTGACAGTCAAAGCTTTGAATACCCTGAGTCAATAGAGCTTCTTTTGAACGTAGTTACAACTTCTGTGTCATACGTTACTGGACATGATGGAGAGGTGTCCAGCCTTACAGAAGCTTAAAACATTTTGCTAAGAACCCTTTTGCTTGTCAAGGAGGGAGCCACACACTGGCAAGAAAGGAAAGCAAGGAGTTAAACGAGACACAGGGTGGAGGATGAGCTCTGAGGATGGGACTGAAAAGTAAACCAAAGTTAATGTACAACTACTCTAAATCTGAGATTCACGATGATTAGCATTTCTTTTTTTATAAAGGACTGCTGATGTTTTCTCCTCTCCAATAACTACAGAATGCTCTTTCTGTATTACCCTTGCTCTCACCTTGACTTGTTTTTACATAAAAAAGCTTAAATAAGGTTTACGTTTTTAAAAATGAATAAAAGCTCATTCAGTATTGACATTTATTAAACTGTGCCTAAAAACATCTGAAAAAGATGAGTTAAATGGCAGCAACTGTGTATAACATTCAACTTGACATTGCATTCCACTATCAGGATGCTGAAAGTGCTTTCTTAGATTTCTGTCAGTCTTGGAAGAAAACTTAAGAGACTGTTCATATTTTTCAAATTAGTAGCATTTTGGAGGTGAGATCAGTCATCCTTTGAAATCTGTATCCAGTGCAAGTAAGAAAACAGATCTCTTTCTCTGTAAGGGTCAAAGTCAGGCATTGGGATTGGTGGTTTTCACTTTTTTTGAAGTGAAAACTTCAAATCTAATGTTTCTAATGTAGAGTCTGTCTTTTTTTTTTAAGCAAGAGATTAAATACAGATGGATTAAATTTTAATAAAATTAAACAAAGTACTTAGAGTTAAAGAAATAAAAGTCTTATTATTGTTTCCTCTTAGTAGCAATTTTTGCTTACTTAAACTAACCAAAGGTCAAGTTTTTTTAGACACTCATCCCTTTTCCAGAACACCAGTGGATGATCATAACTTTGAAGACTGTCTTACACATATTAAGTACCACCTCTTTCAGAGCAATATCTTTGTATTTCACTACTCAAAGCAAGCTTATTTTAAAGCCGTTTGCTGAACATTTGCCTACAACACTTCTTTTAACATTTGTATTCAAATCTGTTGCTCATTAAATGCATGAATTAAATGATCATATGATCAGTTTTACTTGTTTGATAGTTCTTGGGGACATACAGTCTTTTTTCTCTCTCTGGGATCAACCTGTTATCAAAGTATATATGGTGAGGCACTTGGCTAAAGAGAGCTCTTCCTCTTCTCCACAGGCCTCCTGCAGAAGTTCACTTTTCACTCTCCGCTAAGAGTTCCCATCTCAGACCTGCACCTCTTCCCCTCCTATACTACCTTCCACTAGTTTTTCTTTCTCAGATGTATTTCTGACTCAGAAACAAAAAATGCATACATTTAGTACAAACTGTATTAGCAGTCCACTCCCACATATGTGTCCCGACACCTATGCATCTTCTCATCAAGCAAACAGGCCAGGGATCAGTCTCTGGTACTGCACGGATCACGCCACCCACACAACCACACTTGCTCATCCCTGACCTCCAAGGCAGACCTTGCTTCTTTACACATTCCTCCAAATACAAACACGCATATAGATGCACACAAATACTAGTACAATCTACCGCAACAAAATGATGGATGTTGTCCCAGTTCAGAACTACTGTGCAAACATGTTGAAGAGTACTGGAAGAAATACTATACTTGGAACAAAGAACCACTTTACCTTAGAATAATATGCATATTAATGACATCCACTGAACTCTGAAAGAAAACCAAACCCAGACTTCCACTTTAAAATTAAACTGGCTCTAGCATTGTCTTCAAAGATGCAAAGATGCTTACTTTATTATGAGTGATATATCTAATGTGACCAGATCACCCAAATTTCCATCAAGTTTGGCCAGTGACCCCTATGTCAGTATCTGTTTGGGTTTTTTTTTTCTGGAGTTGATGTTAGGTGAGGAGAACTGGGACAGGGAAAACAATGACTCTTGTGCTATTGAGTCTTGCTCACCGAGAGGACTAAACACCAAAAGAATTTTCTCCTGTTCCTAAAAGAACCTGGTCAAGTTCTCCTCATGCATCACATAAAACATCATAGAGCAGTGAAATATTTGACCATCGTAAACTTAACAAACACTTTAGAAACCACTCGTCTGGCTCAAGACATATGTCTAGGGAAATTGCCTGTCAGACTTTGGAGGAGCCACAAGTAATGGCCCAAAGCAAGCTTTTGAATCTCCACTTCAAAATAAGGCCAAGGGAAAATGTTCCCAAGCAGGGAAGAAACACTCGCTGCCTGTCACTCATGTCTGTGACAATCTCACCCTTGCTCGGCTCACTCACTACCTGTCAGAAATGCAGGAACCTGAGACCTGGTGGAGGAAATCAGCAGGACTGAGCAGGGAAGAGCAAGGGGCTGCGAGGGGTTGCCTCCTTCTCCCACTGCATTTCAAGACGTCCCTAGTTCCCTCGCTGTCCTTCCAATAACCCAGAGGGTCTTGTGCAGGCAGGTAAATGCTGTGCTTGTTCTGAAAGTCTGCACAGACCTAAGCCTGGGCCCGCCTCTTGGGAAACGGCTCAGAGTTGCTGCTTCTTTTCATATCTCAGAAGTCAGTATCTGACTCACTCTCTGTTAATAGTTAAACCACAGATATATGTGGAAAGAAACACATTCTCGGTGCCTTTTTACCTACTTTGGGGAGGTGGAGTAGAAACCGGCCAATCAGCACACAGTTGGACATAAGCCCTGGACTTTTTCTGGGATATCTTCCAGGTAGGTGAAATGTCCTGATCTTTGCTCCAGAGACCCCATGAGTAGCAGCAGACTCGGGGCAAGTCGGTAAGAGAGCAAGCTTCCTCTGGCTACTCTTCTAGGCTCCTGGCCAGGTGCCCATGCTCTTTCCCTCTAGGTCTCCACATTCCAGTCCCCTGGGGGGTTCACTCCTCTCCTATGCCTTTGGTCATGTCTCTGCAGGGATCCTGATGCTTTAAAGAGTCAAGGACAAGGGGCTCAGCCTGGGCATCTCACCTCACACAGCCTTCACACTCTTGCCTCAAGGTATTTTGCAATTTAATTCTCTCCACTTCAACTAGAAAGCTTTCCCAAACACTGTTCTAATGGCTGCAGCTCATCTTCTCTGGTCAGTCTCAATAAAAGCCCTGGATGGTTTCTTCTCCATGGCTTCTTCTTTCAATTCCTCCCACTCTGCTGCTCGAAGACACATGAGTCAGACTGTACCTCAGCCCTCTTTCCTCAGCCAACAGAGGCCATCTTTTCTCAATTTTCCCCTCAGCCTTGGCTCCCCATTCAGAGACAATCATACAAGCTCTTCTCTTCACCTCTCTTCCTGAAATGGTTACAGCTGGATGTTGAAGGCAATTGCCACAGTTGTAGATACAAACCCTACTGTACAACTGGCTCTAGGTTGCCCTGCTTGAGCAACAGTGTTGGACTAGATGACCACCAGAGATCCCTTTCAACCTCAAACACTGTGTGAAAATCAGGAACATGTAAGGCATGAATTATCTGACCAGTTTCAGCTTCTGGTTTTGGATGAGAAGGTGCCCCTTACCCTCTATTCACTTTAAAGGAAGTTGAGGCTATCAGGTTAATAAGACATCACTGTTTAGCCAGATCAGTCTGATCCTACATTTCACACTGCTTGAACTCCTGCTAGAGCAAAGATGTGTGAGCCACAACATATTACTCCGCTGGCTCAGAGGAGCTCAGCACTGAGTTCTTCCTCTCTTGAGCACTTCTGATAAATGCAGCTTTCTACTATAGGATCTACAGCGCATCAAGGCCATAAATCCACATTCAGGTTACTCAAGAGGAATATTCACATCTGTCCCAGAACCCTAGTCCGCTGAGCTTCTGCTCTTGTCAAGACCTGGCATCCCCAACATCTTCCGTAGTGAGAAGGGAAAGCCTGAGCAACCAGCAGAACCTCTTCTTTCTTCTCTCACCTCCACCCAGTCTCAAAGTTCAAGGCAATGCTTGAGCTGCTGTTTCTAAATTGGACTTATACCCTCAGATATCAACACACATGACTAAATGAGACATCACCCATTAAACAGTAACCAGCATAGCGTAAAGTGAGTGCACACGGTCGTGGGAGTGCATACTAGGGATTCTCCAGAAATAAAACCCCAGATGGGCATTTTTGCCATTTCTTAGAGGTGATGCTCATATCTCTGTATGTGTAGAAGTGCCATTAATGCTTGAATCTCTTAAGATCTGACAGGAGATTGCACTTATTGCCTGCATTTTCATCTTCTCATCTAAGCCTTTGCTGAAAGACGATGGATTGGGTCAGTCTTGTTCCTGTGGGGTTACTATTTATACTCATTCTCCTGCTGATTCTGAAAAGACAACATGTCTGGAAGAGCCATGCAAGAGCCAACTTCCCCCCAGGACCCAGGCCTTTACCCATCATTGGAAATCTGCACATGATGGATCTGAAGAGACCTTACCTGACGATGCTAGAGGTAACTTCTGTTGTTCCTTTTCTTAGAGCTCTCTAAGGCAGTGATTAACAAAAGAGATACAATTTTTTCTCTGGAAAGGTAGATGCACATGCAGCAGTATCTGGAGTAACTGCTCTTCCTATCACACAATCTTGTGTTGGTGCAGGAGAATTGACTCCAGCCACATTAAGAGAACTGACCCATTCCTGTAGACACAGGAAATGCCGGGGTTCTCCAGAAAAGGCTAACTTGAAGAGAGGAGCCCTACAGTTCCTACAGAAACTTGCACCTGTGGCTGCTGAATCATTTAGGAAGGAGACCAGACCTTTCTGGAGGCTGTGTGGTGGATTCAGCTATCAGAGAACTGGCAGACAATAGCTTTTTTGATCCTCTCCCTTCATCCTCACCATGAAGGAGGAACTTTCCTGGGTTCCCAAACCAAAGTGGGAAACAAACAAACACTGCTTATTCTTTCCTATCTGGTGGCAGTAAACTCCCGGCCTTCAGGGAAGATGGTGTGTGACAGTCAGACGGTGTGTGATTTTTGCGGTCGCTCCTCTCACTGCACTACTCCTCAAAGCCATGAACACAGAACACAGTTTTCCAGTTGTGGCCTGACAAGCACTAAGTAGAGGGGGATAATGACTTCTTTGTCTCTGCTGGTGATGCCCTTGTTGATGCAACCCAGCGCGCTGTTGGTTTTCTTTTCCACAGCAGCACACTGTTCATTCATATTGAGCTTGTTGTCCACCAGAACCCCCAGGTCTCTTACCACAGAGTTAATCCCCAGCCGGGTAGATCCCAGCCTGTGCTACACTCCTGGATTATGTTCTCTATGATAGAAAGCTAGCAGATTGCTCAAGCATGATTTCTTCTTGGTGAATCCATGTTGACTACTCCTGATAATCTTCTTTTCCTCCACTTGCTTAATGATGATCTCCAGAATGCCTTACAGCTCCATCTTTCCTGGGATGGAGGTGACGCTGACCAGGCTGTAGTTCCCTGGGTCCTTCTTCTGGCCCTTTTTGAAGATTGGAGTGACATTGGCTTTCCTCCAGTCCTCGGGCACCTCTCCTGTCCTCTAGGATCTTTCTTACATGATGGAGAGAGGCTTAGCAATGACATCTGCCAGCTCTGTCCGCAATTGTGGGTGCATTCCATTGGGGCCCACGGATCTGTGGGTGTCCAGTTTGCTTAAATGACCTCTCACACAATCCTCCCAACCAAGGGAAGGTCTTCCTTTCCGCAGGCTTCCTCTCTTACCTCCAGGGACTGGGATTCCTGAGGGCCAGCCTTAACAGTGAAGACTGAGGCCAAGAAGGCATTCAGTAACTCTGCCTTCTCTGTATCCTCCGTCACTAGGACACCCACCTCATTCAGCAGCGGGCCCACATTTTCCTTAGTCTTCTGTTTGCTGCTGATGTACTTGAAGAAGCCCTTCTTGTTGTCTCTGATATCCCTTGTCAGATTTAATTCCAGGTGAGCATTAGCCTTCCTTGTTGCTTCCCTGCATGTTCTGACAACATTCCTGTATTCCTCCCAAGTGGCCTGTTCCTCTTTCCACATTCTGTAGACCTTTCTCATCCATCTGAGTTCCACTAGAAGCTCCTTGCTCATCCATGTATGTCTCCTGACTCCTTTGCCACATCTCTTACTCAGAGGGATGCACCGATCCTGAGTACAGAAGTGATGCTTAAATAGTGACCAGCTCTATTGGACCCCCCTACCTTCTAGAGCCCTCATTCACAGGATTCCCCCAGGTAGCTCACTGCCAGTTATCTCTCCTCAAGTACAAGGTTGTGATCCTACTTATTGCCTTGCCTCCTCCTCACGGGATCCTGAACTCCACCATCTCACTGTCACTGCAGCCGAGGCTGCCCCCAAGCTTCACATCTTCAAAGAGTTCCTCTTTGTTCGTCGGTACAAAGTCCAGCAGAATGCCTCTCCTCGTTGGCTCCTCCACCACCTGCATCAAAAAATTATCACCAATGCTCTGCAGGAACCTCCGGGACTGTGTGGTCTTCCCACCACATGTCAGGGTGGTAGAAGTCCCCCAAGAGAACCAGGGCCTGTGAACATGAGGCTACTTTCAATTGTCTGTAGAAGGTCTCATCAACTTCCTCTTCCTGGGCAGCTGGCCTGTAGTAAACACCCACAACAGTGTCACCTGTTTGAGCCTATCCCTTAATTCTCACCCATAAGCTCTCGAATCCTTCTTCATCTGCCCCCAAGCAGATCTTAATACATTCACTCACATAAAGAGTCAACAGGTATTTTGTCTGCTTTTCCATCTCTGGTACACTTCTCTGTTTGTTTCAAGCAGACTCGGAAGCTCACAGTTAAGCCAAGGGGGTCTCTTGCTCTGCCTACTTCCCTTACCTTTAAAGAGGATGAAATGTTTTTGTACTTCCAGGAGAGTGTTATTGAAAAACTCCCAGCACTCGCTAGCTCCTTTGTCCTGCATGGAAGCGTCCCATGTAACCCCTCCCAACTGAGAGCTGAGCTCTTCTGAAATCTTAAACCTTTGTCTTAGTACTAACCTTCAGCGTGCTCAGCAGGATCTCAAACTCCATAATATCGTTGCAGCCAAGGTTATCACTAACTAAGGTACGACAAAATAAATTTTCTTGGTTTGTGAGCAGCAAGTCCAGCAGCGCCTCATTCCTCGTTGGAACATCTAAAATTTGTATGAGGAAGTAGTCCTCTACGCATTCCAGGAACTTGACTGATGACCTATGAGCTGCTGTCTGGGTAGTTGAAGTCACTCATAAGAACCAGGTTGTGTTGACTGAAAGCTTGCTTAAGTGACCCATATATTGCTTCACTGGCCTTATCGTCTTGGTTTGGAGGTCGGTAGCAGATGTCTACTATTAGGTCCCGCTTGGAGACGACCCCTCTGGTCTTGACCCAGAGGCATTTGATAGGGCTTCCACAATCACCATAGTTGAATTCTATACATTCAAGGTTCTGCTTAACATAGAGTGACTCGTCCTCCTCTTCTTCCTACCTGTCTTTACAAAACAGCCTGTAGTCATCCATTGTGATCCTCCAGCCATGTGAGTTGTCCCACCATGTTGCAGTTACACTTCTGATGTCGTAACTTGCTGACTGGGCGCACAGCTCCATATCTTCCTGTTTTTTCCCCAGGCTGCATGCATTGGTATACATATACTCGAGGTGGTTCTCATCTTGGGATTCTCCCTTTTCATCCCATTAGTTATCGAAAACATATGGCCCAGTCTTCAGCATTCAGATGGGACTAAGGAAAATGGTGGTGCTATCAGGATATGACACAGTGAAGGAAGCTCTGGTGAACCAGGCGGATGCATTTGCAGGGAGGCCTAAAATACAAATCTTTGAAGAGACAGGAAAAGGAAAAGGTGAGTGTGCTTCTCTTCCCCATACGCTTGCCTTCTGCAAAGATGGATGAGACTTTCTCTATGGAGAGGACTGCAGAACCTCTCACTTTCCTTTGCTAAGCATGTGAGGCAATGGAAAGGAGGGAGAAATTGAACAATAGGTGGTGATACCCATTGTGGATAAGGAGAGATGATACTCTTAATTTACATAGAAACATGGAATTTAGAGGTCTGAATCTGCAGCTGAGTCTTCCCTTAGAGGTGACATGTTGAGAAGCTCACACTGGGGCATCTCCTGATCTCTTCTCACAAAGGCCACCCCTGCAGCCACCGAGCTACCAAAATCTTGCCACATAAATCCAGCACAAGCCGGCAGAGAAGTGTTTATTATATCAGCAGCACTATCTCCAAATACTCCATGTGAGACTGATATTATTGAATGCTTATTTTAAATTTTCCAGTTCAATTTACAGTTTAGAATAAATCCCTCTTTTTAAGAGAAAAAACAATAATCCAAGCCTTTAGTTCACTTCTCCACAGGGAGCTCACTCTTGCTCTGAGTTCTGCCGGTACAGATTTCACCCTCCACAAGTGTTAGATCCTGAACCTGATGTTTTAATTAACATAAATATTGATGGGGTGTATGGAAGTAGGGACATGAGAGATTGTCTTCTTCTGACAGGAAAGCAAGGGTGAGCACTTTTGTATCTTGTGACCAGCACTGAGTAGCCAATATTTTGTTAAATGTCAACTATCTGCAAATATTTTTTTACTCACTATGAACAATTTCTTGAACAAGACTCCAAAGAAGAGTAAGAGAGCATGATAGGTGTAAGGAGAATAAATAGCAGCACCAGCTTGACTGGTACTTTTCTGAAGCTGCCACTGAGAATTCTCTGCAGCTTTTCTAGTGTGTACAGGGGTGGGATTTCCCTGGACAAATGGCGATATTTTCCAAACTGATGCCCATATCTGAGGTTTCATTTATTCTCTACAGTCTGCAAAAGAACACAGGTCCTCTTGACTGAGGATGCATCTCACCTAAGGGAGACATATAAGGTTAATGGGCACACCCATCATCTCAGGTGATATCCCAGAGGCACAAATCCAACTCCCTGATCTAAACAAAGGTGAACAAAAGGTCTCATGTCTCAGGACACATCAGACACCTCATAAACTCAGAGCAGTGGCTGCTTCCCTGAGAGCTTTCTCCTGACATGTTTTTCCTGTCTCATTTCATTCTACATGGAGACACAAGGAGAGCTTGACAGGTTTCCTGCCAGCACTCCGCTTTACCAAGATTCAGGGTAGATGAGGAATCTTTTCTCTCATGATGATATTTCTACTTCTGTGTTTTCATTTTCCCTTTCAGGAGTTATATTTTCTGATGGAGAAAACTGGAAAGTGATGCGAAGATTTACTCTTACAACCTTACGAGACTTTGGAATGGGCAAGAAGGCCATAGAGGATCGTGTTGTAGAAGAGTATGGATGCCTGGCAGACACCATTGAGTCACAGAAAGGTGGGGTGATTCTTACCTTCATAATGCCCTGATTTTCCTCAAGCCTCCTACAAAGGTGCCAAGGGTCAAGAAGGAAGAATCTCTGAACTCTTTCAGAGATCTACCTTTCTCCCGTATCAGTGCTCCGAGGATGTTTAAACAAGCTGTCTGTCTCTCTTCCTGGCAATTGCATGGCAAGGAAATGAAAAGCATTCATTGAGGAACTGGAAGTCAAAGATACAGTCAGACATCAAACAGCACATCTGAGAAAAGTAATTTGGTCCTCTGTGTGCAGCACCTTTGATTGATTTAACGGCATGGGGAGAGCAGAAGGCTGTTGCAAGGACTTGCATATCTATACTAAAACATTGAGTGTCCCTCAAGTCACATGCCTGGGAAACCCCTTCCAGTGGGATGCAGAACATCCGGTTACACATTTCACCATCATCATCCAAGATTATTTCTCACCAGGCTGAGTTACCAAGAGCAGGACTTCCATAGGTAGCTGTTTTGACAAAAACAGATTTTGACATCATTCTAGTTCAGGCTTCAAGTCCTCACCTTGAATGCCTGAAAGCAGCAGTTGTATCCATCTGCAAAAAGGATGCACAAGAGGCAGCTAGAAGCTGCGGAAGAGCCCCAGCAGGAAGAATTGAGTGACCAAAAGCTACTGAGTTAGATTTGACCTAAAGGGACACAGTCCAGCTCTCAAAGAATACTGGTGATAAGGAGCAGCCCAGGATGACACTAATGGGGGAAGTGGCAATGCTGAGAGTTTCCTTTATACTAGCAAACTTTAAAGTCATGTGTGCCTAAACAGAGCAGGCTGGGGAAGGGCCACAAAGACACAGGACTGCAATAGTCTTGGAGAAAATGGAGGGGAGAACAATAGACTTGTATTCAGTCCCCAGTCTGTCTAACCGCCATTAGGGATGTGCAGACCCTGAGATGGGGAAGCCTTTCCATGTGCCAGCTCTGTGGCTATCATATACCAGGCTTCACCAAGCCTCTGCATGCTACTTTAATTAATTAGAATAACTACTGATTTTGTTGTTTACGCTACCTTTTCCTACACTAGGGAAGCCCCTTGAGATGACTCTGATGATGAATGCTGCTGTTGCCAATGTTATCGTGTCTATATTGCTTGGAAAGCGGTATGACTATGAAGACCCCACATTCAAAAAGCTCCTGTCATTGGTGAACATAAATGTCAGGATTTTTGGAAGTACATCAGTTTCGGTATGTTTGAATATTGCTCTTCAAAGGCATGATTACACACCACAACAGCACACCTCTCCAACTCTGATCATTGCAAGACATCTATAAGTACATGTCAAATGCACCTTGAAATGGCAGAAAATGGACCTCTGGTGATATTTATGAATTTCTCTAAACAGCATAATCTGGGAAACTGTAAATTCCTCCTTTCCTGAAGAAGAATTGAACAACATGTAATACGATACAAGGCTTGTGTCCCCTAGCACTAGAAGTTGGTCATTATTCCCAATCTCCCCTTAAAAACAACAAGGTCAAAAACAGGGTGGGAATGCTTGTAACTGTCTCTTAAGCTTGAGACTCCCAAATCCAACCAGTGTGGACAGGGAGAGATTAATTGTCTAGAAATGGAGAGGTAGGAAATTTTGTCAACATATGCAGAAACGTGGGATTTCTAGGCCATCATCAACTAGTGTGATTAATACACAGTGGGGAACAACTTTTAGCCATTTTACTTAGTTGTCCAAGGAAGGAGGAGGGCAAAGGGACACATTGCATCACAAGGATAAGGCTACGCACCATGTTCTGTAAGGGCTTTTTTTAATATTGTGGATGCCCCCTCCCTGGAAGTGTTCAAGGCCAAGTTGGATGGGACTTCGAGCAGCCTGGTCTAGTGGAAGAGGTCCCTGCACATGGCAGGAGGTGTGAAACTAGACGATCTATAAGGTGCCTTCCAATCCAAACCACTCTATGATTCTGTGATTCTATGATTCTATGACAATATACACTGTTGAACTGTGGTACATCTACTTAGCAGCTGGTTTTAATTCCTTCCTACCTCTGCATCTTGCAGATATATAATATGTTTCCAGTCCTTGGATTCCTCCTGAAGGATCACAAAATTTTTATTCGGAATGTAGAAGAAGTCAATGCTTTTATCAAGGTTACTTTTATAGAACATCTCAAAGCCCTGGATAGAAACGACCAGAGGAGCTTCATTGATGCTTTCCTCGTGAAACAACAAGAGGTAATTGAAGCCCAGCAGCTTCTTCAAATCTCCTCACTTTCCTTTGAAAACTTGATAGATAAACAAATGTTCTTCAGCAGAGATCTAGCATGTGCAAAAGTCTTAGCAAAACCTGTGGCCAGGCTAAAAGACTGAGCAGTCATTTCAGCTAGGAGATAAATTAATCACAGACAAGCATCTTTTCTGTGTCCCCAGTAATTTATCAGGAAAGCACAAAACACTATTTCAGCAAGCGAAGCATGAGAACCTGTCTTTACCAGTAGTTTAAAATCCCTTTCCACACTCCAGCTTTTCTGACTTTTTTTTTTTAAACTCACATTCGCCTTCTTAGAGACATACACAGGGAAAGTCCTAGGCCCAGGACTCTTTGGTACATATTTCTTGCTTTTAGTTGCCAGCTCACACAAGATTTCATTTACCTGCTTCAAAAAACACCTCTGGTTTTACAGTTCTTGTAAAAATGTGGCAGTATTTGTACCCAGCCCTCACCTCTCTGTGGTATGGACTCACGGGGTTTTAGACCAAGCCTGCTATAGCAAAAATATGGGTAGGCTGCTGGATTACAGAGGAATATGAACCACCTTTCTAAGCTCTCTTTTGATGTTAGTGGCAGGTAAAGGCAGTATCATCATACACCAAGTCCCCAGTACCTCTTGAGTTCGGGTCAAAACCCATCTCTGACAGCAAATTTATACTTCTTCCCAACAAATCTCATCCTGCAAGATTCTCTGCTCCATGATCCATGGGCAGAAGTTATTGAATCACATGGTTGGCACCTGTGATTGCTCACTCTTTTCCAAAACGTTCTTGTCATCATAGTTATTATCCAGCTGAAGAACCCTGTTGACTGGAGTGTGTGTTCTTGTGGGCAGCATGGACAGTCCAAGCACTCTAGCTCAAGACTCATTTTAGAACAGGTTTCTCGAGGCATCCCCTCAAAACCTTCTTGTCCTTTACTCTTAACTCCTCCCTGAAGGCTGCTTATGAAAGTTTTTCCCTGTCCTCCAGCGAAAAAGGGCCTTCTTGAATCTTTAATCAGTTGATATTATTATTGTTTCATATATCCAGGAGAATGGAAAGGCCAATGGATATTTTCATAATGAAAACTTAACTGAGGTTGTGAGAAATCTGTTTGTAGCTGGCATGGAGACCACGTCCACCACTTTGCGCTGGGGCCTTCTGCTCATGATGAAATATCCTGAAATTCAGAGTAAGTGGGAACTTGGTAATCAGTGGCTTCCTTCTCATCAGGTCACCTCAAAAGTGACTTCACACTGAACAGGGCTGGCAAAAAGAGAACTATCCACAACCCACTATTCCTAGCAGTAGAAAGAGATATTCAAGTGATATATCTATATATGATCCTTATTCCTTTCACAGAAAAAGTCCAAGAAGAGATAGAGCGAGTGATAGGGTCAAACCTCCCACGAACTGAGCATCGAACTCAAATGCCATATACGGATGCTGTCGTCCATGAAATTCAAAGGTTTGCTAATATCGTGCCATCGAACTTGCCTCATGAGACTACTGCAGATGTCACCCTCAAAGGCTATTTCATTCCCAAGGTGAGATACCTTCAGCAGTCCTTTCCTTCCCTTTGTCCCCAGAGCGACACCTCTCCCTTTCAAGTCCTGCTTGCATCCAAGGATGCTCAGTCCCAGCGGGCTTCTCACAGCTACTTTTGCAGGATTTTTCCTATTAAAGTGGGGTTTTTGAGCTTCAACACTCACTATTGCTCTGACAGTCACAGCAACACCATCCTCTGTGCAATAACAGCTCTGCCTTGGCTTGCAGGGAACCTACATTATCCCATTATTGACCTCTGTTCTGCGAGACAAATCCCAGTGGGAGAAACCAGACGACTTCTACCCCGAGCATTTCCTCGACTCAGAGGGGAAGTTTGTAAAGAAAGATGCTTTCATGCCTTTTTCAGCAGGTACTTTCCGTTCTGGTTTTGGGGCTCTCAGGGGAACTTTGTATCTAAGACTCCTTTCCCATTGAACCTGGCCTCTCAGACTCAGAGGTCTCCTCTCCTCTCCTCTCCTCTCCTCTCCTCTCCTCTC
>Ga0065711_1029829_pt1 | contig 34681 bp, 22 predicted proteins | sample Hoacrofraction12_FD_59098 | JGI IMG/M metagenome (GOLD analysis project Ga0065711, IMG submission 59098) | Hoatzin crop microbial communities from Cojedes, Venezuela - Epithelial fraction 12 v2 (version 2) | ecosystem: Host-associated > Birds > Digestive system > Esophagus > Crop | place... | reverse complement strand
AAAAAAAAAAAAAAAAAAAAAAAAAAAAAGAAAAAATCACCTTTTTTCACCAATAGACTTTCTCTTCTCTCTCTGTAATTCATTCCGCTTCTGCAGTGTATGATGTAGGGTATTACGGGTACCAGTCACCTCCTGACGCACCACAGAACTGATACAATTACTCTGCTCCTCAGGTAAACGTTCTCACTACTTTTAACTTAATTGCTTTTAATATATCAGGGGATACCTTGATCCTGTAGTAAGCCAACAATTCCTAAAGGAGATGGATACTGTCAAGTCCTGTAAACTGATAGGCATCCCAGTCTCACCTTTGCATGTGAAGTGGCAAGTGGGGAAGGAGAAGGAAGAAGAGTCGTGTAAGTTGAGCTGAAAATTCAAAGACATGCTGTGATTTGCTTTAGGCACTAAAGATAACCTGGAATAGGAATATAACTCATTCTTTCCCAGAGCTGAATTGCTGTATGCTATATTGTGAGAGCACTAATCCTGCATAGAACACAGTCATTTGAACAACAAATGATTTAATACAGCATAAAAGGAAGAAGGGAACTTAGATTTTTGCTTGTAACTTCTATGATGGAGAATCCTATTGACAGGATGCTGAAGTACTGCTGATTCAAGCTTAAATAATCATTCTGCTGAGAACATTATCCTTTTTCAGCCATATGAGAGTATATCCTGTTTTGTCTTGGCAGGAAGGGAAATGTGATATCCTTATTGAGCCTAAGGTCATTTAAATAAGTTTTTCCTCTCCTCCCCTTGTTAATCTTGTATCATAAAAATGCAGGTTTCTTTAATTCCTGAAGACAAATCATATTTAATGTCTGTCTGACTGAACAGGAGTTTTATCTTGATTAATAGCGAAATTGGGATAAAAATGTGATGCCAAGGTCATGCTTCCAAAATGTGTGTGAATATGGGTGTGTATATGTACCCCATGTATGGCCCATTTTGAAAACCAGATACTACTGGATACACCATATGCTTTCACCCCATGATCCAGTAGAAGTGGTGTCTGGAAAGATGGCCCTAAAGGCAAAAATTTGGAGAAGCAAGAGAGTGTGAACATGTAAAGCTTGTAAAACATGGTGGAATATCAATGCCAAACCAACTGATGGAATAAATCTAATTTTAAAAGGAGCCAACAAGATTTTGATTGATGCTTTTAACTCTGTGGTGCTTATTTTGATATTTAAATGGCATCTCTGGAGTATTTGATTGCTCCAACTATTCTTTTTCAAATGAAAATTACATGTAGAGACCATTGTACATTTTTAGTTTTCACAGCGTGAGTAAATGTATGTGATAAGTTAGAGAGAAGGCATTTCACAAACAGATAGAGCAAACTTGCATGCAGTTACGTTCTGAATAATTAATTAAAAAAGAGAGTAGATGTTTGCGGTTGCTAGGAATTCTTTCTTGAAGAGTGTCAAGTTTGTCTGTCTGCAGAATGCCAGATCAGAGCCTGTTGGTGATGCAGAAATACTGAACTGAAATCTAAGCAGCCATAGCTTGACCATGCCAATTGCTGATTGGAAAAGACAGGAAAAGAGGGGTCCTGTCCTGTCGAAGGTCCTGTCTTGTGGAAATTCCAGGAACAACCTAGGGATAGGACTTCCTTGCCTGGCTGGCAAGCCAGGTAGTTGACTGCCTCATTCCATTATGTGTTTTGAAGAATCAGCATGCTTCTATGGAACAGTGTGATTTTGGGAAATGACATTTTTAAACAAAACTCTCTTTAGCAAGCTTTTGACTTGTAAATATGGCTTTTAAAATATGAAATTCAGAAGACCCATAATGCTGTGTTCAGTGTTCTGCGGGAAGTGCAGAGAAGCCAGAGAGGGGAGCGCAGTAAGACTACGTAAAAGATGTGTATCAGTTAGGTCCCAGATAAGTTCTGTATGCATGACAGCTCAGGTGCAAAGAACTTTTCCTAGTCTTGTTACAGACTAGTCGTAGTTTTTTGTCATCAAATCTTATTCAGCACAAAATATCGGGTGATATTTTATGCCTATCCAACCATTTCTGAGGGCGGCATTGAATTTTTACGACCCTACCACTTTTGTTTATCTTTTTTGTAAGGCTCTGTCTCCCATACAAAAGCAAATGGTGTGGATTTAGAAAATTGCCCTTTTGTTTCATTATATGCTATTCTGCTAGTGGGTTTGATGTTTGCTGTAAAAGCTTTTTTTTAGATCTAGAAGTAAAGCAGCGTTGTACAATATGGATACAACAGGTAATGATTAAAATATGGCACAATTGAAATTTTCTCTGTTAAATTCAGTTCCTTAGGGAAGAATCCACTATGTTACCATGTATTTTACAACTATTACAGTAAACTACAATATGTATTATATACTGTACCTGGTAAATGTGATACTGCAGGGGCAGAGAAGTGTAGTAGTTTTTCTTCTGTCCTCAAAAATAAGAGAAAACAAAGACTTATCAGGATAAGAGACCATCTTTTATTTTTTTCTCCCCAGGCCAGCATAAAAGTTTCTTGTGAAAAGAATGATGAAATATTAAGCTAACTTGAACTTTGCATGAAGTATTAAATTAACTTTGCCTTGGCTTCAAGCCATTTCTTTGGCAATGGAGAAGGATAATCAACTTAATGGCCCTCAGGCCAACAGAAGTATAATACTGCCTGATACTGTGAGGCAAATGCAGGATGTATTCTGAAATGACCACTCAATGAATTGTACCTCTGGGTTGGAGGTGCAAGTCCAGAGCCACTGAGCAGGTACAAAAATCCTCTGTCATGTAAATAAATGACTTAAAATCTCAGTTGGAATATTTATTACTGTCTTGTCCTTGGTCCAGGTAGTCAGGCTTTTTGACCCTGCATCTCCAGAAAAGCTAAGTATGTCTGTGCAGCTGTGTTCCCTTGTTAGTGCTTCAGCCTCAAGGTTGGAAAAGCTTTCAGCGTTGTATCTGATACTGTATTCTTATGTGACTCTGCAGCTTTATTAATATGTTCTTTATTAGTATGTTCTTTATTAGTATGCTGCTGTTGAGCCATATAGCTCCTTCCTTCAAAGAATTACTATCCTTGACAAATACTGTCCCATCCTATGCAGCAAAATGCGGTGATATTGTTGCAGTTGAAGGACAGAAAATCTAGTGAGATTTGAGGCAAAAAGAAAATAGCAGCTCAGAAAGCAAGGCTGTGTGTGGCGCTCTGTGTGTGTGTGTCTGTGTTTGTGTGTGTGAGCATTTTGTAGGGGTTCCTGTTTATACTAGAGAAAGCTTTCAGGATTTCTTATCTTGCAAGATCATTTCGGCTTCTTTATTAACAGGAAAAAAAAAAGAGACAATGTCATTTTTGACTATGATAATGTAATTTGATGAATCACTGTAGTAATATGTCCTAGCCAAAGTTTTTGCAAACCTGATTGCCAGTATATGCGGTATGTTTGAATGAATCAGCTGTTTGATACAGTAAGAGCCAATAAAAGGTATTTTTGACTGCAGTTTCTTAAAGACACAGTTGCCATACTAATGCTTTTATGTGATTAAAGACAACAAACTGGGCAGATGTGAGAGTTTCTTCACCATAACTATCTGAATATCAGAAGAGATCTCTCAGTAGATTGCCGAAGTAGCTTAATGTTTATAAATCTCTTTCGAGCATGATAAGTGAATGTTGATCTGTGCAGGTCTCCTGTGAATTGAGTTATCCTGACTGATGCTATCTGAGAGTGACATGTAATTTCTTTAATTCATTTTATACCAGACATCCAGTGTTTATGCATTTTACCTTTTACCTTTAATCTAGCCAAACAAAAACTCATCAGCACTTAGAGAGATCAGTGGTCTCTTAGGTAGTTGAATTTATTTGTTCCAGTTTCATCATCAACTTCTTAAATTTTTTTAATTCTTAGGGATTTTGAGGGTTCATAATTCCTGTTAAGTTTAGCTGTGATAGCTGCAAGAATTAATCAAGTTTTAGTCCTATTGCATCTAAGTCTCATAGAATTTATGGATCTAAAGCTGCTTCTTCCTGATTGTGGGCTTCTCTGCTGTGTTCTTTGCTTGGAAAGACCTGAAAGAGGAAGCCTCACAATCCATGTGCTTTTCTCCTGCCTAGCTGATTAGCAAGCAGTAGACTATGCAGACTACTTGTATCTGAGATGACGGAAGAGGAAGCAGTCTCAGGCCGGTAAAATAAACAGTAAGCTTGGGTGGCCCTGGGAGGGCGTACTTCAGGGTTGCTTTTATGGAAAGTATACTTTTTGGAAGGTTATTATTAATAAGTAGTAGTAAGATACTAAGAAGCCACTCTGGAAGCTACACATGGGAAGAGGAAATGCTGGTGAAATCATATGTCTTGGACCGGTAAGAGGGGAAAGAGAAGAGAACAAAATTATGCTTAGCAAATAGAAGAGCAGAGATCAGAAAAAGTTAAAAAAAAGGTATCGCTGGTGTTTAGAACAGCATGTGAGAAATGTCAGTGGAAGGTCTACATTGTACCGTGATCTTCTAAAAAAGCCGGATAAGAAATCGTCACAACAGACAGTAGCTCGTGCTGGTTTTGTGTTGTTTGGTTTCTGAACCATGGGCAGCCATAGCAGCTGAGGAAACGGTTCACCCAGCCTCAGAAGAGGTAGTACCCACTTAACAGTGGGTACTAACTTGTGCTTTCTGCACAAGTCTCTGAGCGCTGAAGATGTCACCTCAGCTGGAGAATGCCATTTCTTTTATATGCTCTTTGAAAACTGTTGCCTGATGTGAGAGGGATAGAGTACTTTTGCTTCCAATATACAAAAAAACACAGCATGTCACAGGGAGTTCTTGTTTTGTGCAGTGTTCTGTTTATGATATTATGGAGAAGTCTGGATTTAAGCCCTGGAAGATGAAAAAAAGTGGTTGTTTTGAGGGTTCCGTTGATCTTAAAATATCATTTTAATAAAAATAAAAATTGTTTTGTAACAATTTATTCAATTATTCCTCTTAATATAACTTCAGATCTATCAGTACCCTCCTTCTTGCTAGCTTTTGATTGCTTTAAAAGTTGTAGTAAGCAACCTTGTGGTTATAGACTAAAAGACCTGGTTGTTCCTGAAGAAGTATCTGATGATTTGGTTTATCCATGGATGGTGGTGTCTTTTTGCTAGTAATGATTATCTGAGGAAGTGGTGTCATGCTGAAAGTACTGATTTCTAGAACTTCTAAGATGCTACAAGTCAGGTTGAGGGTTAAAAATGTCTCCTGTGTGTGGATTTGGTAGATGGCACCCATTTGTTCTCAGATGAATGTTTGCAGTAGTGTTCAATTTTTTATCATTGCAGTTTGGCAGAGTTGGTCTTTCACCCGATGCACAGATCTCAGATTTTTGGTCCAGCACAGGATAAAACAGTATTTAACCTGCTCTCACTTGCGTAAGGCTGTGGTCATCGCTAGGCTTTTGATAAAGTGTCTGTGTTGTTGGTACAGGAAGGTTTCCTGTGTTAAGATAGAATGGGGGAGATGCTATCTTGCTGTCTTATGTAATCTATTAAAATAGAAAGACATTGTCTGTGATTCTGGGATCAGATAAATACCCAGTTCAAATAATAAAGGTGCTTAGAGCAGAAAATGTTGCCCATGTGAACAGGTTGTGCAGGTGTGATCTATATGTGTCGCTGAGTTGTTGTAGTGGTTATCACTGGGGAATGGGAAGGTAAGTAATTCAGTAGTAGTGTTCTGAGCTGTGTCAGGTATAGTATGTATCTGTTCATGCTCTTCCCTGTAGATGTCCTGGCTGGTCAGTTGTGCACGTGGCAGCTTGCAGACCATAGCTCCTCCTCTGTGGTTTGGAGTTACATCGGTGTGCTTAGGGCAGTTGCTGCTTAGCCTGTTTGTTCTAATCTTCCTGACAACTTTGCCTCTAAAGGGACAGCACACACTCTATGAAAGCAAGTACGGACTTCTAACCATGGCTGGTGCAGATTGTCTACCAGCCTGGTCTATTTCTATCGATATAAAATTTATGCTGTTTTCTGAAAATCTATCATAGAATCGTAGGGTATTTCAAGTTGGAAGGGACCCATAATGGTCATCAAATCCAGCCTGTATTTGGTAGAACAGTTTACTTACGTGGATAAGAGTATTTGTTCAGGAAATGGAGGATTTCATTTAGGAAAATAATAGCAAACATCTTGTGCTTTCTAGTAATGATGAAGAGTGATATTTTAGATTGTTTTTGTTCTGTTTTGCTTCCTTCGAGTTTCCAGAACTGCAGGAAGAATTAACTGTCCAAATGTATCCTACAACTTTATTAATATCAATTTATTTTATTAATAGTAATTAGTTTGGTAATACATGATTTAGTATTACAAGGTGCCTCTTCAAAAATCATATTTACACACTTTCTTAGATGAAGAAAATTCTTCAGACTGGTGAAACAAGATGTGGACTATCACTTTTCTCGCTCCTTAGTGTGTCTTACATTGTCAGAATATGAAGCACAGACTCTTTGCTTTTTGTTTAGTCCAATTTTAGCCTTGAAATCTGTGAAATAGACACTTCAATTACTTACAAAGACAGCTTACAGGTTGACTTTGTATTTTAACATTAGTAGAATAGCTGTCATATTTTATTAGAAAAACGCCATTGCGAAAACACTTTGCTAAAAGTCATAAATGAGACATTAGGGAGTGAAATGGGGTAGTTGTGTGCAAAAGAACAGATTCTTACTCAGGGGGAGGAAGAGTCATTAAAATAACCAGTTGTAGTAGATGAAACAAAAATATATCCTCTCTGGCGTGACCAGAGAAAGGCAGTGTGCAACAGAACCCCCTGAACACCTTCAGAAATTTCTTTTTCATTCCCTTTCCATTGGGAAAGAGTTGGCAGTAGCTAGTAGGCTACCTCGACTGCATGTTTGTCTTAGGCAGAAATACCCTGGAAGAAATCAGCAGTTGTTTGGAGGGCTAGTATGTTAACAGCATGACCGAGAAAAAACACCCTTTTACTGTTAGTCTACTTACTGTCATAAGCTTAATAAGCTCCATCTCAGAGTTCTTGTTAAGTTCTTGGGAACAATCCAAGGAGATGACCTGTCCTTCCACAGTCTGTTCTGGTTCACATGTGTTGATGAAATTCTGGTGTGCTGGAGTTAAGAAAACAGATGGCTAGTTGACGTCTTTGGATTATGAAGAAATGGTCTCCAGAGCTTTCTTCCTCTGCAATGTTTTCTTTGATGTCTGCTCTTTATAGTCGTGCTTTTCTCATTTCTTTGGAAGTCAGGTGTAGAGTTCAGAAAGTTTCAGGCTTGGAATTCCTCAATTTTTGTGTAATTATTCTGTCTCCGTTCCTGAAGAGGTAACAAGGGGGGGGGGAGCATGATGGCACATACAAAAGAGTGAAAGATGCTGGGTTGTTTTGTTGCATTTTTTTATTTCGAAAGGTGAATTATTCTTTTGTTTTTAAACAGCTGTTAAGACAAGGAAGGTTTACCATCTGTGGTAGTTCTCCTCCCACACGGTTTTGTACAGGTTTTAGAACTGCAATATACCTGTTTTAACAAGGCTACAGCTAACATATGCGTTGCAAAGACAAGTGTGCAGATTTTAGTGCTTGAGAGAATGAATTCTAAAGACAACACCAAAAAAATTGTGAATTTTTCAAAAGAAAACACTCATGTACCCCATGAGTAGGTCTGACATTCATCACTGAAACTCAGATGACTGTTGAGGATCCTTGCTAGTTCTGTATGGAATGGTGTTCCATGGAATATGAGTAACAGGAAGCAAATCATTTTATAGGTACAGAATATGTAAATATAAACCAGCATCAGATGGCTTGAAATTTTTTATATTGCTGTTTGCACTGGATTTCTAAAGGTGTAGATTTAATAATCAATTTGTCAGTTCATTCAGTTTTCTTTTTTCCAAGGTTGAGTCATTTGCGGTACAGTTATAATGAACCTAAAGAAAAAGACTCCTATGCACTGAATAATACTAAAAAGGGATGACATGAACCTTATTTTCATTCTTTACAGTGGCAGATCAATCAGAAATGTATGCTGCAGAAAAACAATATGATAAAAATTGTGTTGAAAAGAGGCAAATGGAGACAGTTTATTGCTGGTGAAGCCTACAGCTTGAATGAATGTGTCTGTTCCAGACACTGTATTCTTCAGAAAGCTGTCTGTCTTTCCCAGTACATAGGGAATGGAGAATAGGTGTCCTGCTTTTATTACCCAAAGGTATTTTGATGGCTGTGTTCCATGCAAGGGAAAGAGAATGAAGGTTTTCCTTGTACCCAGATAGAGCTAATATTAGACACGGAGAAGAAAGAGAAGTTTAAAAAAAATTGCACATTTATAATTATTGAGGACAAAATACTAATTATATACTTCTGTTGAAAGATTAAAGTTTGACTTGATATACAGAGTCCTAATTCAAAATAACAAAACGTACATCAGCCTGTATACAACAACAACAACAAAAATGTTTAATTGTGTATATTTGGTTCTGAGATATCTGCCTTAGCATCAGTCAGATATGTTTCTCAAATTAAGAAGCATAGGTTGTTAAAAGAAAATAAACCGGAACGCTTCCGTGCAACTAGTTTGGTAATGATGATGTGCACAAGAGAAAAACATCACCTTACATTTTGTGTGTTCAATTATGAAGACACTTCCCTGCAATATTTTTCTTTCACACAGTTGGTCTGTCTCTTCTTTTCCTTGTTTGGAAAAGAGGGTTTGTAAGGCTCTTAATTTTATTTAATGCAGAACAGACTCAGTTCCCTTTGGGAGTGAGAGCAATTCAAAGTCTTCAGTGCTTTACCATGTGAGTTCAGCTTCTGAAGAGTCAGAGTGAAAGCCACTTACTGTGTCTAGATAATGATTTCAGCCGAGCAAAGGAAAAAGGGAAAATTTAAATTACAACTTGCTGTGTATAGTTGCTTGCTCTTTGGGACTGCTTTTCGTATTAGATTTGTAAGGTGTTTTCAAAAGTGTTTTCCACATATACATGAAGCTGCTTATCTGTTACTTTGCTGCTAAAGGGCCTTCTGTCAGTTTAGATCTTGTTGGATTCTAAACTGGGGTCTCTTATGAAAGCTGGTGGCGAAAAGAGCTACAGCTGAGGGCAATACCTAGTGTTTAAATTGTCTTTTGAAGTGTCTTGGTGATTGCGCTTTGTTTTTTCTCATCGTTGTCTCTCATTGCAATTGTCTTCTAATGTGTTACAGAACAGGAGCAAACGCCTGGAGAAAGTCCATGTTGTTCTTGGGAATAAGTCCTGTGATTTGGATTTGGATTCACTCATTTCTACCCTGGCCTATGCCTACTTTCTAGACAAGGTAATGGAAAAAATGGACTGGATGGTCTTGACTCATTTGTTCCAGGTTGTTACAGACATCTTATTGTTAAGTCAGTTAAACATACTGTAAAACATTACGCTAGACAATGATTTTGTTATAATCAGAGGTGAGGTCTTTGAGTAGAAACAATCTACATTTATTTCCATACAAAAATTAATGAGAGGGTATCAGGTAGCTTATTCAACAGCAGTGAAAAATCACCCCTGTACATCATTTTTTCTGCTTTCTCCTTCCTTGTTTTCCAGTGACTCTGTAGGAGGCAGAGACAGAAAAACAATGAAAAAAACAAAGGATGTTTTTTAAAAAATGAAGTAAAAGGGGAAAAATATCAAACAGAAAATTCAGACTGTTTGTAATTGCTCACTCTCTTAAAACATCTCAATAATGAAAAACAGGTCTTATTTTATGCAGCTCTGACAAATGCACATCTATGTTACAGGTCAGTCCTCCAGACGTTCTTTGCTTACCCGTGTTGAACATACGAAGAAGAGAGTTTAGCTACTTCACAGAGACAAGATTTATATTGGAGGAGCTGAATATCCCAGAGTCATTCCATATCTTCCGAGATGAAATCAATTTGCACCAGCTGAATGCTGAAGGGAAATTGTCTTTAACACTTGTAAATAGCAACATGCTGACAAGGTATTGCATTGTATGTACAACAAGATCGCTTATGTGGGTTTGAGCTGTTTTAAAAATTGTATTTTACATTTTTTCTGTATTAGTATTGGTATTGCTACATTAACACAGACCAACAAATAAGGAGGTTGAAATATATTTTGTCTCCCATTACATCCAGTAAATGTCACAAACTAAATAGTCACCTCCATTGCTTTTAATGGAACTCCCTTTATTAAGTTTCTTTATTTTCACACTGCTTATGTTAGATATTTCAATGTAGTTTAAATAATGTGGAAGATTCCTGTAACCAGTAAATAAGAGATTGGATTTTTTTCCTGCATTTCAGTTAGCTTTCAGTAAACAGGCATGAGGACTCTTACGTGGGTTTGGAGGTGGCCAGCAGCTTGAATACGTTCTGTTAAGATGACTGCTAGATTATTGCAGTCCTTAGAAGCTACAGCATTTTTCTCAAAATGTCCGTAGTGCCAGAGGCTCAAAGTTGCTCTGTGGAAGACCATAGTCCATATAGCCATCCTTAAGAGGGAATATTTACAAGCCTATGGTGAATCTTTTATAAGGAGCCTCTTTGTAATGGTCTGTCCGTCTTGCCCAGAGTGAAGGATGCGGTTTACTTCCAGCTCTCTTCAGAACTTCATTTAAGATGAGTAACACCCTGTTGTGCTATGGCCCCATCCTATTCTCAGGGATTTGTAGATTAGAATAAAAGTAGGGAAATTCTAAGATAAGAAATATGCGTAAATCTCAAAGCTACTATTCTTTAACTTCACTCAGCTCAGAACATTGTTCACTTTTTTAAAGTAAAAATTATCCATTAGATTGGCTTTTCATTTATTACTGTCCCTTCCTGTGTTTCTTCCTTCTGAAGAATTGTGATTACTGGTTTGTATTATTAAATATAGTTTGACTTTGTTATTGCTATTATAAGCAGAAACATGAAGTGTCTAAATGCAAAAAAAAGATCTTTTGTAAGTTGCCAAAATGTTCAATGGGGAAAATTCAGAATCTCCCCTATGCAAAGAGTGATGGTTTCAGTACATGTAGAAATATTTTTCTCAAATGTTTATTTTTTAAAGATTTCAGTAATGGAAATGTGAACATTTCAGTCTTAGTACTTAGTGATGTATCAAGCAATAAAACCATTTTGAGCACTTCATTAAAAAAAATTACAGTTTTAGGACTTCATTGTGACATTCTTTGGCTTTATAGCAGACTTCAAGTAGCAATAACAATGGCATTATAGTCTGGAATTTAAAAAAATTTGCACTGTTTTACTGGGTTGTCTGAGCAGCTGGAAAGAAAAATACATATAATTTTTAAATTTGCTTGATAGTGAGGATAAAAGTTTGGAATCAGCTGTTGTCAAAGTCATCAATCCAGATGAGCAATGTGATGGCAACCTGGAGTTACAAGCATCTTCCTCTTTAGTAGTAAAAGAGATTCTTCAAGAGGCACCAGAGTTAATCACTCAGCAACTGGCTTATCTCCTCAGAGGTGAGAGATTACTCTTTATATTAAATACTGAAAGGTTTAATGGAGTGTTTCTGAATCTGCTCATGCAGAAAGAGTGTGATCCATTCTTTGGTTAACAATCCCTTTAAAGACCACGGGAAGCTTCATAAAAGAAGCAGGGAGTAAAGAGTTTGTTAAAGAGTAACATTATATTGAATATTAAAAATGTGCATTTAAAAATAGGCATGAGAGGTCTTTGCTGTATCACTAGACAGGAATATTAAATGGAGCTGTCGACACACCAGCTGGATAGCTGGAAAAGCTGCGCAGTTTGTCGATTCCGGGGGCTGTGCAGTGCCGCCGGTTCAGCTCTGCCTGCCTGTGGACAACAATATGGGTTGGAATCTAATATTTACATGTTAAAGCTTGTCCCGATGGTGGCACCTTTTTGCAGAATGATGTTTTAGCGGCGTGATGCAAACCTTTTACTATTTAAAAAAGCTGTTACTAAATCTTCACTGCGCTCCCCTTTTCTTTTGTATAGTATGCCCGGAGAATACAAAGGATGGGGCTTTAATAGTCTTTTCATTTCTGTCTTCATAGTTCATCGTTTGTATTAGTTTCCTCATTTTATTTGCTGCATCAGAACTCTTCAATGGGCAATAAAACTGGGGTTGAAAAGAAGCGATTGCTGCTTCTAAGTTATTTACTGAATTTTAATAGTGTTTAATGAATTTTTAAAGTTATAGGTTTTAATCGATGTGTGACTGTTAAATGGCCTTTTGAGAAATTAGCGTTGGCATGTTTAATGAGGATTATGAAAACTTGCCCACACTTAGATTTCAGAAGCTACTGCGGTCTTGGCTTGTCATTGTACTCATCACTGTGATAACTAATGTAATGAGAATATTCTGAGCAATTACAAAAGGTAAATTTTTTTAAATATGTTTCCATGGAAGAAACATTAAGTTACACAGCATTTAGCCCGCTCTTTTGGTATCTTTCCATGCTAATAAGCTCTAGTAAACCCGCCCTGAAATATTCTTGTAAGCTCATAATTTCTGTTGAGTAGCTGTCCAGGAATCTAGGCAAATGACCAAGAGTAGTAGTCGATTTTGGAGGCAGAACCTAAAAAGACTTTTGGGGATCTCTCAGGGTACCTGTTTGGGGGTGGAAGGAGTCAGGAGGCAGTGCTCTGAATAATGAACAAGAACATGTTGAAGTACTATACCTGATTGTAAGTGTTTGCAAGTTTTGGCTCTCTAGTCTCTATCCAAGTTAAAATAAATAAAGTGCTTTTATTAGACAAGTATTAGAAGTGTTCGCTTTAGAGACAGCATTTCCAGTTTTGAGGGAGATAGAGGCTAATATTTTTTTTAACAATTGGTAACTTATTTTTAGTTAGTGTGTTTGGTAGCACATGTTTGAGGAAGTTAATGGATATAGGAGTCCCTGCATACCTTCTCTTGCATGGCATGAAAAGTGATTAACAAAGCATAAATGACAAAACACAGCTGCACTTGTGGCTTGATGCTTTTCTACTTCTCCCAGCAACGCAGTCTGTATATATAGAAGGCTAAGCAATACAGTGAGTCCTGTTGTTCTCTTAAAATAGAAAAGATTTTCGATACTTAGGAACCTTCCATTGCAGATTCAGAAAAGTCAGTAATTCGCCTTACTGATTTTCATACTATATTAAAAAAAATTCCTAGATTGAAAGGTATGTAGATGGCAGATCAGACTACAAGCAGTCTGAAGATAAAAGATCAAATACAACCTACCCAAGTCTATCTTTTGTGTTTCCCTGTATGTATCATGGCCTTCTGTCAAAGTCCTTGCCCATAAAGTATAGCTTTCGAATTTCATCTCACCTGTGAGCATAGCAAATAAAGGGACCCACATGTATATGGAGGTCTGGAAGAAGGAGTGGCTTTTCATTCTACCTACCAGTGAATGTATGTGTAGAGGCTGGAAGGGTGGCCCCTGTCTCTGGTGGCACTCATACAGCTGATGAAAGGGTCCTGCTGGGTTTTTTCTACTTTGTTACGTTACTTCCATTGTAAATCTGTGTGTTGTTAGTGTGTATAAATTTTGGGGGAAGCTCAGAACAGAAGACTGGGGTGGAAGTCAAAGTGCTGAGAATTAGGATTTTATCTTCATAAAACAGCTGAGAGATCCTAACATCTGAGTCTCTGAACTGGGAACTCGTCTTTCATTTTCTGGCTTTCCAGTGAGTATTTTGCTAGAAGACTTGTAAGATAGTACAGATATCTCCTGTTTGCCTCTTTTTCAAACTTTTTTTTTCTCACAGTCTGTTAGCAGTTTTTAAAATTTCAGTTAACAAAAGCAGATGTTTGTAACCTGCCACATTTCAGCTTTGAACAAACTCCACCTGCTCTTCTGTTTTTGTTTTTTTTTTTTTAAAAAAAAAAGAGAAAATACTTTTCCTGTGAAACTGAGCGTTATTGATTTAGGCAGCTTAATATTTAAGGACTTTTTTTCAGCTGAATGCTTTGCTGGTATCTTTGTCTCCCTGTCAGACATGCTATAAGTTAATTCTACCCTTGGGCTTTGAATAGAGCCTGCTTGGAGCGTCGGAGTGTTGGGCAGCCATATTTGCCTTAGTTAGAGCTTGTGCTGTCCCTGGATTTGTGCCAGACACAAACAATTACAGAACCTGCCAGAGTCTTGGGCCTGTATTATTTTATTTCCCCAGAGATGTTTCCAAGGGGGCTGTTGCCAAACTCAAGATCCATTAAACTGCTGAATCATTACATTTTCTCTTGCAGCCAGCTGGCAAGGATATGATTCCAGGCACTCACTGTCAGGTACCTTGGGTCAGTGCACTCTCAAAAATGCCTCCTTATGTTTATTTGTATAAGGCCTTGAAGGATGCCACAAGATGCAGACTGCAACATGTAAATAGAGACAGATTTACAGCAACGGCATCAGCAAAGTTTTTTTGTTTTATGTGAATCTGCTTTTGCTAGTTCTGAGATGCATAGTTAAGGTCTTTTCGTGCCCTGTTGGGGCAGTCTGACTTTCAGAAGAGAAGATTAGTTTGTTATTCTAGCCACCCAGACAAATGTTAAGAAATGCCCTTTTAAGGACTTCAGGAGTGATGCCAAATTTTTTTTTTTTTTTTTTGTTCTGTCTTGCACTTTGATCAGATGATTCATATGTTCCCGAATTAGTTCATCCATAATATATAAACCAGAAAGAAAGGAGCATTTTGAACTGCATCAAACGCTGCGCTTATTTGGACCGGTACTTTTTTTTATGTATGGAAACAGTTTTCTTGGAGGCAATGCTTCCCTCCCCCTGCTTTCGTCCCCCAGATTATGTTTTATTCCAGCTTTGTCGCTTTCCTGTTAATTACAATGAAGACTGCTTGCTTAGGTCTGTTCTACGGTTTTGTTTTGTGGGGTTTTTTGGGGGGTGGGGAGTGTTGAAGTGTACTTTCCATGAGGCACTGTTGGTTTTCTCCTTTTCCCTGTCCTTTATTTTTCCACGTTGTGGAACAAAACCTTGACAGGAGAAATGCCTATATTTTCATTGTACTGTTTCTCTCAGCCGTAAACTTATAATTCAGGAGATGCCTGTGCTGTTCTTAATGTTTTCCCAAAACGACTTCTGCCTTCATTAGATCATGTTTAATATTAATGCACAGCAATTGCTTTTGGCAAAACTAGTGCTCCACTTCCAGACTGCTTTGCAGAAAAGAATAAAATGCAGATTGTTTTTAAGAGTCCTAGCCTATTTTCTAGTGACCTCTCCTTAGGAAAAATGTATCTGTAATGTAGTATGATGTACACAAGAAATAATATTGAATCTTGTATTACCTACTATATATTTCTTTTTTCTGTGCTTGCCTGCAAACAGCAGCCTCCATTATGCTTTCAGAAACCCTGGGGGAGTTGCACCAGCACTCAGTAAAATCTGCAGGAGATTTCTGAGCCCTGCTATCTTTTACAGCGGATACTTACAAGACAGCACATGACTAAATGGACTGCTGACCTTTGGCCAAGCAATAGTACCTTGGGTGAACTGGTTTTATAAACTACCTGGAATCTTAACCCTCACAGGGATGCTGAGGGTGCCCATAAGAGAAGATGCGTGCCTGTCTTTGCTGCTGATGAGCATAGTACTAAAGGATGAAGGAAGAATAAATGTTGATCTTAGGGCTTGCTGACATCCTATTAATTTGAGAAGAATCCTTTTCTTGCTTTCATCCTAGTGAAGTTAGCAGTTGCAAGCACTACAGTACTGCTGTGACAAGTAGGAAACAAAGCCTTTTAAAAACCTTTCTAAGATGTCTGCCTCTGATGAGGCATTATTTCAGGCTGACTGCATTTTGTTCTCATATCAAGTGATAAATCCCAGAATTTCTAACTTTGCTTTACTCTTTGAGGATGGTATCCATGACCAGAATTTGCAGATTGACCCTGGGACGAGTGGAGCGGTGAAAGGCAAAGGCTTCCAGTTAGATGCTGCAATACAGTGCATGTCTAAACTCATTCTGATTTTCCAACTCTGCAGTAATGTCTGTGTCCTGCCAAGGGTGACATCAAATCCAAGATGGCCTTACTGTTGAAGAAACTGAGAATTTGCCACATACGTGAAAACAAGAGACAAATGCACACTGGTACTGGTAGAAATGCATGGGGAAAGCTGAAGTAGGATGTCCTAGGATCTTTCCATCACTTTTGATTGGGGAATATGTAAATAATGTAAAAGTTCCCTCCCACTAATCCATACATTTAGGAGAATTGAGGTAGTTTTATTGGCTTGAGCAATGCTGCTGCAACACTAGAGCAGAAGTGCTTTGGTGTGAAAGGAATCCATGTATTATTTTAGCAGACAGGTTCTTGTCATGGTTTTTGGTGCTGCATAGCTACTGTGGTTCAGGCGCTTGTAAATAATCACAGCCAGATACTGACCTGGGTGCTAGAGCCTGCCTTGATGTAACCACAGCTTTCTGCTGCCAGTTTTCCTGTTTCCTGCAGTTGGAGAAATACAAGGCTTTTCCCCTTGTTTGTTCAACTCCTTTCCTGTCTTGTCTCCCAATACCCTTTTACCTGGCTCTGGAAGAGCTGGGCCACACCAGGCCCGCAGCTAGTCAGCTTAATTTGGTCACCCAGCCCTGAACTTTACAGTAGAAACTGCCTGTACTGGATGGAAATGTTACCTGTTTGAAACACTGACAGAGAAAAAAGGTTAATTAAATGATCTGTTTCACTTTGTTGCAATTGTTTGGAAATGTCATCTGTGAGAAACAGGAAAAAATACTTTTCCTTAAATTCTGAGGCTCAGAAATTGTCTTCATTTGACTGTTTCTGTATGGTTGAGCTTTTCTCATGTTTTAGGAAGGACATAGTTCTGCACTTGTCTTATGTCTTAATTGAAATCCAGGACTGACTGGATCAAAACTGTGGTGTAGTTAATGCTCAATTCACAATCCTGTAATTAATTCTGGAATGATTTGTGGTATATGGAGCTAAAACAAATCGGAAGTTGCTGACCTGACACCAAACACACTGCATAGTAATTATGTTTGCGTTAAGATTTTATCTTCTTGGTCTTCCTCAAATACTCTTCCCCTCGAAGCATACAGCTGTGGTAAAAGTTTGACGCATTGTGTGTCTGAGGACCTGTGTAGATGGACAGACTGCCTAGCTCATCCTAGTGCTCCTGGGGGGCTGTACAGGATATGCTACAGCCTCCCTCCAGTAGGTAACTCTGTGATGAATTTGGGCATGCATTGTAGGTCCAGTGCTTTCTACTGGAGTCTCCATTTCTGTTGTGTGTGCTTGAGCAATTTCCCTGTCTGCTCCTGGGGGAAGAAAATGAGGGTTTCAAAAAAGCAGAAGATTGCTATTGCTAAAATAATTCATGCAAGCTGGTCCTTGAGCTGCCATTTATCCAGGTGCAGCTCTGTGCTGGCTGGGAGTGTGCTGTGGGCCACCAAACTCATTCTGGTCACTGCCTTCCCAAGGGGTGGAAAAGAATATGTAGCACAGGCACTGTTATCTGGTTAGAAGTGGGAACAACGGAGAGATATTGTTAGATGAATTATCCTGAGGCTGCTGGGTGAGAAACTTGCTTCATATAAAAGGCACTGGAAAATACACCTTGCTAATATATATAGATATACTGGGTGCTTTATGTATCAGTTATTTGTTGGTAGACATCTGAAATCTGCTTGCTGTGGAGCTGTGTTTCGTGTACCTATATTTACAAATGTCAATGTGCATCGGTATACATTATTTTCTTCCAGTCTACATTTCCTTAATATTTTTAATAGTATCAAACAGGGCAGGAGCCTTGTCTAAAAGTGATGATAAGACTGACTTAAAAAAAGGGACACTGAATATTAAAAGAATATTGGCAGTTACAGTGTCTGTAACAGACACACAGAATGGAATTTCATCTGTGTGAATTTCCAGAAATTAATATCTGATGGGGAACAGCTTTTGGCTTGTTCAGCGTTACTTAGTATATAATCCATACAGGATTTGTCTGATAAGGAGGTGTGTATTTAGCTTGGCAATTTTTTTTTTTTTTTGTATTGCAAGTGCATTACGAATTTTGAAGAAATGCTTTTTGTTGTTTTATGTGATGACAGTGTTAGAGAGAAAAGGATATGTACTAGATGTTTGGGTCCTCGTCAGTCCAGTGAGATTGAGGATGGCTGTGTCCAAGTTTTTCTTTTCATCTCCTGGTTCTGTGCTGAAGTCTAAACATCTTGGCTTACAATAACTGTCTTATAGTATAGTGCTGATTTGCGCATTGACCTAGCATGATGCAATGCAATCATACACTTGTTTGAAATCCCTGTGCACAGTACAGCAATAAATAATTTCAATGCTGCAGTACAAGATTTTATTATCCTTAATTTAGTGTGAGTAATTGGAGGCAAAGGCTGTCTTCGGGTGTATTAAGAAATGGGATCCCAGCCTCTAGGGAATGAAAGCGTGACTTTAAACCTTGAACTGTTAGGAATGTTTCACATCCAGGATGGAATATGTGCAACACATAGTTGTCTGAAAAGACAACAAGCTCACCTCGGTATTGTAAGAGCACACCAATGATGGTGAAGTCAATTACTGGATTATGTTTCTCTAAAATTCTGGAATTGAATGCATTATTTTATTTGGCTGAATGTGCTGTGCATTTTTGGTGTGTACATTGACGAGGAATTAGCCAGAGTGAGTCACACCAAAATGACCAGTGACTTTGAGATCATCTAGTCTAGCCCCCCTGCCAGACACAGAGACATCTTTAACCAGATCAGGTTGCTCAAAACCCCATCCAACATGGCCTGGAACACTTCCAGGGAGGGGACATCCACAGCCTCTCTGGGCAGCCTGTTCCAGTGTCTCGGCACTCTCATTGTAAAGAATTTCTTCCTTGTGTCCGTTGTAGCAGTTCATTGACACGTCTGTAGAAGGAAGGTTGGCACAATGTGGCTTTATTGTTTGCAAGCTACCAACCCTTGATCTAATGCCCAGAGAGAGGGACCAGCCCTGGTGACGCGCTGCTCACCAGCGGCTGTGCTGCTGAGCTGAGCTGTGTTAGAGGTCTAGAAGCGTGCTGCACGCTGTGGCAGCACTGGGACCAGCCGCTGAGCTGCAGCATAGGCCCTGGCAAGCCACCCAGTTCAGATTTTACAAACTGTCTTCGTGGCAGGAGGATGTTTCGGTGTGAAAAGCATTCATTATCTAATTCAGTAGAAACAATCTCCAGGAAGGAAGGGGCTTGGATGGTCATACAGTAAACATTCTTGTTGCTGCAGTGCCTCTTTGCTCTTTACAGGAGGCATTGATTTTTGTCTTTCAATGTTTCAGGAAGCATTCTCTTCAAGTGCATGTCTTTGGAGGCTGACAGAATTACAGAGCAGCAGGAGAAAATACTGTCAATCCTAGAGGAAAAGTTTCCAGATCTTCCCCCACGAGAGGAAATTATCTCTGTTCTCCAGGAGACTCAGTTTAACCCACAAGGTAGTGCAACTTGCTTCCACTTTTCAGACCTTTCACAAATTTAGTTATGTAACTGTACCAGAATATACAGGCTCATTGTTTGTGGTGAAAATAGTTGCAGCGTGCTAACTTCACTGACTGTTACATGTAATTGTATTTAATTTTTAACTTAAATGCTTATATTCTGAATCGCGGAATTGTGGTTTCTGTTGAGGAACTACTGAACTCCTAAATTCTGTATTGCTTTTACAGGTAAAGTAAACATTGATATCTTTCATATATTGCTTTTACAAGTGTATGCTAGTCAAGAATTTGTGTTGATGAAGTATAGAGGCATAATCAATGTGTCAGCCCATGTCCAGAAATTGTGCTTCAATTGCCTATATGGTGTGGGAGTGGATTTTATCTTCTGAACCTTCCCATATTTATTGAGGGCTCTGTACAGGTGAAGTGAATTTGACTTCAGACTAAGATTAAGGAAGCAGTGGGAAAATTGCGGTTCTTTCACTTCCTTCTGCTAGAAATATCTGAACACAGTTGTCATTTTTTCAGTGATCAAAAGTGAGAATGTTGGAACCCAGACGTTGGTAGCAGGCTTTTGAAGGGATGCTCTGAAAGCCTGGAGAAAATTGCTGCAATAATTCTCACATTTCTTACTGTCTTTGTTAAATGGCATTTGCTACCAAGTTGTTACCAAAGAGTGAGCATTAAATTACTGATATTTCTTTCTTAGATATATCAGGTATGCACAGAGTCCACGTAGACTCATAGTCTTTTTTTTTTTACCATTCTTTATCTGCCCATCTGCAGAATACTCCCATCTGAATTCAGACCGTCAGCCTGAGATGGCTGCCCTAGCTGGTAGTGAAGGACAGAATTTGAGGTGCTGCTTCCTTTGCTCTTACTTTCAGTGAGTTTGCAGGCTAAATTAGTTCAGGGCTATAAATCTTCGCATAGTTCCCTGAAACTCCTCCAGATGTTAGTCAAGGAATCATAGTTCAGAAATTACCTGAGTGCAGCACGGATTGGAGAGACTCAGTGAAAGTGGCTTTTATGGAGCTCCGTTCTTGGTTCTGCCAGTTGCCTTGGAAGATGGTTTAGTAAGATTTGTCGTGGATTTGGCCCATGAATTTTACCATAATATCCAATTCAGAACTGGGACAAGTAGATACAACAGATTCAGTCTACTTGCCAATAATTTTTGTGTCACATGAGGAGGCCAATGTCATACACTCTTCTTTTTGTCTCATAACTGCTGCTTGCTGTGTATTACAAGGTACATACTTAGCACTGCATATATTCATGTGACATTTGTATTAGTAAGGTGCTGCTGAGTTTCTGAAGTCCTTTGAAGGCACTAACCTCTGCTGAATATTGTACCTTATGTACCTGTTATTTCAGGCATATGAGGACAACTCAGCAAAAGAAGTTCTCAGTTTCATGCAGAAATGATGATTGATTGGCCTGAATTCATGAATTTGTTTATTTGAGGCACAGTGGGCTGTAGCCCACCAGAAAGTCTACAGATTACCTATAAATATTTTTAAAACGACAGATGTGTAGATATAATTAATATGTGAACATTAGCCAGTTCATCTTGTCATTAGGTTGAATGCAGTGGCTGGACTCTATACAGGAACAGTAATGAGAGGAGTCATTTCTTTGACTTAAGTTGATATTTGGCTCCCTCTTGAAAATAACTCATGCAAACACATTTTGGATGTTATGCTGCTAAGTTTTAAAAGTCTGTGGACATTTTAGTTGCCACCTTACAGTGAAGTAAGTGGCTTGCAGCTTTCTTTACATAGACATTTGGCTATCATGTCTGTATTTTTGATCGTACAGTATGACCACGTTCCTATACATGATATATATTAATTTTGAGAATTTTTACAGCATTTTAGACAGATATCTCCCATTAGAGGAACTTAGTCACGTGGATTTTCAATACATTGTACTTAAACATATCAACATGTCTGGTTGCATTGTGAAGCAATTATGATTTTACACTGTTTTTGATGATAATATGTACTTCTGCTTTTATGGTACGTAAACATCCAGTTGGTTCATTCACCATTTGATGTACATAAGAACCCATTGGTGATGGTATCGCTTTGTGAGGAAGGTCAGAAAGGCTGAATGACTTTGTGTTTACAGAATATCTTAAGTGCTTTTCTTCTGAATATTTTGTGAATACTGTAGTATTCCACATGTGCTTTTCAATGTATTACTCATTCCAGAAGTGTTTCATATTAGCGATTTCATATTAGCCCGTAAGAATGGTATATGTATACATTTATCATCAACTGGAATTCAGTTTGCTTACAAGATCTGAGTGTTCACAAAACTTCATTGCAGGAGACTTAATTGTTCGTCCTTTACTTCCCCCCATCTCCGCCTTAAATCTCTTCCTTGCTGAAAAAATCCCTGTAGAAACTTTAAGCATTGAAATATTAATGTTGGTTTTCATTTTCTCATAGGATGTTCTAAAATACAGAAGGTTCAACATCAAGGTCTAAGCTGTGTTTTTAGTTTGTATTGCTGCATCTGGCCAGATGTAGATACTTGTATGTATTCAAATTCCTTTCTCTTCTCAAACAGGTGTTAGTATTGAGGAGATGATGCTGAAGAATCTCAAGGAGATTTCAGATGGAGAAATCAAAGTAGCAATTAGCTCTGTGTACATGACACTGGAGGTAAGATGAAACCTAAACAACATAGTTGGTAAACAGCCCTATTGCATATGGACACGGTCCTTTAACAGAGATTTTGAGCCAGTTATTTTAAGAGTACATAAGAGCAATATCTTCAGTGATTTAATGAACTTTTGAGAGAAGCAGTAGCTGTTTGTGGTCAGACTTACATTATTATGCATCTGATTACTCCTTCCTGTTAGTCTGTACCAGAAAGTGTTAAAACAATGACATCAGCAAATTGCAGCCTTTGTGTGAGTTCATTGAAGGTGTGAGCTTTTTGTTGTACTTCGGTAGGCAGTTACTAACTTTAATCAAAACTGTATTTTACCTCAAATGGTACTAAAAAAAAATCAGTTGAGTAGTTCTTTCCTGTGAATATCCTGTGAGGTTGCTTGCAACACGACTTTTGTGATCTATTTTACAAAAAATAAGGTGCTTCTATGGTTGGAGAAGTTTGTGGTGTAATCCAGCTAATAATTATCCATAGAGTTCTGCTTGCATACTAAAATACACAGAGCAAATTGGGTAACAAATCTTCAGTAAATGAAGCGGAATCTGTTAGTGTCTTGGTTAGTTTCTCAGTGTCAAGCAATCTTTACCAGCCACCAAACTGGCATTGCTTTATGAACCATAATTTTCCTCCTGAAAATTATGCCAGGGTTAGGAGGAAAGGGGATAGGGAAAGAGTATTGTAAGATAAATCCCCAAAAGAAATGAGATTTAAAAAAATTTTTAATAATATCTTTCTCTTTTATTCTCTCAGTTTCACTGAATGGTGGACACACAGGGCTAGCAAGTAGTAGCTAGCTTTAGCATTCCATCTTTTTTCATTATTTTCCTTTTAATCTTGCTTAACAGACTATGCAGAATGCAGGCCTTGCACTCCACAGATCTAAGCTCCAGCTAAATGTGGCTGAACTCATCTTTACCGCTCTAGATACTCAAATTAATCATAACGTAAAACTTGTATTCCCTTTGGCCGCAACTTACAAACTGAATTTGGCAACAGTAGGTTTTCATAGTCCTAAATGCAGGCAAATTTTCAAACTTTTTTTCAGTGATGATGTAACATTTGATGCTGATGGACTTTGTTCAAGGAGTGTCAATATCTGTAGTCAAGCAAGAAATGTTTCATAACTATTTTTCTTAGGATCTATCTAGTGGCCATCATGGAAGAAAAAGGAGATTCAGTTGCATGTAACAAGAACAAACTGATCAGTGTTTTACAGACGTTAGATGGGTTTAATGCAAATCTGTTAAGTAATTTTATTACTAGCATTTTTGATGGTATTTTTCTGGAAGTTACAGGTATCTCTCTTCACCTTTTGCTCACTGCTGTTCTGCTGTGAATAGTTTCCTTCAGAAAGACTAGTTTTTCAGGGGTGTAACTGCTTTTTTCTAGTTATGATGTTTACAAAGTCACAGTTCGTATTAAAAGGACTCTGAATTTTGCAGTTGGGATGGAGATCAGTTTTGTGTTTGCTGCATTACTGCACTTTGTTCAGACATGTTCTGAACTCCCTGATTTACAATGCTTGACCAGCACAAGACCTTTTTGACTTGCTCTTATTAGAGTCAGGGGTGACATGGTCTGCATGGTGGTAAAGGAGATGGCTTGTAAAAACATTTTGCACTACTTACTTCACGCAGTATCAGAAACATAATACATATAAAGGAATTATAGACAAAACTATCCAAACCTATTCTGTCTGTCTATTCAGTTTAAATTCCTGTTATGAATTCAGAATACACAAACTTCAGCGACTTCAGGATTTTCTCAGCGGTGATAATGGTGATTTGTTACGCATCCTCCAAGTGCTCTGCGCGTGTTAGCTGATTAAGGGAACAGGAAGAACAGACTTGGCTTTGCTAGAGGTGTTGAATCTCTACTGTGTTTGCTTCTTCAGAAATTCAGGTTAATTTGTAATTCTTTTTTAATCAACAGGATTGCAAAAGTATCGTTCATTAAAGTGTTTTCTAGGGGCTTGATCATTTGCTTTGGTTCAATAGTCAAACCACCTAGGTGATATTGCTAAGAGCAAAGATGATGATTACACAGTTATAGCTGGGCAGAGTAAGCTGTTCACAAGCATGCATCGCCTGGTGCCTTGGGTCATGCTGTATCGTGAAGGGTGAAAATGTAGCAGCTCGGCACTCAAGCTCTGATTTCAGTCAGTTTCACCAGAGTGAAGGCATAGATCAGTAAGTCCGATATTCTAAAAATTGTCCACACTGTAGCAGCACATACTCAAATGATTCTAAGCTTTCCTTATTTCTGTTTTATGGCAAGTTTTACAGATCTTTATTGAAACTAGATTCTGAAAAAGTTCTCTGTTCTTGAGAGAGTGGGTGGTCTTTTTAGCGAAGTCTGGATATAGGGCTAAGTTCCTTTCCCTTCTCTAGTGCTGATTTCCTGTGTTAAATAAATAGTTCATCGATTTCCCCTGTGTAACTGATGATATTAATCTTTTATTTCATAAATGTGCTGTGAATTTAAATTCATTGAAGCTTGTGTTAGATATGTTGCTATAAAGCCCATTTTTATTAGTATTGATACAGATTTCCTAGTATCTGTGGGAATGTTTTAAGTTCTGTACTTTATAAGGAAGGAAATTACCATAACTACTAAGTCATCAATTGTAAGTTAATACTCATAACTGCTTCTAGCACTGTTGTGTAGCAGTACTCGGGCATGTAGGACGGATGCAGGTACACTCCTGCTCTCCAGTTTCTCACAAAGAAAGACATGGGTGCAAAAATAGTGCAGTTGATCTCAGTACTTTATTTGTAGGTACATACTGATATCAATCAACAGTGTGTGATTTACATTCTATTGCCTGTCGGCTTACTAGTTGTCAACTGACTGATTTTTAAGTGTCTTGATAAAAGAGAATCTTTCAGATGTTAAAGGAATAGACGGTGTTGGCATTGTTGGTGAAGGCAGGGTAGGCATTTCGTGTGGACGTGTTTAGGTTTCTGTAAGAGCCTATATACAGCTTTGCATTTCTTGAGGTAATTACCTTTGGATCTGGGCTTACTGGATTGCGGTGGCATCAAAGCTGTAAGTTGAAATCAGACCTGTGTTGCCGGTGACTGGCTACCAGAGCATATGCTGCTTGGATTTCACATGCATAGCAGCGTTTTTTCAAGAGAGTGACAAAAGAAAAGTGACAGAGCCTAGATCCCGGTTATTTTTGTTGCTGTTGCCGCAAAGTTTTCCCAAGTCATAATAATGATTACTTACAGGATATTGTAGCAGAATTCAGTGCATGCGTTATAGTTAATTTCTGTTACATTATGTTATTCCCTGAGATTATATTTTGGTTGTTCTCTGCTGGAATTCTCTTGTAAATGAGAAATATCTTCTCAATGTGACTTTCTGTGACAGTCATTTTTTTTCCTGAGGTGTGGAGATTTCCTTTGTAACCTGAACTTTGTTCTCTGCTTTCTTCCGTCTAATGCACCAGAAGGACAATCCAGGTTTCCTGAGTGTTCAGTTTAACGTGTTTGTTGGACTAAGTCCTTAATATTTTGATTCTGTTGACAGAATTTGCAGTTTTGCAGGAAAATAAAAAATCAAGTTTCTCCAGGGAGAAGCAGGGCAGTCAGTTGAAAACAAAGCAAATAATCAATGATTGTCTGCGATTAACTATTGCAGACAAGGGAATATGGGTGTTCTGAAGGCTGACTGGTCTGTTGAGGTTCTTTTTCATGTTTCTGGCCATGGTATCAGAATACTTCGTAAATACAAGTTTCTAGTTTGTAGAGGTTGTGTAATATTCTAGTGTTGTAAGGTTGGAGCCACCTCTGTGTGGGTGCCAATGAAGAGAGTTAGAGAAAATGTCAGAGCCTTGATGGAGGCCGCTGTCACCTGTGGTGTTGCCCTGAGAAAGCAAGTTCATGCTGGTGCAGAGAGCTTGGCTGTCCTGAAGTAGCATCTAGTAGTCCAAATGAGTTGAGGAAGGTACCAAGGGGAAGGTTTGGGCTCTTGCAACAGGTTTCTTCTTTGTGGCTCAGTGTCTCAGAGGAACTCACAGCAGCTGTTCCAGCAACTGTAACTGAAGAATTTTAGAAATGTTTGGGCATGCAGTGGATCTGCTTCTTGATGAAAAAAATAGCCTGATCTGAGACAGACAGTTGAATTTTTAGGCTGTTTTGTAGTAGTAGTATGGCGTGTATCTATGTTAATAATTTGAACATTTTTATTTGTGTGTTATGAAAAGTGTTGCTTTTAATTCTCCTGTAAAGCAAATCAAGAATCTATCTAAGCTGAAGCATGTCAAACAAGTGCTAGGTAGGCTATTGCACACGGTTATTTGAGATTAAAACATGCTTCTTTGAAGGCCTGAACTTTTGGTGTCTGTCTGTAATGAATGGACCATAGTTATGTATCTTGGAACTTTTTTTCAGTATAAATATAAACATATTTTAAATGGCATCAGATTGGTCCATGAATTTGCTTTTAATGCTAAAAACAAAACAAGAAGAAAACCCCAAGCAAACATGTTAACATTTAATCTTCCAATAATGGAACTGGAAACAAAATTCTCAGCAACTTACAATGGCAATGCTGTTCAGAGATATTTTTCTGATGCCTGTTGTGAGAAGTTAGGGTATGTAAAATAAATGATGTATGGAGCTGTAGGAATGCGACTTTTGCAGACTACCTTATGTCTAAGGAACATTAAACATAGGGTTCTCGTTTAGCAAATAAATAACCATTCATTTCAATGGCTGCATAGTCTGGACTTTTGTGCATATTTTTGCAAAGATGAGAAGAGGCCATTAGGGATTTAATATAAAATAAATCGCCAAGGGGTCTTCTTGTAGTCCTAGTCTTTCTGCCACATGGTGTGTCACTAATGTGCATAAATGGGCTTAAATGAATTTGTTATCTGTATTACATTTGCAGTATGTATATATTTATATATTATTTTTTAATTGTGTTTAAAAATAAAACATTAAATACATCATTTCTGAGAGTTGAAAACATACCATTTGTAAATAAATCAGCCTTAATTAAGGTCTTAAAATGTCAGTGTGTGAGATCTGCATGTAGGAAAACATATAACATACGTAGTACACAAAGCTTGGACATATTTTCATTTGCTTTTTTAGAAGTATTAGGGGGATTAAGTCATCACCTTATAGGACTGAGTAATGCAACCAAACATGCATTAGTGTAAATACCATGCTTGTATTTAAACATCAGACTGCCGTGTTCTGGAGGATGGTAGGTGTTCTGTTGGTGCCTCAGGTCAGAAGTACCCCGGTTGTAATGAGTGTGGAGATCCGAGGCAGACCTGCTGACTTCTCTGCTGTAGGTGGTTACGGTCTCTAAAGGTATGAAAGGAAACTGATGGGGAGAGCCTTAGACAGTTTTAAGTACTTCCCTAATTAACTATGTCAAATCAGATGGCAGCAAAACCAACATTGATTACAGTGATTATCAGGATTGCTTATAGCTTTAAAATGAAGACCAGATACCCTCCAGAAGATGCTGTGGGGGTGATATGAGCTAAAGTTCAGTGAGATGTTTCACACAGGATGGTGTTTATTGTGGTCCCTTGCAATGTGAGAAAAATGTAAACTTGTAGGACTGGCCAAGACCATGATATTTCTCAGTCAGTCCAATTCAGCCTGTGCTTAAATCATTAAATAATGATTTATGCAACTGTCGTTTTTGCAAGGTGTATTGGATTATTCTATACTGCTGTCATAACTTGTAGTAAACCAGAAGCGTCAGAGGCTTTGTACTTGCAGTATCTCTTGAAGAGTGCACAAGGTATATGGTGATACCAGGTCTGCAATGGTATGTATGTTGTATTTCAGTTTATTTCAGTGTCTGAAGAGATTGGATAGACTTAATCTGTTATAATTTGTGTGACATCTGGTCTAATTTTGGCCCACGCTGTTGTTTATGATTTTGCCTATACTGGTTTTGTTCAATCTTGGTTCAAAAGTTAATAAACAAAGTAAAATAGCTATAAGAATTATTAAAAGCAGAAGCATAAACATTAGATTAATCTACTAACATTACAGTAAAAATGTGCTTGTGTTTACAAGTACGTTGTTCAAGAAGATAAACTATTTTCTTTTGTATCATTTGTGAAATGTGTTTCTCTAAATTAAGATAGTTTCTTTATGAAATACAGCTGTATAATATGCACTGTCTCTCAGCTAAATAAAATGCTGTCATCTACAGTATCATTACTGGACTGCATTCCTGACTTCTACAAAGCTGACTAATTTATCATTTGTGTACTCTTCTAGTTCTTGTCAGTAGCATCTCAGTTCAGCTGCTCATGGGGCATAGACATTGACAGCGGGAGGTGCTGTTTTGAGAAATGTTCAGCATAAAAAGATTTTTTTTTTTTTCTATGAAAGACTGTATACTTTTTTTAAATTTCAATATAAAACCTAACTTGAACGTGTAGTGTTTTAAGATCTGGTCGTAATGCATGAAAATATAGGAACTGATAATAGTTAGAGATAGCAACAATATGAATATTACAGAGAAGTCAAATTGCATTTTCTGCTATTTAGTTTGTGGTTTTTCTTTGCTATTGTGTGGGAAACAACTTAATTAGAATATTAAACCACTGATCCAAGATTATTATATAATTCCAGCTGTACATAAAAGGACTTCTTTTGGATTTGCTGGTGTTAGTGTTGCATTACTACGGAAGACAGCGATTCTGTGAACAGGAAGTAACAGGGAGATACAGCATATTTCTAAGCAAATGTCTGTCTTGGTGACTTACTGCTTTTGTGTTTTTCATTCAGAAATTAAAAAAAATATATCACACTTAAAATTGTGCAATATTTATTTAGAATGGTGATATTTTGATGCAGAAAACCAACAAAATATGTCTGCTGTGTCTTGTAATGTTCATTTTGTTCCATCTGTTTGGCAAAGCATGTGCCTAAAACGCCTTCTGAACTGGAATGTGAAGTGAATGCTTACCACTTGTAAACGTTACAATAGCCTGTGGTTTTAGCATACACTGATGAATTTTACAGCTTCTGCTACATATCAGGAGCCTAGTCCTCAAGGTGTCAATTATTTTAAAGTGTAGTAACATTTTTGGATTTTGAATTAGATCAAGTGCTCTGTAAGATTTTTCAGCATTTGTGTTCTCTGGTTACATGATAACAGGGAAGATCCTTCTTTTGGCTCTGTGTAACTGCGTACGCTCTTAGGCTTACTTGAAGTCAAGTGTTGTGTCTGACTGAAAACTTCAAGGCTTATTTCATTTAATATACATTTTAATATACTTCATTTATAAAACAGGGATTAAAAAAATACAAAATCATTCAGGTCGAAACCTCTCAGCCCCTATTTGAGTACCCAAATTCAGAGTAGCTAGGAACGTATTCTACCAAAGAATGAGACTTTTTTTTTTTTGTCTGTTTCTAGGAGAAAGATAAAGTTCTTCTCAGAAAGATCACCACTTCTGTATTCCAAATTATTCATGGCTTCTGTGCCTCTCAAACGAAATGTAGCTTTCATTGTAAAGCTCCTGCGTGAATGTTGCTCACCAAAAATATAATTTCTTCTGCAACTCCACAGCTAGATTGCTTGTGTAAATTTTATTTATTCTATATAAGTGAATACAGCTGAAGTCTAACCTGCAGGCTGTTTGACCCTAGGAAAGCTGACATTCAGAACTCCTAGGTGTATTGGAAGTACTGCAATCTTACTTTTTGACTATTTTTTCCTTTTTTGTATAAACTTGATAAATAAAGTATCAAATGAAATTTCCTTCAAAGTAATTTAACACTGCTTTAGGGATGAAGACTTATGTTATTTTTCTCCATAAGAAATTCTGTCTATGAATATATTATTTTTGGTCCTGAAATTGGCCTATTCTGAGATAAGTACAGTATCTTTAACCAAAGATGCTAAGTACTGATGGAATTTATCGATTATGACAAAGAGTAGGAGATGTTCAAGGTGTTAGGTAGGCTTTTAGCATTTCTTTCTTTTCCTGTCTGCTTTTAAATTTTTTTAATTACTTTATGTGAAGAATGAATCTCAGTAATTTGAATTTCGTAACTTTCTCTGTATTTGTGATTTGTGGTTAATAATAAAATCATGCTTTGACTGAAAAGTTAGCTACAGAGAGATTTTCCTTTCTCACGCTAGCATAATTCTTGTTTTTTTATACAAAGCCATAGTTCTCGTTGCTATTTAGGTAAAACAGGTGGGACAAGATACTTTCTTCAGCTGTGATCATGTAGCTCTCAATGTGTCAAAATTTGTTATGCATAGCTGATGGCTGTCTTCCAGGATCCTTACAGTCTCCTTTCCTTCTGAAAACAAGATAAACACAACAGTTATGCTGATACAGAACCGGAATAAGTTTATTGAGGCCACTAAGTTTATGCCAAATGGAAGCTATGGCAGCTGATTGTTTTATCTTCCCCCAAATAAGAAAAATCACCATGTCTTGCATGGTGGAGATGGTGAATTCAGCTGGTTGTATATACATATTCACACTTGCGAGAATGTTATGGTCAGTTCTGTGAGAAAGAAATAACTAATCTGAATATGGGTTGCTTGTTTTTTTCACTTAGGCCAACAGGACTACATAGTAGTAAAATCAAAGAGAGAACCTGGCAGAATTATCTGTCTTCGTTGCCGGATGATTTTGCTTCTTCCTTTGCATGAACAATGAAATCAGTTGAAGAAAATCTCTCCTACCCTGGATTCAACCTTTGCCAGTGAAAGCCATTAGTTGGTATCTATTTATTGCCGATTCTGGCTCTTTTTACAGAGAGACAAATCTCACTACTAGATATTCTGTAACCTGACTGCATTTCAGCATTTCTGTCTTGCTGTTGTTCTTGCCTTTTTCTTGGTGACATTTCCAATGAATTTTCATAAAACATGACTGACTCTCCCTCTCCTGGGGTGTGGGGATGGAGTGGGGGGGTGTGTAGACTTACAGAAACAGAAAGGTGAGAGTAAACAGAGTCCAAAGGGAATGTTCTTGCAGGTCAGTCTTCTTTTTTTCCTCCACTGCAAGATTTCCAGAGAGATATAGTCAGCAACCTGTGCCTGGATTCCACACCCAGAATGTGATTTTTTTTTTTTCTTTCTTTTTTTTTAGCTTTTATGGATGCCAGACATCCATGTGTGCTGGTTCATTCTCTCAGTGTTTGTCTCGGATTAGAAAGGAAAAAGGATGGAATAGATGAATTTTGTACCCAAAATGGAAACTGTTAGGTCAACTCTTTGTTTGGTAGAATGTTGTGGACTTACACTAGCTGTGGATTGCTTTAGCTAAAGGATTCAGGAATGAGCTTGAATAAAAGGCAGCTGTACAACCAAGAGCTCTTATGCTTTAAAACCAAAAATCTTAGCTGAGCACTGAGTTGAGTGCTGGGTTTTGTCAGATTTCATCATGTACGGAATCATATTCTACTGAAATTGTATTCTTCTGGTCTAAAAAGTTTGTCATCGCTTCTTCTTTATATGAATAGCATTAGCAGGCTTGTTTCTCAGCGTTTGCTATTAAATGAGACTTTCTAAATAAAGAGACTAGAAATAATTCAGAAACAAAAAAGTGATTTTCCTTTCACATCTCTCAGCTGAGTATTAGCCATATGGGTTGCTCAGCATCACACTCTCAGCAGGTCTAATTTGTGGTAAACACACAGTGAGTGAACAGAAAAAAAGTCAATGAAAATATTAATATTCTCCCCCCACTCCATTTTTTTTAAACTGAACTAAGTATGTTCAGGTTCAGCCCATATAGTTGTGGCATTTTGTTGAGTATACGTGTATTTGCCACTCTGCTGGGAGTTTGTGAAGAATGAGATGCTGCGCTTTTTCTGGCCATGAGACTGATTTGCTGGAGCTGGCATGGCAGTGTGTAAATTATGCTTTCCCTGCTCCGATATGGCATGCTGCCAGCCGCCACCGGGCTCTGCTCTCTCCATGAAGGGCAGTTGGTGAAAACATTGATGCTCTCACTGTGGCATGGGGTGCGTTAGCTTTTCCCTGGGCCACCACAGGACAGTCACCAACTGAGTGAATGTGTTGATTCTCTGGTCCACTGCTAGGATTTGGAACAGGCAAAGAAGGACGTATAAAATAAATAATGGTATGGATTTTTCTCGAGACTCACAACCATGGAAATCCACAGCGTCAATATTTTGAAAACCTCCCATCTCCCACGAGTTCCTGGGGCCTTCTCTTACTCTTACATATGTGCATACTTTCTCTCTGTGGGTTACCTTCTTCCTCTAGGGAGTTTGCTGCCATGACTGTCCTTTAGGGACTCTTTAGAACTTGGTCAACTCCACTCCTTAGCGTGCCTGTAAGGCAAATCACTGGAGAGCAAGACAAAGGACTAAACATGTATCCGCAACCCAAGTGAGCATTCTTGCATCAGTACTTCCTGCTCAGGGAATGTTTTTTTTCACAGGAGGGCCTGCATTGCTGTATTTGGGGTGAAAAAGAAAAAACAAAAATCTGTTTTCCCTTTAGGAGTAGGCATGTCAGAGCAAAGGAAACTGCACTGCATAAACAGATACATTGTTCTGAAAATAGAAATTGCTGCTATTACACAGTTGATACTGTAATTACAAACAGGAAATAGCTGCAAAAGAAAATGCTTTAAATAAGTGATGGTTAGAGTCCTGCCCTCTGCCTTGTGGTCGTATGGTAGTTCAATAGACCTTGGTAAAGCACATACTTTCCTTTGTGTCTGGATATTTTCTGTTCCAGCAAAGAAACATGCACATTCCCATTCCGAATCTGAGGATTCAGCCAAATAATTGAGAACTGTGCATGATTCAGATTTAGAAGAAAGTTCAATAGTCCTGCGTTGAGCAATCAGGATAAAATTTCCTTTAGACAACGGTTTTTCTAAGCCTTCTAGAGAAAATACATAATTTACAACATCTTCAGGTATTTAGTTCCAATAAATGCAGAACTCTTTCTTTGGATCCTGCTAAATGTTTGTCTTAGGATGATCTCCACAGGTTGGCAGTAAGATCCATGGACTGCATATTTAACTTGTAAATAAGCACTTGCAGTTGTGTTTGATTTTTGCTTGTTCAGTCTGTTGAACGGGGGTGAACTGGAGCAGCCAGTTTTGTTTCTCTGCTTATTATTGGGTATTTTATACTCCTCTGGTGTGCTGCATCTTGTTGATCTTCTCCATGAACTAATCTGTAAATACTTGTAGATGAATAAATAGAAAATACTGGTTGTTTCATCGTCTAGTATGAATTCTTCCTTCATGTATATCATTAGCCTAATTGTTTACAGTGTTCCAGTCAGTTACACTTACACAGATCCTCTGAGGTAATGGAGTTGTGTTTTGTAGTATAAACCAATATTTACTCAGAAGTCAAACCTCAGCCTCACTTGCTGTGGACTTCTACTACTATTCAGCGTAGCAGTAAAAAAACAAAGTTAGGTGGGCAGAACCATGAAAGTAGTAATTTTACTAATTCCTATTTATGCATTTAAATTTCTGTGAGTAACAGCCGGCTGAAGTTACGTGCCACAGGTGACTATTCTGGACTCGGTGGATTTTACGCTTTAACCATTTTAGAAAAAATGTTAATTTACAGTGTCTTCTGTCAACTGGAAATGGTTGGGAGGTTAAAGTAAATTAAGTAATGCGGGATCCTTTGAGTCCTGTAGACTCAGTCATTGTGAACTCACATTATGAACACATTTAAAGTGCCATTGAATCTATGTATTTGATCCATTATTAAAGACTCCAAAAACAAGCATGTTTTCAAATGGCACTCTGCACAGTCAGTGACATATCTGTGCTTGATTCCACTATTCTTCACAAAATGTGATAATAATGTTTTCTGTTAACATAAAAACAAGGTTTGACTCCACAGAAGCGGCTGGAAATGGGTAACCACAATATACTTAAATGTCTTAGGAACACACTGTTTGACATACAGTGCTAAAAGTTCCTCATATTTAGGAATTCTTTTAAGCGAAATACTTGTGCTGAGTCTCAGCTGGTGTGCGTGAAGGAATATTCATTTCCCAGTGGTGACATAAAATTTGATTTTTTTTTTACCTTTTTTTATCTATTTAATGGATTGAAACACTTTGAAGAAAAAAAAAAATACATACATTTTAGGTCCTAATCTAATTCAGGGGGGTTTTATGGTTCTGGTGGCAGCCTTTTCTCATGTTTTATGTATAGGTAAATCACAAGGTTACATCTTGGCCAAGCTAGCAGGGAGCAGAAGCAGTGCTTCTCTGTGACATGTCCAGGAAGATGATCATATTTCGTAGCTATAAGTTGCAAGAGAGGGGTATATGAACCTCATAATATGTGCTGGGTGTATCATGCCTGTAACTCCATTATAGTTCAAAATTTTTAAAGTATGTGCATAGAGTTAGTGAAGTTTCTGCAGCAGAAGTGGGTGGAAGGGACCTCTGTGGATCATCTAGTCCAACCCCCCCTGCCAAAGCAGGGTCACCTACAGCACGCTGCACAGTACCGCATCCAGGTGGGTCTTGAATATCTCCAGAGAAGGAGACTCCACAACCTCCCTGGGCAGCCTGTTCCAGTGCTCCGTCACCCTCAGAGGGAAGAAGTTCTTCCTCAT
>Ga0065711_1029828_pt1 | contig 34681 bp, 16 predicted proteins | sample Hoacrofraction12_FD_59098 | JGI IMG/M metagenome (GOLD analysis project Ga0065711, IMG submission 59098) | Hoatzin crop microbial communities from Cojedes, Venezuela - Epithelial fraction 12 v2 (version 2) | ecosystem: Host-associated > Birds > Digestive system > Esophagus > Crop | place... | reverse complement strand
CGGCGGCGCTCTGCGCGATCGCGCGGCTGCAGGTGCGTGCGGGGCGGGGGGGGAGGGGGAACCTGCGCTGCCCGCCGTGAGGGGCCACTGAGGCCTGCGTCCGTCGAGCGAGGCGCTGAGCGTGCCGGGAGCGGGATCAGGCCCTGGGGGGGAGCAGGAAGGAAGGAAGGCAGCAGCGCTGTGTGCTTACGGTTGGCTACAAGGAAGCCCAGTGCTGCAGCTCTCCCGGGTTTCAGGCGGGTGCTCGGGCGGCGGGGTAAGCGTCTCTTGCGGCGCTGCGGGTTAGCTGTGCCGCAGCTGGCGGCCGGGCGCTGCCGCCTGGAGCCGGCCTTGGAGCCATCGCTGCGCTCCCTGCCCACGCCGGGCGGCTTCGCTCCCTTGGCTCAGGCCGGGGAAGCGAGGAGGCGCACGGGGGTTGGAGGGTACTGCAGTGGTGCTCAGAAGAACGGCCAGAGACCACGCTCTTGGCCCAGGAAGGCATCTGTCATGTTTGTTCCCTCTTCCCTGCAGTGCCTGCTGCAGTTGGCTGCGTGGCGTAACACAGGGGTTCCTGCTTCCAGAACCGGAGCTAACCGTGCCGTTCCTGTGCGGCCTCTCGCCCTGCTTGGGTGACATCCGACTGTTCTGTACACCTCCTTGCAGGTGTTCACTGCAGGTCACGTCCAAGAAACTATAACTGGAGGAATAACATAAAAATGGGTGCTGGGTTGTTTGGGGGTTTTTTTGTTGTTGGGTTTTTTTTTTGTTGTTTATTTTTTTTCTTTTTACTGGACTGCTGTGAGCGTGCTTGGCTCTGCGGGAATATTTCCTTGGGGCTGCCCCGCAAGCACTTGTCCACATCTATAACTTCAGTCTGCAACTTGACTGGACTCTTGTGTGCAAATTACTTGGGCTTCGCTGTCTGCAGGGTATAGTCCAGAGTGCTCCTCACACCATCGTCCAGTGACCCGAACACTGCAAAGCTGTTTTGCAGCAGCTTGTCGAATGGTTGACGACTGGTGTGTCTTAAGTAAACTTTTTTCTAGTGAAATCAGTTGAATGGGGGATATCTTGTGGGGAAGGAAGATGACTCTGTTGATGGAGTAAACAAACAGTATGGCTTTGCCAGGCTACTGATTATTGCTTACACGCTGACCAGTGCTGTTCTTCTGTGGGTAAGCCTCCAGCTGCTCAACTTCTGCAGCCTTTTCTCCATATTTGTTAGGATGTATTCCAAGGAGGTAATGTATCTCAGAAGGTGAATTTCAATATGCAGACACATGTATTTCAAATCTAATCTGTTTTATCGTGTAAAGAGGGTGATCATGAGAAATTAGCAAACCTCTGGAGTAGTATAGGTTTGAGGTTTATTTTCTGTTGTTGTTTTTAATCCTTTTTGCCTTTGCCAGATTTTGTTGTTGTGGTTAAGCAGGCGGTCTTCCGTAAAGTTGTTTGGTTTGCTTGGTTTTTTTTTTCTTTCTCTTCTCTACCGGTAGGGGAAGGATCCACAAATCAGCTAACAAGTAGGAGAGGAGACTGAGTGTATGGAGACAGATGGGAAATTACACTGTAAAAATGCAAGAACCTGTCATTCTCTTTTACACATAAAGTAATATTTGATATTACTTATAAGAAAAAGAGAGATTTGGTTTTAATTTAAAAGAATGTTTCAACCTGCAAAAACCTGAATAAGCTCACTCAAAGAGGCGCACGCCTTGACATAAAAATACCCAAGAATGTTCCAGCTGAGCGATGAGATGGCACAGAACACAGGAAAGTACACAGGATGGTATTTTATAATTGGGCAGTTCTGTTAGTGCATTAGGAAAAAATCCAAAGCTCACCATCTTGTAGGCATTTTCATCCTTATTGTTTTCCTGTACCCGGCATGGTAGCATTGAAGTTTTATAACAGCACCAAAAGCTGCAAAGGAATGGGCACCAGGTAGGAATGTCTTTTGAGGAACAAGAAGGCGGCACTAGTCAGTTCCCTCCTTCATGTCGCATCTCAGCTGAGGGCCCTTCAGATTGTCCGGAGGGCAGCACATCAGCGATCCTGTCACTGCCAACTTGGACAAAAGTCAAGCTGACGTTTCTTCAGCACTGCTGTGTTTACTGCAGAATTGGGTATGTGTGCTACACTTGAAAAAGGGCTACCTCCACTTTCTTCTCACTGCTAGGAATTGTTAGCTAATGTTTAGGCCAGCTTACTAAGAGGTTCAGATGTTGATCCACATCTCTGCAGACCAAGACTTTTACCGATAGGGCTCTCTGCCAGACCTCTCTTCCCTGTGTCCCAAGGCTGCTGTTTCTCAGGGGGAGGTGGAAGAGGCTGACTTCAGCCCCTTGTAAGATGGAGCAGGATCAGATCCCACCTGTCCCTTCCTCCTCCTGTGGCTCCACTGACTACTTGTAGACTCCGCTTTAGCTGCCCCTTTCATGTCAAGAATAGCCAACGGCCCTGATCTTAAGTGGAAATTGATTCTCTGCATTGGTCTCATTTGCAGGATTTTAAGCTCGAGTTTGGACATCATCAAGGCAGGACAAGTTCTGTCTGGCATGGAGGTACAGCTACCATTGCTCAGAGCCCTGGAGACGAAGTGTGGGGAATAGTGTGGAAAATGAACGCTAGCAATTTAAGTTCACTGGATAAGTAGGTGACTTAACTTTTGCTGTCCTCTACTATTTTAGAGAGCAATTTAAAAGTAGTAAATTTTTGATAAAGAGCTGTGTGGAAGCTTTGGTGTTGCAACTGAGAGGATGCTTTGGATTTTAATATGTGAATTTCACTTCATACTACATGTATTGACTTCTAACACATTTGTGATTAAAATGGCTTTGTTTTCAAGCTAAAGCTGCTCAGGGGAATTTTAATAAGGCGTGGACCTTGGTTTGGAGCGGATGTATTGGTCAGGCTCCTTTTTTTTAACCCCTGTCCTCACAGTGTCCTGTGCCTTAAATTACTCTAAACTCTGTCCCATGATGTTTTTCCCATTGCTCTAGGGAGTTTCCTTTGAGACTGACATCAATTCCTGTCTCTACATCTGTAGACTCCAGTTGTAATGGAAAAGGAAGGGTTGAGGCCAAGACTTTGCGGAAGAGAAGGGGATGTTTAATACCGGCAAAGGGACCTTTGGAGGGGGTTATTTTGCATGTCTTCTTTTCTAAGGATTCAGACTTTTGTGAACTTGAGGTAGATCCAAGTAGGGAGCTGGGGTGGTTTTGTTTCTCCCTTTGAGAGGCTGCCCGCACCACTACAGCACATGGCAGAGGATGCTCTGCCTGTGCCTGATAATTAAGACTTAAGACAAGTTTAAGGCAACCTGAGCAAGTCATTCCCAACCCGTACCCAGGCTGAAGGCTGGAGGACCACCTGGGTAAACAGATCGAGGAGTAGCAGAACTTCCTGCAGGGTCCGAGGCAGGACTTAGAACTTCATATCCAAAACTTTGGCTGGTGTCACGTGCTTATTGCAGCACTTGGGGTGCACCTGCACAGCATGGTGCTTCTGGTACACAAGGATTGCTTGGTCAGCAGTTCATCACTGTCGGTTTATTCCCGTAGAAACCTGGGCTTAGTGAGGCTGAGGAAGCAGGGCATATGAAACCTGTTGAAAGCATTACATTAGTGCAGTTCTGCCTCTGGTACTATTGCAGTTTTGGTATGGCTGCACTGTGCTGTGTAGACTTGTCCTCATAAGCTTGGCCATGAAACTTGAAGCTCCAGCTTGCTTGTCATGGCCTACAGCGAACCTGAAACACAACAGAAACTGTTGCCCAAGTTCTGTCAGCATGTTGTGGGAATGGGCGCTCTCCACTCCTGGTCGGGAGTTAGTCCCAAGCAGGAGGGCATCCAGCTGGTGTGCTTCTGGTAGGGGAGAGCTTCACAGGTCCCTGCTTTATGATCTCCTGAGTTCCCCCTCTGTTGCTTATGCTAGCACGTACCTGCTGCCCCTCTTTCTGTTGACCTTTACTGAAATATCCTGATTTACCATGCTTTCCTAAAGCATAAACTTCACAAGTATGCTGTCTGACAGCATCCGCTTTGATAGCAGCACTGTGTTTTCCCTGCTATGGGGACAGTATTTTGTCTTGTGACTTTCAGAAGTATTGTTTACATACTGTAAAATTGCAGATCCCTGTCATTTGTTTGACAGGGGATAAACTTTAATGCTGGCTAAGATGCTAGAGACTGGAATGCTATAACATCACCAAAAACTGCAGGGTGGACACTAGCATTAAAGATTGCTTTTTCCCAAGCTGCCTCACTGATGCCATGAAGGTGGACTGGAAATGGAAGGAAAAAGGGTGTGTTCTTGGCTTTTATAGTGACAGTCGATAGTGTTCTTCTAAGGATTGCTCCTAACCGACTCAAATGAACTTGCATGTGTTGCTGCTGAAGGTCTTGGGATGCTTTGGCTGTCCACAAGCAGATATATTTGTAAGTTCTCAGTTAAGTTACTTCCTGGAAATTCCATGTAGCAAGAAAAAAAAAATTGCTTTTGTCCCCCCCTTCCACCTTTTTTTCCCGTAATCTAGGTAAAGAAGTCAAGAAGTCTGTGCCTTGGGAATGTATAATTGATGCTGCATGTCGTTAGTTGAAATACTAGTAAAAAAACGTAATAGATAGAAAACAAATATGGGCGAGGAATCTCTTTCTTAGATGGCTGAACGTTTTGGCTTCAAATGCTTTTTGGTGCTGTCTCATGGGCAGATTTTGGTTTTTTTTGTCTTCTGTACTTCACAAATCTGTAAGTTACAGACGAAATCATGACTTTTCCTCCTATATATCGTAGCAATGGATGTTACTTAACTGTAACATTTTTCTTGCTGTCACACACTCACGTGACTTATTTTGCAGTCTGTGGGCCTTGAATCTGCAGTTATCTTCCAGTCTCTACTTGCACTTAACCCAGTTACTCACATAACACAGCCCGTGTTGTGTATGTTAAATAACTTGAAATGGTGGTAAGTCTTTGAAAGATAAGTTGTCAAAATGAGATTTTGGTGAGCAGTGTTAAAACTCATGTTACCACTCACATCTAAAGCACATCTACAGTTAATTGTGCTCTAAAGTCTGTCTTGTATTGCTTAAGCTTCTCCTTTATTTCTTACCGTTTCCTCAGGCTTTTACTGGTGGCTAAACATTAATGGTTAAAGACAACAAGTAGCCTTGTTTTTGAGTTTGGTTTTGTTTTCCCAAGGCAGCACGATTTTGCTAATAAAAAAATAACAAAATGGTTTTCATCCTGATTTAGCTCATTGTTGCTGTACATGTCTTGCGCAAATCAAAGGGCGTCTTGGATTATTCATTGGAATGTGCATTGCAAGAGTTCCGCGAGTTTCCCCTTATTCAAATGTAACACATGGCGCACGATAAAAATTTGCAATTGTTTCATTATCTGAGCGGAAGGTAACGAATTATATGTGCTTGGCTCATTAATTCTGATGATCTTGGTTGTGCTTCTTTTGCAGATTACCAGACTTGCACAGGAATTAATTCATAAGGGGTATTCTTTCTCTAACTTCGCAAGTTAACCACTAGTCATCTTTCTTACAGAGCTGAAATGATAAAAATGAGTGCTGCTGCTTCCTTAGAAGCTTATTTTTGGATATGAAACAACTTTGCACAGAAAGTACTGGAATATGTTTTGCTTTATTTGTTTTTCTTGAAGTCTGTAAACAGCACAGACCAGTGTCCTGCCTTGAATTCTGTTGTAAGAAATGCATATGTTTAATTGCACAGTTTGTTTGAAAGATGTATCAGTTACTTGGCGTGAAAGGAATGTATGTCCTTTACAGGCAAGAGGGAGTTGAAGATGGCATTTATGTCCCAATAGAAGTTAACGTCCACACTCAAGCAGGAAAGGTACTGACCTGTCGAAGCTACCAGATGAAGGACTATGTCTGTGGTCCTCCTTCTCCTCAGTATAAAAAGGTAGGTGTCGCATCACTCTAATTTTGGAGAGAATGCACAGAAATACATAATGCCACATATACTTCTGTCCTATTTAAGAAGTACTTTATTTACAGTGGATGGAAGGCATGAGTAACTCTAATGCAAAGGTAAAACCTAATCCTTGTGCAACGTAATAGTGTGATGATGCTCACAGAGGATTGAATCATTAAGGTTGGAAAAGACCTCTAAGATCATCAAGTCCAAGCTAGATTGCTTGCTCTTAAAGGCGTACTAAATCAGTTTTACTTTTTTGGCTTAGCTATGCCTGAATGAAGCCTCTACTTAACTCGTGAATTAGTTAGGACTGACACAAGGATTTCTGAAGGACTTTGTTTACATATATGCAGCAATTCTCTACCTGAAAAATTAATGTACTCCACTAAAAGGACAGAGGGAAGCTGCTGTGGGGAGAATACAGCGCCTGGCTTGTGGTCTCAAGGACAAAGATTATCCCTATTGTCTTATGAAGTATCTTACTATCATTTAACAGAGGGGTCCACCTGCCTCATTTTACCAGATGCATCATCAGTGTATCACAGGACTTCCAGCCACATTGCAGAGCACTGCAGGGTTCCCACTTGATGGCTGGTGAGGCAGGAGTGTGTCAACACTGCTCTGCAACACCCTGACTCTATAGAGACACATGATCCAGTCACGCAGCAGGCCTGACCTGCTTAGCTTGTGAGATCTGATGCGGGCCTAGCCTCGGGTGGCATGACTGCATGTCTGGAATTGTGCAGTTATTAGCAATTGCAGATAGGCATTGCTGTGACACATTGACTTTTTCTACCGAAAGCAAAGAAACAGGGCTTGAGCTTGTTAAATACCAAGTGTGCCGCCTTCTCTTAACTGAGGAACTCACTCCCATGGATCAGCTTCCAGAAGCATAGCTAAGGCCAGCTGCTGCAGGACTTCTGAAGAGAAAGCTTGCTTAGAAAGCAGGCTCTGCTACTTCACAAACCTCCTCCCTGTCTTCCCGCTTCCTTTAGGACTTTTCGAGGAGTTAATACATAGTCTGCTGCTGTGTGTCAGCTCTCACTAGTATGCTTGTAAGAGCAAACCTCCAATATTGGCAACTTTAGTTAAACATTCCCTCCTGCTGTTCTCAGGGTCAGCTGTTAGTTCTCCCCCCCTGCCCCCAGCTTTTATTTGTTTCAGTTAACCAGGGAGGAGGGCTAAAAAGTTAGTACAGGTGACTGCATCGGCACACAGTGATCTACATCCATCTACTGTTGTGTACTTTTTGTGGCAAAGTTCATCCTTTCTAGACACCTCATGCTTGAATTTCCTGGCTGTTGAATTTATGAAAGAATCTTTACAACAGTGTCAGCTTTTAAAATCTGCATGTTTATCTATTCATTTCTGTATGGGAGCTTGCTGGTGTCTCTTTCAAGCCTTGGCTCTTGCAGCCTCGTCTTTTCCTCTCACTGTCACTTCCTTACTCTTGCACCAATACTTCAGTTTATTTTGTATGTATAAGCAAAGCTGCGGTAACGAAGTCTAAGGAATCCATGCTTTTTCATTAAGCTAAGTATCTGTTCCTGTTACTCCTATAACCTGTCTAGGTACTCACTGTTGTGCTTTGGATGTGAACAGCTTAGTTTCAAAAAATATCTTCAGTAATACACGCTGCTTCTCACTCAGATGTGATACTAAGGCTGGCTGAAGGCACAAAAAGTAGTTCTCATCTTCACCGGAAGAAAGGATGGAACAACGGAACAACAGCTTAATTGTACATCTTGTGCACGTTGGTAACATTTCAGAATCTTGGGCAGATGCCTTGGCAGTTGCAAGCCTTTTCAGAGTAACTTTGTTGACACTGTTAAGGTCTTCAGTGGTTTTCCAGAAGCCTTTGGCTATCTTTAGGTACAAATAGCATTATTTGGGATTAATTCTTTGTTACCTTAAGTGGTTCTTCCCATACGAGTAAATGTTTAGAGGGGTCTGTCCTTCCTAACACTGTTATTGAAGGCTTTTTTTTTCTTCTTCTTCCTCTTTTGATTACAGGTTATCTGCATGGGTGCAAAACAGAATGGCTTGCCAGCTGACTATCAGAAGAAATTAGAAGCTATTGAAACTAATAACTATGCAGGGCCAGTGCCAATCATGGAAGAGATTGAAGCTGCTATTAAAGCAAAGAAAACAATTTCTGCGTAGAGTACCTCTGCACTTGCTTGGCCATTCACCTTGATTTAGATACCTGTCCTTGCCGTGCTGATCAGTGGTTTCTTTATTTATCAAGAAAAGATGAGTTTGCTGTGCATCTACAGTGAGCTATTAGACATAATAAATAAATATATAATAATTATATATATATTATATATTATATATAAATAATATATATATTAGACATAATAAATAAAGTCTAAAGACACACTGATATCGGTAACTTCTTCACTTTGTATGTATAGCTTGAGTACATGCTGAAGTTTTTGCAGATTTAGAAATTATCTTTCTGTAATTGTCATGCAGTACTGCGTGCAAATTTGTGCTTCGTGCCCTGTTTACTGACCTTTTTAAAAGAAAAAGCCATCTTGATGGGTATTGGCATCTGTAGCCTTCTGAGGAATAAGGGCTGCAGGATCAGGCCCTTTGTTTTTAAATTTTGTATACACGATTATTGAGAATTTCAAAGATTTGTTAGATGCAAAGTAGAGTCAAAACTCTAAATCAAGACTAAAATTTTTCCTCTGCTGCTACTCTTAATGGTTTAAAGCCCCACCTGTCTGAAGCTATGGAGTTCATGTTTCCATTTATACAGTTAGCAAAGAAAGAAAAGTAGTATTTTTTTTGTGACTATCTCCATGTTTTTAAGTGTTAGTCCAAAAGGCAACGCAGGCCTTAAGACACCATTCAGTGAAAGATCTCATTCAAAGCATAATGGCCGCCTCCTTTCTACACCTAGTAATCATCATAGGTGAACTGGTTTTATAACCAACAGATTTTTAAAGAATTGGGGGTTTTTTAGATAATTCCAAGGTTTTTTTAAATTACCTTTTTGACTGGCTTGTTGCTTATCTAGGCCTTGGTCCCATGTCCAGTGAAATCAGGAAGTCTCCTGTGAGTGCTCGCGCATTTGCGCATTTGTTTCATGGTTTTGTTTGTCTGTTAAACCCCGGATGAACAGACTTGGCCTGTGTTTTTGGTTTTTTGTGAGTTTTTTTGTGTGTGTGGTTGTGGTTTTTTTTCTGCACAGCTTTGACAATCTCCTGCAAAACTGGACGTTCTTTGTAAGGTTTAGAGTACTTATCTTTATGGTGCTTGGCAACCCCTGTAGTTAGTCTGTGTGGGACGAGGAAACATTGACAGCCTGGAAGATGTCAAACCACTGAACTTTGGCTTATCTTCTGTACGGTGTATTTTTTTTTTCTCTTGATGTACAGATGTAATTGGTGTCACTGTGTGACTGCTTAGATAAACAAATGACCAAGCAGCAGACTTACCGTGTCTTCTCTGTGTAAAGTTTTTCTGTAAACTTCTGCCAGGGATGTATAGGTGCTGTCCTGATGTCATCATGCCATTTCCCGAGCTGGGCGCGGTGGCTGCAGTAACACACGGTACTTTCTGCATTAGCACTGTCCACTCTGAGTAAATAAAACTGTGATTACCAAACCTCCCTCCTGTCTGTTCGGTGCATGCTTCAAGAAATATCAGCGTTGCTTATGTAAGCGAAAGCCAGCGATGTGGAAAGGTAACTGGAACTTCCATGGGCTGTTTTCATTTTTAACGCTTGTTGCCCTCCTTTGGTAGGGAGGGCAAAACTGCGCGCGAACACGCTTCTCGACTCCAGCACCGCTGACTTCGGTTTACTCTTACCGGGCTCCCTGGGGCTTTCGCACTTTTAAATGGGTATTTTTACTCTTGCACGAAGAAAATGGAAAGTAATACCCCGAGAGCCTCCTTGGAGGGAGGTGACGGGAGGTACCCGATGCCTCTGTGGAGGAGAACGGTGGGAACTCCTGAGGGCCGGGGGAAGGCCGCCGTCTCCTCCTCCTCCTCCTCACCCTCCTCCTCCCCTGCGGCGGGACGCCCGGCACCTCTCTCAGGAGAGGAGGCCTTCCACCACGCCGGCGCGGGGCTGGAAGAGCGGTGTTGCTGAAGGAGAAGAGCCCTGCGGCCATGCCCGCGCGGGGAGGAGCCGCTTCCCGCCGGGGCAGACGGACCGTGCGTGGGGCGGGAGCGCCCGCGGGCCGCCCCGCTCCTCCCCTCGCCGCCGTCCCGTCGCCGCCGCGGTGAGTGCAAGGGAAGGGCCGGGGGCGGAGGAGGGTCGCCGGGCCGCTGCTCGCCTCGCTGGCAGCCGCGTGTGTGTGTGTGTGGCGGCTGCCGCCATGTCGTGAGGGACCGGGGGCGCTGGGCAGCGGCGCAGCGGCTGGCGCCGGCGGAGGGCGGGAACCGAAGTTTCTCCCTTACCGTGTCGGAGGGGAAGGGCCGCGCCCCGGCGGCTCCCGCTGGCGTCTGCCTCTCGGTGAACTTCCTCGAATTGGAATTTTGGGGAGTTTTCCATATTTCTTCAGCAGGACCCCCCCCACCCGCCTCCGGGGAGGAGGTCGCCGTGCGGCAGGCAGAGAGCGAGGCGGCCCCTCGGCGAGGGCTGTGGGGAGGCGGCGGCATGGCGGGCCGGTGGGCTTCCCCCCTCGCCAGCCTGCCGCTGGCACCAGCCGTCAGCTCTGTCTCCCCGCGGCGCTGGGGCAAGGTGCCCCCTCGGGAGCCCGCTTTGCTGGGCCGGCGGACCCGGCGGTGGGGTTGGGCGGGTGGAGGGGACTGTGGCTAGTTAGGTTTGCTGTTAATGACTGGAGGAAGGCTTGGGAGATAGGATTAGGAGGGCTGTGAGTGCGCGATTCCATCAGTTGCCACTTTAATTGTAGAATTCACTGCAGGCTGAATGTGAAAATAGTGAAGAATAGTAGAAAAGCAGTTCCATTTTTTTGAAAATACACCAGTAAATCGTTCACCTCCTCCACCATCTCTTAAAAAAAAATCCCCAAGATTCCTCTGATGGAAGAAAATATCTTTGCTTTTTACTAATGGTTCCTTCTTATTTACTGAATTTTTCCCACCAGAAAGGAGTTATCAGGAAGCCACGTAAAATCTTTTTGATGGGGCCTTGTTACTTCATCCAAACATTGTCTATAAAGTTCTCTTTCAAAGAAAGTAAGCTGTTTGGAAATGTAGCAGCTGATAACTGTGAATGTAACAAATGTCACATGTAGGGATGTTACCACTTCAGGTGGTCAGGATCATTGCACAACCAAAGCAAGTCTTGGTTCTTTGTGAAGAATTGGGGCAGCTGTAAGATAAGGGACTTCTGAATCATCCCTTTGGTCGGCTGGGCCTTGGGAGAACAGGTATGCTAACTACAGAGATAAGGAGGCTGCAGGATAATCTGAAGACCCCGCCGATCACCGAGACACGCCAAACAAACATATGCGAAGGACATTACCATATACTAATGAGTTCTTGGTAAAACTATGATAAGCACTTCTTGCAAATGTAATGAATATGTACGTTAACATAGCATAAATACCTAGTAAGTGTGTCCTTTCGGTGCACACGTTTGGAGGAGAGATCCCCCGTGTGCCCGACGCCGCAATAAAGAATACCTGCTTAATAGTCTGCTGACTATTGGGTCTTCAGTTCTGGCTTTTCACGGCATCACAGCAAAACCAGTGAGGGATATGAATATTTCTGTAAAAGCCTGGGCCTGTTAAACAAAAGCTTGTCAGATTACCAGGTGGAGGCAGAAATAGTTGCTTCTGTGGTCTTTTGTATCTGTTGCTCTTCAAACAACTGGGGATGGCTAGAAAAGCTTATGCTACAGTCAAAGGAGAGAGAGAGAGGGGAGAGAGGGGAAAAAGCACTGGAAGATGCTGATCTCGGTGACCCCAGAGCAACGCAAAATCACATGAGTTGTGATGGATTTACGCTCATGTGATGCTAACATATGGCTCCCAGGGTATTTATTGACGTACATAGCATCAATGAGGATAGTTACGCAGAGATTGTAAACTCTGGGGTATGGTGAGTGTGTTTTAACTTATAAATACAGAATATCATTTAAGATCAGTATAGGGACTCTACAAGCTCTACCAATGCACAATTTGTGCTATAAAAATAAAAGGCTATTTTTTAGTGCTTCTGGGGAATACATTGCATCGCTTCTCATCAAAACATGCAGACTTTTTGTGTAGTATATGTGCCCATTTGCTTCAAATCTCTACATATTTTTTACTGTTCTTGAACTATGTAAAAGAGTTGAAGTTCTTTTAAAAGTGACAGCTGCTGCGGGGAAATACGTTCTTACTCACTTGTTCTAGTCAAAGCCTGACTGCTGTGGCACACATGAAATAAGATGTAGAAAATCAGTCTCTTTTCTGTTTTTCCCAATGATATCAAAAAGTTCAGTTAGGACCGGCCTGGCTGAGTCTAGATTACCATTATTAATGAAAAAGCATGGCAAAGTCTCCAGCTCTCCTCTTGCTGTGATGGCTCTGCAGTGGGGTGGCTGGCACTGTAAAATCAAAATTTTTTTTTTTAAATTTTATTTTTTTAAATCAAAAAAACAAATCTGACTTGGAAACACAAAGGGCACAGATTTCCGTGTGAAATGGGGTACTATTTTCATACAGCCACCTCTCAAAGAGTAATTGCATTTTGATTACTACAGACAATGTTGGCTGTGCCAACAGGGACTCCACTAGCCCTGGGCTGGCACTGAGGTTTGTGTTTGTGCTTCACTGTTGTCCTGCCAGAGCTGGCTACTAGGTGCTGTGAAAATCCTGAAGATATTCCTGCTGATAGCTGGGTATGTGGCATAGGACTTTTTTTCACAGGCGATTTAGAGGAACAGTTTTTGTCACAGTAGCAAGACTACAGAGAAAGTATTATTGACTGAGTCTTCGGCTCTTCAGTAATATTCTAGTTTGGTGTTAGATTAGCTGCTTTAAGGGACAGGTGTTCATTAATTTGCTCCTTGTATTGCCTTTATTGCTTCATCCTACACAGTCTCCTTGGGAGCAGCCGGCCCAATGAGGAGTGAATTCCCTAGCTGACTCCAAAGTGGAAATGTTTTTTAGCTATTCTTTAAGATCCTTCGGCCCCTTTATCTACAGCATTTACATTGTGTAAGACCTTGTTGTCATAAACCAGTGTATTCTTCGCTTCCAGAGGACTTGCAGCACTGGAAGTTGAACAGGCATAGCAATTTTGTTAGAAGAAGAGCAAGGAGATCTTAGTGAAAAGAGGATGTGAGAAGGGCAGGTCCAGGGAAGATAAAAATGTGTATATGCTTGCACAATGCTGAGAATAGAGGGAAGTCAGATGAACCACTAGATAAAAGTGCCAGTGCCTTCTTGCAGAGGCCATTGGCACTGCTGCAGCTTACTGGCATGGATTATACAATATCTTGCTGTAAGCACTGATACTTTTACCGTACCTCTTACTATGACAAATTTAATTTCCCTTTTTCATTTCCCTCGTTATCCCTGGACTGATCCCCGTCTTGCTTCCTCTTTGTTATTCTCAGTTATGCAGGCTTATGATATGCATCTCTTGCCAGACTTGCTGTTGCTTCTCACATGCCTTCAGTCCCCATTGACACTTCATTTGGCCAAGGTCCTGTCTCTTCTTTGCCTTTACAATTGATGGCTGAGCGCTCTGCTCTCTGGTTCTTTTGAATTCCTGGTAGTCTGTTTTCTGTCTTTTTCACTTGACCGAAGCTGCTGCCCTCAAAATGGCTAGCTGGGTTTCCTCAGTCACTGGCAGCCTCTTTTCTTTTTGTTTTCCGCTCAGTAACAAGACGTCCATTCTGTTCCCAGATAGAAAGCTTTTCCCCATAAGCATCTCTCTCGTTGTCTCCCCATACTAGAGTCCTGCTTTGCCCAGGCATCATCTCTCTCTGTTCCTATTTAGGTGTTCTGCTGTTTCAGCTACTGTATCGGGCTTGAAAAATCTTTCCCTTTCTCTGCATGCGCATACCCGTCTGTGTATAAACCTCAGTCCTAATGTTTGTTTCTCTGAATTGTTGTGTTCACAAACTGTTGCTGCTGGAACAAGTGTTCCCTCTTTGTTGTAACTTAGTGATGTTTTACAAAGGCTTGTAAGAGCCTCGAGGTGGCTTTCAGGAACATGATTTTATTTGTTAGCCCTTTCAGAAATGGAACTGTTACAGAAATGTGGCAGTAGTTCTCAACAGTGGATGTTCTTAGGCCTTGGTTAGTGCACTAAGGTGTCTCACATTAACGTATGTCGCAGTCTTTTCTAACAGTGTCCCAGTGACTGATGCCACATCAGTCACTAGAATTGCATTGGAATTGAGTCCAGCATCTGGAGTGCCCAAGATAAGGCAAAGAACACTATATGCACTCTAGCAATGAAATGCTTTCAACGCATGTTTATAAGCTGCATAAGCATTTGCCTTTAAACATACCTGCTGTGTAACCTAGCATTGTCAAACTAACAGATCCTTGTAACAAGAGACTTAGTACTTTGTAACCTTGTGATCCCTCACTGAAAAGGCTCATGTTAAAGCACTAGGGAAGCTGGGACCCATTGGAGAAAGAGAGGTGATGGACTTGCAGGCAAGTTGGACACCTCATGATGTCAACACATTGGCCTTCTGTTTAAAGAAAAACCCAAACAAAACAAAACCACAACAAACCAACAAAAAAACCTCCCTAGCAAAACAGAATCATATATGTCAGTATCTTACGGGCGGTGTATTTCTCCAAGGGAACAAGCATGTTTCTGATGCTGATCGGGACTTTCAGGTGCTGTTGCACCTACAGCTGCTACTGTAGAAAGTTTTTGTATTTACTTTAGTCTGAATAGGACCTGAAGTTTCTTCATATAGCTGATAAACTTGGTACAAACATGCACATACCTGCCTTGCTCTTAATTACATGCAGCAGGAAGTCTTTCTGTTCCAGCACTGTTTAAGGTGTTCAGCTGCTCATCTGATGTGACATTTTCTTAGTCTATGGGTGGTGGAAATTTCAATTTTTTTATTATTAAAAGAGACTGGTGAAAATTACTGTTTTCTCCAGTACCGGGTGCTGTGGGGTTTTTGACTTAAAGTTAATATCGCCACTGGAAATATCACTGAGAACGTCATCCTGCAAAGAATTCATATTGCCAGCTCCAACTTCCCTACTCGGCATTTTTGCACTTTGCCCTTTTCTCTCCTGATGCTTAGCCTCAATTTATATTCTTTTTTGTTGCTGTCTTGTTTCTCCACTCTCTTGCAGATCACCCTGTGCAAAAGGGAACATACTCTCTTCTGCAGCACACGTATACACACCCTTCCAGTAGCAACCAGGTTCTGTACTGACTTGGACTTAGATGCAGGGCAGGCATCTTTGAGACCTTCTGATCGATTCGTATTTTCCATGTTCTTGTCATTTTGCTGTGTTTCCTTTCTTTTCTTATCCTCTTTGTAGGTGGATCTGAAAGAGTGAAGAAAATACTTCAATTTGTTTTGTACGCATGACAGCACTTTGCATTATTGTGGCTTCCTGGATGTTTGTCTCAGTTCTTCTCACAAAGTTGGAAGAAAGAAAATTCATTAGGATCGTGTGGTCCTAGAATAACCAAAGCAAGTAGGGACATTGGGTAGATGCAGTATCTTGAGAGAAAAGGGTTAATATTTCTGTTGCAAGTGTTTTAAGGTGACTCTCTGTCTTTAACTAAAAGCTTGCAAAAGCTTTAGAGTAAATGATGTTTTCAACATTGTTTGGTCTTCGTGATAGAGTTCATTTATGGAATGAGCTTTCTTGAACAGAGATGTGCCAGTGTGGGTTCTTGGAAGCTGAGTGACTCAGAAATCGGCCACTTCATCTGGTGGGTCATGTGAATGGTGTAATGAAAGGTTGATTTGTCTGAGTAGATGCAGTCACTTACTCATGTGGTAAGAAAGTCAGATCACTTGGTTACATTCCCTTTGGCTGAAAGAGTTTTGCAGTTTTGGAGCTGGCTGTGATCCGAAACAGTTGTGCTGCGGATTTTCCTGGTCTCAGCCTTTGGAGGGCTCGACTCCTAATGCAGCTACCTGCATCTGTGCAGGTCAGCAACCGTAAGTTAGGACCTGTTGGTCTTCTGAAATCAGTGGAGCTGAGGTGGTTTTCCCTGTGGTTTTAAGTGTAGATAGGCAGTATCACTAAAATGCAGTAGTATAAAATGTGTCTGTCTCCAGATTTAAGTAGGAGAAGCTACACTGATGCAGATTGCAGCATTCTGGAGTACGAAAAACCCACAGAAATGAGTTTGTTCCAGTAGCAGGTCACCTAGAAGCATCTGTGAGCTGGCAGGGCTCAGTTATAACTTGTCAGGGGAGTGCTGGGGAGAGTTTGGAAAGCTTGCCAGCACTGTAAACATCTTGGGTAGTTGTGAGAATTTTGTAGCAGCAAAGCTGACACCTTTACAGAGTTGTTCAAGAAAGGCTTTGTGTTTTGTTTTTATTAATATGACTGTAATCCAAATGTAACAACATTCTTCCAAATATCCCTTGACCTGCTGAAGCAACAGTACATTTTACCTGTTACTGGAGGGTGCCAATAATTTGTGTTGATCATGCAAATTCTCATTGTCTATGGGGAGGTGATTCAGTTGTGATCTTGCAAAAACACCTGGTTTTTGGAATGGGGAATCATATGTGCAAGCTTCGTGCCTAAATAGTACCTACGTGAACTTACTGTTGAAGTGTAATTACAATATAGCTTCAAGCCTGTTAAATGGTATATTAACTGCAATTCAAAAAAAAACCCTTTAGTAATACCATAGAGAGCAGTCTGATCCTGATTGCTACTGCTTTATGCCTTGTAAAGAAAAATGGGAATAAATGGCCACCTAAAAAGAGCTGTCGAGAGCTGCTATAGAGAACAAGGCCACACACGGTAGATATATTTGTAGACAAGAAGAAAGTGTTCATGCTAGAGAGTGCGGTTTCTAAACAGCATCACTACAACAATGAGAGCGTTTCCTGAGCCCATAGTTGTCTGAGTTAATGATCACGTTGTGTCTCTAGGTGTACATACAGGGGCTAAGGTCAGGCATTGAAGGCTAAGTGTTTGCACAGGCTTTAAATTGATATCTTCATTACAAGCTGCATTGTGCGCCGTCTCTTCCCTTTATGAAGAAGGAGGTGGGTTGGATGCCCAACCCAGTAATGAATATGAATTGTGATGCCCTCTTCCAGGCCTGGTTCATCATATGGGGAAAGGGTATGTGAATTCAGTTATTCTGTGCAATTCGTGCTCAAGGAAAGGTCCAGATTTTTTGTGAATCACTGGCGATGGGATCTTGTATATTTACAAAGATTTATTTCAGTCCTTTCTGTAACACTGTTATTTTTCTTATTCTGAAAAAATGTAGTTTTAACTTCTATGGTTACTCACCTGAATTTGATAAGATTAACCAAATTAAACCAATGCAATGATATTTTTCCTGTTTTAAACGTTGTCTGAACCAATAGCTTTAGGAGGAGTGAAGTGCTCTGTGCCCCTAAGTGTTGTATTAGCTCTGAAATCTACAGCGGCATTTTCACTGTTCGCATCATTTTACTCTTGGCTTTCTTAACAGAAACATCTGATCAGTGGTTTTCCCACAGTCTCACTACTGCCTCTCAAACCTGGTGCCCTGAAGCTAAATGCTTTCTCCTAGTTTAGCTAAAGCTGTCTCAGAGCTCACAAGGCCTTGCTTACAGGGACAGTTATCATATTGGCAAGGCTTCATGCAGGGTCTGTTGTAACAAAGAAAAAGCAAAGTGAATTGCTACTATAAATTAATACCTCCTACAAAATTAATTGCTATAAAATATAATTTTATTCCACTTATTTCCTTGTCTAGATATGTTTGGACAGATGCCCTGCTTTGTCTACTGAAAAAGAATATTAAATGATGCACTAAGAACAGGCAGTTAATAAAGCAGATGCCAGTGGTGCTGTTTGAGGCAAGCTACAGTAAAGTACTGATACAGAAGAGAGACTGCCTGCTGTATGTATTTTTTTTCCAAAACCTGAACAAATAGATGGAAGTACCGGAGGAAGAATCTTTTTAGTAAAGTTGGCCATGATATTACACAGAGGTTGGGAGTATTCTTTGATGGATAATTGAAGGATGTATCTGCATAGGCTAGGGTTTAAACTGAGGTTCTGTACAATTGCTTTTTACAGGCTCGGTAATGTGAGGGACAGATTGACTGTTTCCCCGAAGTTAACTCCAAGCTGACTTCTCACTGCAGATGAACAGTTTGTCAAAGATGATGCTAGGCGAAGCAGCTTCCTCCTATCTCAACTATGGAAGGCCAGCTCTGTGCTAACTCAGAGATTTATGTGGAAAAACCTCTAGGAGCAAGTCCTCCATCCTTCATTGCTTTGTTGAAGATATACAGAGAACTTCTGGTCAGTAAAATCCGAAACACGCAGTGTTTGATTGACAACTTGATTAAGAATGACTACTTCTCCACTGAAGATGCAGAGATTGTTGCCCAGTTTCCAACTCAAGCAGATAAGGTATTCTTTTTATTTCACATAAGTAATAAGCTTTTTGTTACTTTCATTCTTCCACTGCCTTTTATGGGCTTATCTACCAATTTTACATCTAGTGAGTGTCTTTTCTAATCTTTGTTATTTTGGAGTTTCCCCATCCCATTCCTTCTGGACAAATGTCTCCAGCATGTCTCTTTCCAGCACGGCTGGCCCTGCTTGTAATGCCTGTTGGCAGCTGTAAGAGCAAGCAGGGTGATAATTGCTGTTCTGTCCCCCTCAGCTGCAGCTTTGTCCGCGGATAAGGAGGTGACCACGTGGCTGTTAGAGTGCAGCTTGCTACACACAAGCCTGCGTTACCGTGCAGAGTGTTGCAAGGAAAATCTGCTTCAGGATCCTGTGGGACAGATCATCCTGCTTTAGAGGAGGAGAGACAGAAATGGAATATTATATAAGAGGTTAATGATTGTGTGTTTTCCACATGCACACCTTCCCTTCTCTTTAAAGACCTACGTACGCTGTAAATGTTTGTATGGAACAACACATTTGGGGTTTTGTTTGATCTTTGGACATCAGTAGCAAAAATTATTTCCTGGTCTTATGACAGGAGAAAATTATCACATGTACATAGTTGCTCTTTGCATCGTGACTTAAAACAAACTCCCGCTCTATTCCCTGACCAAGCAGTCATGCAGCTTCAGAATAGTGTCACAGTTAGAGGCAGGCAAACAACAGAGAATTCGGAGACCTTGGACTTCACTAACAGTGCAGGTTTTCAGGAAATAGCAATTCTTGCTGGCAAGTTGAAATGGTAACGCAATGGTCACTCTGTGATTAGAGTCAAAGCTGAATAAATGCACACTGTATGATCATCTACATTTCTTATTGTTCAGCATAATATACATGATTGTTGTAACAAAGCCGAGGGGGAGGCCATGCATGTCTAAGCAGAGACGGAGAGCAGGCCACAATAATAAGTGAAGTGGACTCTGTGGGAGCTTCTCTGGAAGGCATAAAATTGCTTTTTAGAGTATACAAATTGTGAAAAAAATACCATGCTTTTGCTGTGCTGTATGTACCTCACTCTGCTTTAAGCTCACAAGAGACCACGGTCTCTACAAACCTTTGTTTAAAACAGAATTCTTCATTCATTTCCAGCAAGAAGAGGATTCGGACTCCCAAAATGGGCCTCCAAATGATTGCTCTGTCTCGCGGACAGTTTTATGCTGGGGTTGCCCTGTACTGGTTGCACAGAGATCAGATTCTGCCTTGCCTTTAGAGGTGACACTCAGTCTTGAACTGCTCCAGCCACTGCCTGGTAGCCATTAGTTTTCATAACAGTTGCAGACAACAAGCCCATTGTACAGAGAGAGCCTGCAAAACTGAGTTGCTGCGTTAAAAGGGAGAGTTGGGGGGTTTTGGATCTGCTTTGAAATCCAGAGAGAGATTCTGCCTACCCTGCTCTGGATCTGGTTGGATCCTGAGGTAAATCGAAATGTGACTGGAATATTTGCAAAGCAGAGGGTGAATTTAGGGCACTGAGAAACCAACCCTTTATTTTTTATTTTAATCAGCATGGGATTTAAAATATACTAACTAGTGAGGCTGAGGAAATCCTTTGGGTTCCTTGATGAAGAGCGGTATTTATCCATTTTGTTTCTGGTTAGCGTAGTATTTAGCTACAAGTTAAGACATTAACTTGCAGAGCCAACTTGCTTGCAACATCCAAATACAGATAGGAAGTCTGTTTTGTGGTGGTTCAAATTCAGAGCTAGATTTTGAATTCAAGTTTTTGAAGCACCAGTTGTGATTTTGGTGCCCTGTTCCATTCCAAAAAGGATCCTAAAGCAGTCTACAAGTGTAACTGTGATAAAATGATATTCATCAATGATCTTTCACGTGGTGTTTTTTCAGGTTCGCAAAATTCTAGACTTGGTTCAGAGCAAGGGAGAAGAAATCTCAGAATATTTCATCCGTGTCCTGCAGAAAGTCACTGACGCTTACTATGAACTTCAGCCTTGGCTGGATGAAATAGGTTACAAGCCTTCAGAAAGTATTTGTAGTAAACCTGTGGTAAATACAGATCCAGGTAAGGTCATGCATCTATATCCCTTTCCTTAGAACTACCCTTTAATGTAGGAAGCTCTAACTAGGTGAAGTGAGAGTAAGAGTCTAGGCAGGCACAGCCAGGAAAAATAAATGTGCATGTGCTGTGCTTGCTACCAGTGGTAGCCAGATAATTAAAAGGCATGCTGTATAATGCAACAGTCGTGTTGATATATTGCATCCTGTTTTGCTAACATCAAGCCCTTTCTGCATTTGTTTGTGGATATGTGGCATAACGGCATAACCACCTTGTGCCAGCTGTAGTATTTTCTAGGCTTCTGCTACAATTTCTTAGCAACATTGTGATGCTTTGACAATGGAATAGCTGACACTTCATGATGAGGACAGTCAAGCAATGAGGCAGGCTGCCCAGAGAGGCTGTGCAGTCTCCATACGTGGAGGTCTTCAAGATCCAACTCGATAAAGCCCTGAGTAACCTCATCTGATCTCATAAATGACTCTGTTCTGAGAAGGAGGTTGGACTAGAGACCTTCTGAAGTCGCTTCCAACCTGAATTGTTCTATGTTCCTAAATGATGAGTTACAGCAAAAGTCAGATTTAAAGTACTGCAGAAATAAATGTTTTTCTCTTGGGAGATTTTTTCATACTATATAAATACAAGAATTACTTTGCCCTCATCTGAAGCAAAGTTTCTGTTGCAATAAAACCACAAACCAACGTTGCACCATGACTGAGACTCTTTCTTTTTGTCACCTTAAAAAAGTCTTTTGAGGTGCCTGGTGCCCAGTTTCTAACACGCATGCCTTCGCTTTGCAATAGTAAAAATTACCAAACAAGTTAGGAAAGAATACCCACCTACCTGATAGAAATTGCAGGTAGAATATAAACATAGTGAAAAGGCATATGCGAAAGCTAATCAGTGACCACCAACCCCTGCCTTTGCAGAGAATAAAACAGTCTTTAACAAAAAGTCAGGGCCTTGGCTTTGAGTCTTAGCTGAAAGATAGCAGCCCTTTAAAACAGTGCAGTGTCAGTGCTGGCTTTCAGGAAATGGTGGCTCACACGTTACCTCTTTTCATTAGCACCTGAATTTCCCAGGAGAGTGATGATGGCAGCACAAATAAATAGAAGTAATCTGCCAAAGAACCGATTTTACATAAGAGATTTTTTTTTTTTTTTAGTTTATTACCCTCTCTCAGTTTCCAAAGAGGTGGGTCATCATATACATAAGCTTGTTAATAGTAGTTTTTTTTAATAATAGTTCACTGTCTTTTTTTTAGTTAGCAGGTATTGCCAGAAACTCAGATATGAACTGGGACGGGACTCCAAGTTTGTTATGTCATACGCTCAGAGGGAAGAGATGCTGCTTGAAGAAATCTACTCTAACAGTATTATGGAGCTGGTCAGTTTTACCAATGAGAGTTTAGGGGAAGTGTGTCAATTGGAAGCCCTTTTTGATGATGCAGTTGGGCTAATTAATGAAGATGGAGAGACTATTTATGTCTTTGGTGATGCAGGAATTGGAAAATCCATCTTGCTGCAAAAGATACAAAGCCTTTGGGCCAGAAAAGAACTGGACATAGGGGCCAAATTTTTCTTCCGTTTCCGATGTAGGATGTTTAGTTGCTTTAAGGAAGATGAAGCCATATGTTTGAAAGACCTACTCTTCAAATATAATTGCTACCCAGACCAAGACCCCACAGAGGTGTTCCATCACATCTTGCAGTTCCCTCATACAGTTCTTTTCACATTTGATGGCTTTGATGAGATTTATTCAGACTTTGATATCAGTAATGTTCCTGAGATGTGTTCACCCAATGAACCTATCCACCCCCTGGTGCTGCTGGTCAGCCTTCTCAGAGGAAAGCTTCTTAAGGGATCCAAGAAAGTTCTTACAGCAAGGACAGGAACTGAGATCCAGAGAAACATCATTAGAAAGAAAGTGTTGCTCCGTGGCTTCTCCAGCAAAAACCTTAAGGAATACACTGCCATGTTTTTCAAAGATGAGGGGCAAAGAACACTGGTATTGAACCAGTTGGAAGCTAACCCCAATCTCTGCACTTTGTGTTCAGTGCCTTTATTTTGCTGGATTATCTTTAAATGCTATGAACACTTCCATTCCATGTTTGACAGCCATGAGCTTCCAGACTGTTCTGTTACGTTGACAGATGTATTTTTGCTCATGATTGAAGTCCATCTGAACCGATCTCTGAAAACAAGTTTGCTGAAGAACAACACCAGGAGCCAAGCAGAGATGTTTAAATCAAGGAAGGAAACTCTTCTAGCTTTGGGTAAAATGGCATACAAAGGGATGGAGAACGCTTTCTTTATCTTCGAGCAGGAGGAGGTCTCATCAGCGAACATCTCTGAAGAAGATTTGCAGTTGGGCTTTCTCAGGACAGTTAAAGGTTGCAGTGGCTGTGACCATCAGTCCACTTACGAGTTCTTGCACTTAACCCTTCAGTCTTTTTTCACAGCTTTGTTCCTGGTTATTGAAGAGAAAGTGGGTGCCAAGGAGTTACTTCAGTTTTTCAATGAATGTTCTTCCACTGAGGCTGCCCAGCCTACTTGCCTTCGTATTCCTTGGCTGAAGAAACAACTAGCAGGGGAGGATCCTTTCCGAAATAATGAACACTTTCATTTTACCAACCTCTTCCTTTGTGGCCTGCTTTCTAGATCCAAACAGAAGCTCTTCAGACATTTAGTTTTGCCTGCAGTCATTAAGAGAAAGAGAAAGACGCTCATTGCATACCTTGGGAAGAGCATGAAATCCCACCTGAAAGGCCTCACTCGGTCCAGGCTTCCAAACTACAATCAGATCCAGGTCCAGCCCAACTTTGTTTGGATGCTGAGGTGCCTTTACGAGACTCAGAGCGAGAAAGTGGGCAAGCTGGCTGCCAAATGCATGCATGCCAATTACATCAAGCTCACATACTGCAATGCCTACTCTGCTGACTGCGGTGCTATTTCCTTTGTTATGCATCACTTTCAGAAGCGCCTGGGTCTGGATTTGGACAACAACAACATCAATGACTATGGAGTAAAACAGCTGCTACCTTGTTTCAGCAAGCTTGCAGTGATCAGGTAGGAGTCTGTGCAAGCAGATCCTTGCTTATCCTTGGTTTCTGATACAGACTGCTGGGCTGGAGGAATTGATCTTGAAAGTGGAGAAAGACAAGGATTCTTACAGCTGCTGGAAATTAGTTTCAGATCTTCTGAAATCTTTGTTCAGCCAGTCACAGGAGCAGGGACAAGCTGTGAATTTGGAAACCCAGATGGAAAGGGTTTTAAGAAGTCTTTAGAAGCAAGGACTGTTTAAACCTGTAGGTTTAGTTAGCTCCATCTCAGACTGTTTTGTCTTGAAAGAGGATTTTTATGGGAAAAAGTGCTAAAGGGAAAAGAAAGAAAACAGAAGTGCTTCCTCCATTATCTGAAGATTGCCTGAGCCTATCTCTGCCTTTGGTCATACAGGATAAGAGGGGATCTACTATTCACAATAATCCTTGATCAAAAGCTCTGAATTTCTTGTTTTTACATCTTGCCAAGATGTCTGGCTTTCACAGAACAAAAGCTAGCATGTAGTACTCCCTGAAAGGATGTAGCTGAAGTCTTTAGATGTGGTGTTTCCCTGAGGTGATGTGGAGGGAGGACATGGCCTGATGTGATCAGGGAGAACTAACTCCACCTCTAACATCACAGGCCGGATTGTTCCACCGCTGGTCCTGTGAGGTTGTGCCCTTATTTGTCCAAACATTTAGGTGCAGAAAACCAGGAACTTCAAATATATATATTTTTTTAATGCTCCTGCAGCCTCATGAGAATTCTTTTTTGTAACTGGATTTATTCCTTCTGGTTGGCTGTGCTCTGCCTTGTTTTCCTCTAGGATTAAATCAAAGCGAGTGACACTTCTTTCTTCCAGTTAGTTGCAAATCAACTGACCTCCCAAGAGAAAGCAATAAGGAAACTTGGTGGGGGGAAATGCATAAGTATGTAAGACGAAACAAAGAAGAAGAGGACAGACTTTCATTCTTTGTCCCAGTCGTATGATCATGCCATAGACAGTGTGATTTTAACACCATCCCCGGCACCAAACCAGTCTGTTAGGTTGCCTTTTTGTCTTTATGGCTCTTCTGATGTTAGGACTTTGATTTCTAATCACCCATGTCTACAGGTCAGAAAATGTTGTTTCTAACAGTTTAACCATCTGTTTCAAAGCAGCAGACTGTTCTGATCTGTAGAAATTGGCTCTGATTTCTTCTGTGTGCTAGTGCATTCTGAAGTGACAAAGTTACTAACTAGCAAGATCCAGAGAGGCTGTTGGTGATACAGGACTCTCAGCAGGGAATGCTCAGCTTCAGAGTTTGTGTAGAAACTGAAGCTGGTCAAAATGTTATCATGGGGACAGTTTTACCCAGAAAAGGTGATTCATCAGAGTTGGAATGCTTCACAGGAACCTGTCCATTTAGGCAAGGTGAAAAAGCTTGAGAAGTTTAAGACAAACCCAACCAACAAACAAAAAAGCCCTCCAAAACAACTGTGAAAAGAAGTATTTTTATTCTGTGAATGACTGATGTTGATTTGTTTTGTGTCTAGCTGGGACAATAAAAATAGAAATATCTAGCACACCCATGGGACTGCAGTTCTGTTTCCTGGCCATGGCTTTTCATAACCTTTATTTGGTGAAGCCTGAATGGGTTGTGACTTTCAAGACACCTGACTTTCAGTAGGTACTCAGACAGAAGACTGCAAGAAGAGCAGTTTGGAAAACTTGCTTTTGCTAGGGTGTCAAGCAGAATTTCTTCCTCAACCACAGTAAGTGCGGGAGGAGGATGAGGTGTTTGATTTCTGACTACTACACTTTATTTCCAGTTCTGTGGACAGCTTCCAGAGCGTTACCTTAGAGACTTGGGGCTTTTTGTTTTCCTTTGGTTTTGAAGTGAGTCATATGAAACTGAGCTCACATTTACCTTAATGGTTTTTAATATGTGGCATAAAGACCTGTTAAAGTATCAGAGGAAAATGCATAGACCTCCAGTTATTCATTAACTTATGAGTGATGAACGTTTGTAACCTGTATTGATTCAAACTTTCTTTTCTTTCCCTTCATTCCAGGCTCAGTGTAAATCAGATCACGGATCACGGAGTAAGGATCTTGTATGAAGAACTCTCCAAGTACCAAATTGTGACTTTCTTGGGGTATGTACCAATTGGGAGCAAAACACTAGATACTGATACTAGAAAAGAAAACTGCAATGCTGACAGTACTGAAACAGCAGAGGTAGGGTGGAAACAACAGTTACCTCCTCATTTACTGAACATGAGCAAAGCAGCATTTTGTGTCAGAAATGATTCAGCTGCTCTCCTGTAACAGTTCACTGGGAAAAGGACCACAGCTTTCTCTTTCATCGCACTGCCTCACAGGATGGCCATCCACTAACATCAAGCCCTTCTGTAACGTGGTGCAGACCACTTTCAGGCTAGTGAACTGTGCAGGCATGCTAGTTTTACACCTAAAGCCTGCTGTCAGCTGTGGAGGGGGGAGAGAGTGTGAGCAAGAGGGTGTGCACTTTATAGTTAGAGCCTCCTGTTTTCTCTGCTGTAAGCTGATTTACTTCAGCTCTGTAAAGCAGACACAGCTTGGTAGAGACTAGCACCAGAAACATACAGTTTCAAGTGTCATGTTCATGGTACCAATTTCTGTAAGACCTTACTTTGTTCTTAATGAAGTTGAAGTTGGAAGGCACGTTAGCTTTGACTTTCTGCTCTTGGTTAAGTAGCTACATAAAAATGACTTTTTGAGAAGTGAACATGAATACCAAGAATTGCCTCCTGCCTCCAGTGCCCTAGTGTAAGTACCTCTGCTCAGGTATCTGATCTTCAGTAATATTTGCAAAGGGATTTTATGACTTTTAAAAGACCAAAAATACATTCTTCTGGTGTTTTCTCTTCTGGCAATATTATTTCTGTACTACCACAGGAATAAAGGGAAGCTTTGTTTGCTTGGGGAGACCATTTATTAAAAAACTCATATAAATATTTTCCCATGATTTATAGTCTGGTCTCCTTTTATTTTATATCTAGCCCTTCACAATATGAATTATATCAAAATAGAAGTACAAGCAGCTGTGAATGTGTACAAAGCCATACAAAAAAGATAGATGCTATGAGTGCATTATAAAGCATTCAGGTTGTAAATATTAAAGCAACAGCAGGAATAACCTATTTTTACCAATGTGATTTTTCTTTAAGCCTCTACAACAATCAGATCACTGATGTTGGAGCCAAATATGTTGCAAAACTAATTGAAGAGTGTTCAAGCCTTGAATATGTTAAGTATGTTGGATTATTTTTTCCTTTCTACAGTATCCTAACTGAAGTAAAGCAACTTGAAACCGGGGTGCAGGAGGAAGACAAAAATTATGTTTCAAATAAAATTTAACTTAGGCTGCAGTTGTGTATTCTTTTACAGTCATCTAGCAGTGAATGGCAGCAGGTGAAACTCTCGAATCCTTAGTCTTTACTGGAATATAATAGTAAGCAAAAGGAGTGAGTAAGGCTTAAGTGGTGCATGAACCTTGCTGCCCCTCGCAATAGGCAAATTTACTTGGGTTTAGTACCAAGCTTCTTTATATCTCGTCTTATGCGGGCCATTGGAGTCAGGTTGTGCTGGTGTCATACCTCAGCTCTGGAACTCCCCAAATTCACTTGGTGAGGTTTTCCGGTTAATTCCTGGAACTTCCCCATATGAGTGTCTGGCCATGCGCAACACTGGTTTGACATAAAGGTAGATCATTAACCGATGGTTGAATTGTGACCGTAGCAGAAAATACAGGTAACTACAGCAACACCAGCTGCTGGTATGACCATAGCAACCAGGGACTCCTGGGTTCTAGTCCTTGTTCTACCACTAGCTTGCTCTGAAACCCCACACTAGCTGTGTCCTTCTCACTTGAAATATTCACAGTGTTTTGAAACCAAAGAACACTCTGGTTCTCTCACTGCGTTGACACAGTGCTTTTGCTTATTTGATCCAACTTTCACAAAAAAGCCTGTTGGGAGATGCTTACTTTCAGGCTGTGTAGTAAACCCAGAGATTATTTTGAGATAGACTGCATATTCATGTGCCTAAAGTCAGTCAAACAAGCCAGTTTTACTTTATGTAAGTGTAGTGGGTTGAGGGTGTTCTGGTTTGTTCTTTACATCAATGTATATGCAGTCGAGACTTATCTCTTCCTTGAACTCCAGCCATTTGATAGCCCCACATAGGCTAAAAAAAGAAAAGGTCTTCTGCTGAGTACCAGCCAGAGACACTCAATGCTGCATGGACCTATGTTACTACCTACAGCCTATGTTCAGAACAGAAAGACTTGAAATTATTACAGTCTGTGCTTAACAGCTGCAGTTTCCTCTGGAGCCACACAACCAAGAAATATTCTGTTCCCTGTGACACCGTGAAACATGCTGCATGTGATTCATGTACTCTGTAGCAACTGCTGATATTGTGAACTATGTTAAAAACTACGCAGGGGCCCTTGTCTTGAGGATCAGTTCCTAAAGCTCATTTCTGGCATACTGAGTGCCAAACCCAAGACCCTACAGTAATACTTCTAATTCAGAGGGCTGGCATGCAAAATATGTAAAAGACAACATAAAATGATGTCTTTTAATCAAAGGTCAAATGTCTACAGCATTTTTTTTTACTCTAGGTTAATCTTTAATAACTGTAGCTAGCCTCCAGAGTTAATTAGCCTTAAATACTTGTGTTGCTTTCTGAGCTGGTGTTCTAGTAGCTGTACTGTTGTAAGTGACGTACCTCATCAATTCATGTATTTTATGCAGAATAGGAGCAAACAAAATAACAAGCGAAGGAGGGAAGTGCCTTGCCCAGGCCATCCAGAAGAGCAAGACAATGTTTGAAATTGGGTAAGTTCAGTGCTGAGGAGCAGAGCTCAGGGCTTGGTCTTGTCAAGGCATCTGTAAATCCCTTAGGATTCCTTCTTTCATTCTTACCTTCTTTCCTTCAGCTATTCCTCCCCACGGCAGCACAGCCATACTTTCTGCTCAGAGGGAACAGGAGGCTGCTTTATTGTTCTCCAGTTCACACAATGTTTGTTTTGGGTTTTTTTTCACTGTTCTGACAGAACCTTAAGGGAGAGACAAACTAACAAGAAGACAGTATGTAAAGACATCCACTTTCCTTACAGCAATACAGCTGTTCTAGAGATATGTGGTGATTTTTAAAAGTTTGGGTGGTTTTATGACTGTTGGCAGTGTACCTAGTTATTGAGTGTCATTGGTATAATTGTTAAACCTTCTGCATCAAGTCCTGATAAAGTTGCGAGCTGGGAGAATGAGAAGGTATTTGCACCATCCTTCTCTCTACTCTGTCCCAAACTGGAGAGTCTGCTATTATTGGAGAGAGGTCTGAGTGTACTATAAACCCTTAATCCCTGTCCTCTTTCTCAGGAGAGGTGCTAGACTTGAGGGTTTGATTTCCACCGCTCCACCCTGCCAGCAAATCACAGTTTCTCTTTCCACCCTACAGGAGAACATTTTTCTCAGAGTCTAGTACTCAAACACTTGGAATGAAAACCTCTGTTTGGCCATTGTGAATATCACAATAACACTGAAATATGAAAATCAAATTTGAACAATCAGATTTTTGGCCTTTAATTTTGTTGTTCCACAACATTTCACGAGTATAGTCAACAGCATGCTCACTTCCATTGTCATATAGCTGGGTTTGCTGTGCTGTACTTGCTGTAATTTCAGTGAAGAACTCCTGTTTTTTTTCCTGTGGAGAAAAAAAATCACTCCAAATGGATTTAGGATAGCTTGGACAGAAATGTTTAAACAAACAGATACATTCAGCATTTACATAACAAACTGCATTGGGACTGAAGGACAGGGAAATTCTAGGGAACTTACTGGAAGTGGATGTGTTTAGATACCATAAAGCTCAATTGATTTTAAAAGAGCTGCCAACTAATTACCCATCAAGCTGGGTGTGGCTCTGAGTCATCAAGCCATGATCCTTGTAAAAAAACGTTATGCCTCAGCAGAGGCACTTTTCAAGCGCCACAGTATAGGGTGAATTTTCAAAGTGGTTGGTCTGCATAGAGAAGATTTGACCAGAAACCGCTATTAAACTTTGATCAAATCTCTGTAGCTTTTACCGCATTACCTTCTCTTAACCGTTTGTATTACTAAGGGTTGTTTTGTCATTGGAAATACTGTTCCTTACAAATGTGTGGAAAAGCCCAGGGTCATACTGTCCGTGTGAGAGTTTGATCTTTCTTTTGGCAGCTGGAGAGAGAGGAGATACTGCTGGGATATAACGCTGAAGGAATTGTAACCATTTTGCCAGGCTGTTCTGAAGGAGAGAGGGAGCTTGTAGAGCAGTTCACTTCAGAAAGTCACCCATTTGCATGTGGGTCCTGGTGCAATTGGGCATCTGGGGAGCCTTTCCCAAGACCTGTACTTTGCACTGTATAAAGTCCAGTCTGTGCCCAGCAGGTAACAGGAAAAACTGCAGCAGGGGCATGGGGAGGAAATGCTGAGCAGGAAAATAACAGGATTTAGGACTTTGTGTGTTTCTGACAGCAGCTCATTGTGCGGGACCACAAGACTCCTTTACCCCATGAGGGTAGAGGGCTGTGGAGGGTTTGCCCAGTGCGGCAAGGTGATGCCAAAAGTAATCCTGCTGCAGCACGCTGTCTCCAAGAGCTGCGGCCTTAGGGTACTGGTGAGTCAGCAGAGGCTGGTGGTGTGGTGTGCAGGGAGTGGAACACAGCTGGCTCAGCGGGGAGGGTACCTGCCAGGTTTCTCACAAGCCTGAAAGACTGTGAAGTAATCTGGGAGGGAGGGGAGGGAAGAGAAAAAGGGAGAATGTAATGCCAAGGGGCAGTGGGGCAGCACACCTGATATCTCCTGGTTTCCTCTCTTCACCAGGATGTGGGGTAATCAAGTTGGAGACGAAGGAGCAAAGGCATTTGCAGAGGCCCTGAGGAACCACCCTAGGTTAACAAACGTGAGGTAAAACATCAGTGGAGCCAGGCAGCTCGGCGTACTGCTGGCTTTTCCATCGTGCTTTGAAGCAATGACTCTTCCCACCAAGTGTTAGCTTGGAACACCATCTGGTATTGCATCCTTTGCTGTGTAACCAACAGGCTCCTGGTGCAAGCAAGAGGCCAGACTGAATCAAAAAGCCCTGTGCAACCATTAAGCAAGTGAAAAATATTGCAGGGCTGGCATTCTTTCCTCTGTCTGCACCTCCTCCCCTCATGCTGCACAGAGTTACTGGCATTTCTGAAAGCACGTGGTCAGTGGGTGCCATTTTGATCTGGGAGCGTTAGCAGAAGGCCACACCAGCTGTCGCAGAAGCAGGCACCCAGTGAGCTCAGTGTTAACAGTTTCTGTTGCAAAGGTACAGCAGCTTTTACCAGAGTAATTTTTAGGTGATAAACTGGGTAGGGACTGGAACATCCTTAAATTCAGGCTCATCCTGTACTCCAGTGGAGCTATGACACCACGCGTTCAGTGCTAATGAGATGTAGTTCTCACTGGGGTTCAGTGGTTCATCTGAAACTAGCCTTCTGGAAGCCCTAGCAAGGGTGAAGTTGGTAGAACAGCATGGGGAAAAGCCAGCAGTGTAAAACAGCCCATCCCCTGCCAGACTTTCAAATGCTGGCTAGGGATTTAAAGATGCTTACTGTGGCAGCAGCTGCTGTTTTGGAGACCCTCCAGACAACTGGAGCACTGGGTTCATGGTGGTCCTTTGGATTTGTCTCCCAGTTCCAGTGGCCTCCACGGTGAGGGAGCAGAGAAGGCTCCTTGGTTTCCCCACAAGGTGGCATATGGCACTAGGTTCTTTAGAAATGCTGTACTTGGGGAATTTGGGGATCTCCAGAGAGCTTAGTGCTGCCACTTGAGATCCAGGTATTTCAGAGCTGGTGCCTTGTCCTCCTTTCTGCGAGCAGATAGCTGGGCTTAAAAAATTAAAAGCTAAACAGGTGCAGTGACCTAGATATATTTAAACTTAAAAGCTATCTGAAATAGCCATCTTCCCATAATTGCAGAATCCATCCAGACGCATCAGACTTGAAAGAAAACATTCTGAACCTGAATCAGAGCTGAGGGATTCTCAGACAGGAACAAATATGCTGATGAATGTGTTTGCAAAAATAAAGAGAAGTAACTGTGCTGGCTAGAGCTAGGTTTTGCTGGCACCTGTGCAGGGTGAATCTTCTACTCTGCGGTGTACTTGCACTTGGGTTCGTTTCTTATCTTCTACTGGTTAATCTTGCTTCATGATTTGAATTCGTAGTTAGCACCAGTGGTAGCTTTATGCAAAATTAAGGGAAGATAGTCCCTGCTACATCAGTTTGTTTTAGCATATTCGCCATTTTTAGGCCCAGTCATGATGCACTAAGAATATCCAGTTTCAGCTGAAGCTAGCAGGGACTTGTACTAACACATATTTGTGCCATTGTCCCACTTGATCCCTCTTTATACCTTTTTTTAGAGACCTCACACTGTGTTCAGGGTCTGGCCTGGCTTTTGGGTGGGAAATGCTTTTTGAACTCTCAAAGCCTGGAGCATAACTTGAACTGGATGATTTTGCCAATGTCTGTTCAAAGAATGAAGGGCAGACTAAGAAACGTTTGTGGTTTGTAATGGAAAGCATGCATTTACAAGCTCATCTCTCCATACACAACAAAAGGTGTTGTGTTTGGAAGAAGAATGAGATATTCAGGCGTCTGAAGGACGTAAAGGACGAAGTGCTCAGTTTGTACTTGGGACTTGGGATGACAAATGAATGTAAAAACCTGGGTACTACTAAGTACAACTCTTTGTCCTTGTTAAAAGCTTTGACTTTCAAGATCACTGGGTGTAACCCTGCTGTCAGTCCCAAGAGTACAACTCACTGACAGCGAACCTCATGGTCTGTACAAGAGAGCTGCACTCAGGCTGCAGCCTGTGAACTGTTCTCGCTTGTAAAAGTCATAAGGACTTACTGGTTTGCGAAGTACATGAACCTTTGAAACACCCAAATGCTGAACTGTACAACTGGGAGACAGATCGTCCAGGCTGGTTGTTAGTATTTGGCAGTGGGGTCAAGGGATGCTGGCTGTTTCTTACACCTGCATATCTTTACTTCACAGTCTCGCATTCAATGGCATCACGACAGAGGGAGGCAAAAGTATTGCTGAAGCTATGCAACACAACAACTCCGTGAAAATATTCTGGTAATTGACATTGTGGTCTGTTTGTTGTCCTCTTCTTTCTCCAGAGAAAGCTGCAGCCTGATTTTATTTCCTCCAATCCCATCGCCTCCTGCTTCTCTCCCTCCCCTCATCCCCTGTGCTTTCACTACCAGCAAGCTATAAGATATATCCCTTTGGAAGAATGTGAACATGAGTAATGAATCAGCAGCATGTGCCCTTTAGGACACATTCCAATGTCCCAATGTCATGCTTCACTCTGCTCCCTCCATTTTGCTTTCCCCATCTTCTCTGACATCCACCATCTGAAGTCAAGTTCTTCATCCTCAGTTTTTGCACCTCTTCAGTGTTGTCTCTACCTCTCTACCTTTTTCCACTACACCTCACCTACCTTTTGGACACTAAAATATGAGAAAGTGTCATTAGAACATTGCTCTGAGACATAAAGATCTGATGCTCTTGTCTCTTTTGCCTCCAGAACTTCACTTCAGTATCTCTTTGTGTCCAGCCTTTAGAAATTGCTCAGGGCAGGAACAGCACATCCCCCTTTGCCTGTCTAAAGCTGTCACAGACAAGCTGGAAAAACAGGGGGCCAAAAAATAATGATAACATCCTAAGTGAATGTTTTCTCTCCCACTTAGGTTGACTAAAAATGAACTGGATGATGAGGCAGCAATGAGTTTTGCAGAGATGCTGAAGGTCAACAAGAAACTGGTGCATTTATGGTGAGTTACATTCCACAGAGGCACAGGCTCTTTGGCAGTCACTGCATTAAAACTTCACCTTCCAAGTCTATGTAGGTCACAGTAAGCTTTCTGTGCATGGTCTGGATGCAGCTGACTTGTTGTAGACAGTTCTAATGGAAAGTTAATAAAGCTACCGTCTAGCATTTTGGACCTGCTTACAGGGAAAAGTTAAGCTGTTTGTGTGTCCTGGTAACTTTCGAACTACTAATTGATTTCATGTCGCCTTAGGGGAGCAGTACTGGCCTCAAGCACAAAAGTTAAAAAAAAAAAAAAAGCAGACAGCTAGAATAGAACCACCTTATTATGATTCTTAGTATTTATCATCATACTGTGAAAGCAGCAAGCACAACCCTTACTCTTCAGCCAAGAGCTTACATGACAGACACTTAAGTACGTGTCCCATTTGCCTGGTGTTTTCTCCTAGGGCTAGCACTTTCACGCATGCAAGACACTCATCTATAAGACTCAAATCCCCAGGAAACCAGGGATTATTTCTAGCAATCACAAAGAGGCTTGTTAAACTTCTAAGAAACACAGCATTGGCTGTTCTAATCCAGAGTTTCACAAGACTTTGTCCATGAATGGGGTTGGGCAGATGTGGGCTGTGAAACAGATTAGCCGTCCATTCATTCCAAGTGATCAAGAGAACATAATAAATGGAAGTCCCTTTACAAGCTTTACAAAGACTTTGCTAACTACACTTTAGCATTACCTGTATTAATCCTAGTTCCCACCCCTTAGGAAGCATGCCGGTTGTCAGAGGTGCCACGTACTTGTAGCTTCTTTTGAAAGCAGTAGAAGCTCTGATGTCCATCACCCTGAAAATAGGGGCAGGCGGGAGGGCTTGACTGCTTTGCGCACAGCTGCAGATATGCTTCACTGAGCAGTTTGGTTTGAATTCATGATTAAACTTTCCCCATCCAAAGCAGGCATAGCAATCTAGATACATGACTTTACCACAGCTCAATACTGTCTGAGGGCTTCTGCCAATAGACAGATTTATATCCTGCTTTGTTGGGTATACCAGTGGATACCTCCAAAAGGCAGTGACCTATGTAGGTAGTTAAATGTGAGGCAGAATTAAAGTGTTTTTCCAGTAGCTGAAAGAACCTCCTGGATCCCTGTGCATTTTGACTCATTTACCAAGTGCAGAAAGTCCTTTAATGGGAATGCCTCCTTCCTTCCTTCCTTCCCTCCTTCCTTCCTTCCTTCCTCCCTCCCTCCCTCCCTCC
>Ga0065711_1029827_pt1 | contig 34682 bp, 14 predicted proteins | sample Hoacrofraction12_FD_59098 | JGI IMG/M metagenome (GOLD analysis project Ga0065711, IMG submission 59098) | Hoatzin crop microbial communities from Cojedes, Venezuela - Epithelial fraction 12 v2 (version 2) | ecosystem: Host-associated > Birds > Digestive system > Esophagus > Crop | place... | reverse complement strand
TTTCCTAAGTAATATCCTGGCAGTTTCCCCCCCCCCCCCCAATATATTTAGGTAATTATTATTGCCCATACATGATACTTGATGTAGCACAGGGCAAAAAAAATTATGCTGAGAAGGGAGAAAAATAAACTCTTTTAGTGGAAAGTCCACCCAGAAATAGAACTATTCTTCAGGCCTTGCTGTTACTACAAAATGGAAGTGAGCTCATCCATGAACACATATTGGTAGGCTGAGACACACGTTGGTCACCAAGGATGGCAACCATGCTCTTGCAGCTGTGAACGTACAAGCAGCCGTACATGGAAGGGAGAAGCAACTTCTGAATTTCTGAGTGAAAAATCTAGCCACTGTTGTGTGAGAATGAGGGATCCTCTAAGCAGATACATGGCAACAGTTACACTAACCTGATCAGAATAGGCTATGCCCAGGGGCTGACAAATCACAGAATCATAGAATAGTAGGGGTTGGAAGGAACCTCTGTGGATCATCTAGTCCAATCCCCCTGCCGAAGCAGGATCACCTACAGCAGGTTGCAGAGGACCTCGTCCAGGTGGGTCTTGAATATCTCCAGAGAAGGAGAATCCACAACACCTCTGGACAACCTGCTCCAGTGGTCCATCACCCTCAAAGTGGAAAAGTTCTTCCTCATGTTCAGGTGAAACTTCCTTTGCTTCAGTTTGTCCCGGTTGCCCCTTGTCCTATTGAAAATGAAAAAATAAATGATTGTACACAATCTTTTATTTACTGGATAAGGGGTTAAAACCCAAATCTTTGTTTTTTCCAGGGGAACATGCTCGCCAGTCATCTGTGAAACTAATTTTTCTGCTATGACAACATCTCCAAGTGACTACTAATTGCATGACCAGCAGAGACAACCTGCAGTCCCAGCCTCTGAAGTCACGTCCTTCACCTAGCATCCCACAGGCTCACCACCAGGGAGCCTGCTACAATACGCAGGTGCTCTTAGATTAGACTTATTGTTGTCCTTGTGCCTCACTTAAGTCTCCCTTGTTAGTGTTTGATCTCGTAACTTCTTTCACAGGAAACAGAGAGCATGGGAGCATCCATCCCATGCATTAGCTGTAATATTATCTGCTCCTTTAGACATGTTTAAAGGATATACACTGGTAGAATAGCCAGGAGTTTTTAGACCGTGTTGGAGCACACCTGTGCACGTGGAACTGTTGAGAAATAAGTTGGCTCTAAGCATTTAGTGGTGGAAGCTGAGAAAACTAGGTATTTTGGAAAACCCAAGCTTAACGGGTAGCCAGCTAATTGATTTTGGTGAATAGAGTCTGGATAAAAATAGCTGGAAGGAGGATGTACAAGACATAAATCTGTAAAAAATGTAACTGTATACACTGCTTGGGCGGTAGAAGTATGACTAAGTAGCTTGTATCTCCTTTACACATTAAGCCCACATTTAGAACTCAAGCGTGTGTTCTAATAAGGTCATTTTTATTGTTTTAAAAGTTTGTGTTATGCAGGAATGAATTATTGAAATAATTTACTTTTTTTTACATCAAAACTTTGAAAGCAATTACTATGAAGTGAAACAATTATAAGAAGTAAAATTATCCTGGATCGTATCTCGCTGAAGATGACCTGACAGGTGCAGCATATATAAAATAATAGAAGAAGATAAATTTAGAATGTCTACTTGATATAATTACCAAAAAGATTTATATCAAGCATTTGTATCAAATTATATTTTGCTCACATGTACGGTTATTAAATAAAATGAACTAATTTCTCCATTTCACAGTTACAAAAAAAAAAAGAGATTTTATCATGATGGACATCTTGGCAATTATTTAAATCGCTAAAGAATATTCACAGAGTGCACTCTTAAAAATGTGAGCAGCGTTAAATGAATTCCCAGCTCCAACATTACAGAGATTAGCTCAGTGTTGTATCTCTGCTGACAAATCTATTGTATCCTTTCGCTGCAAAGATTTTACGAGTGAGGCTCCGCTCTTCCTGTGGTCTCACACAGACAGATCCCACTTTAGCACCACAGCTGCAATTCTTATCTACCACTTCTCTCCATAAGTCACTTTATCTGTTTAAAAAATTTTTGTTTATGTGAGAACTGCAGGAAATCAGATATGTATCAGCTGCCTCAAAAAGAGTCCTATTTTATTTTCTATCATTTTGCAGGACCTAATTGATGACCAAAAATCTTGGAATTCCAGCTACCTGGGGAAAATAAGTACTCAGTGGAGGATATATAATAGAGCAGCTAAAAATAAACTGACAGCCATCACCGTAAAGCCTGATAACTGAATCTCTAGTGTCCAACATAAATACTGTTTTTAGGTGCCTTTTATGCATTTTACAGCAAGAGCCAGATGCTTGATATCTAGTACGTGAGTTTATATAAATTAGTTCCTTACTTGGCCAACTTTATGACATCAGTTCATCTTGAATTTATACTTTGCTTTAAAAGGTCATAATTACAGAAAACCCTGCAAACAAAACATTGAACTTCCTGTTCCTGGCAGTTTTAAATGCATATCCTGTAAGTATTTTGAACTACATACTTGCAGATTTTATGAAATGCTGCAACCTTACTACTGTGTATTATGCCAAATCTATAGAATATGACTATGTGATGAGTAGCTAAATATTTCCATATGTGTATAAAGGTGTATCTGAGTAAGTTCTTTTTCTCTCTCCAAATAGCTGCAACTTCAATTCCTCAGAAACATGCAGTATAGGCACCTGTTTATTTCACCTAGTGAAATCCTGATAATAACAGGCTCTTCAAGCACACTTATGCTTTGAGACAATCCAAAAAACAAATCATGTACTACAGATAGGAGCTGAGACAGAATGACAAGAATTTAGGCTCGTATTATGCTGAAGAAACAAGTATAGTGCCCTTTGGCCAACATGGCTACAATGAGCAAAGGTGACTAGGGTCTGATAGCCAGCCAGAACTTGTAGGTCATACGGGTGTGCCATGGAGTAGCTATGCTCCACTGTCCTACTGCCATCCTTTGTCTCCTCCTGCCTGTTATTTGTACATTCTAAGATGAGTATGCATATATGTGGGCTGCTAGCAATAGAAGAAAGATGAAAAGGAACTAACGGGTGATGTTTGTTATGCTAGGAAAGGCAGTCTTAAAATGGGTGGTCTGGGACTGTATAAAAGACGAAGCCTTATCGCATATAGAGTAGTAAGAGCTGCCACATTGACAAGGAAATGTATCACTAAAATCCCTACAGAAGTCAGTCGAAATTCTGTCACTGACTTCTACAGGGCCAGGATGTCATCCCACAAATTGGACTTTTTCTGTCACTGAGTTCTAGGACACATCTAGGACACATCTATGAACAGAGCAGGGTTGCAGTTGTGTGAAAATTTACTGTTCTGTTCCTGCATTAGGGTCATCAGGCTGTAAGAGTGGGGAGGTCAGGATATATTTTCTTCTGGTACAGCATCGGTTCAGAATTGCTGCAACTAATAAGTAGGCTGGCTGAATAGACACCACACTTCAAATTAATGGCTTCCTGTCATATCTTATAAATTCCTTATAACTGAAGGTGGCTTGAAAAAGAAAGTGTTACAGAAATTTGGCACTAGTCTGAAACTTTGGGAGTCAGTAATTGCCAGAGGCTACAAATTAGCTTGAGATGCTCTATCAACCCACTCATGCACTTAATGCAATGGCATCAGTCTAAATTACAAAAAGAGGCTGAACATTAAAATACTCAAATTGCATTCAGAGCGGGGAGATAAACAACAGAACTGTCATAGCTCGTTAGTTTTCTATAAAGTTGGAAAAAAAACCAGCAATCAATAACAGAGAAGTTTTCTACCTGAAGTTTATTCATCTAGCCAACATTGCCCTATGCTGCAATTTAAAAATAAGATAAAATTTGAACTATTTTAAAATTGCAAGTAATTGCTCATGCAGAATATTTGTTTATTATTAAGATGACAATTTGTTAAAACTCATTAACATGTTATTTATTAACATTTTCTTGCTGTTAACATGAAGTACAGGCTGTAGCATCTGATCACAACACTGCACTGGCTAACTTTCAGAGAGGGCTACCAGATCTCTAGTTTTCGAAGAAATCACCTTTTCTTTCCAGCTTGAAAATTTAATGAGACAAAATTTGAGGACTGCTGGATAACTATGAGGATTCTGGCTGTGTGGTTGTTGTCACAGTCTCTGCAAGTCTGTACAATATTCACAAACCCCAGGTACGTTCCCTCCATTGGTGAAGTTCATTAGTCTGCAACAGAGATGCAGCATGGTAGACGCAGCACTTTCCAGTTGGGTGCATGTATCTTGACAGTAAACACATATTCAAGGAATTCATTTGGCTCAAAATGTTTTGGACTTCATATCTAAATGGTCTATATTACTGGCATATATATGGCTTCCTAGAAATACAGAAACCCTGTACTCAATGAGCATCACAGCACTGGTGAATGCATGACAGAGATTGGAAAAGATGGTTGAAAAGCCCAACCAGAAAAAACCAATACCTTTTGCTTTCTCCACAGCTCTAAGGGAAGATTTTGAAGGCCCGCTGAAGATTTATGTCCCTTCTGCCACAGAGGGTTTGTCTAACTGTGGAGCGCGTTATTAACAACGATTTGCAGTTCTGTCGGCCTTTCTAGAGCTTTTGAATATTGTTTTCTGGAAAACATAACAGAGACAACATAAACTTCACTTATTTAACCATGGATTCTTATGGACATTTGGATGCTGTATAGAAGTGACTAACAATTTTTTTTCAACTGTTTTACCTGGCTCACGTATGTACCTTGCAAATCTAAAACTGAGTCTTAATACCTTACAAGAAGAGCAAGGACATATTCGCCACCTTCCAGGCTTCTGGTGTAAACAATACTTTAATTACATGTTCCTAACAGCTCAGAAGTCTCTTTTCAGCACCTCCAAGAATCTTGGCTAAGTGTTATTTGGGCTTGTAGAAACAGCCAAATTCTCATACTCAAATCACTTCAGACTTCATTTATTCAGAGTAACCATGTCTTAAAGTGTCTCCCAAACACCAGGTGCTGCTGTCATTTCTAAAGAACTCTTTTACCTTTAAATGCTGTGTCAGTCCCAGTCAGGTTATTGGAATGGTCTCCTTCACAAAGCTTTTGAAATTTATTTCACCTGGGTCTGTATCATGTAGAACGATGCTGCAATTACATGTCTGACTGAAAGATGTACATGCATACCTGAAGAAGCTTTAACTATGATAACAAATCATAGATAACAAATGACATGAAGGGTTACAGACTTCAGCACACCCTAGCTAAAGTAAATTATGCCTAAAGCTTGTACAGGTAGACTGACTGTCACCTTGCCCAGTTCTCACCAGGTGAAAACTAGTGATCTAGTTAAAGCTGCTTATGCACATGAATTTTCTTTGGAAGTGCCTTTGTTAGCTACAGTTTTTATGATTAGAGGAGTTACCTCTGACTATTGAGTCTGCAACTCCGGCTTTTCATCACACCACAGGGATTCTTCCTTCATCTCCCTGTCTCTCCCTACCATAGCGAGAGCTGAACCTACCTAGACAAGATAACTGACTTTGCAACAGCTTGTGTCCTAATATTACCTTCTCTGCCACCTCCTCTTCTTTGGTATAAAGACACAAATCATCTAGATAACGGCCAACTTAATACTGCCTGGCATGTCAAGGTCACAACTCCTGACTACAGGCTGGAATGATCACAGTAGTAGTCAGTAATCTTGTACCTACCTTTCTTTGAGCAAAGCACATTTTTGTTGCTTTTGCTTCACATATCACAGGAGGTGGGCCAAATGGAGTTACCATAAAATAAGTAACATTTTTATCAGTACTCACAAGGACACATACTCTGTGGTACCTTCAGTTGCAAAGATTTGCAGAAGCATAATTCAGAATCTAAGAATCATGAACCTGCATTAATAAGATCTATTTTTTTAGCTTCCTTTTTGATCTGTTGCCGTGTCAGTTGGTAGAATCCAACAATAGCAGCAACAAGAAGCAAGCTGGGAATTCTTCTGTATATCTCTATAAGCTCATACTTATTGATATGACATATATCCCACACATCTTTCATAAGAACTGGCAGAAATACAAATATTATGACAATACTTTTCAGTAAGAAGAATGCTGTGCACATGGATTAAATTTCAGAGACTTATTGCTTTGTTTTGCAAACATTTTTCTTTAAACACATCAAAATACCTTCTTTCACCCTCTCTCCTCAGTTTGGATAAGCAATTGTGTCATGCTTCCAGCCACTTCCATCTGTTGTGTGAGCTCCTCCTCTTATTTCTACTTCATCTATCAAGACGTATTTAGCATTTGTTTGGAGAGATGCTCCATTTTGCTTCACTGGGAGGGGAATACAGAAGACAGGAGAAGAAAAGCAGCAGAAAAACACTTTGTCTTAGGATAAATGAACCATTCTCACAAACACACCCTCCAAATCTTTGGACTGAAAATAAGCATTAGAAATTTCATCTAAGTGGTATTTTTCATCTGGTAGTACTAAGCCTCTGAAATGGGGTTTTACAACACTACTGCTCAGTCATACCTCTTTCTTCTAAAACATTTGGAATTTAAGTTGAAATTGTCTGATGGCTTTGCATTACGTGCTGTCTGAATAAAGCATACTTGATTCCTTGTGCACACTGGATGACCAGGTAAGCTGCACATTATCTGTTTGGTCCCTTCTGAATTACTTTGTTTTTGCAGCTCAAAGTGACTGACAGCAACATGAGGGTTAGATGTTCCAGAAGAGCAGACGCTGCATTTATAAATTGCTGACTACTGCATCAGTAGGAAAAGAAAAACCTCCCAGTGAAGCAACAATTACTCTGAAAGAAGAGGATATTTCCAAGTCTTTGATATTGAAGACAGAAAATAGGCAATATGGAAAATGTTTCAGTGAACTGAATGCCTGCACACATGTTTTCACATAATTTCTTCTGTGTATATGGGATGTCTTTCATAAGCAGTACCCTTCCTAGATTTTTTTTTTCTGTCTTTTTAGAATACTTTTTTTTCATGTCATTCTGTATCAGAAAATTCATTCAGAAAAAAATTTAGTAGACAAAGCACCAGCACCCAGATTTCAGTTATGCACAACTTCATGCCTAATTCTTGAGAAAGTTGTTAAATGATATCACTTGCAAAAACCTACTTTTGTCTTGCTATTTTATTGAAGAATGGTAATCATAATTTATGTGCTTAAATTAAGAAACTAACTTTCTATAGTATCTTTAGCTATAGATCAGTTTTTACTCAGAGAGATAAATATGCTTTTAATTATTAACTTGGGTTTGGCATTCCATTATCTACAATTCTTGCTTAGCATCTAGTGCCTTAAAGGCATTCCGTAACTGATCAAATTTTTGTATACTCCATTACAGATTAGGGTTTTCCGAAAAATCATGTTTTGAATATAATGATAACATTTAAATGGTAAACTAAATTAGATTCCATTCAAACCTGTCTGAATACCAACCTGAATCTTTCAGTAATGTAAAAGGGACTTTGATCAGAACCAAAGATTCAGATAGAAAAGATCCTATCTGAATCCATCTTCATATGACAATCGAAGTTATGAGATACAATACTGGAACTAACAAGGCTGACACTTCCAGTGAGGGATGGATTTTTCTGCATAAAAGAAAACCAAATGGAAGAGAATTTTTAACTATTTTTCTGCTAAAAATAGTAAAATATAAGACTATCCAAGTAGAAATAAAGAATAAGAGTTGCACCAGGTAATACTTTCCTGGAAGAAGAGAACTGTCCTGTCCAGATGAAATATTGCAAGTCTAAAACCCTATAGAGTGTAGCTACCTTCAGGATTAGATTGCAGAGTTTTCAAAATCATAATCTGGGCTAAGGCACTACGGTTTGCTTAGATCTTCGCTTTCCTAGAAGATATTTTGGAAACTGTCTTAAAGTTTGAGTATCTTTACATGATGCAGTGTGTACGTGAGAAATGAGCACCTGGGATCAATTTCTGCAACTGGAATTCTAAAAAAAGTACATTTTCTTCTCTTGAATTGCCATCTTTGCTCTGCCTGACTGAATGGGAAATTGTAGAATAATCCTGAATCAACACATCTCAATCTCATAAGAAGAAACAGACAAGCTGTGATCAATATCAATGTGTTTTTCTCTTGTGAGCTCATGTTATGACAGCAAGAGATTTTTTGTTTTATGTCATGACCTAAGAGAAAAATCTCACATGCTTCTTTTTATTAGTTAGCTTACTTAGGTATTGGTTTTATTAGCTATTTTATTTTTATATTACAGTAGCTTCTAGCAGGCCATAGTCAGATCATGGTTCTGACATAAAATACATAATACACAGATTTAGTGAGATGGTTAAACTGCTCAAGAAGTATAGTCTTTAGTGAAAAATCCAAGAAGTAGAGGAAGTGCAGAGATGTAAGTTAAATTGCTCAAGTTCAGACTGAAATGGCAATAAAGATTCGAATAGGTCCATTGTCTCCCCGTTTGTAGTTCAGTGTCACTGGGACACGACTTCTCATAACTGGTCATGTTTTATGATGTCAGTTCAAGTCAAGATTTCTATGTATAAGCTGAAAATGCTTACTACTTCTAACTCCTGCTGCTACCTCTGGAGTTAAAAGACACAATGATAGTAAAAATTTTTTACACCAGAGAAAAGTTGCAGACCAAACAGTTTTGACTCAGGGAATTCCATTTCATTTAATTTATTGCCAATTAACAGAAGTGGTGAATTACTGATTTGGGTACTCAGAAACAAAGATAAGAGTAAATTAAACAAATGCTTAGGGAAAAGTCCTTTATTACTCCTTCCCCAGGCTTAATTTCATTCCAGGCCCCTGTCGTCGCACCTTCCTCACCTTCACTCCCGTCTTTTGCACCACAGATTATGGTCAGGCCCCTTAGTGAGGTGACAGGTAGTGCAGGAGGCTCAGGTCAGTGCCTGGTGGCTTCTTCCTGCTGTTCATTCCTTCTTACTCCCTTGCACCCCTCTTCTTGCTTGTTTCCTCTGCTCTGGCATGACTTCCTCCATGGGCTGCAGTCCCTCAGGTTGTCTCTGTCCTAGTGTGGGTCACCCATAGCCATAATACCTTGGGGTGTTCCTATCCTGGTGTGGGTTGCCTGGGGCCAGAGTCCCTCTGAGATGTACCTCCTTCAGCATGGAGGTGCTCTTTCCATGAGTGCCTCTTGCCGTGTCCCCGACAATACCCCATTCCACATACCACCTCTTTTATTTTCCTGGCCCCTTGCATGGTATTACTCATGTGTCCATTTGTGCATCCTCCTGTACCTTCTGTCCCCTGCGGCTATTGGCCTTTTTCTTCAGTAAGTTTGAGCAGAAGTGCCATGTGCTCCTCTGATGGGTGGAAGTCCTGGCAGGTGGTGGGCTACATCATCAGCACAAGGCGGTTCCAGCTGCCCCCTTCAGAGACACCTGCAGCCCCCTTACTGAAACCCTACTTGGTATCCCCAGCATGAGTAAGTGTGCTCTACATTGTGTGGCTAAGATTTACAAGCTATTCTTTGGGAGAAAAAATATGCATTTTATATTCTGCGGCAATCATAGAGCATTTTAATAATGAAGCTTTTAGTGAGAAAATGACACATGAATAATCTCTGTGAATTACCACAATCATGGTGGGTTCTAAAGAATCACAGTTCCCTGCGGCACTGAATTACATGCCAAGTTCATCAGTAATTATTACTGTATTCCAGAATTTCAGATTAAAATTTCTGCTTCGTGAGTTTGCAATACTGGACAACAGGGCTGAGACTTCTGATGCTTCTCAGGCTGCAGCGGAAGGTTTCAGAGCTCTGGGATAGCTGCGTTCATGCGATACATTCACTGACTTCCCACTTGCTGCTCCTCCACCACCATGCATCAACCATCAGGCACTTGCACGCTCTCTCCTGCTCCCAACGCACAAGTCTGGTAGATTTCCTGACACGCAAATTTGTTATTTCGCCCCAACAACTAGGGGTTGTTAATACTTTACTTTTTCTTCTTTCTTTTTTTTTTTTTTTTTTAAATTCATTTCAAACGACTCTGAGACACTGGAACAGTGCTTTTCAGGAGTTTTGTGTAGCACAAAGGCCTCATTGTAGTATTTGCAAGAGGAAAACTTTGTTCAGCGTGCTCTGTCTTCTTGCTTTAAGAAGAACGTATTTCTTGTATTTCTGTCTTGTAAAGTAGATTATAGCCAGACAGATAGGTACTTGGAAAAAGAATTGATTTTATTTCTATGTTGCATTGGTTGTTCCCTTGTATGCCACCATTAGTCATACGCAGGAATTTCCTACTGGGAAATGGCAGGACAGACTGGTTTAGAACTGCACTGCAGCTGTTCTGAATTACACTGGGAGAAGACTGTGAACCCTTCCTGTTGTTAGCTGTCTGAAGGTTTAGCTTTTATTGTGAGACCATACTCAAATCTAGCCTCAGTTCCCTGTTAAAATGCTTCACTGTTTTGTTGTTGTCAGAATTAGTAACTTCTAAGGAAAATTACCGTAAAACACAGATCCCTGAAAACAGAAAGAAAAAACGGAACAGTGCAAAGAGAAGTAGGCTGGCAGGAAGCTTTAAAATCTGCAAAATAAGAAATGGTATCAAAACAAAAGATGAACAGATGGCTTCAGCATGAAGACTAGCAGTGTTTTCTAGCCTTTATTTATTTTAGGGTCTCAGTATCAAGAGGTGCAAGTTTCCATCTGGTAATAGAATTCCACAAATAATTTAAGATGAAATGCATAAGATGTGTTTAATGATATGTTCACTTTGCTGACCAAAGTATATTTTCTGACCATTTTTTTCCTTCATGGTTTTATTTTTCTTCCCTTTCCCCTTTTCTCCAGTCCTTCTACCCCTTCCCGACTCTGATATTGCATAACTTTGCTAACATTTTTCCTATACCAATACGAAGACTGTATGTGCTTACTGAAGATGGGGGGGCTGAGTGCTTCTCAGTGATTCTGTCCCTCAGTTTTTTCCATTCTTCCTGATCTTTCCCCAGCCCACCGGAGATTATAGAACTAGAAAGAAGCTGGATTTCACCTGTTGTGTGTATATTCTCAATGTTTGTTCTTCTTAACCTAATTCCATTAAACTTGGATATTTTCTTAAAGGATGTATACGCACACAAAGCGTATTGGGCATATGCTCCTTCCCTAAATAAGCAAGAGCATGTCACTTCTTAACTTGACAGAGCACAGAACAGCTGTGGCACAATGCTGTCTGGGGACACTTCGCCTGTCTTTGAGGAACCACATAAGGCAAGGAGAAATAAGTTAGAAAAGAAAAGAGGAATTACAAACTTTAGAGGACCTTGGTAAGACCCTTCACCTCTCCATGTCTCCATTTTCTCTCTCAACCACTGCTTTGTCTATCTAAAGTGCAGAGTTCCAAGCACAGTGACATCGGAGGGCTATAAGCTCTGCTGTCATGATAAGAAGTCACCTAATTTCATCTATCAGCGTTGCTAAGACATTTAATAGAAAAATTTCACAGAATTTTGGAAAGTGTCTGTTTCATTGTGGGCACTCTACTAGACATCATGTTTACCTCTGCCTGGCAAGAGGTGGAAGATATTAAAGAATGATACTATGTCCATTGCAGATAGTTCGAAACCTTGCACTGAATTTGGCGAGACTTGTATCAGACGTATTAAACTGAGACGAGGCAGCATGTGCCTACTGCAGTGCTTCCTGACTTTCATGTTCCAGTGCTGGTTTGTCAGTAAACACAGCAGGAAGGGAAAAGTGACTCTGAGCTCTGCTATATGTACACTCAGTTCCTGTGTTTTTCTCCTTTATTAACCTCCAATTCATAAGTGAATTTAGAATGGCTTAGCAATGCTATTGACAAGTGCTTCAGATCCAGTAGCTTTTACATTTGGTGTTGAAAATGTCAGTTTTTGACTTTTGTCATAGCAAAATGTGGTCTCTCACAAGCTAATATCCTGTGGTTGCACAGCACACTGCTTTGATATTTTATTTTTTCCCCCTTTTTTTATTCATTTCTGTGGTTCAATGTAAAAGAGGTTAAATACCATTCTCTTAGATGCTATCTGGAGACTTTATGTCCTTTTCCTTGCATACATGAGATTTGCGTGAATTAGTACTGCTGGTAATAATTCTGTACAGAGAGCTGCATCAGCAGTGACTCAATTATTAGTCAGCTGGAGTAGCCCCATCTGCCATATACCTTGGAGACCCCACAGTACTGTTACAGGATAATGGTTTCCTGTTGCTTGAAAATGGTCTCCTGTTGCTATGTAAAATGCAAAGTCAAAATAAATGTGGATGATGACATTTTATGGAGTAAACATAAAACTGAGCCTGCCTTTGATAAATATTTCATCAAAAAACATTTCTGTTTCCTAAGCAAGTGAAACGAATACTTTCAAAGGCAATGTCATGTTCTAGATGAGAACAGAAATATACGTCTAACATTTAACGTGCCTGATGACACGTTAGAATTGTAATCCTTTTTATAGCTCGTGTGGAAATAACTCATTTTGCCCATTGATTTCAAGACCAGCTGCCCTCTAGTAACCACCGCTCTTTACAGCTGGCCTGTTAACTCCTTTTCAGTCTTCCTTTTGACTTCTTTGCATGTTCCTGTGCAATTCTCCCTCACTGTGCAACAGTTTTCTAGTTAGTGTTTGAAGTTTAGCACATTCTCTGTCTTACCTACCAAATACCTTTGGGCCACATGAAGTCTATTTAAAAAAAAACCAACAAACATTTATAACAACGAACTAGACCTTATACTTCCGCTTTCTTACTCTGGGAACAGAAGGAGGGTTAAAAAGAAAAAAAAAGAAGAAAAATAAAAAAGAAAAAGAAAAAAAAAGAAAGAAGAGACTGTGGCTTCCTGATCTTGTCTGGTCCCAGCTTAAGGACTGATTGGAGCAGTCAATATTCACCTTGGCCTTGCTGACAGTGGTTCTCCAGAAGAGAGATGGGAATGATCAGTCTGAAGGTTGGCAGCATCACCACAGTAGTTGACTTCTCTAAACTTCACTGTGTCTTTGCTGATTCTTGCTACATTTTATGCATAGCAGCTGTAGGATATTTGTGCCTCATCTCAACACTCCTCATACCAATCTTGGCTGTCAAAGAGGTGCTTCAGCTTCAGACTGCATCATGTTTCTTCAAGCTACTTTTATTAAACTGATGCCTAATGAAGACAGGGAAAGAGGAGGTGGACAAGGGTTTGGAGAAAAAGCACACGATAGCCTACGGATTTTAGCCAACATGGACAGAAGAAGCTTGAATCTAAGTTAAGGGAGCTGCACATTTACAACATATCTTTCTCTACTTAAGAAAAGATGTACCCTTTAATCTGAAGCAATTCCATCTGGTCCCCACTTAGAAAACCATCAAAGATTAAGACAGGCTGCCCTTTCTAATCATTAATCATGCTTTTTACTTCCGCTCAGTACCACAATGTTTTGAAGATCAAGGCCAAAACAGTACAGATTTCAGGATACTGAGCAAGTTAGGACTAACTAGATGACCATGTATGCAGTCTGAATGAGCTATCGCAGCCCATACTTTTCCAACATTTCCCTCTTTGGTAGATGAAAAGGAATCCAGCATGCCTGCTGCCTGTAGCTGGCTCAGGAATAACACAAGAGGAGGCTAGTCTCTTGAGCGCATAGTCATTTAGAGCTTAAAAGGTCAAACACCCAAATGTCTACTGGAAGCCAATGGAGATCATATGGCAAAAGTGCACTGAACTCCATAAATGTGCAATATTTTCTTAGAAGAGCAGCCAGGTTTGAGGCAGCCAGATTTTACACTAGCTTGACTTTCCAGATGAATTTAAATCATGCAGAGATTGAGAGAGTAATCTAACCTGGTGAAGGCAAAGTCTACAGTCAGAGGATGGGTACAATCACATGGATGCATGAATTTTTAGAGTATGTGGGCAATATCAAAATTAATCAGAACAATTTTCACTGTACAGTTGCAACTTCGGTATCAAACCAGATCTCCCCATTTAAACCGTAACAGAAAACAGCAAAACAACATCTGTTCCTTGAATTGAGAATTATTTCCTTACCAGATTCATTGGTTATTTTCCATTCCAGCCATCTTTGCATCATTTCCCTGTGAACTAAGACCCAGCCACAAATTTCTGTCTATGCACTGACCTTTCCCAATCACTAGATTTTTATTTTGTGAATGCAAGGGAGGAGGAAGAGAAGGAGGAAAAGTAGGTTGGTTACTTTTCATGAAGACAGACAATGAAGAATTCAGAAAAGCAAATGACCCAATTTGTGTTCCCAAATACTTCAATCTCCACACAACCTCCAGCTATGAAGACCAATCTTATATTTCCTCTGTTTCTCCTACTTCCTCTGTAGTTTCAGCAACAATACACATTACTAAAGACATATACAGCATGTAGGCAGGGTTAAAGTAAAACACAGATACACTGTTGTCAAAAGAAAGGTTAGGGTAAATGGAGAAGTCTGATGTGTTTAAGTGGTCTCAATGGCGTATGCCTGCACATATCTAGCAGAAGTTCCTGATTTCTTCAACTTTTCTCCCTCTGTAGAAATATTCAAATTGTCCTTTGGCTCCCACTGCTCCAGATACATTCTGCATTTCAGTAAAACCCTGGTCTTAGAACTTATTAGGTGTTCATGAGAATTGCTGGAACCCATAACTATCTCACGTAAATATAATTTCCTGCACAGGTTCAGCTTTTGAGTTCAGGCAGTCTTCTATTTCTCAGGATCCTATTGCTCTCCACCAGAAATGAGAATACACTTTCAGGGTCCTTTGTACTGTTTAACAGTTCCTCCACAAAAGTTGAAGGAAAAATAACCTTAAATTCATAGAAATTTGTCCTTATCCAAACACTTGCTGAAGGGTTATAAAGTTCTGTCAGCAGGATATATTTGGATAAGTTGCTACTCTGTCATCTGAGCGGCACAACCTAAAAGCAAAAAACAGAAGACTCACTTCAAATAAAAAAAAGGAATTGATACCGAAAGTTGTAATCTGTGTCCCCTCTCTTGAAAGTCTCAGCATGGGTATCAAATAACAAAAACAAAACAGCTGCAAACAAAATGAGTTTTACGAAGGCCATTAACTCTTAGTTACCATCATTATTTCAAATAACACTCTGTCCTAGTTTTGGCTGGGATAGAGTTGATTTTCTTCCTAGTAGCTGCTGTGTTTTGGATTTAGTACAAGAAGAATGCTGATATCAGTGATATTTTTAGTTGTCGCTATGAATCAAGGACTTTTTCCAGTTTCTCATATGCAGCTAATGAGCAGGTGTGCGGGAGCTGGGAGGGAGCACAGCCAGGCAGATAACCCAAGCTGGCCAGTGGAAATATTCCATACCATAGACGTCATGCTCAGTTTATGAATGGGGGTTGGCTGGAGGGCAGGATTCTGCTTCTCTCATTCCCTGAGTTCGAGTCCTCTCTTGTCCAGAAGTTCAAACTTCTCTGGAAGTTTGGTCTTTTGTGGGAGTTTTGCAAAATTCTCAACATTCACAAGTTTGTCTGTCCGCAGTCACTACTTGGTGACTGACTGCTAATCAGTGATCAGATGGTGAGAAACTTCTATTCTATATCGTTCATTCTGCATATTCATTATTCTAATTATTATCATTATTAGTAGTAGCAGTAGTATTATTATTTCCTTTGTTGTCTTATTAAACTGTCTTCATCTCAACCCACAAGTTTCCCCTTTTGTCCATTTCTCCTCCCCATCCCGCTGATGGGGAAGGGGAGGGGTGAGTGAGAAGCTGTCTAGTGCTTAGTTGCCGTCTGACAAGTTAAACCATGACAAAATCTAGTCATGAAGATGGTAAAATGCAAACTCTTATTCTGTTACACTTTGTAATGTGTACCTGGACTATTTCCCAAATATTAATTTTGGAATATAACCTTATTAAGACAGAAATTTATGTTACATCAATTTGTAAATTTGCCAACATTCACTAAACTTCAACCTGTTTTTCTTGCTTGTTCAATGGAGGGTTAATAAAAAGCTTCTTTTTATAGTAAATAGATCACAAAAAAGATAAGGGTGTTGCAAAAAATCTTTGCAGGGAACAAAAAATCTTTGCAGGGAAGAACTCTACCTGTCAGTCCTGATTCACATGCTCAGCCTGTTCTTGAGAACTTCCAAAGTCAGAAGAAAAGACACACACTCTGAATAGTGCATGGGTTCAGTTACCATCCTTCCATTAGAAAGTGTTCCCAATGTACAGCCTGAGTTTTCTTATTTTAATTTAAGCCAAGTTTCTGCCTTCTATACCCATGTGTAAAAGGAATCAGGTTATTAATTTCTTTTTCTAGATTCCTCTCTGCCCCCAGTATTTCTTTAGTATATATATTTCTAAGCCCATGGGGATTATCATTGCTGCGTTACAGAGTGTCTCACTTGACTCACATGCTCTTCAAGGACTACTGTCGCAAAGTGGATCATAGAATCATCGAATAGTTTGGGTTGGAAGGGACCTCTAAAGGTCATCTAGTCCAACACCCATGCGATGAGCAGGGATATCTTCAACTAGATCAGGTTACTCAGAGTCCTGTTCAACTTGACCATGAATTTTTCCAGGGCTGGGGCATTTACCACCTCTCTGGGCAACTGTTCCAGTGTTTCACCGCACTTCCTGTAAAAAATTTAGTCCTTATATCTAGTCTAAATCTGTCCTCTTTTGGTTTAAAACCATTCCCCCTTGTCCTATCACAACAGGCCCTGCTAAAATATTTGTTCTCATCTTTTTTATAAGTCCCCTTCAGGTACTGGAAGGCTGCAATAAGGTCTCCTCAAAGCCTTCTCTTCTCCAGGCTGAACAACCCCCACTCTCTCAGCCTTTCTTCACAGGAGAGGAGTTCCATTCCTCTGGTCTTTTTTCTGGGTCTCCTCTGGACCTGCTCCGACAGGTTCATGTCTTTCCTGTGCTGAGGGCTCCAGAGCTAGGCATAGTACTCTGGGTGGGGTCTCACCAGGGTGGAGTAGAGGAACAGAATCCCCTCCCTCGACCTGCTGGCAACGCTTCTTTTGATGCAGCACGGGATGTGGTTGGCTTTCTGGGCTGCAAGCGCACATTGGTGGCTCATGTCCAGCTTTTCATCCCCCAGTGCACCCAAGTCCCTTCTCTGCAGGTCTGCTTTCAGTCCCTTCATTTCCCAGCCCATATTGATACCAGGGGTTTCCCCAACCCAGGTGCAGGACCCAACTGCTAAGGCAGAACCTGTCTGTTCCTAGCAGTACTCAATTCTTAAAGCGAGTCTCATGGTCATAAAAGTTAAATCCTTATGGTTGACACCAGCTGGGCCACAGATTTAGAACTCAGCAAGTTTAATTTGGAGGAGGGGAAAGATGTAATAACCCAGAGATCATTGATACTAGAAGAGCAGTTTGCAATTATCCCATCACTATACAAAACCAGTTAAAATAATAGACGAAAAAAGCCTTGCCATTTCGATAGGAGTGACACAAGCCAAGAAGACAAGAAAGGTTTTTTTCCCGTTATTTTAGTACAAAAAGTGTTAAATAAAAAATGGGGGAAATGTGCTGAAGTACAAAGTGTTCTCATAAAAAGGTATGATTTACAGTCATAAAAATAAAGCAGCTTGACATATTAGAGAGTACCTTGGCATTAATTTTTTGCCATAAGATTATCTGGTAGGCCTTTGAGATAAACAAGGATTCTTGACAGAAAAACCCCTTTAGAAACAGATTTTATAAATGTACCTAATCAAGCATCTAATGCATGTAGGACTTATTTCAATAGTTTAAGACTATTAGTTATCAGTATTTCCATATTCCACCTCCTCTCTCTCCCTTTCCTTCTGTATGTGTCATCATGGGTCCCTTAGTGCCTGATGCTTCTTCGTCTGTGATGATGTCCTTTGTCTCTCAGGGTCACATTGTCACATTTACCTTCTGAATGTTCTTTATGTCATTAGATTTTTTTCTTCAGAATTCCTCTTGTTCGTTTCTTCTTTTATCCAGTTACTGAAGACTGATGATTTGTCCTCAGTTTTTCCATGCAATCTTTATTAGTTAAAAACATCATTCTGTTTTGGAGAGCCTCTTCTCTGAATACCACCTGCTTTTGCTTTCTCTCACTTTTTCTTCTATTAAGGAAGTTTTTTGTAACCTCCAGAAAAACAGTATTTCTCATCATTATGAAGCAATCTATCAGCTCCATCCTATTCTGGAAAGAAGTGTTCACTTCCTTTCTATTGAGTTACTTTCTCCCTTGCTCTTTTTTGGGAGGAAAAGAAAAATCATGTAACATGAGAGTAGAGCTGTTCAGTAACTGGGGAAACACTAGAGAAGAGCTAAAAGACAGGATGCTTAGTAGTTCCCCAGCAGGACATTGGAAAGATCTTATGCTAGGAAATGGGATAAAACTGATAAATTTTGGCATAAAGATAAGAAAGTTCATAATTGCTATCAGTAAAGGGATTTAAATACTAGGTCTTTCACATAGAACACGATTTTCTTTTAGCTGCTGGGTGGGAAGAAAAATAATTTGCAAGCGCTTTCATATATGAAATATTTATAAGGAATAACTTTTCAACAGAAGTAGCCATCATGCTTAGAAACAAAAGTCTCTGTCTTAAGTAACTCGTGTGTTTAAATCTATGTGTATACTTCAGTCAATTGAACAAATAGACTTGCATGGGGTTCCTTTTCCTCTTCGTGAAATGCCTAAGGAACACAGACAGGATAACCAACAAAAGCCGCTTTGCTATGTAGGAAGTGGGCTGCCTGATCTGCATTACTCTACAGTACAGAAAAGAAGTTTAAAAGCTCTTTGGAAATCTGCAAATTGTTAGACCAAATGGAGCTCAAATGCTCTTTAAATAAACAGAGTGAAATCCCAAAAATCAAAATAAATTTTTAGTATCAAACATTGACTCTTGAAATACCGTGTTTGTGACCATAATATCTATTTGGCTGGCCTTGAGATAAACAGCTTACTGTAAACTCTGCAGCCAACCAAAGACACTCTGCAGCCCACCTCCTGCAAAGGAGATTGGTCTTGCAGGGTAATTAGTAGCTAATATTGTAGCTGCCAGATCCAGGATTTGGAAACACTGAAAAAACTGGGGTTTATTGTTTTGTTTCATTTATTTTTTAATTGATTTATTGATATCATACATGCAAGTAACTGCAGTCTCATTTGATGCTACTGTAAACCATATCCTAGCTTTAGGTTGAAAGCATATTTCCTTTTTTTTTTACATTTTACATATTCAGTAAAACCAGAGTACAATGTTGTTGCAAAGCAGAAAAGAATAGTTTCTGCCGTTACTAGCATTGATGACATTCCTGTTTCCCATTGGTTTGTGAACAAGGATGCCACACAACAAATTAAAAGAAACACTTATCAATTTGTAATTATTTCAAATATTACAGTTTTGAGTAAGCAGAAGGCAGCATTATCATTTTTCACAACAAAAATTAAAGACGCTTTCTTGCATACAATGTTAGAATCAATTTTTAACCCTTTCATGCCCACACCTGCTTTGTATAGTAGAATAAAGGACTGAGCAGTTATCAAAGCTACTCCAAATAAATTTTTCTTAAATCTGCCTTATGCCTTATTTTCATAGAGTTATATACATGTATAAATATGCATATATATGTTACAACTATCAGAATAACATATTCCGAATATGTTTGGGGCCTCTTATTCTATTGTTTAACCTCAATTAACATGCACATATAATGTATTTTTGTCAGAATCATTAAGGTCACTGCTATTGTATAAACATGGTATCATTGTCTTTGATACCAGCACAGCTTAAACCTCCCATATATCTTATCAAAATACAAGCCTAATAAGTCAACCCTATCTTAGAACAACAAGCTAGAACATTAAAAAGCTTGGTTCTTGTATTACCTAGAATATCAAAATTATGCTCTGTCAAAACAAAGCTCTATAATTTCCTACTAGGAGTTTCTTAGGGTACTTTTTACCCCTATTGCCAATGACAAATATCTCAGGTTTCTTAATTAATTTCTACCTTTATTAGTACTTTTGCTTAAGATACAGTGTTATGTGTTAACTTGGTCAACACAGAAGCACAGTTTTGAACATGACAGCAGTCTCACTGAAATCAACAGAAATATACAGAGGTTACTGCTGAACACATGTTGAGGTGTTTTGTTACACTGGTCACAAATCACTAAATATCACAGAACCATAGGAAAAAGAGACGGAAAATTAATTAAGGCTTAAATCTGAAAATTTAACTATGAATACTTACTCAATTAAATGTCACTGCCCATGTTGCTTCCTTTAGCACTACTGGCCCTGAAAGCCTGCTATGAATTAGATTGAAGAAACATACCGTAGGGAAGTGTGATGAGGCAACATGTTCTTATACAAGCTTTGTTCTTTCTGCATTGGCTTGGTTCTTTGCAAGGATTTATACATCCTTGTAATGTACAACATTATTGTCATTGGTATCATGTACTGCAGTGGCATGCGTACATAGCCGAAAAGCTTGGCAAAATACAACCTGTCTACAGTGTGTAGAGCAATGCAAAATATTAGAGTGGGTTGTGGCAGCCATATAGCCATTAGTTAATTATGGTAGGGCGTCCTGTCAATGTGCCTCTGCTGCTTCCAGTTTTGGAATTAGTTCAGAGACCTCTACATCTGTGTCTGCATCTGCAAGGCCATATAGCTTGTTGTGGATATAGCTTTGATTTGCTATAAAAAACCAGAGAATCTTCTGGTCATTCATCTTCGAAATTAATTTTCAAGACCCTAATTTTGTCCTTGTGTTTGGAGTTCATGAAGAAAGTAAGATGGCGCAAGATGAAGGAAAATATGGGTTACATATTGTAATTCCTTTGGGAGGCAAGAGTCACTCAAAATGTCTTCTTGGTTTTATAATCCACTAAATTTTACTCTTAGAAAAAATTTAGATGATATGAGAGGAGGAAATCAAGCAGGCTTCCCACATGGACTCACCACAGTTTTTCGACCTTGAGAAAATACTTGGCAAATAAGCCATGTTCAAAGATCTACTGTCTCATTTTTCTAGCAATACAGATAGAAATAGAAAGAAAAAGACATCTTTTTTATTTACCACAGGCAATAAATGAGCTCAGTTCCTAGATCACTGTAGACTATGTAAAGCTGCGGAGCAGTTCTCACGACCAGCTACAAGATTTCTCAAAGCTCTATTAATGAAATCAATTCCTACTTGGAGATGAAACTCACTGACTAACCAACTTTTTATCTTTTTTTTTTCCCTTTCAGAAATATTCATCTTTGAAAGCTGTTAGCCTTACAATAATTTCACTAAGGAATGTTTTTTAAGGTTGTAGTCTTATCTGGGAGAAGTCATACTGGTTAAAAGAAATTAGTTTCTTTCATATTCTATTTAGTCAAATATGAAACAGACAAACTCCACAAACATTGAAAAAAAGTCTTCTACAAATCCTTGAGAAACCCTGATATCAGAAAATCTCTAAAAAGCAAGTAGAAGAAATATTCAGAAATCTCTCATCATGATAATTTGTAATCCTACTCCTTAATTAGAAATTAAAATAACACCTTGCTGGTAAGGCTCCAGTTATTAGAGGACTAAATCAATACTTTGCCAAAGCTTTAAAAGCCAGCAATCTCATTTTCTCTGTTAAATATTTGTGCTTTTTCCTTTTTGGCCATGGAAGCCTTCAGGCTAGGCAGCTCTTTTCCAACATACACAGAAACGTATGAAGGATTTTTTCCTTATTTTCTTAAATTCTGTAAACTATACTGGCAAACATCCTCAGATCCTGCCATTATTTGGAGGAAGCAGCACGTTTGGCATACTGCTTGTGAACTGATGCTGTTTTTCTTTTTTAGAGGAAGGGCAGTGAGACATACTTCTTGCAGTCACTATTTTCTTACGTTCCCTGACATCTAATGGGTACTGCATTGTAGTACACCTGTGGTCTTTCCTGGAAGGGTGTTTGCATACATTTAATTTCTTCTAGCAAGAAAACTGGAAGATCTTGTGTACTCACCTGGCACAAGAAGCACAGTTCGGAGTCAGGCAAACAGTTGCAAGCTGTTGCCTTATATTTTCATTGTGAATGCTCTCTCTGCTGCCCATCCATACATACCTTTATGAGAGATGCTATGGCACATAAAAACAGTTGCCATGAAAGTTTAAACTGTTCTGCAGCAGACATTGTTTGTGTGGATTTCTTTTTTTTTTTTTCTTTCTGTGAATTTAGCTGTGAAATGAGCTGTAAAGGCCTCCTTTCTATGACGTTGCGCTGGAAACCTGTGAGACTTGCTAATGTACGGCCTCGCTTGTTCAGCCTGGCTCTGCCTCCAGAGAGCAAAAAGTATGCGAGCAAAACCTAAGAAGCTGTGGACTTCCCCTCTTACAGAAAGGACATTTTTCAGGTAAGATAAATTTTCCTATATTGCCCTATAAATCATAAGAAACGAAACTCAGTGGTTTTATTCATGGAATTATTTGTAAATCAGTTATTGTAACTATTCACCCAGCTCTGCTGACTACTCAGTTTCCTGATACAGCCATACCCTTAGGAAATTACAGGATACTGACCCAGTTTACACAGACGAAATTAATTAATTCAAATACAATTTGAACAGGATAGTTGTACATGTCTGCCAAATAAATCTTAACCAACTACCTTTCCAGCCCCTCCCTTACTAACCCTTACTCCCCATCCCACCACACTTCAGACTGGAAAACTAGTGTTCCTGTCCATTATTTATTCTCTGTGGCTCACGAAGGCTACATGTGGCATCTCACCCCAAAGAGAAATCCATTCAAGCATTAACAATCGATCACACTAGCTCTCAGTCTGCAGCAAGGGCAAGGCTGAAAGTAGAGAGGCTGGGAGTTACAATGCCCCCCAGGGTTCAAAAAGAAAAAAAAAGAAAAGAAGAAAAAAAAAGAAAGTCATATTCCTCTGATTAAAATGAACTGAAGCTGCCTGGGATCAGACTCTAAAAAATACTGCCTCATCTTTCCCACTGTGCTAGGGCCCCCAAGATCTCCTGCCTCTGCGCATTAACCCACTGCACCTCCCAGCTTCAACAGAGCATTTCATGCTGCGGCAGAGCAATGGCTGTAGGACCTGCAACTGGCCTCTTTGGCTTGGTGTTTCTCCTTTCCAAGTCTTTCTCCTTCCCTGTATGACCAGGCACCTCTCTCCTCTTTCTCTGAAGGCTCAAGGTCCCCTGATTCATTCAAAAAAGAGTGGATGAAATATTGATTTGCCCAGTGCATGTCTAAGTTTTTTGTTTAAGGCCAAATTCAGACGCATTCTCCAGTTCATTACAAATGAAGTGCTAACACACTCAAAGGATCATAGACTCTCTTGGCTGTATTTTCTGGTTGCTTTTTACTGAAAATTTTGAGTAGTTGTCCTGATGTAAAATTCTAGTGCAGATGCTCAGTTTTCGCATCCGCACAGACGACCAAGATAAACCTCAGAGAGGGGAAATAAGGATCGCCTTAAATAGTTCTGCAAGATGAGAAATGCCTGTGCACTATCCACGGTTGGGTTTTACATTAAAAGAAATAGGGCCTATCAGCTGTCTTGAAATGAAACCACACATTTCTTTTTTGTCACAAGTGCGACCAGAATTGTAGGTTTGGGGTGAGCGGAATTCGGCTTCCTCATTTTAAAAAAAGTTTTGATAAATCCCACAGCAGCCCATAAAGAAATCAAAAGAATAATAATGATGTATTTTAGCTAGGCTTTCTTATGCTAAAATATAACACTGTTTCACAAAGTAGGAGGCTGTTTAGGTATTCACCTTAAGGTCTCTATTCTAGGAATATGCCTGAATAAGCAGGTGAGGATAATCAAGTTAATTACTGTGAACTGAACATAATTTTCCATTTTTCTTAGGTTAAGTGAACACAAACAAATATCCTATATGGATTTCACAGGAAGGGTCAATGACTAAGAAGCTTGTTCTGACAAGATTAATTTGTATTTGTAAATAAATATTTTTATTCACTAGTGATTTTATTAACAAACTTGCTAAACTGTAGTAGCTTAAAGGACACTTGAGTTTATGATGGGATTCCCTATTAAGGATGCTATTAATCCTTTGAAGATTTTGTAGTTCAGCTCCTAGCAGATTGTAATACATAAAGCTGTGTGAAACCTGCAAGAAAATTATTTGACTCCAAATTAATATTTATTTTGAGTTGCTAGTTTTTGGTCTTCTATATGACACCATACAAACATGCTCTTTGCACAACCGATTTATATTTCCAAATGAGATTTAAATAATAATCTTACTTTTAGTGCATTTTATCAGTGACTGCTGTTATTTAAAAATTCAGCAACAGAGCAGTTTTGCCTGTTGTTATAGAAGATCAGATTTACTGACCCAGATGTCACATTCTTGTACTCCCAAAGTTGACTTCCATGGCAAAAGTCAAAACTTTGGGATATGTCAATGCTTTACAGTGCATTCCATTTCTGGAATGGTTTATCTTCTTGAAGATTTTTTTTTTCAATGGTAACTCTGCATCTATAATAAACATTGGCATTAACATTCATCTGCATGTTCATCAACTTAGTGTAAGTTGAAATAGAAACTGATGACTATAAGTAATGTAATTCCCACAAAACCCCCATCTGTATTTCACAGTCTGTTGGTACATTAGTATTTACTTTGCTGATGATGAAGAAATAACAATATATGGCACTTTTAGCAATAGAAACAGAATAGAAGAAGGTTGGTTTTCCCCCTTCCTGAAGACTTTGACCTGCTCACCTGTAAATGGCCAGGTGATATGCGTTCTGTGTGCAGTAATCTCTAGAGGAGAAAAGTTTCTCAGTCTTCATGTTGAGGGCATTGTCCAGCAAATGCCACATGGATGGAACATTACAGGTGTCAGATTGCTGAAATGTCACTGAGATGTTCCTGGCAGCTGGTGTGTGACACAGAGCAGACATTTAGCCCATCACGATCTCAGCTTGTGCCTCTTTTGCCAACAATTTCTTCCCTATGCTTTACTGGGTACAGAGGAACTTTGTTCAATTGATGCAATAAATCTGGTGTGGGGGAAGCAAAGTATGAAGGCCATTGTGGCTCCTTTGCTGATCCCCAATCCTCCAGCCAATAATATAGGGAAATATACATGTATTTTTAAAAACAGTTACACTTTAGTGGCTTCAATTTCAACCAGCGCAATAGAGGGCTTGGGGGGTATAAGAGAAGGGGCATGTGCTGATGTGCAAATGGAGAATGGCAAGTGGATGAAGCATTCATAGATGGGTAGTATGGGGCTGCTGCCTCCCTAATTTCTGGCTGGGCAGTACCCTTGCTGCCAGCTACAGAACGGCTCTGGGAAGGATAAACTGGTCAATGCACATTCACTTACTGTGGATGTAAGTTCTGCTTTGGGAAAGTTCCCCACAGCCAAGGGTCTCATTAACAGATGATGACTGCTGTTAGGAAAATTCAGCTGCCAGATAGCAGCCAGCTACAAGGCTCCCTTTGACATCACATTGAACAAGAAAGTCCGTGTGTTATTGTATAACTGAACAGGCAGTATTAAAACTGAGAACAGGACTGCTTAAGGAGAACAGATCAGCCCAAAATAAATTTTATTCAAGAAGCAAGATGCCTGTGTATCCATTATCAGAGAGCAGATTGAATGTAGGGCAAGACAAATGTGCCTGCATCCCTTTGATGACTTCAGAGTTCTTTTTCTCTTAAGCTTAGTATTACTAAGGGTAAAAAGTGCTCTGATTTGAGAAGGCAGGCCAGGCACCCATATATTTGTGAGTCATGGAGCAATAGTCCAGAAATCCCTCCTAAGACCAGGAAAAGGGAGTTGAGTGTGAGACCGGCGTCTGAAGGAAATGCACTAGAAGAGAGGATGGAAAAAAAGATGCTTCAGTGTACCACTCCCAACTAACATGAGGTAGCAGCAGGAGAGAATATTCAGTACGTGGCATTAATAGTAATAAAATATAAGAATAAAATATGAAGTGGAACAAAGAGAAAAGTATTCAATTTTGTCCTAAGTAAAAGACAAGGACAAAAAAGCGAGCGGTAGTCTGCATTATGAACTGTACCTTCATAAAATAAAGTCAGGATAAGTGGACTGAGAAAAGAAACTTTACATATCTAGTTGATTCTGTTCCTATTTGGATAGCTGAGGAAAAATGGGATTCAGAATCGTATGGGAACTTTGCAGAAAGGACACAGCTCACCAGCAGAAGCTGAGGACAGACTGGCAGAAAAACCAGAGACTTGTTTTTGATAAAAAAAATGGACTCAAGAGATCATTAGCGCCGTTGGCCCTGAATCAACATTGCCCTGGGAGTTAAGCTGGAAATGTCTGTTTTACAAGCATAGCTACTGTACTCTTGGCACTTTCAAGCTTTACGATTTTGGCCTACCCTAAAAAGTGCTTGCTGGGAGCTGTTATGGTTAGATGCTGCATGGTCTGAGCTGCAACTGAAATGACTTTACCAGTTTTCCTAGGTTTATGATACAGCAACTACAAAACTTCTGAGGAAGTTTGACTATCCAACTCCCTGAGCAACTTTATTATCTTACACTGATGTTCCTGGCTGGTTTTGTTAGTTCTGATGTTCAAGACAAAGGTAATGGCTTTCAGATAGTTTTAGATTTACATATGATTATTTTTAACAGCTGGAGTTCTAGGCAAACTGAAATGTAACTTTTTTAACAAAATACAAACACTTCAAAGAGTATAGACTTACCAAAGCTTATACGTCCATTTACTCTCTACACCATAAAACCATCTAACTTGATGATTATCTTGACAGAGAAAGCTGCTGAAGTTTGACAGATTAATTAAAAAAAAATAGTAGTGGGAACAACCAAAAGGAGTGCATGTGCAGGAACTGACATTAGGACTTCTAAATTTTGCCTAGTGTGGTTTTGTATTTCACATGACAGTAAAATCTGAGAAACGTGATTGACAAATACAGATTTATGTATATGTATTTCTGCTCTTAAATTTCCAAGTATTTTTCTTACAAGGAGTTGCACGTTCCAGGTGTTGGTGCTACCTCTTCTTCAAATACCATGCTAAATCTTGCCATTTGGCTTACACAAGGGCAGTGATAGTAGGCAGGAGGCTGGTCTGAGATCAGTCCTGTCTCACAGCACCCCTGTACTCTGCCGTCCGTCTGGGTCCATCTGCTGCCTCTAAATTGCGAACTTGTTAGGATGGGACCATGACTTTTATTACACAGTTGCGCATTTCTCCTCTTTAGTCTTGCCTAGGACTGCTAAGCACAAAGATAATATTAATGACAATAATAAAAAGTGAAATGCTGCTGCGGTTTGTCTGCAAGTATCCATGGATGTCTTTTTTTTTACTAAGGGGAGAGTACATATTTTAGCAAATGAAGTCAACTAATCTTCTGTTTTCACAGAGGACTTAGTCTTCTTTTGATGCACCTGGAAACTAGCGCGTAACTCCCACTGACAAGAGGAACCACTTATCTAATCCCTCAGCAAAGTGGGTTGCCGAGTGCTTTGTTCTTCATCAAAAACATGAGTTTTGACTTACTGCACTCCACCATGTAGTCCATAACAAACTGGACTGTCTGCTGGGAGAGGTGCTGTCCTATGGGCGCTACTTTGTGCAGTGGTGGGCAGGAACCCTGGGCTGAGGTCCCTGGGGACAAGACAGAGAGCAAAAGAGGTGGAGAACAGAGGAGGTGAGCTCCAGCTTGGGGGGTGGAGATGGCAGTGGGCACAGAAACTCTAAAGATGATAAATTGTAAATTGATGTAAATTGATTATAAATTGATTTCACCCAAATAAAGCAAATAAAACAGTACCAATTGATATCCATGGGGATTTCTCTTTTTAAGTGCGTCCTGATCTCAAATAAAGGGTCATGTAGAACAACGACAACATTGTGCTGCGTATACCTAGGGAAGATTTTTCTTCCTCTTCAAGATATATGCAGTGTCAGAGACATTGCACTGTCTTTCAGTTATGCTCTTAATTCCTCTGCATTTCAGTATAAATATATTTATGTTCCATATTATGTACTATAGTTACATAAGCACAATCATGCCTGTAGAAATATGTAACAAAGATTTTGTTACACATGCATTGATAATTATAACACCTTTATTCCATGTTTGTCCTTGCTTTTTTTTTTTATCAAGATGAGTAGCAAAGGCAAGTTGCCAGAGAAGGGAAGCAGACCATGTTGCTCCTCAACAAAAATTTTTCCTCTCTCACCCTATATTTTTCCTCTGTAATGATACTTTCAAACTCATAAAGCCATATACAACTCTTGGCAGGACTGTTCCTGTTTCCTATGGAGCCCAAATGTGCTTGGGAAGAGGCTTAACCAACCCTGCATGCCATGTTAGGAAGAAATCCAGAGCTAGCTTTCTCTTCTCTCAGTTGCAAGTGTATTTTGCCAAGAGATACACCAGGAGGAGCACTGATTCTAGTCTGATTTGTGCAGTAGGTGGGAAGACAGAAAATGCATTTTCTTGCTTCAGACAGTATCATGCCAATACTTTTGAGGGAAAACAATATACAGTCTATATCTCTTAAAACTAACTGTCATGGTTTGAGTTTTTGACTGTGGATATTTTCCAGGCATTCAGAAGGTCACAGAGTGAAATTCGTTGATGAAAGTTAGTAAATGATTCACAGTAACACTGGGGTAAGAGAAGCTGTCAGGTACCACTAGCGAGGAGAAAAAGCCGAGATTAGTTTAATTCGTTCTCTAGTGCAGATGATATGTCAATCCAGGAACAGTTCTCAGGCTGTAAAACCAGACTGTTTATACCTCTGCCAAATACAGATAGATGAATGAGTATAAAATATACTGTTGATACAGCAAATCTCACAGAGCACAAAGTGCAGAATTATTCCCAGGAGAACAGCATCGCTGCACTATTCTTCCAAAAATTTTTTTAAAGAACAGGTCAATTCTCTCACACTGATTTTAGTGTTCTCAAATGTGCTGACGTGCACCACCCCAAGCTAAACTGAAGGAAAGGAGACTGACTGTGTAACAAAAAATAGCAGCCCACCTATTAACTCGTCCCTGCTGGGCTGCTAGATTGGGAAAGAGATCTCCACAGCAAGAGCTGTCTTATTAAATCAAACTGGTCAGAGGAGAGACCGCTGAATCCTTTTTCCTCCACGTAAATTTGTCTTTGCTTAAAATGTTGATGGTTAACTGAAATTCATGCATTCTCTGCTGCAGCTCCAGGTTTGCCCAGCTCCCTGGGAAGTCCGTAGATTGTTTCCAGCTCCTGAAGCCAAGCGATTTACTTACTGCGGAATGGGAACTTGGGAGCCCTGAAGCTGAGACCAGGAGAAGGATTTCAGGTGGGGTACGCTGTATGAGCCAAAGACTAGATGGAGAATGCCATCAGTAGCTGGCATAGCACAGGGCTTCTGCAGCCCTGCAAAAACGAGTAGGACCTGGTCACCCCAGCGACTCAGGAGCTGGAGGTATGGAAGCCTCCTTTTATTGTGGGTTCTGCAAGGTGGACAGTGCATGTACTCAGAAGTGAGAAGAAAAGCTGTCTGTAGAAGAAAAAAGTGGATGGTACACTTCCTAGAGTCCTCTGGTAATTTACCTACTAAAAAAAGGTTTGTTCAAATAAACTCCTGTATAATTAATACTTTTTGAACCTTTATCAGCAGTGAAAATTAAATCACATTAGTGGATTGGCCTTCAGGCTGGGAGGTTCACCCTCACTTCCAGCCTGTTTCACAGAACCTTGGAAAACAATGTAGACTTCACCATTTCAATTCTTTTTTTAATATTTGTAGGAAGCTGTGTTTTCTTTTTCTCAGGGAAGGGTGAAGTAAGGGACATTCTTCATTCTATACATACCCCAACTTTAGGAATGGTATGATACCTATTGCTATAGGAAAGCTACCAAGTACTTGTGATTTCTGAATGCATCAAACAGGCATAGAAGGCAGGAAAGAAAAGGATGATACTACTGAGTACTTAAGGATGTAGTTTTAAAAATCATGTGCTAATTTTAATCTGACTTTAACTGGATTCAGAGTTCAAGGGAAAAATTCGTCATACTTATTTCAATGCTACCAAAAAAATGTCTAAAGAACATTCATCATATATTCTAAGAAATGTCTACTATAAAATGTCTCAAGGTGACATGCTAAGGCTTGGCACTTCTAATCAGCATTTATTAAAGAAAATATTCTTACAATTTGTATCTTAATTTACAATTTTATTAAGAATAAATATATTCTCTAGACTAGATATGGTGTCAAATATGGAAGAAAAAGATGTTGGAGAATTTTACAGCCACTGGATGTCATTGTTGTTCTTTTAAACAAAAAAAAAAAAAAAGTAGATGCCAGTAGAAAGATTGGGACTTGCCAGTAAATATCTTCTAGCTGCTTCCACATTATTTGTTTTACATAGCTTTAAAAATATATTTACATAAAATAAGAGACTGTGTTAATACTAATGTATTTCATAAAGCCAAATGAGCTACATGGACATTTTATAACAGTAGCCTATCTGCTGTTCTCTTTGGTAGTTCATCAGTCACTGCAAATTTCATTGTAGCTAGTTAACAGAATGTGACGATCCAGACCGTATAGTGAATGTGTATAAACAGCTCATTTTGTCAGGTAGTAGTCTTTGTCATTTTTTACATGACTCATTAAATGTCACCCGTGAAAGGTTATGTATTGAATGCTAACAACAGAATGCAGAGTTCAGATAACTCTTTTCATACAATTGTTGCAAAATGAAGTACTGATAGAAGTCAGTAACAGCTACCAGGAGACAAATCCAGCCCCTTGCTCACTTCTGAGAGTCATCCTGCAAATAATGTCAGAGCCTGACTCAGAGGAAGAGGTGTAGCTGTAGCAGTTAGTTCTGTGCATGAAGGGAAAGGAGCAATGGAATAGCTACTGAATGGTGACAGACGTGAAAAGGCTAAATCCTCTGCTGATCATAACTCCCATCCTTCTCTGTTGTAGGCACCCAGGTAAGCTACTGACCTGGACGAGACTTTCTTGCAGGGCTCTGCAGCAGCCTGGTGGCCTACAAGTGAAGATTTCTTCTCAGCGCTTCCCTGCAGTCCCTCCACCCCCTTGCTGTACATCTGCCCAGCACCTGGCCCGGAACTTGGAAGGCTTCTTAATTTCTTTCTGTGTGCACACTTATTACCCTCATAAGAAAGTAAGGCTGAACTACACTCTATGTACAGTGGGTGGGTTGAACACAGCTGTGCAGCAGACCACTTTTTCTCTTTCTACTCTGTGAGAACAATGTTGTTTAAAGTATTCAGTTATCTTTTGCCATCAAGTGATATGGGAATGAAATTATATCAACAAGCAACAAAGGAGGGCAAACAGATTTTACTTTACTTCTCTGGAAGTCACCCCATTTACCTGGAGCATTACCATTGCTTTGAACAATTGCCTGAGGTCAGGTCTCTCTGCTCTAGTGATATCATGAGCATTTCATGTCAGGAGAAATCTAGAGAAATGAAACAGTGATGTCACCAGAAAAGAAGCAGCAGACATCTAGCTTCTCAACTGGAGACAGATTTGCTGTTAATGGATGGACTGCCTTCCTTACCTCTGCAACTGAAATGAATGTTGGAGGCTCTGATGCAGAGAGGAGGCAAGAAATGTGGCTAACCTGCCTTAACACAGCTCCAGAGTAACATTTGGATTTGAGTATGGTGGTACCATAACTGAAAGTTAAAGTCTGGAGCTTCATTCTGCAGTTATAACAGCTCTGGTGCCAGAGGCCTTTCATTGTTCTGCTTAGTCTCTTTTCAAGCCTGCAGAGTTAGCAAAGGAGCTGTGTGTGCACCTCTCTCTGCACTGAGTATGCTTAGGTTGCAGCAAAAGGTCTGAATTAGTCTTGGGTAGAAATAAAAACATTAGTTTCTGCCTCTTCAAATATTAATAGTAGTGTGGATGTGGCAGCGAGGGCAGGCTTGGGCTAGCCATTGGAGTCCATCCCAGTTATACAGCATAGACACCCTTTCTGAAGCTGCAAGAAGCTCTGAAACTCTTCTGCAGGACAGGATGGTTCTCCATCTTCCTCAGTGTATGACTGCTCTCTGATGGCACATCACATTGCAGAGGCTCAACCATCAAAGTCAGTCCAGCGTGCACCTACGCTTCAGGGACTGAGGCAGAAACAGTCCATCTGGATTGTATTGCAGGCCCCAGATGTCTGCAAGCTCGTAGTGGTGATACCCAAATCACACTTTCTTTTTTTTTTATCGGTCTGGTCTTCATCTCTCAGTGGGACATAGGTGCCTAAATGCCTTTGAAGATTTGGGACCAAGACTTTATCCCTAGTTCATGTGCAGCCATTAGAAAACTGACAGGAAATTTTGAATCCTCTGAGTTGGACACAGTGAGTAACAATTATTTCTGTAAGAACTAAACATGGGCAGAGGTTTCCCAAGCAATTGAAAACTTTTTGTTGGAAACAGCAGTTTCTAATTATCACAATTTTAACAAAGAAGGACAAAGAAGATACCTGCATCAAAATTGATAGAATAGTTGGTAGTCTAGTAACTGATTATACTGCCAAACCAATGTGCAGTTGAGAGGAGCTGAGCACTCTCAGTCACCCAGAGGGAGGCTCGGGACCCAGGCTGGTGTCGGAACAGGAGCCTACAACTTGGTGCTCCTTGTCCCAGGAAAGCGCCCTACCTAACCAACTACCTAAACGTGGATGCTGTGGGCTCGCTCGTTCACCGTGTCTCTTTGCTTCTCTGGTTTTGATAGACCTAGGCTTTGCTACCTTTCTTCTTCTCTCATCTTTGGAGGGCCTTGGGTTCGTTCTGATGCCTAATGGGAAAAACAAGATCTCAAAAACTTTCACGGGGCAGGAAAACCACTTCCTACCCAGTTCTATTTCTTCTTCTAAAATTCTGTTTGGTGGTAGTTTCAGTGAACTCATTCTTCCTTTGTGTGCCATATGATCCACAGTTGTTTTCTAAATCACCAAAACCCATTGACAGGCTGTGTGGTTTTGATTTAGGACAAAGATGTTCTTTTTAAAAATTCATTAACTCAAAATATAGGAGAAGAAAATTAATCTGTGTTTACCTTGTTCTTTGCCTTCCAAGAATCTTACAAGAGCAAAAAGCACTCATATCCATGCTATTTATAGACATAAAATAAGATTAAACAGAATTGTGTTTATCTCAAATTAGATAGGCGGAATTGAACTGAAAAGAGATGCATAATATACATATTTGTTCACGTACACATTATGTGCACATCTGAACCATGTAGAAACATTTCAGTAGTTTTCATAGATAAACAGATCTGCAGGTATGTTGGGAGAACAAATACAAATATAGACATATATATAATTTTAAAATTCAAAGTATTTACTAGTTCAAATGTTCTGTAAATAGAACAGACAACTACATATTTGTCGTTTGTATTAATTTTGGACTTTCCATGTTTTGCCTGTTCTTTCAATATTTATCCAACTATTTCCCCCCAGATGTTAGATTATATTTTTCCAAGCATGCAGGATACTATATTGCTAAAATACCCACAACCTCACAGGGCAAAATAAGAAGGAAGATGAAATGCTGCGAGCACTTATTGAAAGAATACTATTTTCCCCCAGGCCAAATGACATCATCCAACAATATGAGGCAGGCAAAAATACAGATCAGATCTTTAAACTGAACTCTGTTTTCTTCTGGTACGACAAAGCAAATTTGCATTTGACTCAAATGGTGATCAGAATTTAGGAAACCTCAGGATGCATTGTGTTTGCTGACTTGAAAGCTAGTCCATAAATAACACAGTGTGAATTCTGGATACTGAAATGCTGCTAGTAGCTAATGAGGAGTTGACCATCCACCACTGCCTCTTTACACAATAACTTGAGAACAGGTAGAAAAGATTACTGCCTCTATAAAGTTCATGAAGAAAAGAAAAGGAAATAGGAAATTTAGCAGCAGATTGCTTGAAAGACCCTGCTGTGCTCTGGTCATCAGTAGGCAATGGTTTCACAGAATCACAGAATGTTAAGGGTTGGAAGGGACTTCTGTGGGTCATCTAGTCCAACCCCCCTGCCGAAGCAGGGTCACCTACAGCAGGCTGCACAGGACCTTGTCCAGGTGGGTCTTGAATAGCTCCAGAGAAGGAGAATCCACAACCTCCCTGGGCAGCCTGTTCCAGTGCTCCGTCACCCTCAGAGGGAAGAAGTTCTTCCTCATGTTCAGGTGAAGCTTCCTATGCTTCAGTTTGTGCCCATTGCCCCTCATCCTGTTGCTGGGCACCACTGAAAAGAGTTTGGCCCCATCCTCTTGACACCCACCCTTCAGATATTTGTAGGCATTTATGAGGTCCCCTCTTAGCCTTCTCTTCTTCAGGCTGAACAAGCCCAGCTCCCTCAGCCTTTCCTCATAGGAGAGGTACTCCAGTCCCCTCATCATTCTTGTAGCCGTCCGCTGGACTCTCTCCAGTAGCTCTTCATCTTTCTTGAACTGGGGAGCCCAGAACTGGACACAGTACTCCAGATGGGGCCTCACTAGGGCAGAGAGAGGGAAAGGAGAACCTCCCTCGACCTACTGGCCACACTCCTCCTAATGCACCCCAGGATCCCATTGGCCTTCTTGGCAGCCAGGGCACACTGCTGGCTCATGGTTAACCTGTCGTC
>Ga0065711_1029826_pt1 | contig 34682 bp, 19 predicted proteins | sample Hoacrofraction12_FD_59098 | JGI IMG/M metagenome (GOLD analysis project Ga0065711, IMG submission 59098) | Hoatzin crop microbial communities from Cojedes, Venezuela - Epithelial fraction 12 v2 (version 2) | ecosystem: Host-associated > Birds > Digestive system > Esophagus > Crop | place... | reverse complement strand
GGAATACCGGGCTCTGTTTGGCCAGGTGGGGTCAGCCCCCACCCCCCGGCTGTGCCCCTTCCTGGAGTCCGGTGAAAATTAACCCTGTCCTGGCCAAACCCAGGACAGACTCTCTATTGAAGTAAATTGTTCTGTCCATCCCCGTCCTTCCTTGTAAATAATGTGTGTTCTTGTTAAGAACTTTATTGTGGTTTTTACTTCTGTAGATCCCATTGCATTTCTTACTCCTGATTTGATCCTTTCTTGTGATAATGGCTGTTGATGGTGATAAATCTTTCACTTTCTATGTTTAATCTACTTCTTATTTGTTACTGTGATGCTTTCTTGCAATCGAACTTGACAGTGTAGCTGTTGTTATTTAATTCTACAGTTACAGTAACTTTTTGAGCAAAGTATCTTATAGTTATCATATAGTTAACAATAATCTCACTTTCTTCTCTGAAACTAGTTGTGCTAGGAGTTAATTGTCCAAAGCATGGAAGTTGCTTTCTCTAGACCTTGCCTATTGTTCAGTTTTATACAGAGAAATGAAATATTCTAGTAACTATTTTATTACTGTTTATAACTATATTTTGCTTCTGTTCACCAATATTGAAAAAGTGAATGTATCAAATTCAGGATTAAATAATGGTATTTATATTTCAACTTTCCTGTTGTCTTTCAAACCTTGTTTCTCTTCTGTTTTACTGACATTTGTCTTTGAGGTGATTGCATGTCAGCATTGTCCTCATTCTGCCATTTTTTCTAACATCATGTGATTGTCATAACCTTCATCTGAAAGAACTTTGCTGATGTATTTTTGCACATAGCTTATTGTAATTTGGAGATCTGCATAATTTAACCTCCCTTTTCATAATACAACATATTTACACATCCAAAGCAGTAGTCGTATGAGGAAGTCTAAGTGCTTCACAAATCTTAACAAGTTCACTCTGTTACCCTACTGTATAGAAACAGATTTGAATTTCCCTGCCCCCTTTTACAAAAAGGAAACTGAGGGACGAATACTGACTTGCCCAAAGTCAGATGGCAAATATATATTTTAAAACTAAGAACTGGACCTTTTTTGCCTATAGGTAATCTCAAATATTTTTTGTTACTTCTTCACATTTCTCTTTAGTTCCTTTTTTTGGTGCGATTTTTCCATTCATGGGATGGTCAATCTTGTGCTGGATTAGGTAGGGCCATACTAAGAGTCTGGGGAAGGGGAGTGACTGAGTGGGCTATATAATATAGACAGTTACCATAGCAAATGATCAGAAGACTACTACAGAAAATAAATAGAAATTGTTTTAGTTGATAATGTGTGCATACTGTTACTGTGAAATTAAACATTTTTTTTAATGCCTTCTAACAGAATATTTAGGTCTAAAAAAATTCATTACGTTTTGAGGCAACAAACTCATGAAGTGCTAGAGACACTGAGCTTGTCAGTGGTCTTAGATCTGAATGAAGACTGGAAATTGACTATTTTTGCTCTTTGAAATGTCATTTTTAACATGGTTAGATTTTAGAAGCAATGAGTTTTTTAGAAAAAACCTAGGGGTTCTCAGAAAAGTAGACAATTTTTCTAGACTTTACTCTTCCTTTTTTGGCACTTTGGTTTCGTTGCAAGACAGACATAGTTGATTATTAGTGGGTTTATATCTTTTAGTGTTTGTGGGACCATACCTCAATGTATCAATAACAGATAAGTGTACGCAAAGTTTGTGTTTGATCACTTGGAAGAACAGCTTCTCCTCGGGCAGCCACTTCGTTCTTTGATGTTTGCTGTCCTTGTGACTTGGCTTACCTTCAGTTTCTTTAAATTGATCTCCAAGGTCTTCAATATATGGCTTCACAAGCTGTACAAGACGCTTAACTTTTCCTTAATAGCCTTGGTAGTCCTATTGAGGAAGATGACAGTTTCGTTTTTCATTTAGTTTTTCATTTTGTGTCGCTTCTAAAGTGTCCAGTGTGCCTATTTTGGCTGGTTTTATAAATTTTCTGGTTTGTACCTTGAGAAGCAAGCAAGATATTCTAGAACATTGGAGCCATAGAATAGAAGATGTCGCTGGCAACAGGGTCTTAAAATTTCCCTTCCTGAAGTTGCTGGGAATACAGGGAGTCTGCGCATGACAGAGACACTGAGTCTAATGCTCATGTCACCTAAGCTACTGTACGTATATGCCGTATATTTTTCTGCATGGGAGTAGTGTTCCTTCTGTCTCTTGAACCTATACTGTGTTACAGATGAGAACTTGGGATTCACGGGGGACCTGTATTTTACATAAATTTGTTTTTTTGGATTACAGGCTGGAACTCAGATTTGGCCTTTTTCCTATGGACAGGCTTCCAGGTCGTTGTCCCTAATTGCTGGGTGACAGTTCCTACCTGCCCAATTATACACGTTGACAAGTCTGTGCAGAAATCACATGGTGCCTTGTGAACCCTCCTCAGAAGAGAGGGCCACAGGCTTAATGACCGCCACTTTGGATTTAGGTGCCTAAACTATTAACGAATCCTCTGTTGTTTGGTGTCTGTGCTTTGGTTTTCTGCGTTTGTTCCTCACAAGGACGTGTACAGGACAAATTTTGGAAATTGTTGTGGCGATTGCGAAAATAGTGGCTTTACAATGAGCAGCTACAGTTTATCATTGCGCACACTTCCCCCCCCGCCCCCGACAGACAAACTGTGAGAATTCTTTTGGCCTGGAGATCTTCCCTTTGGAGGAAATATTGGAAGCTGGCATATTTAAAGGGAAAGTCTTGCATTCACACCTGATAATGAAGATAGTAAACTTTATTAACATTTTTTTTTTTAATTAGTCGTGAGTTAACCTGTCCTTAAATATTTTTATGAATGTGGAATTTTGCTGATTCTCTCTAAAACCAAGACAAGCTATTGCTAGAACTCATAAAATAGTTCAAAATGCTAGAAATTTCTAAGTCCTTCCATTGTAGTTCAAATACACTCCAAATTCCCCTGCCCTCTGCCAATATCAATAAGCAAAAAACTTTGTCTAGCAGGGGGCAAGGTTGGAAGTTGGAGAAGAAATGCTCCAGGCAAATCGCCTGTTAGTTAACATTAAAGACAGAGGTTAGCACAGTACCGGGCAGCATCTCAGGGGAAGTGTGGCACCCTGGAGTGTAAGACTTTTAAGGCCTGGTTTTGCATACAATAACTGTGCACTTAACATAAATGTGACTGAAATTGTAATGTAAGTACCAAATGTGTGATGTTTTATTCATGGGGGAAAAATAATTGTAGAAATTATAACCTAAAGTTAGATACTTGTATCATTACAAATAAAAGTGGCCTGATTTTTTTTAAAGGTGCTGACCATTCGCTGTCTTCATGGCTATAGGGGAGCATTAAGAATCATGTAAATGTCAGGTCATTTTGAGATAGGCATGTAAATATGGGCTCCATTTGCTGAGCAGTTCTTTTTCTGTTGGATCTACCTGGCTTTTTTCAAGCGTCAGGACTTAGTTTGAAATTTGAAACTCCTCGGTGCAGGGCATGGTCTTTCCATATGTTTGTGTAGTTTCTGCAGATTGGAACTTCCAAAACAGATGGCTTGAAGATTCTGAAGAATCAGACTTGGACACCCTCCCTTAAAAGTCTATGAAACACATTATTTAATTATTGTAGTGGAGATGACGGCTGAGTGTGGAAGAAAACTCGGAGGAGTCCAGCCTTCTCTTGCTCCTCCCTCCTCCCACACTGATTACCTTATGTGCTCTCTTACTACTTCTTTTAAACAGATTCTGATTTTTTTGCTCCTTCTGATTATTTTTTAGTATAAAAGTTAGAGTGTCCTTTTTCCCTTTCTGTGTTAAACACTAGGCTATATTTGTCAACATAGATTGTCCGTTCTGAGTTCAGATGATTAGTGAAATATGGACAATAATGTATTTTATTTTGAAGCAATGTTTCTTAGTGAAGTAGTTTTTGGAGGGATATAGATGCATTGCACATACTTCTGGGATCTTGGCTGATTTTTAATATATTGAAAAATGGAAAAAGGATGTGTAGGAAATCTGTACCTCCTTGGCTGCTCCCATAGACAATTAAAATGATTAAAATTTGTCATGTGCAGCTTGGTACTTTCCCCTTATAAGAAGATCTCGGAGCTGCTAATTTCTTACTTCCAGTAGCTTAAATGAAAGCTATTGAGATGTTTCTTTTCCTGACCTTGGGAAGAACTAAAATTTCCTTGTATTTATAAGCTAGACAGGAAAGAAGATGTGAGCATTACCGAGGCAACTTTTTCAAACTGTCTACTAATAGGTGTAGTCAAGGGAAGTTAAATAGCTTGCTTTAGAACAAAGCTTAAGAGTGTATGGTAACAAAAACTGTAATGACAGCTTATTCTCAGTTAGCAGCTCTTTTCTTCTGTGCTAATTCTCAGACAAATTTTCAGGGGAAAAAAATGGAAGAGAGTGGGGATGATTGGCCAGCCTAATGCTTGGTGATAACTGCTAATAAAAATAAAGAAGTGGTCACTCAAGCATCCTCATCTCTCTAGGAGGTCAGCATAACAGCATCTTTAGCATAATCCTGCCACCCTTTAATTCTTGGAGCATCCTCATCTTCTGGGAAGAGAAGTATTTATTGCAACATATTTGCAAGGAAAAAGAGGATTTTGAATTGATCCTTTTTCACGTGATCCACTCCCCTTGGAACAAATACATTCCCAGCAAATCCTACAAGAGACTTTGCTTCAAACACAGCAGAAAGCGCAGGCTGAGCATCTTTTTCTAATTAAGAAACCCCTCAAAGGTCATTCTGATGAGATTTACACCATCGCATTTAATTCATTAAACTAAAACTGTAACAGGAGTTCAGAAGGGTCTGTTAGGTGACTGGCTGTCTGTTGTCTCCTGCTGTATTTGAATCCCTTGCAAGGAAAAGAAAAGGGCACTGCATTTGTGTTTTGTAAGGTACCGCTTGTCGTAGATGTGAGCTGGAGTGATCTATTGTCCTAGACTTGTGCAGGATTTGTTTCCCTATACTGAGAAAGCCAAGTGAGAATACTCACAGAGAATACAAACTCTGGGGTTTTTTTTTCAATTGTTTTTTTGTTGTGGTTTTTTTGTTTTGTTTTAGCTGTGCTCCTGTAGTCCAAGGCCACGTCCAAGGCTTCCCACTCCTCAAGTTGAATGGCCGCAGGCAGCTCATTATCATGACTCGTGCAGCTGTCTTCAGCATTTTAAAAAGTCTGTTGCTATTTCTTCAGCAATAAGAGTGTAGTCATCTGCACTGTGACTCTTAATCCTTTTAAAAAGAATTTCTGTAAAAATCGTCCGGCCTCAGCATGGGCTGTACGTGCTCTTGCTGTAAAACAAACACACCACCTAAATTAATGAGTACCTGGAGAAAACTGTAGTTGCTGGTACGTGCTGGCAGGGTCCCTAGCCAGGGTGCTGGCATGGATTCTCACCCTGGCTTTAGTGCGAGAATATTCAGAAATGGAATATTTCAGTTGGAAGGGACCTACAACAATCATCTCATCCAGTACTAGGGAAGTCAGTTTGGTTCTCTCGCTTCCTTTCCCCTTCTGTATGGTTTTCAGCCTGTAAAACCTTTTTGATTCAGCCTGGCACAGACGTCCTGGAGAGGCTGATGAGGCTGTCCCTGACCTCCCGTGCTGCCCAGAGCAGGACATGCTTTAAGATGATGGGATGCTGTTTGGTCTACTCACCTGTACAGCCCTCCATCCCATTCGTAGTGCACCCTGCCAGACACCTCTTTTAATTTCATCTTTGAATCCTTGTAAATACTGCAGGAATTTAAAGAATTCATTTTCTGAACTGCAGAGCATAATTTCTGTGTGACTGGAGTAGGAGTTTAAGGTGTGTGTGTGGAGCAAGACCCTGCTGTAAGCAGGCTGCTTTGTTACCCATCTCGCTTGCTTAGCAGTGGGAATGCTGCCAAAGCACAGGTATCTTACAAAACCAGCCATAGCCATCAACCACGGCTGCTTTGGCAGTATTGATCATGGAATTCAGTATTAATGTGGTCTTTTTGCCTTTTGTGTTAAATGTAAGTACCAGACTGTAGCTTAGGCCTGTGGAAACTTTGGACTGACTTTCTCCATGGTCTGCCTGTTTTCCGTGGAAGACTCTGCTTTGAGGTGGTTGAGTCGTGAGTAGAGAGGATTTGCACCACTTTGGAAGCGTGATTTTAATGTTTGCTGGATCCTGGAGATTGGTATCATGGCAGGGGTGGCTGATCCTCGTGTGGAACTCTTGAGCTGTCATAATGTATTAGCTGAAATATTAAAGCAAATCATCATGGGCTTTATGCTGATTTAATATGTAGGACCAAAGTTTGTAATAGAATTGCTGTATATGTAGCTCCATAGAGAAAGGCAGATTTTGGAGAGGAGTGTGCTTTAGTCTCTATATGGTTTTCAAATGGAATCCTTTTTCCTTGTTCTGATGTTTGAAAAGCATGGGTGAACTGACCTGATTTTTTTTTTAAATTTTTTTATTGTTGCCGTTATTGGGAGAGAAGCAGGTGGCAGGCAATAGCGTTGCAGCTCCTTGCTTACTTTCCTACCAACTTTGGCACAAACCAGAGAAGGAGCTGCGGTAACAAGTTCGGGCAGCAATACAATGCTGATTGTTCATTAGGTGCTTGAAATAAGCAAGTGTTTAGTAAGGTAGCAATTAAGGATTGACTGACAATAACATGCTTGTTTGTCTTCAAAGTAAGAACTTGTGTCTTGACATTTAATGAAGGGTTTACAATGGTACTCAGGTTTTGTGCATAAAGTTCAGATGAGGTGTGTCGTGTGTTCTAATGAATATGGATAAGTTGAATAAAATGAGAGCAGGATTTTTGAGATAAATAAAAAACGTCTTGGGGATGTCTGTGCTTTGCCATAGACAGGGTGGGCAGGGTGGCTAAACCTGTGCTGAGTTCCTTGCTGTTGTGACCAGGCAGTCACTGGTGAGTGAGCTGCTTAGTGTTCCCTTAGGCACAGTGCACAGCAGGCACTGCGCTGGGGATGGACAGTCACACTCCTCCTGTTTTGGTAGAGAGGGAATAATGTTACAGTGTTACTTTGCACTACTGGAAAATGTAAATATTGGGGAACAAATCCCATTCTTAAAGATGAATTCGTGTATTCGCTTCCAGTCTCATGATGTTGAGTCGCCTTTGGGTGAAAATATTTGTTTGAAAATGCAAAGAGTGAAAAGGATGGATTCCAGACTTGATCACTTAGTGTGTTTCTGAGTACCTGGGAGACTTTTATGGCATGTTTAATGTTGAATCAAATCTTCTATACCTATTGCTCATGTTTCCCTGCCTGTTTGTGTTTATTATAAGATCTCAAACATCTGTTTTATTTTAGGGACCATGGCACTATTACAGCATACCATAGATAAGAGTTGATCCTACTGTCAGCAGCCTCAATATTTTGCACTTTTTGTGTTTTGTCTACTTTAAAAAAAAAGAGAAATAGAGGAAGTCTAACAGAGTATTGAGTTTCTTGGCTGCCGTGAGGAATATGAAATTATTTTATATCTTCAGTGTTGACTTTTAATGGGATTAGTTACTGTACTGAGCTTACAAAGACAGGGCACTAATGATTTGCATCAATTCCATCCAAGCTGCTGATTCATCTGATTCACTGATTCGTTCTCCTTCAGAGAGAGAAAATACAGAAAACCAGATCTAAATGGTCATGCCTTATTTCAAACAGTCAATATGCAGTAAGACTTCCTCAGCCTCTTCATTTGAAACTAAGCATAAGCAGGTTTAGTTCAAGCTTCACCTCTTCAAGAACTTAACAGACACCCATTCTTCAGGACACTAAAATGTGAACCAATATTGAAAAATACGAATTTTTACTGAAATTTAAAAGTAAAACTGACAACTGTAAGTCATGAGAGTTTATATTGCCTTCCTCCTTCACCCCTCAACATATTTAATGAAATAAAGAAACTTGGAAAAGTACTGAGATAAAATATGATAAAAATTGTCTACTTTGTGAGGTTTTTTGCATGTACGTCTTCTAAAGCATGTTTACTTTCTTGTTCCTCATGTGATGATGATTCTTTTCCATGTATGACATTTTTTGATTCTGTATTTATATGTGGTTTGTTTTTTTTTTTTACTCATAGTTCCAGTTCTTGCTTGTCAAAATTTGAAGTAGCTCTGTAGCATCTTATATTTTAGTGTCTATGGAATTGTGAGCATCTCGAATATGGTTGCTATTCTCTGGACTAACTCTATCAAGTCTTTCTACAGTTCTGCAGTCATGGAGTTCTTCAGTTTTACTGTTTATCCTCTGTGGTTTCTTCTTTGCATTACAGTTTCACTGGGTTTATTTACCTATCCGTTACAATTTTTTTTTTAAAGTGAATGCACCAATCTGTCCAGTGTCCTGTGGCAAGGGATGTCCAGGAGCCAAATTTAGAAGTAGGATATGCTTTGCTCAGCTGTTTTGTTTTCAGTTATGGCATTGCACTAGAGAAATGGCTGTCTTTAGTGTTGCATCCTGTGTGTAAAGGTTCTTGTCTCAATCATGAAGCTGAGAGAGGAACATATTTGGCCTAACTTAATAAAAGATTAAATTTATGGATATGTTAGCTTTTTTTTTTTATTGCAGGTAATTAAAGTGTATAGCGAAGATGATACTAGCAGAGCTTTGGAAGTACCAAGTGATACAACAGCCAGGGATGTATGTCAGCTGTTGATATTGAAGAACCACTATATTGATGACCACAGCTGGACTCTGTTTGAACAACTTACCCACACAGGCTTAGGTAAGACTAAAACTATGCAATGATATGGCAGTAAATAAGATGTTTGGTTTTCATTTTCACATAGATGTACAATTGTGATAGAAAGACTTGGAAGCAAAATGATGGGAGAATTATGTGAGTTTGTTCTTTTTTAGGGGGTTGTTGCTTGTGTTTCTCTTTTTTTTGAAAGCATAGCTATAAAGTGCATAAATAACACACCTGAGTGAAATCTCTGACATTAACGACAGAAGACAGTTACACAGTGCTGTTCTCTTTGGACAATAGGACTCAGTCTTCAGAAACAACATCAGAGTAGGCTATTGGTTTTTCCCTTCAGTACAGTCAGCGTGGCTAGATTTATTGTGAACTCTGGGATAAGACTGCCTAAAAAGCAAACCAAAATCGTTCTTCTAAACTTCCAGTTATGGGACAATGAAGTGTGTTGAAGTGACTTTATGCTTAGTATTTTAAATTGCTGGAAACTAAACTCTCTGAAATTCTTCCACATCATCAGTGTTCCTCTAGTGTAGTAAAAAAACCTCTTTTTCTATTATACAGTTTAAAAGGTGTAATCTGTGGTTTCTGGTTACAACTATAATTTTAACTTCTGGTCTCTGCTCCTTTTTGTAATGTATAGGGATAATTTTGCAGTATAAAAACACATTAAGACAAATATGGGGAGAAAGGGGATGTTTGCAGAGATGTGAAAAATGCAGAGCATAGGAAAGACTTCACTCAGCAAAAGAGTTTAGAAGCTCACTGCTAGGGTGTGGTATTGAACTGATACTCTGGTCAGACAATCTTCCTTTTACAACACTATGTTTCAGTACTGTATTGTGTTTGGTTTTGATAGGGAGTTGTAAGAGAAAAATCTATTAGAAGCCAAATGCCATAAAAAAAACTGGTTTTAATTTCATGTCACTCAACGTTTCCATATTATTCTTGAACTTTGGCACTGTATTAGGGTTACCAAAGGTAGTACTTTTTCTGCAACGTCAAGGGCAGTTCCAGCTGCTAGTACAAGGTGTGGCAAAGAAAGAGGATATTTTGGGGGCCTTCTTGCATTCTAAAATATGTAGAAAACTCCATGTAGTCTTTAATTCTCAGAAATACTGTGCTGGTAGTTCGTAACTCCAGTACTGTTGATTTTAAAAGAAACTCACACCACCACCAAAAAAACAAACACACACACACCCCCCGCCCCCCATGGATATTTATATACGGCTAAAAGCTATTGTTAAACTCCCTTTCTGTGTATGTATCCAGGGAATCTGGACTACTTGTACATTTGTGTAAAATAAACTTGACTGTGCATCTCTGAATATATTATGTTTAACAGCCATATTTTAAAGATGAACTATAAAAGCTAAAACTGTTTTCTGCCCTTTTCTGCTACTTTATCCTATGAAGGCAGCCACAAATGTTTTTCAGATTATTTTTTTTCTTGCTTTGTAACATTTCAAAGATATTTATAACCTTTTGCTCTGAATGCTTCAGTTGTAAGATGCTTCCAGCTCAGAGTAAGGTCAGAGTTAAATCTGGGTCAAGGCTGTAAATGACTGACCGCTACAGAAGAAGAGGTATAAAAATGGCTTTAGACAACACTACTATATAAATAGTGGAAGCATTTTCTGTGTTTTATAGTGTGGCTGGTGTTTAAGTAGTGTAGTAACTATTGAGGAAGACACTTTGGACAAGCCATGCCAGAACAATAATGGCATTGTTTCTCCAGGTTTATTTATTTGCACTATACACTTTTCGTCAAATAGTGTGTTTGCTTCAATCTGAAGGATTTCTTGGAAGATTTCAGTATCAAATCATTAGTGAAGTTGTTTTTTCCTAAGATTCTGAAATTTTCCAAATTGCTGGGTGCAGGTCTGAAGACCTGCATTCACTACACAGTCTTCTGATTGCTTTTGGCATAATTTTAGAAAAAGGTGAATTGTTCGTTTTTAAAATAAAATTATTTCCTAGTTGATGAGGGTGGCAGTTCAACATTACTAGACAAGGAAAGCAATAACTTGAGATTTTTTTTTTTTCTAAATACTGAATAATAATGAATTTATTTTTATAGTACTGTTAGATCTGGTTATGTTTGAAAGGTTTAACATACTGATCTTGACTTGCGTTGAGTATATGCTTAAGCACTGGAGGAGTAGTGTGAACAAGTATTTTTCAAATAATGATTTAATTTTGGACTGTTTGCTATATATTATTCTTATTGTATGTTTCACCCATGGAAATTTGGACAGCCTTGCTGTTCCCAAGTTAAATGAATGGATAGAGAAAGGAGAAGTACTGTGAGTGAGTGTGTCCATCTGTGTAAATTCCAGTATGATGGGGATTAATAATTCATTCACCAATTAGTGAACATTTTCTTTAATATCTAACAGCTGTCTGAATACTCTTGAATTAGATATGATTGCATGAATCTTATTCAGCTGAGCACAGTGTTCTGCTTTTAATCAAGACAGACATTAATTACATGACCAGAGTGTGCCTTTATTGCTGTGTAGAGGTATCTGCATGTGAAGGTTAAAAAAGAAAAAATAAAAAAAAATCCCACCCAAAAGAAAACATAAAACCACGATCTGTGTATTCCTGTTTCCACAAACCTATATGCCCTTTAGCATGGAGCTGTACTGTTGGACATTAAGCATGGTTGTGTCCTCACTGCATTGCATGTCAGGTGCTGACGAGGTGGTGTTGGCTCTGAGTGACCGCTCTGGTGAGATGGTTCCTCCACCTGTGCCGCTTCCCCGGGGCGCTGGCCAGGGCACCCTGTCTGCCTGCCATGGGGCACCCACGCTGCGCAGAGTCTGCTGCCACCCACCCAGGATGCCCAGCCTGGCCACCCACCTCCGAAGTTTTGCAGTAGCCTGGGCTTGGTTTCAAATAGCTGAAGTACGAAAATTATGACAGCACCATAAATCGCAATGTATTTCAGAACTGTGTGTTTCTGATATGGGTCCTTTTTGTCCCAAGTTATGGAATTTGAATAAATTCTTGGATGTTTTTCACCTTGTCTAAGATTGTTGAAGGCAGCTGAGCTATGCCTGGATTTGTATGATGCCATGTCATCTCTACCACTGGGTACCTTGGTGTTCGATTCCCATGCTTTCACTGCAATTCTGCAGGGCAGGCTGTGAAAACAGATCAGTTTTTCATAGCTATTCTCCTTTTCAAGGAAAGTACTGTCTTCATCCCAGTATTTTTCCTTTTCTAGTGAGAAACTTTTGTGTTGACTGTAAACAGTTTTCCGTTTGCTTGTGCAGCTCAATAGACTTGTGTTCTAGGGTTCCTCTTTGAGTAGGCGATAGTGCCTTGGCCAGACACATCATCGTTGTGTTTCAGTCTCTCATTTTGATTTAATTATCTGCATTCTTTTAGGTAGCCTGTGGGACGGCTCACAAGGCACCATCTGTGCAATAATACTGTGCAATGGCTTTTCTGTTTTTTTATTTAGTTTAAATCTTTTTGCCCCACTGGATGGCTAGAGAGGAGGCTATTTGAAATGTGTTCTATTATGCATATCAATATGAAATCTTTTTTCATGTGCTTTAGTTGCTTTCTATAGTTAAATAGACTTTGTTTTGGACTGTACCAGATGCTCGTCATGTTAGAGACAGTAGTAATAAAGAAGTGGTAGAGAGGAAGGTAGAAACTCTCCAGTCTAGCTGGAATTAAAAAAATGATCTAACTAAACCAAAGTGCAGCTTTTTCATGGCAGCATTTAGGGATTTGGTTACAGGGCTCTGTTTTGGAGGGCACTAACTCAGTGTTTCAGTTCCTTCAAGAAAGTTGAATCAATGGTAAAATATTCTGTGATGTGACACCTTAAAAATAAAGAAATACCAGCATCCTTACCCATCGATTAGGCTGATGCAGGATGTCTTATACCAAGAAGTAAGTCTTGAGGAAATGGTATTTTCTTAAATGTCACAATGCCAAGCATTTAAGAGTTTTAAATGTCATCCCAGTGGAGCACTTTCTCTCTATGAAACTGAAAGGAAGATACACTGGTTTTGAGTAAGAACTTCAGTTCTTTAGTGTCTCTTTACCCCTGCATCTGAAGAATGTGTTCTGGAGTAGAGCAGCCAGTACAAGATTTTAAAATGCACACTTTTCTTTCAGTATTTTTAGGGTATTTTTTGTTTTCTGAATTGCTTTATGTTTTTATTTGCTTCATTTGATCTGGTTACAAAATATGACTTTCTTGTAGCTTCCTTAATCTCTGTCTTCATGGCCTCAAGAATGAGTTAAATTCAATGGAAGTTTAACTTTTCCCTACTTGATCTGTAGAGCATGAGAGTGCTTTGTCTTCTGCTAGTCATGAGCTTGAGGTTTTCCTGCTGAGGTGAAATTTAGCTGTATGAGTGTATTGTCTCTAAATTTGCTAGCTGGAAACTTGCTGAAGAAGCTTATAGATTTGGAGGCCCTGGTAAGGCTGTTACACACCAGACTGAACAGTGCGGAAGCAGTGACTGGCGAAGGAGGTGGCAAGAGAAGATCAGTAAAAAGATGCTGTAGTTCTGAAGAGGCTTTAATGATTTCAGATTTGAGGTTTGATTTTTATCTCTTAGAAGGTTATGCGTGCCATACTTTATGAAAGTTAGGCTCTGTATAGCCAGGACCACTTGCAAAAATTTACCATTTATTTAATGTTATGCCTAAGTTTTTTAAAAAAATTATACTACTCCTTTATCTATTATGATTTTTTAAAGAGTTTATGACAAAAGCCAGTTATATGAGAGCATCAACATTAGTTTAAAGTATATTGTGAGATCCCTTATGATAATGCAATGAGGTGTAGAAAATGTGATCAGAAAATTGTGAGTTATGTGGTTTTTATAATATATTTTTAACTGTCTTTTCCCTTTGAAACCATGATAAGAATTGGTTGTTAAAAATCTCGTAATTGGCAGGGAGATGTAAGTTTAGATCTCAAACCTGTTCTTAACCTGTAACTCATTATTGGAGTGTAATTTAAATCTGGAAGTGCCAATGATCATTTCAATAAAATCTACAACTTTGCTCAACTCCATCTTGTTCTTATTAGTTTGAGTCCACAACAAGGTACAAGTGGCCACAAAAACTGTATACTCTTTTGAAAGCGTGTTCATCCTTTTTTTGTAGGATGATTTTATAAACTGCTGATTTTTATTTTTTTTTTAAATACAGTATAAATAATATTGTACAGAAATTGTCCATAGTCTTTCAGGATTTGTGCTTAACTTCCTGCACTATGAGCAGTCCCATTACATTACTCAGAGTATGCAACATGTAAACATGCACAACACATCTACAGGAAAGTTCTTAAATTCTCTATCTTTCCAATAAGTGCATTTCATACTGCTGTAAAACGGAAAAATTTACACAACAATCTGAGCGGCAGAAGCAGTTTGAAGCAGTGAGAATACTGATTCTGAACACCAGTGCTGCGGTACAAATAACTACATTCTTTGCCTTTTCTTCCCCCCATCACACTGCGAAGCCAACTACAAATCAGGATTCACTTTGTAGGTTATTTTTTTATTTTGTTTTCTTTATTATTTTTTTTCATGGCTTGCTTTTACCATTCCTTTTACATATGCTAGTTCTGTGGCTGCTAAAATTCTCAGTACCCCTGGTTTATGCAAAAACATTAAAATATTGAAATGCCCTAAGTTCATTTGCAGTATTAGGAATGCTTCAGGACATAGTAGGGGCCTGGGGAGAAGACAACAAATTAATGCTATTCCGTGTTGCAGATAAGTTCCACTTTATGAATGATGCATTAGGGAAAGGAGCATTAGAAAGACGTTCCTGACACCCCAGACAGGCTGAGTGGATGGGTGAAGTGGTCTGCTGCCTGCTGCCCTGTGCATCACACAGCAGGAACTGCCTGGCAGGGAGGACAGGGATTTGGCAGTGCAATGAAATAAAGCCCTCAGCTGCCCTGTAAAAGAAAACAACAGCAAAACACAAACAAAACACCCCAGCGTGACCTACCTCCAAAGCTGGGCCCTACTGAGGTAGAACAGTAACTTGGTGTAACATGGACCTGGTTAATGGACTGTGTTCAGATTGCTTGTTTCATGTTTTATATTAATTTAAATGTATTTAATAATCTTTTTATTGTCTGACCTTTTTGTTTTCACGTTTTACTCTTAGGCTTTTAGGTGCAGGTTATGTGTTGTGTTTTTAAAATTTTTTTTTGTTTTTTTTACAGGAAGAGCTGTAGAGGACCATGAATTAGTGATGGAAGTCCAGTCAAACTGGGTAATGGAAGAAGAAAACAAACTGTATTTTAGAAAAAATTATGCCAAGTATGAGTTTTTTAAAAATCCACTGGTAAGTTCTGACATTACATCTGTGAAGTGGTGCAGTTGCTGTTGCTGCAAAATAGTCTTTTCTGTTACACACAGATAGGCAGAGTGTAAAGCTGTTAGTGTAACATGAGTCAAAAGGAATATTTGGCAGGGAATATGTGGGATATAGGAATATATTGTAGTACATGTAACTGTTGGCCGGTACCTTTGTTGCAATTGTAAAACATCCATGTTTGTACTTTTTTTTTTTTCTTTTTCGGGTGAGAGGGGCAGACATGGGTTTAACTTTATTGAAGTTTGCACATGGATCTGCGACAAAATAAAGATTTTGAAATTGAGTGAAGTTTCCATCAAGTGACAACAACATATAAAATGAAGCAAGTGTGACGACGGGCATCTGTAGCAAAGATGGTTTTATTGTTAAAGTGAAAATCAAATGTTATGGCCCAGCACTGGCCAATGGCAGCTTTTTACAGCTGCAGCTAAAGACAACTGACACAAAAGGCCATGAGCAGCCATAACCTATTAGGAGTAGGTGACAGTGAAGCCAAAGTTAGTGTATGTAAGGAGTGGAAAGAGAGCAGAGGCAACTCGTAACTCAGGGATATTGCCAGAGGTTAATGCTGCTGATTCAGACCTTGGCTGATGGCAGAGGCCATGGAAGCAGTCCTGGCTCTGCGGGAGAAACTCATGATCTGATTGCTCAAATACATGGTGCGTTTGGGTCACTCCTAATGCTGTCTCTTATAAAGCCAGCTTGTTTCAGATGTCAAAGGGAGGAATAGCAGAAATGTATGAGGACTTGAAAGGTGAAAAGTGGAAGGGAACTCAAATTATCTACCTGTGAAAAGGATGAAAAGGTAAATATTAAGATACCAAAAGATATAAGAGATGTGAAGGTTTTTTTCCTGTTCCACCTGTATTTCTCTGGGCAAATCATGTACTCGCCTGAAATGGAGATATCACTGCACTAGTGAAAAGTTCTAAGCTTGAGATGGTTTACAGTTAGTAGAGAAGCTTCCAAAGAGTAAATATGTTTGTGTATTGGTGAGCCAGTGCGTGGAACCAGCTGTGGAGTGTAGCAGACATGCAGCTGTGACTAGCATCAGCAGCTGTGGCTAATCACGGTCCTTATTGTTCCTGTTGGGTCATTCTTCTGGCTACTGTGGTCCCAGGTGTAGCAAGAATGCTTTATCAGAAATGAGTTGATAAGAATTAACACTAGCAGTAGTTCAGTTTTATTAAAAATGACAGTCAGTGGACGTTGGAAGGTCAAGAGACTGTTAGCTTCAAACTTGTCCAAGGCTTGAGAAACATTTATTAGTAATGGTCAAACTTTTGGCTGGTTCATATCTGCATGACTCTGTTGAACTCCCCAGCTACAGGTCTGTCCCATAAATTCCCCCTCAGTCTTTCCTTGATAGTGAAATTGGCGCTTTAAATGTGGACTTTTTAACCACACCGTATTGATGTAGTCAGATTTTGATGTTAAATTGTATTCATATCATAAAAATGGACAATTAAAAAAAAAAACCAACTGAGAGGACTTGTTTTCAATTAATGGAAGTTATTCCCAGTTGTATTTTAGTGGGTTTCTAGTGTAATGAAAACAATAGCAAACAATATATTTTTCAGGATGTTGGTGTATATCCTCCCTACTTTGTAGCATATTGAATCCTCAGGCAAGCAACAGAAATTACTACTAGAAAAACAACACTCAGGGCCAAATACTGCAGTATGGATTGCACTGGTGTCTCTTGCTTCCAGAGACCATAGATGTTTTATTCAAATAATATAATTTTTCATCAAATAATATATAGGATGTCACAAATTTAGGAATTATATTACGGTAAACTTAGATTATTGGATCAGAGAATCTGCAATGTCTTGCACTGCGTTCAGAACTTTAATTTTATGTCCAAAAGAGATCGGAAGTTTAGTATTTATTTTTACAGAACTTTGATACAAATTGTTGTTGTTACAGAGCTTTTTTCCAGATCATCTGATATCTTTTCCAAGTGAGACCAATGCAGCTGTAAGCCACTCTGGGATGTTACAGGTATGTAATCTTTGAATGAAGATGAACCAGTGTAGCTCAGAATTTCCCATGGTCTTTGCTGTGTGAGCATAGCTCTTTGTCACTGTTGGATCTGTTGCAAGGTTTTGAGTAACTCGAAACATGGTTAATAATTTTTTTTCCTTATGAGATATGAAGTGTCCCTTCCAGACAGTCATTATATGACCACACTTGGAAACTTGGACTTTCTTTCGGGATCAAGGAGCACCAAAGTAGACAAAATGCAGTAAAAATGGTGAATACCTTCATTGGGGTTTTCCAGTGAAAGACCCTGCTTTCTTAAACGGGTGGAGTGCTGCAGTACTCAGCAAGTAGTTACCAGTGGGCCTTGGCAGAATACTGAGGAACTGGTAGTGTGATACAAGTGAATATAGAGAAAGAGTTAAATGGTTAAACTTAATGAGTAGAAAATTTAGACTGACTAGTATGATTTGTTAGCTTGAAGGCTACTGTGGCCTTAGGAAAAGAAATATGGTAGGTCACTCAGTGTTAGTCATCTTTTAAGCGGACACGAGGTTTTAATTTACAGTGGGAATAATTTCACAGAATGACCATATCAGGGATCATCATCTTACTTCTCAAAGAGGGGAAAAACGAGTAATAAAGGTGGAAACATACACATCACTCTTATTTGCTTGTCATTAGAAAAACTTAATTAATAATTCTCTGGTCTGAAGACAACAACCCTATGTGTGAGTTTTAGGGATAAAGAATGATTGGAAATACAACATAATAACACAAGATATTTAAGGTAGAACTAAAAAAAATACAGATATTATATATTTTTTAAATCTATGTAATAAATTCTACCTTAGCATCCACCAGTAAATGAAAAACATTAAAGAATTAATCCTCAAAGCATTCTTCTGTATTAAACACTTACATCCTTGTAGAACTGGATGTTAGTCAGGAGGTTATTATCGCAAATATAGTAAAAAATATTTCAAATTAAATTTAAATGACATATACTAGATTCTGTAAATCCATTTTTATAAACCTAAAGAAAAAATTTGTGATTTCAAAAGATGCTGCATATCTAATAAAAATTGGTTCACTTTTGCTGCCTAAGTAGCAAATAGATTTTTGCAGTCTAACATAAACATTTAATTTAGAAAATCTTGTCCCCTGTGTTAACAGAACTTAATATTTTTTGCTCACAAATGTAATTTGGTAGTTTGAAAAAAATAATAGACTTTTATAATGGAACTGTTTGCTATCTACTCTTGCACAGAACCTCTTTAAGCCCGTGTTGTGATATGTAGAACATGTGCAGAGCTTGTGAGTAAGATTAAGAATCATTCTAAATATATACAGTTGCATAACATTTTGATAGCTTGAAAAATTTATGAACTCTCTTCTGTTGCTATTTTATGTTGTATGGTCTGTTTAACTGTATTTCATCAAATAGAATCATATAATCATTAAGATTGGAAAAGACCTCTAAGATCATCAAGTCCAACCGTCAACCCATCATTGCCATGCCTTCTAAACCATGTCCCAAAGTGCCACATCTACATGGTTTTTGAACCCCTCCAGGGATGGTGACTCCACCACTTCCCTGGGCAGCCTGTTCCAATGCTTCACAACTCTTTCAGTAAAGAAATTTTTCCTAATATCCAATCTGAATCTCCCCTGATGCAACTTGAGGCCATTGTCTCTCGTCCTATCGCTAGTTACTTGGGAGAAGTAACTTCTCGCTTCTCGGCCTTTTGGCTAAGATAAAGTGTAGTCTAGAATTTACTAGGCACAAAGTAAAGAAAACCTTTGTGGATTGTGCAGCCATTATGCACATTTCAGCAGAAGCTGTTGGGTAAATTGTTTACAGTGAGTTGCTATTTCCTTGGAAACTTTCATTAAGACAAGTTAATGGGCTTGTGTTATTATTCATGATGTGCTTGGTCAAGTATCAGGAGAGACATTAGTTTTAACCACTCAGTGCTTACAAGTGATTAAAAAGATAACTTCTGATACTTTTACAGCTTTTTGTGGACTGAGCTGTAAGCAAGTAAAATGTTTTTCAAGTATGTTTTTCTTGACTTGTATTAAAAGTGAAAGAATGAGTATTTTGGCTGATGACTTTAAGTCAGAGCATCTAAATAGCCTCAAAACAAACAAACAAAAAAAATTTGCCTGTCTTCTATCCATTTAACATGTGCTAAGTAAAATTGCTAGGTCAGACATACACCGAATGTCTGTGTATACCAACGAGGGAGGTTTAACCTCTACATTGAGGATCTTTAGTCTGAAAAAAAAAAGTGTGTCACTATATTGGTTGGAGTATGGCTGCTCTGAGACATAACACCGTATGCGCATGTCTAGTGGTAGGCAGTATGGATCATTTGGAACTCGCTTTAGGTTATGTTTGCAAATCGGATGCTTTAAAACATGTCAAAAATGAATGTAGTAGGAAGACTTTAATCTGAGGCCTCTCCCCATAGTAATGAAATATTCTATTACTTTCAGAATTTGGGGTGGGTTGGTAGTTTGTGTTTTGAGAATTAGCAACTTTCATAGGTGGGTAACAAATTGGTTCACTTGGTCTAATTAGATGTGAAACTGTTGTTGAATGTAATTTTCAGTGGGGCTTGTGACTTGTTCAAAACATCATCTACTTATTGGAGCAACTCTTATTTTAGGCGAATTCATGTACGTACTAGATGCTTTATTATTCTTATTCATTTCCAGTGAATAGGCTGCACAGCATAGACAGTATTGGCAGAATTGAGTCCTTCTGAGTTAGCAGGTGAAATCCTTGCCTCACTGAAGTCAATAATTTTATTTTTTAAATTACTTGGAAGGGTCAAAATTTTATCCTAGGTTTCTTTCATTTTCTTTTTGTCTGCAAATAACATTTCCCCAATTATATAATTCTGGGTTTTTAATCTTTAATTGCACTTGTAGGAGAATTTTTTTCACTATGCAATATGTCATTCAGTGTTTTAACAGTGACATCTTCAAAATAGAAGGTTGAAATTACTTGGGTAACTACACTTTTTTCTGGTTTCGCTTTAAGAATAGACCTGTTCCCCCCCATTTCCATATTGTTTAATAGATGCAATTGATATTCAGATTCTGTAGGTAGACTTGAAGTTCAGAGTTCAAGCCTTGACCAATTTGTCTGCTTCTTTATAATAGCTTTTTACGTATAATGTGAATACATTAAAAAAAAGCTATTGTAGATAGCGCATGTCCAAGCCATTTTCCAGAGCAATGAAAAAAACCTTGCACCATATATACTTCCTAAATAAACATAAAAAAATAATGCTATATATGCAAAAAATTAAGGTAAAGACAGAACAGGATTACTGAGATAAACACACATAATTTTGTGAAAGACTGAGATGCTGAGAGTGCCTTTCCCTTTTACCCTTTCCCTATTGCCATCTCTTTCCCCATGTTCTTAGTTGTCCCCATTCTCTGCCTTCACAGATTTAAGATTCAAGCTTTCATTTCTTTAATCTCTTTGCCATAGCAAGTCCGCCTTTCACTGACCAGTTTCTAATCTTGTTCTGTTCCAGTCTTCAGGCTGAAATAGCCATGGACTGAATTTCAGTCTCTTGTCAGTCTCCTAGACATGTTCTAGTCTGCCTGTTGCTTTTCCCCATCTTCCACCCTAGGTTTTGCTGGCCTTTTTTCCAGTCTAAACCCCTCAGATTGACTGAAGTCTACAGAAGACAATATTGGGAATCAGTATCAGTTCTTCACTGGGCTTACTTGGTGCCCCCAGAATCTATCAGCAGGTTCAGGGGAAAATCCTGCTCATTCTCAGTAGCATTGGACTGGATCATGGCCGGCTGTCATCACATCTTTGAAGAATTCAGTCATCAAGTTCAAACTTGATTCACAGAGTCTTAGGAAAATTATGGCTTCTCTAACTCTCTACAACAGTGTGTAAGTGCTCAAGAAGTATCCACCTTAGCAAATGTTGTTGTTGTTTTCTCTGCTACCGCAACCATTTATTCACTGAAAATGTTGAAGGTGCGGACAAGTTGTGTAGTTAGGAGTGCAGCGTTCAATCTCTATTGCATTCAGTGACATCAAATATTTATGCATTTTTTATTATATTCATCTGAGACAGTGCAATGTTTTTCCTGTTCTGGTGGTTTTTTGTGTGTTGATTGATTTGATTTCTGCCCCCCTCCCCCCCCAAAAGACATTTGTATGCTTTGGTTTTTGTTCAGATTCATTTTAAATTGGTTGGGTTTATAGCTAATCAAGTTGTGATATATTTCTATCTGAAAGACATGGTGACATATGACACCACCCTGCACATCATGTTATCTATTTCACTGCAATAGGGAGAGGGTGCAATCTTAGTTCTGTATATTATGTGACCAGTAATCTCTGTCTGCAGCATACCATTATTTAACTCTCCCCAGTTCTTCTTCCTATATTAAGGACTTTTATTATTTTTTCTTATTTTTGTCCTATTTTGATTACCTCTTATCTGCATAAACAGAGATCCATTCCCCCTATAATAAACTTGCATATACCTCCATTAAAAAAAAAAAACAACAAACCAAACCAACGACAAAAAACCCAACCAAAACCAACCCAAAACAAAACAAAAAAAACCCCAAGGAAGTTATCTTTTCTACTATCTTTAGTTTTAGGTGTTTATTACAGACATTCAGTTCTCACTCTGAAATATTTTTACTGCTCATTCCTTCTGACAGCTAATGGTTTTGACTACAGTTTGCTTGTGTTATATTTTCTCACACAGTCCTCAGCTGTCTTAGAAAAAGATGGATCTAAGATTGCCTTTTTCCTAGCGTTATTGCTACTTTATTTTAGTTGATAGCATGGGTACAATAGCGACCACTGAAGCTGAGCTTAGTATTGCTCCTCCACTTTGGTCTGCTGAGTAAGAAGTGCATTTCATGATGGCGCTTCTGGTTTGAAACTCCCATGGCAGAAATCCTGGGGAAGACACTTGTGCAGGCTGGGAGCCAACCATTCCTTTCATCTTCAGCAGAGATACTAAAGCCTAAAAAGATGCTCCTTTGTTTTTACATAATTTGACTCTTTTAGATTTTCTTAAAGCTTCCATATGACTTTGTTTATGGAGTTAAAATCCTTTTTCACTTCAGTCTTACTACTCACGATCAGTGAACCTGTTAACATGTGGCAAATGGGAAGATTAACAGGCTGGAACACCTAGCAGGACCCACACCGCTGCTTCAGTGTGGCTGAAAAAGCTTAAACTGCATTCACACACAGCTGTGTGCCAGCAGCACAGGTAGATAGATGTACCTAGTCATACTGTAATTTAACTGTTAGGTCAATAGCAGTGAAACTATTCATAATACGTTCCTAGTTGTGGGCTAGGGCACTCCCCTGTCCAGTGAAGCCTGCCCATGTTGCTGCATTCACAGCAGCTGAATTTAATTCACTGAGCTTGCTCCACAGGTGGTACAGTCATGCATCTGGCTGAAGGCTAGGAGAACAATAAAAGAGAAGGAAACCATGTGTATCTTGGTTGGACTGCATTATTTAGTGGCCAGAGAACTTGGTGTACTTCCAAAATTACATTCACTTCATCATTTTTCTGCAGTCCAGTACTGGCCAGTCTGGCTCTTGCCTGGTAACCTGTTGCTTCGTGTCCTCAAATCAGACTTTCTGGAAGTGGCAGTGGACAGGAGGAAAATGCAGCAATGAAAGCTGCAAATATCCACCACAAAATCCCTTGTTCCCTACCTATATATAAGCCTAGATAGTATTTATCATTCTGCAGGCCCATCAGGGGCAAGGTTCCCTGAAGAGCTTAGTAGCAACACAGATTCCTTTGCACATATGGAGATTGAAGAATTCTAGGTTAGTCTGTTTAGATGTGAGTCATAGTTCTGAGTAGTTTTATTGGAAGAAGAGTAATAAAAATGAATGCATTACATGAAATTAGAACAAAGTTAACACGGTTGCCAGCTTTTAGTGGGTACTTTTGCAAAGTGAGTAAAAGTATGTACTTGGTCTTAGCAAGATCAGAGCTGTCGTGCTCTCTGGCAATGTCTGGTTGAAATGGCTAAAGAGAAGCCACTGAATATTTTGAGTAGAGGCAGCACGTCAGCTTCTCTCATTGTGTTAGTTAACTTCTCTGTCTATCCATATCATTCGGCCTTTTCTATGGCTTGTGAGAGCGCATACCTCTTCTTTGCAGTTCTGGAAGCGAAATGGCTGTTCTCCCAGACTTCTCAGTCCTCTTTCCTTCCTCCTGATGCAGCTTTTTCAGTGGTCTCTGTAGGGCATAGGCAGGAGCTGTCTTGGTGACGGGCCCAGCCTCTCCTGGTTTTGCTTCAACTAAAACTCCTACTTAGGCACCACTTCAGGTCCCAAGACCTTTGTTCGCTGCTGTTGAAAATGGTAATATCTGGCTGACCTACTTGGTTTTGTAATTCAGATTTTGTGATTTGTTTACTGAATTAATTTTAACTCAGATCAGTTCCCTTATCTGGGTTGTAGCACAGGGCTGGGGAGGGGTGGCTTTTTTTTCTCCTGCTTTTGGAAGCATTGATTTGTAGTTTTATGTAAATAGGGTCTGAGGCATGGGATCAGAACTTCTTACACTGGTTTTGTTGCTGAAGTCAATATTGCATAACTAATACTCTCATTTCAAACCATATGTTCCATAGAAGTGTGTGACTTGCTTAGCATACCTTGGAGTTGTGTAGCATTCTACACGCATTAAAGCAGAGGTACTCCTAGTGGGATTAGATGCAGTCATAACTGAATTACTGTGATGTGATAGTGAATTTAGGGGTTTATTCCCCTTAGTCCTGTCTGAATATGTTATGAAGCAGAAAGCTGGTTTCAGATGAAAAGAAAAATGCATGCCTGGTATTTTCTTTCAGATGTTCCTAAGTTCCAGCACATATCCTGAGATTCATGGTTATTTGCATGCAAAGGAGCAGGGAAAAAAATCGTGGAAAAAATTGTACTTTCTTTTGAGAAGATCTGGCCTTTATTTTTCCACTAAAGGTACATCTAAGGTAAGCAATTTAAAAAAAAATAAAAGACAACTATGAAGTTGGAGCAAATATGTATGTATTTATCATTTGTTGTAATAATAACCAAAATTTGAATTTCAACTTGTGATAAAAAGGAAAAAAAAATCTATTTATTATAGATAAAATCTAGAGAGATACTGAGAGAGAAAATTTGGAAAGTATGGTCTTAGAAACAGTAGTTTCTTTTCATCTGGTAACTTTGCTTCATTCTGGCTTATATTTTTCCACTCAGTTAACGGAGTGCTCTTTCAAAATGATTTTTCAGATTGTAGTTAAAATTCTGAAGTATGAGTAGATGCTCTGAAAGGTGGGCATAATACTTCATTATCTAAAATAAACAAAAACCTGCATATAAGAAGATTTTACAGGAAGATTTTGAGTGTTCTCAAATTTTTGTCACTGGAGAGTTTTTTGTTTGACTAGTTCAGCTTTTTGATGGCAGTACTTTAAACTTGATTGTGCTCTCAAAACTTTACTCCTATTCTAATGTTATTGTGGCTTGGATTTAGTGAATGTTTTCCCAGAAATGATATCACTTGTACTTTGTTTTTTCTCCTCTAGAAGAATGAACTCTTTGGCTAGTTTGAGGTGGTTTTTTCTCTGCATTATAAAATTCATGTTGAGTTATCTCCTTCTAGATTTCATGATGTCACAGTTAAAACTGCAGTATGTAAGACTGTATTTTGGAACAGGATAGCTACTATACTCTTCTGAGTTTCTTATCTGGAGATGCTGGCTAAAAATAGTCTAACTGTATTACATTGCTCTTCTTTTTAGGAGCCAAGGCATCTGCAGTTTTTCTGTGAATTCAGCAATAGTGATATGTACATGTCTTTGACAGGCAAAAAGATTTCTGGAGCACCAACAAACTATGGATTCTGCTTTAAGGTACAAGCTTATTATTCTGATACATATTAAAGCAGGCCACAGTTTTTAGGTAAGCTTAAATTTCTTTAACGTTTTTGAAAACAATGTTCAGCTGTCTATTATGAAATAGGAGAATTAGTGGCTTTTATTTCAACAGGTATTATCTTGAAGATATGCATTAATGCTAAAAAAATGTGCTGTGGCCTTCTAGCCTAGCAAATCAGGAGGAACCAGAGACCTGAAACAGCTCTGTGCAGAGGATGAGCAAAGTAGGACCTGTTGGATGACAGCAATTAGGTTGCTGAAGGTAATTTTTCTGTGTGGAGTTAACGTCTTGCTTAAGTTTACTGTGTGAAATTTTGATACTGTGTGGTGGAGAAGTAACGTAATTCTAGGTTCCCGTGCAGTAGCAATATCTGTTTTGTACTCTGAAAGCTTATTTTTTTCATCCCAACAAAGAGAGAGAGACCGAATTACTGGAGTCATTGTAGGGGGTGGGATGATGTCTTGAAGCCTCAGTCCTGCAAATACTTATACATAATATATGCTTATACATAACCAGGTTGAATTCAGTGAGATTGCCGAGTAATGTTGAAAAAAGCTACAAGAATACATGGGAAGGGAACTTTATTATGTTTTTTAAATGTGTCTGTGACAAAATAGGAATAGGTCAGCTGGTCTATTAAATGGATTGTATTTAATGCAGAGTGTAAATTTATAAAGGCAGCAGCAACAATGACGATGTTGTGCATTTCCTTATCCTGACAGCATTTGTCCCTGGTTTTTAATGGTAAAGAAAAGCATGTTTTATCTTTTACATCTGGAAAAAAATTTACTTGGCTTAGGTTTATAATTTAAAATGCTAACCATGTTATTTTCTGGTTTTAGTACGGGATGCAGCTGTATCAGAATTACATGCAACCATATCAAGGTAGAAGTGGCTGCAGCCCTTTGAATATAACACCTATGGTATGTCCCACAGTAGCGTCATGAATTAATACGTTGTTTCTGTCATCATGCTATTTTTAAGTAACTTGTGTCAGTTACACTACTGACTTGATCCTGCAAATCTTTGCATGTGCGAATGCTTGCCAAAAACTTTTGGGCTGTCAGGGTTGACTGAAAAACTAATTAATTAATTTACTTGCTTAATAAAAATTGGGTAGTTCAGACTGGTGAACAGGCTCTTTCCCTTTGTCAAGTCTCCAGTATTTTGGGAGTTCATTGGCTTGTTATCACTGTCAAAAAGAACAGAAAGAGGATTTTGAAAACAGAGCAGCAGAACTGTAAATGCATTAAAAAAGAAGCAAAGTGTTTAAGGTTACACATGCTGTAAATGATGGGTGAGAAAACTATAACAAAACCTTTTTGGTATACAGTAATACTTTCTCTTTTTCTAAATGTAAAATATTAAGTACTTAAGATTAATTTCAGCTGGTGTAATACTGACTAGACTTCAGAGAAACACAATAATTTGGCAGAACTCGATATTGGAGGAGCAACAGCCTGTATCAGATGCTGTGTCCATCTCCTCAGTCAGATAGTTGGGATTGGATCAGGTTGTCCTTTTCTTAAATATCTTACGTTATCCCAGTTCTTTATGAGTCATTTGAATTCAAACTTTTTCATGGATGATTTATATCACTTGTGTTTTTGGTTGGCTAAAAAGGAAAAAAAATTACTTGTTGCTGGGACTTGTGAAAATGATTTTATGATGGATTATTTTAGCTTTTACTATAGTTCTTGCGGTTAAAATGCCTAAAATACGCATTTGCTATTATAGGTATCCACCAAAATAGTTTTCAGAGATATTGCTAATAAGCATGGCTTCAAAATTATGCTTAATACTCTGGCCGTGTCTTTGCTTGCTGTTATGTGAAGCTGTTACAATAGCCAGCTGCTGGTTTTATAGCGGATCTGGGAGCCGTTACCAATTCTCACTCCTCTTACGCTGTTGTGCGCATTTTAGCTCATGTAGCTTCTAACACAGGCAGAATCTATAACCGGTATGAAGCATGGCACTGTTTTTCTACTTGTGTATAATTCATGAATTAAGCAGCAAATTGGATAAACTTGGGAATTAAGCGCACAAGCTAATGAACGTACTTCATAGACGAACCACTTGTGTTGCACATTCCTCAATGACTCACAACCATGTCAGCTACTAGAAGTTCCCTCCACTCTTCTAGAGGCAAATATTTTCTCTTATTTTTCCCTTGGTTTTTTTTTTGCTTTTGCAAAGGTCTTTACAGGTTGCAGTTACTCAGGCAGTCCTTAGACTACAGTGTCAAGAATTACAGAATTGCTGTCTTGTGTTTCTAGTTATATTCACGCTTGTAACCAAACAGGAGCAAAACAGACCTGCTTTGGTTTAGGACTGGGAAGCTTTGCTAACCCTACAGAAATCTGGGCCTCTTGTGTTCCAGATGTTACTTTAACTTATAGAATGCTAAAATGTTCTTTTAGTTATTTGATATTCCAGTGCTTGCCAACATCTGAGCCATTACAATCCACATTAAACTTCATTTTGTAAACCTTGGTTTCTGAGATGTATTTTGGTGATTTTTAAGACTGTTTTGTCAATCTTCAGTGCTTTTTATTCTATTGTTACAAACTTCATCTTCACTGGAAGAAGAAACCCAAGCGTTTTTATAACGAATCCTACAGTTGTTGAGTCTGTGATAAGAGTTAGAAGAGATGCATTACAACAGAAGTTAGACTCCATAGAAATGACTGTTTTCAATGCTTAAATCTCATAAACTTTGAGTGAAAGTTTATATACAAAAGATATAAATTTGACTTTTATAGCAAAATACTTCAAATCTTTATTAATTTGTTCGTTATATAAAAGAATTTTGTGGTTTTTTGTGCTTCTTGGACAACTTAGTTTCCTGACTTGTTTTGACATGCAAAGGGCTAGTTATAGTTAAAAATATAAATGGAGTTTATGGTAAAGCGATGTATTTATCATCCATTGAAGTAATGCAAAAAGACAACCTGTCCTGCCAGACTGTAAAATTGAGCTTTGCAGCAGCATACTGGAATTACAAATACTCCCTAGGGTAAAATGAGTTTGCCTCTGATGGGAAACACTGCAGATACATGAAACACCACTTAGAAAACGTCATGTGTTCTCAGGCGCTCACTTTTAAATGATGGATCTTTTAAAAAATGAACAAACTAAATTTATTTTTCTTTGTTGCAGAGAAGCATTTCAGAGAATTCTTTAGTAGCAATGGATTTCTCGGGACACAGGAGCAGAGTTATAGAAAATCCAACAGAAGCCCTTTCAGTTGCAGTTGAAGAAGGATTAGCATGGCGGGTATAAACACGTTTGCTTTATCAGAATAGTATTTTCTAATTTTTCTGCTTTAAAACAAAAAAGCTTTGCATTCATGTTTTTATTTCTCTCTCATGCAGAGGAGAGGGTGTCTGCGACTCAACTCACATGGTAGTCCTATTGCCATGTCTAACATTGGTATGTGTGAGTTAATTCACTTCCAGAGAAATGCAATAGCGCATTCTTTCAATAAAGGCAAAATGTTTTTTAAAGATCTTTATTTCTACAGCTATACACAGATCTCAGTCGTGGTTTCATCATAAAATCTCTAGGCAAGAGGCTCAGAGACTTATTTTGCAGCATGGACTGGTAGATGGGTAAGTTAATTCTTTACATAACTCTTCTGAGACACGTTTCTAGTTAACAACTGCTATTTTCATGTACTTATTGGTGGGGGATGGAGGAAGGACGATTTTGCACTTACCTAATAGAAATAAAAATTCTTTTATATAGGGGTATCTGGGGATCAGTTGGTTTCTGTTTTATATCTTTTGGAAGCAATAAAGTGGTGATCTAACACTTTGATTCTGTCACTGACAGATTACTTATGTCTGCTTAGAGCCAAGCACTTGAGCTCTGTATTTGCACAATATTCTCTGGGAACTGTCAACTTTGGCACCAGTGTCGTTTGTATCTCTTATTAGTGATGAAAGAACGAAAGAAAGCTGGAAAACATTGAGTAACCTTATTCTAAGATGAACTGTGCAGAGTCAGCCATTGGAAAAAAAGTATGCTTTTCCTCATGAAATGACTAAAAATTGTATTATCCCTAATGGTAAACAATAAACATTAGGATAAGACTGTTCACGTTTGGTTTTCTCTCATTTAAGTATTAATTTAAAAAAATGACAAAGCAAGTAGATGTTTTATGTTCAAATCCTCCTGGTTTTCATTTCCGTATTTTTATCCTTACGTCTGTATTAAATGTAAACTTAGGCGTCCTTCATTCAACGAGTAATTCCATAAAACTCCTAAGTTTTTCTGAGTCTGTTTCCAATCAGGTACCTGTAATATCAGATTACTGGTTAAATACCTTCAGTTTTAGCTTCAATCTGTTGTAATACTGTTTTCTACATATGCAGAAAGGGCTCTTGGAAAAAAAAAAAAGAGACGGGAAGGAAGGGGAGACACAAGTAGTCATACTCAGCAGGGATGGCTAACTGGCCTTCCCCTGTTGTGTTTTTTCTTCTATTTTCTAATTTCAAGGGCCCGGTTTTTAAGCCCAGCTAATCATCCTGAAACTGCTTTTGTATTCTGCATTCACTTTTGCATTTGTTACATGAGAGGGATGGGACATGAGGGTGAGCCAACATGTATTTCAGAGCAGTATGTCATTTTAGGGCTGATGAATCTTCCAGTGTGTTTCTGTGGGTACACACACATACTGCTAAATGAAACCCAGTAGATTCGACAAGTAAATAGCAACGGTGTTTGAGATGACAAAGTGAGTGCCTTGCTAACAGTAGTTAGGTATAGTGTGGTTTTTTTTTTATATTCTTGGATGTATGCATAGATATGCGTTGTGGTTTTGGTGAGGATGATACTTTTGTGTGGGCTGTCTAGAATTGATTAGAAAGTGGTAGTGTGAGTGGTTACATGCTGTCAGATAACATATTCAGGAGTTCCAGTGAAGTCATGAATACATTACAGCATGTGACAAACGTTGTGCTTTTTGACAGGCTGAAAGAATGAATTATCACCAAAAATACAGAAGTTTTTTGTGGGAATAATAAGAATTTAGTTTCTGGGGGCAGGGGAGAGGTGAGGCAGAGAAAATAACCCATGTTAAGCGTTTCAAGTTGCATCCCAAGCAGGGAGATCTCCTGCATACATGTAATGACAGAGGTGGTAGGACCTCTGTAATACTGTATGCACCAACAAATACACTGCTCAGAATAGCTTATGGGACTACTATATAAAGGATCTGAAGTAGTGTCAGTATTGGAATAACCCAATAACAGGATTAGGCACAGCAATGATCTTAAGGTGTGCTGTAAAGGAGTAAGGTTTTTGGATCTGCTGTTCTGGTGTAAAACCAACTTTCTTAGAGAAGTTTATGTGGCGATATTGTAGATTTCATACTTTACTCCCTAAAGGACATTTGAAGACTTTTCAGTGATAAATCGTTGATAGGATTGCAAACTGATCAGCATCTGACTGATGAATGGGATAACAGCATTACCAAAAGGCCCATGACAATGCAACTGGTCATTCAGAGAATTCCTTAGGAGTTTATGAAGGAGTGGTGGTTTGGAGTCATCCAGCATGCCTAAAAAGCTCCCTTCCAACCAGCATGTATAAGATTCTGTGAACTGCAACCCTTTCTTCACCATAAAGTGATCTTTTTAAAGGTTCTTTAACAACTAAAGTAGGTCTATTGCGTGAAGGTTAGAAAAGAGTAAAGATCTTTTTATGTAAAGGAGGACAAGTGTTGGTTATCTCTGCTGTTAAAACAAGAAAAAATTAAGAAAATGGACTCTAAAAGAACTGATGAATGGGAACGTAAATCCTAAGCAACCTGTATTTTCTTCGCTACCCAACATGATTACTTTGTGTATTAGTTAATGTGGATCCCAGTATTTGGGTGTAGAGACCCCATTTTGAATATCTGCAAAGCAGCACATTCTTATAGTCTCATTTTTCTGAATGAAATAAAATGCCAGTCCTTAATGACAAACATATAAAAGCTTTAAGTTTATGCAAAGGATCTAACTGCTCTGAAAAATGTGGTTGATGTCTTGGAGCGGGTGGAAGGCCACTAGGTGGGGAGAGAGAGCTTGCAGGGAGAGCCTGGGTCTGTGGAGAAGCCTCACTTGTTCTCACGCTTGCCATGTGCTCTTCCGAGCCGTATGCCGAGTTCGCACTTGTCCCTCTTTAATAAATGAATTGGTATGGATGGGGATTTTGATAGAATTGTTAATGATTATGGACTCCAAATTTCTTTATTCCAGGTATCCTCTTACTTTGTAAAAATAGAACTCTTAAAAACTTTGAGGATGAAATTAGTAGTTTGCATCCATGCCGTTAGTTAGTGAAAATCCACTGTAAGCCTTTGTCTGCTTTCTTCTCCTGAAATCCTTTAATTTCATAGAATAATTGTGCTCTAATTCCTGGTATGTGGTTGGGCAGCAGTGGGTGGCCCCTAGTGCTCACTTGGTTGGTACCTGCAAGTCCATTTTGCACGTTCCCTTTGTGTCCTAGAAGAGGAGCGTGCTTGCACTGGCTGTCCTGTCATTTCCCTGCGTTGGTACATTGGTTAGCTGTATCTGTTCCACACCTGCACAGTACAAACAGTTCAGACTCTCTCTGCTACAGAGCCGTGAATCAGGTTTTTCCCTCTGTCCTCCAGACTGTTCTCTGCCAATATCCCAAATCCAGGGATTCAATGAAAGCCATCTCTTATTGGTAATCGTCCTTTGCCTGTACCAGATTATTCTGCCAGGATTACGGCAAAATTATGTCTGTCCATAACCTGGCTGGAATAAGTTATTAGTGAACTAGTTGCAGTGACACTGTTGGCCATTTAGTGTGCTGTGATTTGAATGATGATGCCATAAAGTGAGAAGAGTGTAGCTTTGTCTCAGTGGGAGTTTTGCTGGTGTGTGGAAGTGAGTGTGCATTTATGAATATTGGCCAGATGTGAAAATCATTCTGCTGTGTCTTGCATTACCTTTTCTGTAAGCTTCCTGTTGAACTACCTTTCGAATTTTCCCTATAGCGCTTGTGATTTAGGTAACTGTCAAATTCCAAAGAAAAATTTTCTTCAAAGCACAAACGTGGAGGGTGCTTTTCTGTCTAAAGAGATGCATTGTAATTCTATGCAGTGTAAAAACTAACACCTGCAGTGTCATTCATTCTGAGAATGCATATTTTTCACATAATACACAAGGTGAAGAAGAATTTAAGAAAAAGTATTTCTGTTGACACATTTGCAAAGAAATACTGATTAAAAGCATGAGTTATGTAATTAATATTATTTTTGCTTTTCACTAATACTTCTGTAATGATTTTACAACAGTTCTAACTGGATGTTTACAAAAGGCTTTCCAGAGTGATCTTACTGTGAAAATTTTCAATCTCTTTTAGGGTATTCCTGGTACGCGACAGCCAAAGTAACCCCAAAACATTTGTATTGTCATTGAGTCACGGATTAAAAATAAAGCATTTTCAAATTGTACCAGTAAGTAATTTTTTCAGTTTATTTCTACAGTTGTAAAACAAAACGAATATTTGTGATAGAATATTGCTGGATTTTTTGTTCTTTTGCTGTTATATGGAAGATGTAAATGTAATGCCTGTATCACTAAAAATAATTAGTATTCTTGAGCAGAGCTGAACATTTTTGAGTTTTGCTGTTTGATTTGTTACAAAGCTTGACTAGAATTATGATATCCTAAAAAGTGTCTCAAAAAATAGACAAATGTATTTCAACTGGAACAGAAGTAACCCTGATGGCATGAAAGTCGTGTGTTGATAAAGGTCATATTGCCTTTTCATTTTTCAGTATGTGCACAATTTCTCTTTAGTTATCTGTTTAGGTGGACTGCCTATGACGTGCGTGTGTTTATCTCACCAACTCATCTGTTCAGGATAGTTTCTCTTGATATTTGGAGTCAAACATTTCCTGCTGACCTCTCTTCTTGATTCATGTTATTGTGGTATATTCATCTCCAGGTCTTCTTCAGGGAGACAATTTTAGCAAAAAATTGGTATCCTTATTTAGTCCAGCTACTTATAGGTAAGCTGAAATTTTCTAAATTGAAATCCTATTTCCATCAGTTTTCATTGAAGTTATCATCCAATTCACCTGCCAGAATGGCAGCTTTCTCCATCACTTCCACTCCCTCCAGAGGCGGTTTATACCGGTTTCTTTACAGGCTGCTTCTGTTGAGATAAGAAACACTTTAGCATTATGTGTTTTAAGCACATATGCTTGACATAACTGAGCATGTCAGTCAGCCTTTTCTTCGCTATAGATTTTTCTTCTCTTTTCATAAGAGCATGTCTTCCAGACCACATAACACTTCAGCTTCCATATTTCTTCCTGCTGAAGTTTCTAGGAGATTCTGCTGTTTCTTAGTAGAAAGGAGCGTAGTGGCATTGTTCGTGATCTGGTGGTCCTCTATAATCGTTCACCTTACCTAGGGCTGGTAGCTGATATCCTCTCCTAAAGAAGTTCCTATAGAATAAAACTGAAGTATTATTGGGGAAGAGGAAAGGAGTGAATCGGTGTTTGTTAAAAGAATTGTCCAGGATTTTTCTGTTAGGTACAAACAACGGAGGAGTCCTTCATCCAAAAGTGATAGCTGTGCTCTGGATCCCATGCGAACATCAGCATATGCTCTGTGATCAGAATCCCAGGTGTAAGATCTCTGTCATCCTGTTGACTGGTTGCTTCTAGTATTTACTTTGGGATAACTTTTGTGTGGTTTAGAAAACCTTCTGAACTCCGTACAAATACTGTATGATTCTACTTCGTTGGGATGTCATTTAACTCTCAAATTTAAGAGACTGATTTTTCTTTCCCTATCAGGAAACAGCCCCTCTCTTCTCTAAGAGCAGATGTAGCAGGAAGCTGCAGTTATCTTCAGTTTCCTCTGAGCTGGATGATTCTCCTCTTCCCTTCAAAAAAATTATCCAATCAATTCTAAAGTTCTTCTGCAGATGTAAGCAGTGCATTTGAGGAATTAATCATATACATGCATGCTAAAACCTTGCTCTCCTGTTGTAGGATCTTCGGAGGAACCAGCAATTCTTTATTTTGACATAGATTGTCTACAGACTTGGGTCAGTTTTTCCATGCTGATGGTCTGGAAGACCTGTACCACTTGAGTGCAAAACCTGTCTTCCTTGAAGGAAAATTTTGTGGATTATTTTTAAAATAAAGCATTTTATCCTGTGCTAGTTACCAGAAAAAATAAATCTGTAACGAGAACAACTTAATCCAGAGAGAGAATATGGGAAGTGTTAGTTCCCCAAACATAGGCATATTTCAATTCCTTTCTGTCATTTAATTTCCAGTCAAGTTCATAGAATCATAGAATCATAGAAAGTTTTGGGTCGGAAGGGACCCCTGGAGGTCATCTAGTCCGACCCCCCCGCAGTGAGCGGGGACACCACTAACTAGATCAGGTTGCTCAGAGCCCTGTCCAACCTGGTCTTGAATGTTTCCAGGGATGGGGCCTCCACTACCTCTCTGGGCAACCCGTTCCAATGTTTCACCACCCTCATTGTAAAGAATTTCTTCCTTATATCCAGCCTAAACCTACCCTGTTTTAGTTTAAAACCATTACCCCTCATCCTGTCACTGCTGTCTCTGCTAAAAAGATTGTCCCCATCTTTCCT
>Ga0065711_1029824_pt1 | contig 34690 bp, 47 predicted proteins | sample Hoacrofraction12_FD_59098 | JGI IMG/M metagenome (GOLD analysis project Ga0065711, IMG submission 59098) | Hoatzin crop microbial communities from Cojedes, Venezuela - Epithelial fraction 12 v2 (version 2) | ecosystem: Host-associated > Birds > Digestive system > Esophagus > Crop | place... | reverse complement strand
CCAGGGCTCCGTCACCCTCAGAGGGAAGAAGTTCTTCCTCATGTTCAGCTGGAACTTCCTCTGCTTCAGTTTGTGCCCGTTGCCCCTTGTCCTGTCACTGGGCACCACTGAAAAGAGTCTTAATTATTCATGAATCAAGACAAGCTTCCTAACTGGGAAAAGGAAAAACTCGCTGGAGATCAGCTGCTCAGGATGCCTTTTGCTGATTGCTCCTGAGAGCAGAGAGAAGGGGTATGCTCCTCGCTTTCTCTGCAAGCTTTCAGAGCACGGAGAACAGTGTTTGTGAGATAATTTGGTGGTCACAGAGGACTGGGTTTTATTCCTGAATTGAGAACTGGCTATTAAACATCGTTTAAAGAACAAAATAAAAATAAAACAGCAATTTCTTTTTTTATTCTCTTCCTATCATCATCATTAACCTTCTATCTGCATAATCTCCCTCTGTCAAGGATCTTCAATCGAGTAATAAAATTTTAGTACTTGAACCTTATCAGTGCTCTGGAAGGGAGTATTCTTCTCATTTCAGAGAGAGGGAAACCAAGGCACAAAGCACTGAAGTGACCTGCTCAAAGTCACACTGAAAATTATGAGTCGAGCCAGGAAGAGATTCCCCAGCCCCGAGCCCCGGGAGGCAGCATGCCCACAGGTACGCCGCTCTCTCAGGCCAATTAGCTTTTATGGAAACGTTTAAGGAAACATTTCCTTTCACAGACTCTGCCTGCTAATTTACTCCCAAGCTTTGTCATCCGTGAGCGAAAATGTCTCGGTTTTAGGCTGTCATGGAGCAACCCAGCCCCTTCCCTCGCTCGAGACAAGCACGCTTTCAGCAAGTAAAGTTATCCGACAACACAGAGCACCGCGCTACGCGCTGGTTAAGAAAGGGCTGGGAGAGGTTTTCCTGTGGGTCCCTGCCTACTAATTAAGTCTGATTGCAGTGACTTCGTCAAAGCAGAGGGCTTTGCACAGAGACACAGCCATGGGGCTCTGGGTGCGGAGGCACGCTTTGCTTCCCAGCACGCTGCTCTGCTCAGGTCTGCTCAGCCTGGGGGGACAGAGCTGATTTTTCACCTCAATCCTCCATGTCCCAGGCCCTGCCTTCGCAGGACAGGCAGGGGATGGAGAGAGAAGGGCAGAAAGGACGGGAGCGGGCGAGCACGGGCGCAGGAGTAGAGCAGCCCCTCGTTTGCTTCCCATCCCTCTCCACTGAGAAACGGTTAATAGGTTGCAAGGTTTCCACCCTTCCAGGACGGAGCCTTTTCCTCCCCTTTCGCGTGCCCCTTGCCTTCCTCCTCCAGCGACTGGGAAGCTGCGACTGCTCCACACCGCTGACACCTCGGCTGCTCTGGAAACCCATGAACTGCTTGAGAAAGGTCAGCTGGCAGCCGATGCGCCCTTCTGCTGCCTCGGGCAGTGCAGGAGCCCCCTCTGTAGGCAAAGCCCCACGTTTACCAGCATCCTCTGCTTCTTGACATGGGTTTTTATTTTACGGCAATGTCCCCTCTTCGTCCAGCCCAACCCAAACCCCAGTTCGGGGCCGGAGGGAGAGCGGGGCTCCGTGCCAGCCGGGATCGGGTCTCTGCTCCACCGCTCGTTAATAGTTGGCCCCGTTACACGCGACGCGAACCGAGGCTGGATATCCAGCAGGACAGCAGATTTGCCGACAAAACAGCTGATGTCTTGCCAGCTTGATGTTGGCAAAATAAAACAAGCACGCCTCTGTGCAGCTCTGGGCTTTGGTACGTCTCCTTGGTCCAGAGCTGCCCTCTCTCCAACCTCTCCAAAGCAGTCACCTACTTTTCTCTGGTCTCTTGCCAAACCCAAGCTCCCCAGTGCTGCACAAACACTTTCCCAGCCCACATTACGGGGGCCCTTGGTGTACTCCTTCACAGCGCAACAGAAGGAAACCATCCACCCCCGGCACCGCTTCTCCATCCTCTCTCTTGTACCTCCTCACCCCAGCACTGCACGTCCCCCAGGTGAGGCTCCCCAGCATCACCACAGCTCCCTCAGACCACAGCCTTAAACCCAGCTCTGGTTCAAAATGACCCCGTTTCGTCCATTCAAAATCATCCTGCAGAATTCACCCCCCCCCAGCTCCTGCTGGGGCCAGCAGTGAACTTGGGGCAGATCAGCACCAGCCTGGAAGTCACAGAGGCAAAATTCCTGCCTGGATGCAAACAAGCTCCGTCCTTCCCCACAAAAGGGAGCCTTTTTGGGGGTGGGAGGTTGGCAGCTGAGTCAAGGGCTTCTGGCAGCTGTTATCAGCCACTACTCCTACGAAACAGTTTGACCCCAGCTTTTACAAAAATGTGTGAATTCGCCGGTGTTTACTGCTCTGTCCTCACCACTCGCAGTGCCTCCTCCTCCTCCGAGATGCTCTGCCTGTGCTCACTACATCCTTTTTCTTTTACAGCCAGCCCTTGCACACCCCTCCCGCTGCTCAGCTGCACACCCCGCGTATTTGCCAGCAGCCTCGTCAGGCTTTGCAAACCCAGAGCAAGAACCCCCATTTCAGATGGTTTCTAGCTGGGAGAAACACATACTCTTACCCACGCCAAGCCATGCTATCACTCACGCAGACATGAGCCCCGTGACAAATGGGGGAGGGGGGGTGTAAAATTAGAAAGGAAGATGATGAAGATCTACAGCCAATTTTTAGGCACCCTGAAATAACTTCATTCCGCTGGTGTCCCAGGAGCACTTCTGTCCGAGACGTAACATTACTCATTTTCATTTGGAGAAGTTTCAGCATGGAACAAAAATATCTCAGGCTCAGTAATGAGGCAAGAAATCGTGCTTACGTAGCTGAGGAAGTAACATCACTCAGCTTCGCTGTTCTTGCAGTGGAAGAAAAATGATTGGAGAATAAATTAATCCTAATAAATGTAGGATTCTGATCAGGCATACATAACCAGCCGTGTGTCTGCAGGATGAGCAATTGATGAAGTCATTGCTTCAAAGGTGCCTTGATGCAATTAGTCACTTGTAGAACACGCAGCAGCGGAGAAAATCCCACTCCTTTTGTTAAGAAGCAAGAAAATGCTCCTTGCATTGGAGTGATTTATGGGTTACGGTGCAGCAAAATTAGAGCACACGGCAATTAGGGTCGTTCTCTCAGAGATTAAAGGCTGGGGAGAGATGAGTGAAAGGACAGAGAGTATGCAGAAGGGCCAGATGAAGGCAAAACGCCAACGCCACATTTCTGTGCTGTTGGGTTTTAAGAGGGATTATTTCCCCTTTGCACAAATCACTGCGGAGGGAAAACGGGCTTCCCATGTAAAACTGGTGCCACTGAAGATGAATCCAGTCATCAATCACCAGCATGAGTATCCGTAATTAGAGCTGCCAGGAGTCACAGGAGCAAGAGTCAAAGGTTCTAACAGGATTACGGACAGAGCTGGATTGTTTTATGACCAATATTAGCAGATAAAGGGAATCTATCACACACTTGAGGAGGTCAGCTGATGAGCGCGGAGGGCAGGGAGGAAGACATCTCCCATCCCCAGCCCTGCTGCCCGGCTTCAGTCTCCACTGCACTGTCGCTTGCAGAGAGGAGGGCAGAGCTTTGCCCCAGCACCCTCCTTGCAGGGCACCCCGGGGGGAGAGGATCCTCGCCGCAGGCACCGCAGCACCCGGGGTGCAGGACACCCCACGGCCGAGCGCCGGAGGGAGCTGGCTGACCCGGCCGTGCCGAAGCGGGGTCGGTCCCGGTGCAGCTCGGCGTGTTCCCACCAGCTGTTTGCAGCTGGAGGATGCAGCAGATGCCGAGCAGCTGACCCTCGCGGCGCACAGCTGGGGCGAGCGGGGGGTGCCTGTCCAGCTACTCGCCTCCCGCCTTGCCCAGACGAGCCGGTGGCTTCCCCATGTCCCCCCCCATCACAGGCCGCCTCTCCGGCTCACACGCTCCCTCCTCCAGCCCCGCTCTCAACAAGCCCCGGCATGCCTCTCCGCGGCCGCCCGCTTTCGGGACAGGAGGGAGCTGGGGCCAGCAGAGCAGGCGCCAAAAGTCCTCCCGGCCCCCCTGAGAGGGGAACACGCAGCCTCTCTCATGGTCCAGGGGCCCCAGTGCCCAATTTAAAGCAGCTATTGCTGCTTCTCTGAGCTCATCCTTGAGGACTGGAAAAGGTCCGGGAGCTTTCAAAGAAAGCTTTTCAGCTTAAACAGGGTCTTGTGCCTTTGTCCCCAGAAAGCAGGGTACCAAGATAGGGCTGTGCTGCTGGACACCATCACATCATGCTGGGAGCATCCAGCAAAGGCAGCTCCGTCAGCCGCCGGGCTGCAGCAGGACCCCAGGTGAAGTCAGGATGCTGGGGGGAAACAGTCCCCATGGGTCCTGCATGCTGTCCCCGCAGGGTCTGGCACACACCAGGGCACCCAGCTGGGGTGGCCATCTCCCCACCCGTGAGAGCTGTGCACCACGATGGGGCAGACGCGATGGCCTCGCTGATGCCTGGGGGCAGCTACCGCTCCGGCTCGCCTTGGTCCCCAGCAGGACAGGCACATGGGCCTGGGTTTGACACTCTCCATCTACCAAGACAACACCAAGGTTTTCTAGAGGAACTGGAAATTGTTATCTGAAAATAATGTGAAGTCTAGTGTGAACTTTTGAGGCCTGAGAGAAGATATCACAGTAAACATTAACCACAGACCCCTTGCTCTTAATCGTCTCTTCTGGACTTAGAGTCCATGCACAACTTTTGGCTGTTACTGCTGGGTGCCTCAGTTTCCCAGGCCGCACAATGCAGTTTGTGAGATTTATCGATTTCCACAGATGATAGCACAGGATAAAGGAAAGCCAAGCAGTACCTGTGCTTGCGTACAAGCTCTCCTCTCGCAGCACAGCCATGCTGCTAGCGCCTGCACTCCCGCCTTCAGCATCCTCACGTATGGGCACACATGAGCGTGCTACAGAGGGGGAGATGGAGAGTGGGGTCCCCAGCCACACCTCAACACCCCCGACTTCACCGTCACCCCGGGCACGCGTCCAGGGCCAGCACCAAACCAAAGAGTGAGCCTCAGTAAAGCCAGCAAATTGATCTAGCTCCATAGGACCATGGGGTTCTCTGGAGCTGAAATTCAGATGTTCTCAGAGGGGTAACACCCATAATGAAGAGGCCATGCCCAAGGACAGCCGAACCAAGGATGGCAGAGTGACTGCAGGGGCCTGGCTGCTATGTAGGAAGAGCCAGTGCTGTGCTCGGAGCTCCAGTGAGTATTTCCTACCCCAATGCCACCCTATTTCATCAGGGTGAGTCATCAGACCACCACGAAAAACCTCAGAACCTTGCTTCTGTAGTCGTGATCAGAAACTTCCTTTATTAAATTAATGACCATCCCCTATCTGTCATCTCACTGTTAATAAAAAGAAACGAGGGCTGGAAGGAGTGCTGCAGACCAGTGCCTGGAGCCAGGCTTGTATCAGCAGGACGCGTGTCCAGCAGCGCTGCAGAGCTGCTCCCGGACACGGCACGCAGGAGCGGGGGGAGGTATTAACCCCCACACCAGGCAGGTCTCCAGCAGCAGCGTGGTGGGTTTCCCCTCGGGATGCTACTTCAGTGCGGCATCCCTGATCAGTACAGCTCTGAAACACCGCTTTGGCCACAGGGACAAGCTCATCTCACTGGGTCTGGCTGGGCTGACACGACATCCTTCCTCAAACACCTCTCTCACATGGGACAGATGCAAGCATGCCCTTAAACGCTCGCTGCTCCAACGATCCCCTCTTTGATGTATCAACCTCTTCCCTACGACTGGCATGGCACATGCTAGCAAGGAGAAAGATCTTACTTGGTCCAAACAACACCAGTTCAGAATATGAAGCTTTTTTCTCTCCCAGGGTTCCTGGAGACATGACACCCATTTGAAATAAGACATTCTCTCCTCTGCAAACAAGCCCCAGCAGCAGGTCAGCACTGCCCACCCCTCCCTCCAGCAAAGGAGAGGTCACAGTCCTGTTCTCTGGAAAAGTGGGATTACAGGGCTGGAAAGAGTTCAGAGACAGTCGCTCCCAGCAAAGACCAAGTCAACCTGATGCCGGGATAAGACTGCTCCTTGACCCCACCACGCAGGCCCCATCAGTGGGAACCCAGCAGGGAACGCTGCAGAATATCCACTCCACCTCCCATAACCCAAACTAGCCACAGCAGTATTTCCTATTATGTCTCCATAACCTAATCTGACCCCCTCTAGAGTCTCCAGATTAGTAACTGAGAAAACTCGCAAGTCCAGTCACCCAATTATAGGGAGGAAAGGTTTATCCTATCTAAACAGCATGAACTGTAACATAGACCCAGCTGCCCCCTCACTCCTAAGAGCCAGATCTCAATCCCCAGCAAGCTGAACAAACTGGGAAGAGGTCACGGGGGAGATGGAGAGGGTCTCCCCCTGCTCTTGTAACACATGAAACCTGCAGGAGGAGCTGCTATTTTAATTGGCAAATCTGCTAAATCAAGGTTTAATCCCTCTCCATTTTTGCTTAACCTCCCTCACACCAAAGCAACATAGGGAAGAGATACGTGCCCCACTTCAAGCCACTACCCAGCAAGAGGAGCCCCCATCGTCTTGGCAAACAGGGAGGCAGGGGACGATGGTGCTCAGGTCACACAGCACACACAGCCCAGCCTGGGAGACGCAGGGACAAAGGGCCAGGACCACCACAGACTGGCTAACACAGATGTGTTGGAGGAACGACGCGGGTTAGAGCAGCCTTGGTGCTGGCAGGGCAGAGCAGGATCACAGCCCAGCATGACTGCAACAGCCCCACAGCACCTCCTGCACTGGGCTCGAGAAGTGTCCAACAGGACAGAATTGGCTGTCCCAAGGCAGCCTTTGTGCCTCCTCGGATCCCATTCCCATCCTTCTTTCCTTCCAGAGAAGCATGGAGGGATGCTGCCTAACTTTTTGGATTGTACTTCAGCCACCTGACAAAACTGAACGCATGGGAAGCCTCCACAGCAGCCAGAGGAGTGGAAAGCAGATTCCCCATCCCGTTCCGGATCTCATCTCAGGCTTTGCCTAGAATGAGAGGAACATGCAAAATCTCCAGAAAGATCCTAATCTGGCAGGGAATCCCGGTCTGGGAGTCACTCAGAGCCCATCTAAAGGGAAGACCCCTGTTTTCTGCTCAACAAGCACGCCCAAGTTTCTGCCCAGAGCAGGGTTGTGTTGCATCTACAGATGCCGCACAGCCTAAATTTTCCAAAGAGCTCAGGGCTTCATTGCCAAGCACCAGCTTTGCAAACACAGACTGAGCTTCCCTCCAAATTCCAGCCACAATTTATTGATTAGAAAAGCCTGTCTAGTCAATAAAGGCTCCCATGAAAAGGTTCCACCGAACTGCACTCACATGCCATGACCCATCTGACTGCGTTAGCAGCCTTCACTTTTGATGCTTTCTGACAAGATGGATTTGTGGCCTTGACTCTTCCAGATCAGGGGAAATTTAATGCTAGAGGATAAAATTACAGACCAGTAAAAAACCTCCATGACTGGTCTCATTAACTGCCATTAAACTTCTTAAATAAGAACTTCTTATTTAAGTTTATTTAAGAAGTTCTTCACTGAACTTCTTATTTAAGAAGTTCAGAGCCTTCTTAGCTAGAAGAGAGCATCTACAGCTGTCCTTCGCCTTGAGGGAGAGGTAGCTCTGAACAGACAGCACAAAGCCCTTGGCAAACACTGTGCTTTTAAAGGGCATGACATACTCGTGGCACCAGCCAGGCTGCTCCGTCCTCTGCAGCCAGCGGGGAACGGGCAGACAGTCCCAGGTCTCCACCTACGAAGCGATTTGGGAGGAAGCACAGATAATGTCCAAGAGGTGTCTGGGCAGATAAAAATAAAAAACCTGGAACAACCATATGGAAATGTGAATTAATGAAATGTTTCAGCAACTGACTCAACCCTAATCGAGAGCTGAGAACCCTCCACCTCCCTTCTGCTTTCCAGGATACAAAAATGACACTGGTAGGTGGAAATAACTACAGCTGTCCCAGTGGGAGAGAAATCAGTGCTTCACAGTGAGCGTAATGGCCAAAATTAAGCACTTGCTTGGTGCTATTACACAACACATCCCAGGAAGCAGCTTCCAAAAACTTGACCTTCTCTTCAAAGGCTTCTTCTTGAATCATCTTTCCTCTTGCTAACAAGTGAAGTGGATTCAGCACTCCAGAAAGGTACTCTGGGAGTTGGAAACATCTTTACCCATGCGCTAGTTACAGGGGAGACAGCGGCGACAACAGCTTCCATGCAGTAGCCCTGCCCAGGCTCCCTGCACGCAGGCGTTCGCAGATGAAGCTCTGCTGCATTTCCATCCCCAGCACGTAAGCGAGCTAGTCCTCGCCGAGTGGTGGTTGTGATCAGCCGAACACCTGCCCACCGAGAAACCTGCTGAGGGCCACCAGGCAGATCACCAAGGAACAAGAAGGTAGAGGCAACCAAGCAGCGAGCAGAAGGCTGGCAATCATGGGTCACCAGCTCCTGATCACCAGTAGGTCTCCTCTACTTCGGTGATGTTCAAGGACCTCTTCTGAAGATGAGTCACACAGATGCTCCCCAGAAGAGCTGCCTATCGCTCCCAGGCTGAGTATGAACCTTCCTGACCACCAGCATCACCGCGCTGAGAGCAGCAGTCTGGTATCGTAGACAGAACTGCTCTCCCAAAACCAGTAGAGACTGTGGTCTGTTCTCCAAGCCTCAGTTCGTGATCCACCAGCTGCAGAGCTTAAGTCTCCTGGGCCAACTTACAAATCAGAAGTCATCTACAAAAATTGCACCTTTGCTAATAGAGAGCTTTGCCTCCACAGGGCTTTAAAGAGGTAGTACCATCACCCACACTCCAGATCATCAGCATCTGTAACAACTGGTTTGAACACTCCTGCTTTAACATCCCCCACACTTCGTTGGCACAAATTAAAACTCTGGACGTTCATGTATTTACCCAGCACCTGCCTGGACCTCAGGCTCCTGCAGCTTTCCAGGGACCTCCTGTTATTCTCTCTGGTGCCCAGCCTGTTTGGAAGTCAGGACTCTAAACACGATTTGAAGGCATGCCACAAGAGCGCAACCTGGTCGTACCGAGAGTGCACCGACTCCTTCCCAACAGGCACAGTACTTGCTCTGGCCAGACAGTTTTTTCCTCCTCTTCTTCCAGCCCATCACTGGTTTCACATGACAGTAGCAGCCCAGCTTGCAGACAAGAGGGTGTGTACTGGAAGTGACGGTTGCCATAGCTATATCCATACAGCCCCGGCCATCCAGACACGTCAGAACGATGCTCTACAGAACACAGTTAGGAAGTTATAAATAAGATACTCTCAAGCCTCAATTCGGAGCACAGCTTGCAAGTGTACAAAACACTGAGCCTTCTGGTTTGACCTCTTTCACTTTCTTTTATAGACACGCTGGGTATTCAAAGACTCCTCTGCAGAACAGCGTTGCTCCAGAGAAGCCTGTAACGCCGGCATGGTGACATGCACAGGTTTTATATAACCACACTCTCAACATCCGTACACCATTCTGCCCAGTCTATTCTCCAGACACCCTCCCCAGCTTACCTGCCAGCTCTTCTCCACACCAGTGTCCCGTACACACAGGGCCCTAGCATGCTAGAGGGCTCTGACCAGGCTGCCACCATCTGCATTCTCCTGCTCTGAGGTCTGCGTGATCTCCAACAAGCTCATTCAGCAGGCTGTGTTTCTGTTCTCCTCCTTTCTTTGAGGATTACTAGCTACCTCTTCTTATGAACATGACCACTGCCTGGCCAACGCAACGCAGGAGCGGCCAGGATCCTTGGATGTTGGGAGAAATAATGAAGTTTGGGAGTCTCTGCTTAGATCTCACCTGTCCTTCTGGGACATGGCGCCTTGTGACCGACAGTACCGCTGCTGCACGAAAGCAAGTGAGTGGTGAACTTTGCTGTATACTTTGTCCAACTAATACCCCACAGTAGCCCCAAGCACATTAACCCAGCTGTAGAACTGGCACCACAGAAGAGACAGAGGAAACGGCAGCATTAGAGGCTACACAGAACAGGACAGCAGTCGAAGGGCTGGGGGAGCAGTAGAGCCTCACGATCCTTTCACAATTTGCTAGCGGCAACGCAGAGCAAGCACCGCATTGTGGCAACGTTGCATTCGCGCTCGCTATCACCCTCAACCACAGTGACAGCCAAAGCTGCTTTGTTTCTCCGCATCTTCCCAGTTCTACCCACTTGGATACTAAGGCACAGGCAGGAGGAGACAGCTTCACGCTCGGGGAGCGCAGCCATCGCGTGGGTACAGGGCTGACCGCCTCGGCGGTGGGGAAGGACTGGGAGCGCGGCGTAACGCAGCCGTGAGCTGGTGGGTCCTGGCAGAGCAGAGAGAACAGGGCAGGGAGCTGGAGGGATCCGGACTTGCACCTCCTCTGCTCTCAGAGGCCAGTACTGCTCGATGCTGAAGGCCTTGTGCCGAGGTTAATTCACTGCTCAGCTTTTGGGACCTCGGGAAAGGCGTTTTATCTCTGTGTCTTGCTGTTTTCCCTCCATCTGCACAGCAAGTGAGAGCCCCTCGCATGCCCTGCGGGAGGAAGGGTCTGATGTACAAACAGCAAAGTGCTTTGAGAGCCTCTTGCAGCTCCCACACCGAAGCCACCGGCCCCACGGGCCCCCTCGCAGGTGCATGGCGACACCCCCAAGGCTCCCACAGACAGCCGGGGCCCGGGGGGAGCTTGGTGGGACCCCCCTGGCCTTGGCCAGGCTCTCTCCAACAGACGCACTGTCAGGAACCCAGCAACACGCAGACACCGGCAAGAAAACTGCACCAGGGAGAGGAACATCGAGAGAGGGACCGAGGAGCTCCCAGAGCTCCCAAAGCATCACAGCAGCAACACGGTCACCACCCAGGAACGACGCAGCCCCCGCCGAGCCCACAGACCCCAGCCCGTCACACAGCGAAAGCGCAGCCCCTCGTCTTCCTCCAGCTGCTCCCAGCCCTGCTGTGCGCTACAAGCACATTCATAGCGCTTTTTTTATTTTTAAACCTTGCATTTTGCACACGCACAGCGGTCACCCCAACCTGCACTGACCTCCCACATGGGCCCCAGAGACAGTCCAGGTGGTGTGAAACCAGGCACTGGTCTGCCCATCCCCACCCGAGGACTTCACCCTTTGCCTTTCAGATGAAGCCTCCCACCTCAGCTCCTTGGTCCCCCACCCTAAAACCAGGGGCAAGGATCCTTCTGTCCTCCTACCCATCATGGACTGGAGGATGTAGTGGTCCCCTTGCAGGACCGTCCCAGCGGTGGGGCTCAGCTCGTCCAGGGGACCTTCTAAGCCAGGACCACCACAATGAGCAACAGCGATACCCCAGGTCCCCCGTCCGGCACAGGCAGGGACACGGCCTGGCTACAGCAACCAGAACCGAGACATAAAAAGCACTTTACGCTGCGGTCATGTTATTCCCTCGTCCCTCCCCCCTCATCCCCTTCGGAGCTTCTTAACTTCAGAAACCTTCCTCCAGAGGAGTGTTGGAGTGACAGAAAACATTTTCCAAGCCTAATATCAGTTCCAGATGTTCACAGCCATTTCAGTTTGTACCTCACCCTGTAAAACACATTTCTCCCTCTCTCAAGTGCAGCGCCTGCTTCGTCCATGACATCATGCGCTGGCGGGCTCGGCCGCGCACACACACACGCGCTCGCGCCCTCTTCGAGAGCCCCATGTTCAAACAAAGAGCATCACTCAACTACAAAGCTGTCGCACACATGGAGTTATGAGTAATTTCCACAAGTTTTAATAAACAGTTTGGGATGTAATTGCTCTCCGCCTTCTCCGCTGGCTCCCGAGCGAAGAGCCGCTCGCTCCCCGCGTGCTGGTGTTGAAAGCGTGGTTTGTTTCGCACACAAGTTCACCTCCTATTAGCCTCAGATGGTCCAAGGGCCATGTTTTTCTAAGCACCAGTAATAAGGCTCTTTAAAAATCACGTACAGCTGGGGGCAGCCGACCCGTGCGAGCTCCCGGCTCCTTCCACCCCATCCCGCAGCATCACCGCCCTGTGCAGAGCCCAGCAGGGAGCAGAGGGGATGCCCGTTAGACCAGCCTCAAAACTCCCTCCTGACTCCTCTCCAAGAGTGGCAAATACTTTCTGGCTCAAGGAAAAGGCTACATCTTCCAGTTGCAAGGCAAGGGGTAGGGCCCAGGAGTTTTGCAAGGGTGAGAGACTGGAGGCTTTTGGGGGGCAGGAGGAAGGCAGAAGGCAGGTTAGGCAGGGGCCAGGTACCATCTACTTTGCCATGGGGCTGAAAGGCAGGTTGGCACAGCTCTAGCCCCAGCCAATGCCAGGAATCCCAAGAAGAAATGGCTACAACTGCAATAAAACCAACAACCCCCCATACAAGCAAAAATAACCCACACATCTAAACTCAAGAGATCCAAAGGATGAACAGCAGCAGCCTCAAGAGCCCTCAAACCTTGCAGGATCCTCCCAACCCAGCACTGCCATGCTCTGAAGGTACCCACGGTGCACCTCCCAGCAATGGAGCAACCTGCTCCTACCTGCCAGCAGCCAGGACACCAACGGGGAAGGAAGATCTGCCAATATCCATCCAAAGCCACCCAAATTTCATACCCCACAGCCCCCTCCCAAGGCTTCCTTCTTCTCGGGTTGACTTATTGTTTCTGTGGATGCTGCTCAGATGTGATGGACATGTGCTGCAGCATGATGGGTGGGTGATGGTGGCAAGGGGATACACATGGTAGGATTTTTGGACGGGCAAAGCATGGTACCAAGTGAAGAGAGTACCATGAGAGCTTTGAGAGCTGCAGCTGTCAGCACCTACGCAAGGTATTTGCAAGAATCAAGTCATCTGGTATTAGAGGCCTGCAGGGTAAGAAAGGAATGAAGGCAGGAATGTTGTTTGGTTATAAACAACATAGGAAAAAAAAATAGAGATTGAGGATTGGCTTTTCTCTTTAATTATTAATGGGGTCATTCTGTCCCAAACAGTCCCCCAGAGCAGGGAGAGGGGAGGGCAGCTCCCCACAATGAATTCAATCACCTGTCAAACACATGGCAGTCATAAAAGGAAAATAATAATAATAATCTGTATTTCCTACTCTGGCTGCCAGGCAAAGATCCAGCCACTTCAAAGGAGAAACCCCACATTTCCCCAGTCTGGCCTCACCTGACCGACGTGTGAGCAATCTGGAATCCCCATCCAAAACAAAGCCCCTCCTTTGGTGGCTTGTTTTCTTTCGCCGTTACTGGAGGGTGCCCCTCCAAGATAAAGAACAAGCCTTCTTCCATGCCGGGAAACTAGAAACATAACCCAGGGGCCACAGCCACCTCGGGCAGCTCTGGAAGGGGATGCTGGCAAGGTGTTGGAGAAAGCTCCTGTGGGACAGGACTGGTGTATGAGCCAGGAGTCAGAGCTCCTTCTTGCGGGGGTCTCCACAAACGGCCAGGGCCTCCCAGCATGTGGGGCTCTGGCTCTCTCCAACAGGAAAAGGCCAGCTCGTGTAGCACAAAAAAATTTGGATACGGCGGTAAGAGAGGCTGCAGAAGCAGAATAGATGGGCCTGAAAAGAACAGAGAGAGTGAAAATGTCCCTGTGGCCGTGAGCTGGAGTCATCTGCAGCTCATGGCAGCAGATGGCTTGGCTCAAAGGGTCTTACAAAGTCAGTGAGGAGAGGCAAAAAGCCACCACCGAAAGCTGAGAAAGCTTCTGAGCAAGACCTAAGGACTGGCCATGTGCAACTCCCAATTTGGTTCGGAACGACCTTCCTGAGATTGCCTTGCCAACAGAGAACCACAGACAACCGTCTTGCCAGGACGTCCAGGAAGCCCCGGCAAGACCACTTGAGCGCAGCGACGTCCCCCCCTCCAGTGCCAGCCTGTCCCCACCTTCAGTCTGGTCCCTGGTCCTTGCAGGCAGCCTGGACATGTACAGCTCACTTAGGCTGACCAGACTCCACCTTTAAACAAATGAGGTTTCTAATCACGCAGAGCTATAGCTGTTGCAGAGCTTTACTCCAATGCCAGGTGGAAACCTTCCTCCTACGTTCCCTTACCTAGCAGGGCTGAAATTAGATACTGCCAGCACCTGGGAGAAGAAGCCTTCCTAGAAAGGCACATCTTTGCTTCAGTCAACACCACTGGTATGCCACATGTCACAGAATCAGAATCACCGAATGTTTGGGGTAGGAAGGGACCTCTGTGGCTCATCTAGTCCAACAGCTTCTTTAACAAGCCACATCCAAAATCCTCAAGCAAAAAGCAGCAGGCGGCTTTGCCTGGCTTTCTACACAGCAGCAGCACCACTCAAGGTCTCAAGTGCTATTTTCTGAAACATAGCACTGATTCACCCAAACCAACCCCCCACCCTTCACAGCCCTCCTCGCCCAGCAGCTCCTGGAGCATGGCTTGAATTGCTGACAAAACCTTTGCGAGGGACAGAGCACTCAATCCAAGCCTGAGCTGGGAACCAAGCTCCAGCCCAGGGAAGTTTCAGGTTCCTCTAGAGAAGTTCTGTGCTGCTTAAATGGTCTCCCTAAACATTGCAGGCTTTGAGTTACTTCTATACGTGTGCAAGGCAATTTACAGTGTCCTTTCAAAGGCTAGCATGCAATGCAGTACCCACTGGGACAGACCAAGAGTTGTTGAGGGCTGACCTTCCTCTCACCATCCTCTAGCATTTCGGACTGATCAGATCAAACAGTCACTTCAGGCAGAAACTCCAACTCACAGCTCTCCGATCCAAAAAGGGCAAACCACTTCCTTCTGCCACACCACGTTCTTGTATTTTCCCTTCCCCTCAAACATCCATGTCTGCAGAAACCTCTCTGAGAGGAGCTTGCCCCCGGCAGCCACACCCACCTGTGTAGAGGTCTGTGTCCGTGTACTCATCCACCTTCTTGTGCTGCAGGACGTAGTCGGACACCTTCGTCCCAATGGCAGGCTGCACGTCCAGCCACTCCAGAGAGACCACGGTGCTGGAGGGCTCCACGTTTGGCGAGAGCCGCAGGCTGGGCAGGAGATGGGAAAGAAACCAAATAAGGCATCAGCTCCCTTGGGGGGAGGAATCCACCTCTACAAGCAGCACAACCCCTGGGCGGGCTCACGCTCCTACACAGCGATGGGTGGACAGACCCACAAGGACAGTAGGCACGCAGGGAGAGTGGGTAGGTGAGCACAGAAGAACTTCCAGTTGAAGTTCAGTTGGGTGCAGCCTACTCAATGTGTGTCCTTACCTTCCCCTCCTCCTGTAAGAGCCTAGGTCATGCAAATGCAACCACACGACCCCAGATATCCCATCTACAGGAGCCTTCACCTCCCGGGAGAATGACTGAACTTCAGCAGCCCTGGGGGGAACTGAGGACCAGCTGCCCAGGAGCAAAAGAGAAGGGGAGGATCCAGCTTGACCTTTATGGCACCCAGCAGGGCTGGGTCTGCGGGAGGGGAGGGGCTGGGCTGCATCGCCAGCGAGCAAAGGAAGGAGGGAGAGTAGGGGCAGGTGTGGCTCTGCATTGACCCAGCTGCAAATGAGCAGGCCCCTGATGGGCCCCTGATGGATCCCATCCCTGATGGGCTGCCCTGCCCAAAGCAGGGCAGCTGTGCGGGAGCTCCTGCCCGGCTCAGGCCCACACGGGTAGGAGCGAAGGCAGAGCAGCTTTGTGTTCCTGGCCGTGCTGGCACAAAGGCGTCCGCTCTCTTTGCACGGGGGTAAATGACACCACCAAGTACAGGGCTATGGAAAGTCCGGCTCCAAACATAGGAGCGTGTTTGCTTAACTCAGGATGGGAAATGAATCCCCTCCGAGGATACCGGCTCGCTGGAGCCAGTCTTCCTGCTTTCTCAGCTAATTCCCCATCAGTTTGCTCTTGCTCTGACAAGCCACAATGTAATTCCATTTCTTTCAGCATTTGAAATCCCATTCTACAAGCCCTGCTAATCAGGTGATGAAAATCTATAAGGAAACCTTCCAGGGCCACAGCCGGAGCCAGGATATCCTAAAGGCATCAGTCACACAGCAAGGAGCGCTGGACTGCGGCCCCGGGGCTCGAGGGCGAGGGGAAGAAGGTGCCCATGGGCTCAGCCTGCGGGAAAGGGGCTGGTGCCAGGGCCGTGACCCGCGGAGGGGCTTGCACCCATACGTACACAGGTGGAGGGAGAGGGCTGCAGTTCGGGAGTCCGTTCTCGTCGAAGGCGTTGAGGTCACACCTGCACCAGTCTTCGATAACATCGCCTTTCCCCGAGCACCAGTATGAGCTCATCAGGGCTCCCTTGAAAGCCTGATGTGAGAATAAAAAGCGTGAACACGTGCGCTAAAGACTCGGTGAAATCCGGCCAGCGGCTCGGCCGAGCATCAGGGGTGCGTGTGCACAGAGTCCGGGATCGGGAAATACTGGGGTGGTGGGGGTCCCCCCAGCTCTGCCATGGACTCTCTGTGAGGCCCTGGGCAAGTCCCTTCACCCCCCTGTGCTGTAGCTCCTGCAGATCGAGTGATGCTGGCTCATCCCTGGGAGCTGCTTCTGCTGCGGGGACGGGGAGTGTGTGCACGATGCCTCGTACAGAGGGATCTCCTGCGACGGAGGACTGAGCTGCCTGAAGAAACACGAACGTAAGCCCGTTTCTGTCACCAGACATCATATGTAGGGTACCTTTACTCTGCTGCTGTGCGCAGCGAAACTCTTCCCCGTGCCCATCCCATAGCTCTTTCTGTCCCCACGAAGAATAATTTCTGCATGCCCAGCAACACAGACCACTTCCATCCCTCTCATAGGTTTGTTATTTATATGAGCTGCCCTCCTGCAAGCAAACTGCTGCTTTATTCACTTGCATAAGCAATACTCACAAGCAAAACAGCAGTACCTGGAAGAAAAACTACAAAATCCTGTATAACACTTGCAGGGTGTTCCCAGTCGTGCAGTCTCCCCTCCACAGGCTGTCCCCAGCCGGACCAGCAGCCCTCCGGACCGCTCCTAACGACACCAGCGGATCCCCAGAGTAACAGCTTCCCATCTGCTGGGGTCTGAGGCTGAAACACTTGGACTAAATTCCCAAAGCCCTCCAGGTCTAACCCAGCGATGTCTTCCCTGCGCTCATCCTGCAGCTCGGGGCCATCAGCGTCGGTCCCCACGTTGCAGGACAGGGCATCCCTCGCTCCATACCCTGCTGTCGTTCAGGCTTCGTGGTGACTGCTCCTGCTACCTTTGCCTGTCGTGTCTAATTAAACCTCCAGCTTAGACAACAGCATCTCTCCCCGTACGCACACATGGCCAACGTTCAACCCGACCCTGCGTAGCCACAACGCCCTGCTGGAATAATCATAACCCCAAAACTTCATCCGCTAAAACAAACCCCTTTGTAATGCTTTTGACCTTTTAAAAGGCACATTTCGGGGCTGAAACGCCTTCGCAGGTCCTCCTCCACGCCGAGCAGCTTCGCTGCCGGCCTCCGCACAGCCCCGCTCGCAGCCGCACTATTCCGCCCTTTCAAAGCCGCCTGCGGATGCCTGGCCCGGGCGATATCGCCCGCGCCGCCAGGTTACGCCTTAAAGATAAAAACCTGCCCTTTGAGGAGGACAGGGACGGCTCCAGCGCTGCGGCATTTAGCAGAAAACTCTAGGAAAAGCGCCATGCCGGGGAGGTTTCTGAAAAGAGGAGATATAAATAGAGCCTGACGTCAGGGCTCCCATTGTCCGGGGTTTTGTCGCTCGCCCCAAACACCCCGAGCGCCTTTAACGAGGCGCCTCGCCTGAAACATTTTCTGCTTCCAGGCATTTACAAAATGGGACTGTTCCAGAAGGGAAAGAAAAAAAAAATAAAAAAGGAAGGAAAAAACATGTGAAAGGGAGAAAATGTGACGTTATTTTATTTTGTTCTTTAGAATGTAATTGAAGTGCTGGGCTGGAAAGGGCATCACAAAGTAATTGGAGAGCAGGGAAGACAGAGAGATGGATAAATCGGTGCAGACACACTTCTGCAGAGGGCAGCGGGTCTGTGCAGGACAGAAACAGAAGATGACGCACACGGATGGATGGGGAAGCGCGTGCTCTCCCCAGCAAGCGGGACAAATACGTCTGTTGTGCGTACGCGTGTGCACAGGCGTGCGCCATGTGTGAAGACAGACGTTGGATGGTCCCTGGGGGGTCACACCGATGGCATTGCTCCGTTGTCACCCTGGCCCCGCTGCTCTGCACGGCCCTTCCCCGCACACCCTCAACCCAGGGAAGAAATCCCACCCGCCCCATCCCTGCCCTTTACCCAAATTCAATAGTCAATTCCATCCTATTTTCTTTTTTCCGATGGCAAGTGCAAGGCTGGATGAGCAATCCCCTCTGCTCTGCCTGCCCAGCCTCGCGCACATTTTAATTAGATCCTGCAGGTACCCAGCCGGCATCTGCCTTGTGTCAGCCTCTACACAAATGAGGTTAGCTAATCGATGCGTCCTTCAATTGCACTCATTAAGGCGAGCGCACCTACGCGCACTAACCGGGTTACTCAGCGAACAGCCAGCCCCCGCTCCGACTTCCAGCCCCCGGCTAACAGCGGGGAAGGGCCGGGGTGGCCAGGCAGCCAGGACTTGCCTTCCCTCACTTTCCAGCAGGATTTCTAGCCGGTGGCTTCCAGGATTTTCCCCTCGGCGCTGGGGAGCGCGTATCGAAGGGTGGGGAAGTGGCACGAGCGAAGTGGTGGGGGAAACGGGTAAGACCGTGCAGAAAGAAGGGATGAGGCTCCCTGCACAAAGATGTTCACCACCACTTTAGAAGGCTCCACACCCTCCGTGGGGACACCAGCCTGCTCCATGGGAAGACGCGCTTGCTCCGCAGAAAATCCAGGACAAACGGAGGGTCTCCGTGACCTTTGAGGACTCTGTGGTCCTCCCAGCCCTGAAGCCAGGTATAGCTTTTGCTGTGGTTCACACACAGCCCGCCCTTCCCTCCCTCGCCTCCCCCAGCCGGCTCCAGGCTCTGGCTGCAGTGGCAGAGGCTGCTCTCGGGCCCTGGCAGAGATCAGCAGTCGAAGCCACCTTTCTTTGCAAAGGCCACAGCTTTACCCAGCCCAGTCCCAAAGGCACGCTGCAGGCATGTGCTCCTCCACAGGTGGCAACCACAGAAAACCTCTCCTTCCCCTTCTCCTTCTGACAGCATGGCCCGGGAGGTACGGGACTGCTCACACAAACTGAGGAGAACAGCAGCTGCCACCCAAACCAGGAGCCCAAGGGCACAGGAAGACCAAGAGCAATGGACCAAGGATGTAGTGAAGGTGCCAAGACCCATCCCATGGGCAGCTGCAGCCTTTGGGAGAGCTGCAGGTGGGAATGCCCAGCGACCTCCCTGGTCTGTGGTGACTGAGGATTGCCTTCCCCTTCTGCCTTGGAGAGGGCACCTCCACATCTCCCATCCTTCCCTGCTGCCACGCTCAGCAACGTGCAGCAAATGCTCTCCTCCCTGCCAGGAGACAGCATGTACAACACAACCATCTCTAACATAACCATCTCCAACACCACCATCTCCGCATCAGATGCTTCGCCACAGTGGTCACACCAAGCGGCCGAGCTGGGAAAACCCAGTGAGCTCTGGAAACTTGAAGGGCTTCGCAGGAGCAGCCCTGCCTGCTGGGGATGGCAGAGCAGCCCCCGGCACCCCATCCTGCGCTTGCCAACCGCTCCCCGGGATCTCAACACCCCTCTGTGCCCTAAGGCAATTTTATCTTTCATTTAAAAGTATCCAAATTGTATTGTTTCCCTGTGAGTCAGCCCATTTAGTTTATGTCCTTCAGTGCCAGAGGGGAAATTTATGAGATGAGAAACTGGCTCGAAACGTTTATTTTCTAGATGACGAGTCATGCCATTAGATATATAGCATTATGAATCATAGGAACAGCATCTAATTTGCTCTTAAAGGTATAATAGGTCTGACTCCCCACACCCATACACACACATATACTGGATTGATAGTTCCCCCATAGGATGGCTAGTTCATTTGTTTTGACACAAGCAAGACTTACAGGACCATAAAGTCCCATCTTACCATAAGTTAAGCCTATTCATAAAAAAAATATTAGGGAAACGAATGATCAGCTAAGCACATTTATCCTATACTCGATTGCATATGGATCTTTCTCCTGTTGTTATTTGTGCTCAGGGGGAGGCCATTTGGCCCCGTTTTATGGCTTAGACGCTCTGCAACAGCATATAGAAGAACATTTCCTTTGTCCTCTGTTAGACCCGGCTGATGGAGGGAGAAGCATTAAGTTATTTCTGACTGTGGGTTTTCTGCTGACATCCCTGGAGAGGAAAAATTATAGGACATGAAGCAACATTTCAGATCAGCATTTGCAGGACTCAGCACGCACGGCAGGGGTGGGTGTTTCCAGCTGGGGTACTGGGAAGGGCGTGAGTTGGGTGCTCCTCTGTGAACACCTGGTCTTCTCCATGGCTGGCAGGGATACGAAAATGCGGCTCAACTGTTTCTCCAATTCTAGGTTTCCTTGTGGTTGATACACACACCTCAGTTTCTGGAAAAATTAAAAAGGAAATACAGGAAGATAAAAAAAAACAACCACACTTGAACACGCAGGCTGGACAGAGATGTGCTGGAGATACTGGAGATGATCTAGATACTCGCATTTTGGTACATCTTGGGTTTTGTGCTGGTTTCCCTGGTCTTTGTTTGCTTGTTTGTTCCTCTTCTTCTAAATGTAGGAGGAAAGGAGGAAGAGTGGAAGCAGGCTGGGTCACGCCAGCAGACAGGCTCAGCCCCACGCCCAGGGACACAGCAGCCAACGGAGACATTCTGTCCCTTCCTGCTGGCAGGATGGAGACGGTGCCTGCACACAGGAGGAGGCAGATCCAGCAGACCCGTGCGTCCAGCGATGCCGTCCCATATGGCGCCTGACAGAACCGGGCCACCGACCGGTGCTCCCGGACGCTGCCGTGCCCCAAGCAGTCCGCAGGTAGCAATAGCATTACTGACTGTTCATAAAGGGAAAGGGGGCTATGGGATGGAGGCTCCAGCTGGGATTGCACAGCCTGAACGGGATGCTGCCATGATAATAGGGTGGCTGGAGGAAAAGCTTTCCGTGCCCTTACAGTAATGCTCAGCGCTGCTCACAGGAGATGAACACTGCTCCTCAGACTAGACATCTCTGGGAGGAAGGGGGGGGAGGTGGGGAAGGAGGAGGAAAACTAAGGATTTCCCAGGCCAGAGACTCTTTCCAGGATCACGCAGTTCACGTCTGAAAGTCTCCTCCAGGTTCACAGCAAAGGAGGATGAAGTTTCCCCACTGCTGTTGGCAGGTGATCTCATCTTGTGCTGCTCACACCCTCCCTGCCTCCGGCTGCCGCTCCCCGGGGAGCGGGATCACCAGCACTTCATCCTGGGAAGGCACATCAGCGGTTTGCCGGAAAGGTCAGGGTGCTGGAAGGGACCCAGGGTGGGCAGCATCCTGGTTTCTGTTATTTATGGGATCCGAGGGAGCAGCAGAGGACACTGTAAAACCTGGCAGCAGGGGAAATAAAAGCCTTCGCGCTGCAACGAGAGTCCCGTCCTGGGGAGCCAGCTCCGCTTTCACACCTCGGCTACAAAGCTCTGCATTACAGCCCGACCGAGGCGGTTACAATGCGGCTATTCTTCCCCGGTAACGCGAGTCGGATGTGGGCTCGCGCTGCAGCAGGATGCTCAAGTGCGCAAGGAGGAGAACAAGGGCCAATTAGCAGATATTAAAACAAAGCAAAAACAAATAAAAAAACCCCACACCAAAACAAAAAATTCACCTCAACAATACTAACGCTGTCCCCATTCGCCCTGGCTCCCTTTCAGCTTTGGTGATGGAAAAAGAAATCCCTGGCGCCAGCTCTCCACGCCTTCAGGGGCTGCTTCGGGGAAGCTGCGTACGCCCAGGGAGGATCCTTGTCCTCCAGCAGCTCGGCCATCCGGGGCTATGTGGGGGCAAAGGGAGCCCATGGCCTCAGGGACACCTCCCATCCTGACCCCATCACATCCTGCAAACCCTCACCCTCCTCTAGTGGGGCCCAGATGGGCAGAGGGTGTCAGGAGAACCAGCTCTGGGACTAAGGGCAATGGGAAGGGGCCCGATATCTGCCCTCCTGAACGGGATTCAAGGGGTACAGCCAAACCCTTCCCCGAGAAATAAGTCCCAATTTGACTTCTCCAGCCCTCGTCTCAATTCATCTGCCCTCCTCCTCAGGCTCACATTTCTTCTGGTCCTGCTCAAGCCTAGGACCGATCTCTTCCAGGCACATCTCTGGTCTCCACGTACGGTTTGCTTCCCTATGGGCCAAATCAGGATGGCTGCATGGACAACGTTTACCCAATGGAGTCAAGGGCTTCTCTCCAAGGCACAGTCGTGATTTCAAAGCCAGAAGCAGAACCCAGATGTTGCCCAACAAGGCAATCTCCTGCTGCAGGAGCATGGGGTGCCAGGACCAGGACCCTGGATTTCTCAGGCGTGCTCTTTTCCATCTGTTGTGCCCTTTGAGGGCAATGTCAACACCAAAAGGGGGCCCACAGCACCAGCAATACACTTGGATACTCCAGCTCCCTGCCAGGGGCTGGAGAGTTGCAGTGGTGAGCCCAGTCTGCACAGAACGGTGGGCTCCCCACCGCCCCGATGGACAGGCGGTGATGGAGGTATGATGGATGCGTTTCACTCCACGGTGGGCCCTTCAAACCATCCATCCTGGTAACTCAGGGTTGGTATAAATGCATAGGAGGGCTCCAAGTACACAACCAGGGCATGGCTCCATCACACTGTGCCATGTAACAGCGAGTGTGAGAGCACCTGGACCCCGAGACCTGACCAAGAACCACCAACAGAAGACATCAAAACCAGCTACGCTCTGCACTTCTGCTGAAACACAGCCATCAGAGCAAGCGAGCAGCAAGGGCACAGAGATCAGCTGGACCCAGGAGCAAAAGTGACACCGGTTTGTGCAGCTCCCCCTGAGACCACCACCACTTCGCTGTTGCCTGTGCGAGCAGCCAGCCTGCTCCAGAGGGAGGAAGGACACGTGTTCCACTGTCACCATCGCACTCTCAGCTCGCTCCGAGAAGAAGCAGTTTGAAGGATGGAGGACGGGATGGATGAAGGAGGTGCTTTCCCCTCTCTTTGCCCCTGCTTGCCCTTCTGGTCCGTGATAACTCAGCCGCCTCTCTAGCCAGGCTGGGGCGGTCACTAGGGCCACGACCACGGGCTGGGCACGCTCGCTGCCCGCAGCTCCCCTGGTCCTCACCCCCAGCGCCCACGCCAAGGCCACTCAGCCAGCCTGGAGACACTGAGGTGGTCAGCGGTGGCCACGCTCTGCTCAGACGGCTCCTTGGGGCCAGTGGGTGTCTGCAGGCAAGGGGTGGGAAGCAGCGATGGGGAACCATGCTCCAACCTTGAGAGCTGCCGTCCCAGCGGGTGACCCAGCCCCCGGCAAGCAGGCACAGCTGGCACAAGCCTGCCATGGTCCCGGCCACATGCTGGGCTCCTGCCGAGGCTCACGGGGCCGGCAGCGTGGGGATGTGCCCCCCAGCAAGCCCCACATCCCCTCCACACCACGGGCTGGGTCGTGTGTGCTGCAAGGAGGCCGGGGCTGCAGGCAAATGCTGAGATCACTCAATTTTCAAATTAAATCAAGGTCCTAGGAGTCTTCCAAAATTCCAAGCTCCAGTTCCATGTGTCTCCTTAAATACAAACGACAGGGGTTTGAGTCCATTTCCCACTAGGGGCGAGATCGACCTCTCCAGCTCCCCTGCCCCGCACCCCACCGCCACGCCACCCTCCAAGCACTTCTGCTGGCCGAGCTGCTCTGCAGGAGCAGCTTTGGGTTTGTTTGGGTTTTTTAGGGGGAGAAAGGGATGAGGGAGAACAGAGAACAAACAGGAGGGACTTCGCTGCCTGCCCCCTTCCTCCCCACCACCGGCGACGGCTGCTCTGCAGCCCAGCACAGACAGCAGCGAGGAGGAGGAGCAGGAAGGCCTCCACAGCCTGGCACTCTTGCTGGGGTGATGTGTGGCTCGCCTCTCCTTTAGCTCCAGGACATTCACCAGAGGGAACCAGCCAGGGTCACCATGTCTCTCTTCTCTCCCATCACATGCACTCAGCAGCACCCTGCCCTCCAGGTGCTGGGGACATTTTGCCAGCAGAAAGCCCCACGATGGATAGAAGCTCTTTGCTGTTGGGTCTGGTCAGCCACTGGCACTGGTGGAGGCTTCTTCCACAGGTCTGCAGTGCAGAATCTCCTCCAGCTTCATTTGATGGACACCACTGCTTTGACCCCACCTTGGTGCCCGCACTGCTGCAGAGCACAAGTGAAGCAGAAGAGAGATGCAGGCAGACGGCAGCGATCAAAATAAGATGCAGGTTCCAGAGGCATCCAGAGAAGTCACTGCCAAGGTCACAGCTTCTCTGTCTCTTTACATCTCTCCAACTCGTGAGCATTTAGACTGAAGAGCAACAGGGCTGTCACAGCAACGGTGCCACAAACCTACCTGGACTAGCTGCACCCCACCAGCTGCCCAGGACCTCTGGAGAGAGGCCTCCAGCATTGTCTCTGTTCCAGCGAGCAGTCCTTCCTCTGTGAAACCTTCTGCCCACAGCCACACTGGCCATGTAAAAGCCATTCAACAAAGCCCTTCAGAAGGTGTTTGGACTTTCAAACACATTTCCTTGATGCTAGGAGGCTCCTTGCCCACCCCAGCACTGCCAAAGTCCGCAGCCAGCCTGCAGCTATCAGCGACCGCGCAAGTTCTCTGACCATCGCCGCTAAACCACAGTGGGAAACAGAAACCCCTCCACGCAGGGGCTCAGTAAAGTTTTCATTGCATGCAAGCAGGAAAGGCAGGGAGGTCAACAACCGGCAGCGCCCTGCCCCAGGCACCCAATATCCCATCCCTCCCCGCTGCTGGGAGTGGGAACGATGCTTGAGTGGGACTGGGGAGACAGACCAAAGCCCTGCTGAGCACACACAGCTGAGAGTTCCCTTCAACCTCCAGTACAGATGCCTCCGGACTAACGTCCCCTGGGCAGCAAAAGGCAAAACCTGTCTCCTGGAGCCCTTCTAAATTTCAAGCCCCTGCTTCAATGCAAGAAAAAAACCCAGCAGTTCCCAATGACATGAAAATAGACAGTTTTCCAACATGCATCATATGGGCAAAGCAATATATTTTCACCTAATCTCCCTCTTGGAAATGGTCAGTTTTAGCTAAAATCAGACATACACGCATAGAAAAAAATCACACATCAGCCCAAGGCAGACACCCGGCATGGAAACTTCAACCCCAGCACTTCAGAGTCTGGCAAGGTCAGCAGCAACCAAGAACACGGGCTGGTACAGTGCAGTAGCTGCAAATTTTAAAAACTGCATTGAGGCAGATGAAAAGACAAACCTAGTAAAAAATCCTACACGTACTAAAATAGGCAAAATGTCTTTATGTGTGTCTTGCCTCATCAATGCAGCTAGTCTTATATGGAAAAGCTTGCAGCAAACTTCCTAGGTGTCAGTATCCACCTCTTTATATACATGAACAGAGAGAAAGCAAGGTCATTAATTACGTGTCTAGGCATATATGCGATGAGAAAGATCTTCATTGTTTACAATTATTATGTTTTTAATACTATGGAGGAATTGAGATCTGCCCGCAGTTCCCACAAGGCCAGCATTTGCTGGATCGACTCAGTATTGTCCACATGGATGGGGAAAAGCAGGCAGGGGAGCGCTCAGCTGTGCTCCTGGCCTTGGAGGTGCAGGACTTGGCTCAGCCTGGGCATCTGCAAACCTTGTTTATGCCACAGACAAACGCTGCTCTGCTAGTGCCTGGGAACCCCCCAGGCCTCCTACTCGATACTGAAAAAGGACATTTCACCATCCAGACCGCATGCGAGATGCTCCCGATGGCACCCGCCCGCCGGGAGCCCATGCCGGTGCGCAGAGCGAGGAAGCAGCTCAAGCCAGCGGCTCTCCGGCACGCTCACCATGGAGCAGGGCACACACTGGGTCTCAGTGACAGGGGGATGTCCTCGTGGTGGGTGACAGCTTCGCAGAGGCAGTGCTAACCTCGCACCGAACCATCCTCACTGGGTCACAGGCATGGCTGCCCTTGGCTCCAGAGAGGCGGGTGCAGCTTTGCCCAGCCCAGGCTGCCCGGCAAACCTGCGACGCCAAGAGCCGAGGTTTGTGCCGTGGTGGCAGCGAGCCCCTCCGGCAGCGGCAGATTACAGCCCCCAGGCAGCGGGACTTGTCCCTGCCTGCGGGGCCGAAGGGCAGCAGGGTTAGGAGAGGGGGAGAAATAAATACCCTGCAGGAGAGAGGCTGATGGAGAGAAGGGAGAGAAGCAAGCTGGGGAGGAAGGGATGGATGGAGCAGGACAGCAGATCACATGAACGTTTAAGAAGTGAGCAAGAAGGGGAAAGCAAAGTGCTGGAGCTGATGTGAGACAAGAGATTCACGCGGAGGGAATGGGAATGGTGAGGAAAGAGGAGAGACAGGGAAGGCAAAAAGCCCTCCCTGCGCCCTGCTGCGGCGACGGTGGGGACGGCCTCGGATGGGCTGCAGGGACGGGGGGATGAGAGGGGCTGCCGTCGAGAGGAGCCCACAGCCAGAACAACGAGACTCCATCCAGCTGGGGGGGATCAGAGAGGACAGCGTGCACCCACCTGTCCCCCCACCCCAGGACCCTCGCTGAGCACAGCACAAGGTGACCTGTCCTGGCACACGCTGCCAGTGTCCCCTCAGCAGCATCCTCCGTCCTGCAGCCACCTGAATCCCTCGCCCTGCCACCTCTGAGCCCGGCACCGCTGACCGAGAGCACCCTGGGGCAACGGGAGCTCTCACACAGCACCCCTGCTCCGACGGGCTCCCCGGGTGCACCTCCACCCCCGGGTGAGGAGGCAGGAGGAGGAGGAGAAGGGATGCAGTGAACGCAGCCCTCTTGGAAGAGGACTGGGGCTTCTCTTGTCTGATTGCTTCCTTGGGGTTTTGCTTGTTTGCGTGTGTGTTTGCCGGTTTTCCCGGCGCCTCAGCAGAGAGCACAATGCGGGCTGTCCTCCAGCTGCAGCGGACGGGGCCAGCCCTCGCACGAGCCAGGGGAGCCAGGGAAGGAGGCTGCTGCTGGCCAAACTCCGGCTCCAGCTCCCCAGGACAAGGATGGGCCCCAAGAGAGCCCGGCATGGCTGGGGACACAGGTGAGGAGGAGCAGGGGACATTACAGCCAGGGTCAGAGGCAGGGTGGCATTGCCACCTGGGCTGGTGGTGAGCAGGGTCCATGGAGATCCCCCAGACCCTGCTGGGCTCTGCCTGCTTTCTCCGTTACCCCTTCCCCGCTGGCTAACCTACCTCTCGCACCCCAAAAGGAACTGTCTGCCTGCAGATTGCTGCTGGGAAGCGCGTCTTTCTTGCCTGAAGGAAACCAGCTTTCCCACTGCTCTCCCTGTACCCGGAACGCCGCACCCCAGCACTGCCCTGGACATGCTGGTCACAGCAGGTCAACACCTCCACGAGAACTGCCCAGCAGGAAGAGCAGGCATGGGCAGGGAAAGGATGCAGGATGAGAAAACAGTGGGAGAAAGGGAGTTTAGGGAAAAGAGCTGGAAAGAGAGAGGAACCGGGGTATGGAAGTCAGGGACGGCTGCATGGAAGAACCAGGAGCGCTGATAGACGGGAAAGCAGGAACAAGATCAAGAGGTAGGCAAGGAGGGACCGTCCGCATAAGGGACTTGGGGGCCAGGAGAAGCATGGGGGCTCTTCTGCCCGTGGACCTCGGGAGGGGCTGAAGCATCATTCCTGGGGGTCACAGCTCCATGTGCTAGGATTGCTTCCCGACCTGCAGCCCTCCGCGTCCCACCCACAGCTGCTGCACGCTGGCTCGCTCCAGGCATCTTAATCAAGTGCAAGCCCAGTGCTAATAAGTGACTTTGAGCAGGTCTGTCACTTCTGGCCTTGGGGTTGGGGTTAGAGGACTGTGGAGGGGATTGTCAGTGAACTGAGAAAGTGGGAAACCAATCTCTGTAGGACTAATGCTGAAGTTCTTGCAGGAGCCCAGCCCCAGGGAAGGGTGACCCCCAGCTCGACTGGTCCCTCCTGCAGTGACAGTGACCTCCCGAGGCTGTGGGACTGTCCCGAGGGGCTGGGTATTGCCTCCCTCTGCCCCAGCGCTTTGCAAAGTCACGCTGGAGCCCTGCAGGGCTTCAGCCACCCTTGCACAGCCAGCGGGTGAGATCTCAGACCCAGGAGTGAAGGACTGACCCAACGCCTGGCTGCCGAGATCCCTCCGCAGGACGCATCCCACCCACCGGTGTCTGCTGTGGGTGGACACCAGGAGCGACCACGGCCCTGGCTGCTCATGGCCTTGCCTTCACTGTCCTGAAGGCAGGGAGACAGGGGCCTGTGAGGGCGGTGGGCAGCAGGACCTGCCAGCTCCATCACTGACACCATCCTCCAGCGTTCCCCACCAAACGTGCGCACAAAAACACTGCCCCGCTCTGGGAAACCCAACATTTATGCAGAGACTGAGGAAGGCAGACCTGAGAAGTGACTAAGGTAGGATCATAGTGGTGGAGCTGGTCCGTCACCTGCTCACTCACCTCCCTGGTATCATTGTCCTGGATCAGAGCGTACAGAGGCACCACTCGGTTGATCTCCAGCAGAACCGGTGTAGGGCTGAGTTGCTCCTTACCAGGGCGCCGGCACAAATGGCAAGTGGATGGGCAGCGCCCTTTCTCCTCGCAGTGAATCTCCACACCTGAGATGAGGTGGTCATCAGACAGCATCTGTGCCGTTAGCAGGCCCGAGAGATAGGTGATGAAGGGCATGGATTTCAGCTCCTTCTTGTTTCCAAGCTCAGTTGTTTCTGGTTTAGGGAGGGGGAAGAAAAAAAACAAGTTTAAACAAATCTCAGCACAGTCATCCCAAACCCAAACTCTGCTGCAGCCAGCATAAACGCAGCTGGCTGAAGGTGTAGGCCAGGTGGGAACAGGAAACCCGAAAGGTCAAGGAGAGGAGAAAAACAGGACTTGCAGGTCACTGCTTGTGAGTGGGTAGAAAGTGCAAACATTTCCAGCTTCCTTTTTTTGTAACTTGCACATTAACTTTCTGCACTTCAAAATGAAACAAAGCCACACATCTTCCCTGTCTAAAAGAAACCTCTGCACAGCGACCTGGTCAAAGGGCTGAGCGCCCTCATCCCCACTCCAGTGCCAGACCTCTCTCGTCCCTGTGGTCCTTAGCTCTCTCCTTTGGGTGACACATCATCCAGGCACTGAGATGGACCCAAAGGAGGCTGCAAAGAGACTACTTCGTGGGACAAAGCCCTTTGGTGAGGGGGTGAGCGGGTACTGGAACAATCTCACCGCACGGGGAATAGACGGAGGCGTTGCCAAAACCAAACTGTCAACACTCTGCTTTTGGGACATCTTCAGGCCTTTGAAACCCAAGGTGAAACTTCCTGGTGGTCTTAACCACAAGGAGATAATCCCGGAGAGCCTTACTTTGCTCTGCCTTGGTTCAAATGCTCGCTAAGGACAAAGAAAGCATCACACCTGGAGACACCCTGACAAAAAGAGCCACGATTCCCATCTTTGTTCTGTACACTTCTGCTTCAACTCCTTATCTACAGACACTCTTCTTGGGTTGATCCAAGAAGGAAGGCCCAACTTTCATGACCTGGATGGCTGTTGCCTCCAGCAACAACCTCCCAGTCCCAAGCAGGAGCTGTAGCGGAAGGAGGATTGTCTCAGTGCCCTCGGCTTGCAGTGACACGCAGCTGACCTGGCAAGGCACCAGTCACTCAGAAATACAAGCAGATACCGTGTTCGTTCATGATTCCTGAAGCCCTCCAGGCTAGGGACAGCCCTGCTCTCTGGCTGTCGGGGAACACCTCTGTGCGCAGGATCAAAGCTGCCATCGGAAGAATGAGCAAATTGCAACCAAAATGTCTTTCAGTGGAATAAAAGGGGGGCAGTTGCTAAGACAAATTAAAACAAGGCTGTGAGGAGATGTCTCAACATCCAGGTGTACACAGACATGGAAAACAAGAGTTGGAGCTGGTTCTTGGAGAAATTATTTTCTGGAAGAGCAGCTCTAGGCAACTTCAAACCTTGTAAGGGACAGCCATGAAGCCATGATAAACTAGGTGGCTCAGAAAGAGTGAAGCTACAAGGTGATTTCAGAGCTCCTCCACAGGGAAGGAAGTTTTGGAGCCATGCTTTAAGGGAGATCATGAACACAGAGCTGAAGAGAAAGAGGAATCAGTTATCTTATGATCAGCAGTAGGATATCAAACCTTCCTTCCTGGATTATTGGCTTTCTAGCTAAGAATTATAGACCACTCGCATCCTATGTCTGGATGTGTCCTTAACACAGGCTATGCTTTAGCCAAAGCTTAGCTAAGACTTGCCTGGAGATGGGGCACACAGTTTCCAGCCTTTCTAAGAGGCTTTCTGAAAATCGTTGTTCAAATCACACACATAGGCTTCCACCAACACTTGGAAGAAGACCTGGAGACATCCCAGGCTGGATGGGTAGCCTGGTCCAGCTGCTGGAGCACTGCTCTGGGAATGCCTTGCTGGAGGCTCCACTCCAAGCCACCTGCTCGGTGCTTCTGCCCCCGGGCCACCCGTCCTCTCCGCGCTGAAGCACAGGCCACATGGTGCATGTGTACACAGAGCTTGTGGGCTCAGGCGCTCCTTGAGTACAAACAAGCTGTAAGGAGCGGCATGAATAAGCAGGAAGAGCAGCCTCCCTTGGTCCTCCTCAGTTACAGTTCGTGTCTGCAAGGAGCAAGCCAAGGCAAGTAAGGAGCAAAATAAAACTCTGAGCAAGAATTCCCCTCTGCAGGAGTGCACTGCCTCCAGCCTCCCTGCATTGCACCATGCTGAGGGACATCCCCGACCGATGCAGCTGTAAGAGCTGAGATTTGCGTGTTGGCACTAGCTGCCCCGTGCGGGAATACAGATGAGGCTCCAGACACATCACTGTGGGGAAGGAGAGGACACAGCTTCCTTGTAAATGGTGGGCTAGACATGGAGAGCCATCCTCCAGCATCTACCCTGACAACACAGCCCCTTCAGCAAGAAAAGAAAATGAACATGAGCTTGTCCAACACATCCTGCACCGCCCGCCACCTCCTTCGCCCATTGCTCCCAGTAAAGGGCACTGCAGCTGGGGGTGGTGGAGGTGGTGGTGGTTTCAAGAGCTCTCCAAAGGGCTTGGCATGAAAGCGCGGGTTCCTCCTTTCTCCTGAAGGAAACTCAGATGGAGCAAAGCCATTCCAGGAGCAGCAATCACCAAATGGAGCTGCACAGGGGGAAGAGGAGAAGTCTGCAAATGAAGTAAGGCAGAGAACTGTACAAGTAGCACAGCTCCCCTTCCATAGCAGCCACGTTCTCAGCAACAGAAGATTAATCGTGGCGCCTGGTGACTCATGGCAGGCTTGTCAGCAGAGCAGACTTCACAGGTAAGGTGGAAATGGCTGTCATCTGCATTTAATCCTCTTCAGAACAGTGGAAGCCCCAGTCACTTTGGGGAAAAGGATTGCTTTGCAGACTGGCTTCCAGGGGACTTTGGGGGTTACTGCAGCTGAGCTGACTAGTTCGGCGTGCTGGCAACAGATCCACGGCGTTCCCTTGTACCAAAAAGGCTCTGGGTACAACTCCAAAGGAGGAAAATGAAATAGGACATGGCTCAGCAGAGGGAGATGGGCTTCACTGCCAAATTGCCAGCTCTCATCCAGACGAGCACTTGGAAGTCGTCAGCACTGGATAGCAATTCCTGGTAGCTTCTGTGGAACGAGCTCTGGGGGCTTAAGTACAGTCCTGACAAAATAATCCCCCCGTTTCTGCTCTTAAAACCTACCTGAGAGTGCCAGTTGTGCACCCAGCTCGCGAGCCAGCTCCTCCAGAGTCGGGGCGAGGCAGCGAGGAGGAACCGCCGCTCCTCAGGGGTGGAAAGCATCAGCCCCAGGTGCCTCCAGGACTGCACTCATCCCTGGAAAGCTGCCGATTTCCTTGATGGAGACTCTGCTTCCTTCGTCTCCCTCCCACATCACCCACCGCTTGCAGCGTCTCACAGTGGATTTGTTCAGATCTGGGAGGTATTTTCCCCCAAAACACACTCCTTTATTCCTGGACCTGCCACTGAAACTGTAGCCCTGGGAAGAGGGATCAAGGTCCCTCAATCTCCCTCTCTCCCACCTCCGAGATGCGTTGCCGTTATCTTCTCAGCCGCCTGCATGCAAGGGCAGGGCCTGGGGGCCAGTCTGCCCTCCCCATGGCAAACCCAGCGCGAACTGGAGAAACCCCACGTGTTCCTGGAGGCTCGGTCTGACATTTATTACCTGCTCGCTGTACGGCATTCGTCAGCACTGAGGCCCCGCTGACTGGCTGCTTCTTGAACAAAAATATGGGCAGCTCAACCCTACTCCTGCTGCAGTCAAAGGAAGTTTTTGCCGTTGGATTGGAAGGAATCAGAACCAGACCCTGCAAGGTACCATCGCAGTGCCATCTCCTGCTGCCAGCCAAGCCAACGGAAAGGCTCCTGATGTCTTCACTGCAAGATGGGTCTGGACCAGAGTAAGCAAAGCCAGCTTTAGTGTTCAGGCCCACATTTCACAAAGCCCGTGCAGAACTGGATAACCTCCCAGGGCACGCAGACTGCTCTTGCAAAGCCTCTGCTTCACTCCTAGGGAAGGGCTTTGCAGGTGACCGCTGCCAGGGTGCTCCAAAGGGCCCGTTCTGGCAGGAGGACAAGGCTTGGCTGCAGGGGCCGCGGCAGCAAGCAAGGAGGGATCCCTTATCAGCCCTTGCATCTGAACATGCTTTCGCTAACGCTGCTGGCGACTCAGTCGAATCCTGGCAACATCTGTTTGGAGGCGCAGCGCCGCGGATGTGGTTAGACGCATCACAGCAACTTGTGGGAGTTATTAGTTTGTTTGTTTGTCTGAAATATGTATTAAAAAAAAAAAAAAAGAATACGACAACAAAACAAATAAAATAACAGCCTTCCGCTAAGCGTCAAGCCTTGCGTAAGAAAGGGAGGACGAGCAGCACAGGGTGTGCAGAGGTACCGCTCGCCTGTCGGGGTGCCTGGCTCCGTCTCTGCGCTCCACCAGGATTTAATAACCCCACAGCACGAGGCGACTGCCTGCACAGCGCGCAGGGGTCCCCGCTCGGGATCGCAGCTGCAGATGCGGGGAAACGCTTCCAGCGTTACCGGCAGCACCTCCTAGTGCTTGGACGAGAGAGAAGCACGGTAACACCACTACGACAACAATAACAAAAGCATAATACCTAATTCTTTTGTACTGGAGTGCTATTTTGTCTTGAGTGGTCCCAGGAGACAAAGGGTTTGCAAGTGGTCCAGCATTTTATACAGCGCCTCTTCCAAAAGATCCCAAGTCATTCCATACCTGGGAATCACTCCACTTGCCACAAGAATGCAGCCACATCAGGGGTAAGACATGGTAGCTCTTCAACAGCAGAACAGCTTGGAACGAGGCGAGGAGAAGGCTCTCCAGCTGAAGCCGTAGAGGGAACGTCAGGAACAGACCCAGGTAGGGATCCCTCCAGCTCAGCAGGTTAACCCCACCGACACTGCTCGGCTGGGCCTGAATCGGGACCCGGGTTCTGCATTTCGTGCAAGGAGGATGTAATTCTGGCCCACCTCCCCCTCACATCACCCTCCAGCTGGACAGACCGGGTGCCACCGCGGGCAGGGCAGCGGGGATTTACGGCCAACGCACACCCACGGGCACAGGCTGTCCCTTTACCACCTGCTGGAATGCTATCCCATTTGTTGGCAAATCCATTGGAAGGGAGTTGGAAAGAAAATCAATAGCTGTGTTCGCCTGGGAATTTCTCCGGCGGTGAGATATCGCCAGTGCGGTAACCAACAGGCCTGCGAAGAGCCTGGACAGACGTAACGCTGCCGGCCGCGAGCGGTGGGCAAACACAGCTCGGGGCTGCCGTGGGAGCTCTGGCCGGGGCAGCCCGCCGTGCTCCTGTTGCACCCAGCCACGCCGGCAAGAAGTGCGGTGCCAGCCCCCGCCGCTGCCCAGGGAACACCAGCAGCACCCACGTCCCCTGGGCTCGCCCAGGAACCACCCGTCCTTTGGGGGCACACAGCCACCCTGCGGCATGGTGTCCCGTGTGGGAAGCCATACCGCAGCCTGCCCGGGAACGCATCCACCTGCGGCACGGCGTCCTGTGTGGGAAGCCACGCTGCAGCCTGCCCAGGAACGCAGCCACCCGTGGCACGGTGTCTCCTGTGGGCAGCCATGGCCACAGCCTGCCCGGGAATGCATCCACCCCTGGCATGGTGTCCCCCGTGGTAAGTCACGGCCACAGCCCACCTGGGAATGCAGCCACCCATGGCACGGTGTCCCCCGTGGTAAGTCACGGCCACAGCCCACCTGGGAATGCAGCCACCCATGGCACGGTGTCCTACGTGGGCAGCCATGGCCACAGCCTGCCTGGGAACGCATCCACCCGTGGCACCGCATCCTGTGTGGGCAGCCATGGCTGCAGCCCACCCGGGAACGCATCCACCCCTGGCATGGTGTCCTACATGGGAAGTCATGGCCGCAGCCCGCCCGGGAACGCACCCACCCGTGGCGTGGTGTCCCCCGTGGGCAGCCATGGCCGCAGCCCGCCCGGGAAGGCACCCACCCGCGGCCCGCCGTCCCCCGCGGGCAGCCCGGTCGGGCGGTCCCGGCC
>Ga0065711_1029823_pt1 | contig 34690 bp, 22 predicted proteins | sample Hoacrofraction12_FD_59098 | JGI IMG/M metagenome (GOLD analysis project Ga0065711, IMG submission 59098) | Hoatzin crop microbial communities from Cojedes, Venezuela - Epithelial fraction 12 v2 (version 2) | ecosystem: Host-associated > Birds > Digestive system > Esophagus > Crop | place... | reverse complement strand
CCCCGCCACAACTGCCCCGCTCCATTGGCTCGTGGGCTAGCCCTTCCTCATTGGCTGCCCCTCTCATCGCTGCCCAGTCCATTGGCTGTCCCTCCGCAGCGCTTTCCCTGCCCACCCATCCCATTGGCTGCCCGCCACCCTCCCCTGGGGCTGGGTGGAGCCGGTGGTGCCATGCCATGGCCGGTGTCATGTCGGTGCTGTGCTGTGACATGGTGGTGCCATGCCAGTACCATGCCATGGCGGTGCCGTGCCGATGTCCTGGTGGTGCCATGCAGTACCATGCCATGGTCATGGTGGTACCGTGCTGTGACATGGTGGCTCCATGCCAGTACCATGCCGTGGTGGTGCCATGGCAGTGCTGTGCCGGTGCCACCCCACGGCATTTCCGTGCCACGGTGGTGCCATGCCGTGGCGGCGCCATGCCATGCCACTAACGCTGAGTTGTGCCAGGGCTGCGCTGTGCCGGTGGTGCCATGCCAGTGCTGTGGCAATGCCGTGCCACCATGGCTGTGCCGCACCAGTGCTGTTGCTGGTCCTGGCGCGATGCTGCGCTGGTGCTGGCGCCGTGCCGGTGCTGGCGGGCTGTGCGTGGTGCCGTGCCATGCCAGCAGTGCCTGACGGCACCGGGTGCCCGCAGGTGCGTGCACGGGCTGTGCCTGCCCCTCGACGCCCTCTCCTACAGCTGCCAGTGCCGCGAGGGCTACCAGGGCGCCCTGTGCAACCAGCCTGCCGAGCCCCCCGACCCCTGCCACCGCCAGCCCTGCGTCCACGGCCACTGCCGCCTCGCCCCGGGCGGCCAGCCCGCCTGCGAGTGCCACAGTGGCTACGCCGGAGCCCTCTGCGACCAAGGTGGGCGCTGGGTTGGTGGGTGCCCGCGGTGGGCAGCCCCATGCCGGGCGCCGGGCTGAGCACCGCTGTCCCGCAGAGCTGGAGTGCCGCGGGGAGCCGGTGCGGGACTACCACCAGGTGCAGCGGGGCTACGCCATCTGCCAGACGACGCGGCCGGTGGCCTGGGTGGAGTGCCGGGGGACCTGCGGCGGCCCCGGCGCCGGCTGCTGCACCGGGCTGCGGCTCCGGCGCAGGAAATACGCCTTCGAGTGCAGCAATGGCGCGACCTTTGTGGAGGAGGTGGAGAAGCCCAGCAAGTGCGGCTGCAGCCAGTGCCTGTGAGCGGCCACCGGCCCCGGAGAGCCGGGGGGCCGGCGGGGAGCCCCCCTTGGAGCCAAGGACCTCGCTTTGCCCTGTCCAGGTGTTCCTGAACTGCAGCTGCGCGGGAAGAGCCCGGCAGAGGGTAGAGCCGCTGCATCTAGAGGGTTGGGAAACAAAAAAACACAACAGAAAAGAGAAAAAAACAAACCCCTAAACAAAGCAAATGTGTAGATAGAGAATTTTTTAAGAACTGCAGCTACACAGATGTGTGGATACAGGGTGGGAGCTCTGTCCAGCTCCCCCTCTCCGCTCCCTGCGGCGCTCTGCCTTCCACCAGCACAGCGCCTGTGACCCTCCGTCTGTCCCCTCCCCGGCAGCCTGTCCCTTGCATCGAGCTGGGGGCTTTTCCAATGCCTGGGGCTGCAGCAGAGGGGCCTGGTGTGGCAAAGCCGTGGGGACTGGGGCAAGTCAGGGCTGGCAGCGGGCTGCATGAAGCAGCTGGCATTCAGGGGTCCCGGCGAGCCCCGAGCCCAGCTCCCCGTCCTCTCCTCCGGCAGCCCTGGCCTCCCTGCTGAGGACCTGCCATCGCCCCGATGGCAGCTGCAGCGAGCAGCTCCCCGGTGCTGTGGCTGGGGTGCTGGAGCCCAGCGTGCCCCAAATAACGTCACCACCTCCACAGCCGCAGCCCGACCCGCTGGTGGCACCCCGGGCTGTGCTTGCCAGGCAGGCTCTGGGGTGCACCCCATGGTGCTCAGAGTTGGGGCATGGCTCTAGCCCATTGCGGTGGCATCGGGGCCATGCTGGGTGGAGAGGGACCAGGGTGGTCCTGGGCACGCTGAGCGGGTCACGGGCAGCAGGGCGCAGACCTCCATGGGGGTCCCAGCGCCAGCCCTGCCCCGTGCCGGGGGGGCCAGCACTGTGCTGTTAATGCGGAGGGGGCCCCGGGTACCCCCGGCCCAGCCAGGCAGCTCCGCTCAGAGGTGGGGGCCAGTGGGGCAGCACGGGACCCCCTTTCCTCCAGGGTCAGCCCTGGGGGGCCCTGCAGCTGGGCAGAGGTGCCCCGTGTCCCACTGGCTCAGCCATCTGGCGCAGGAGGCTGCTGGGACAGCTGGGGTGTGGGTTTGCCATGCCCATCACTGGGGCTTCAGTGTCATGGATGCCGGGGCCAGCTGAAGAAGCTGAAGATGCCCAAGGCTGCAAGCCTGGAACTGACACCGCTGCCAGGGCAGGTCCCACCAGCTCCAGCACTCGGATGCTGGTGCCCAGGCAGCTCCCCTCCAAAGCCCGCAGTGCCGGGGGACATGGTGGGCTGGCATGGGAGCAGGGGCAGCACTGCTGCTGGTGCAGCACGGGGACCCCATGCCAGGGCACCGCATGCACCCGACCTCCAGAGCAACATGGCTTCTATGCCCGTGGGGGCCAAGGATGGTGGGGGCCTGGCCTGGGACACCGCACACGGCTGGACAGTGCGTCACCATGTGACCTGGGCGGACAAACTCATCCCAGGACTGCAGCCCCAGGCCCCTCCATCGCACTGCTCCAGCACATCGGCTTCAGCTCTACACCACCGGCTGTGGCCGGGCTCTGGGCATCACCACTGGGTGCAGCCAGCTCCACGGGTGCCGTCACCACCTCTGCTCGTCACCAGGACGTTCCCACCCCCACAGGGACGTGTTTCTGCCACGAACGCCCTCTCCACGGGAACCCCCTCTGCCGCACAGAGGAGCCGGGACATGTCTCATTTTGCCTGTGGCCTGGCCAGGGCTTGGTTGTGTTGTGTTTCTGTTCTTGCTGTAAGCTAACCGCTAAAGTATCTCTTTATACAGAATACTTACAGATTCTAATATATATTTGTATTTCATTTTGTTATAGTATTTTTATATGTTCGGGGTCAACAAATGATGTTTTCTTTTTGTTTACAGATGCTACTGGGCAGGAAAATGACGGTGGCTTTGTTTGGCCCGTGGGGTTTGTGTGTGTCACTGTTGAAGACGCTGGTTTGTACTAGGCTGGCAGGGGAGGCGCTGAGCATCCTTCCGCTGGCAGAGGCTGTATTGTTTTAGGAGATGTTTGGTATTGTCTATGTTGTCTTCCATGTGAACATGACATTTATTCATTCAGAGGCTTGGCCTCTTCTTTCCTGGAGGGGAGAAGGGGGCAGCTGGCGCTCGGGAGCTGCTGGGAGCACGAGGAGGTGGCACAGGCTGGGGAGAGTTGGTACCACCATGGGTGATGATCTGCTACTCCTGAAGCAGCCCTGGCCACCTCTCCTGGCCAGAGCATTGCCCATGTGGTGCGGGGACATGCAGCCCAGGGCTGAGGGCTCATTGCCAGGGAGAGCCAGGTTATCCGTACACCTTGTGAAAGGAGCCATCACTGCCTGGGTCGTGCGTGGGGCAGCGTGAGCGGCCGAAGGGCCAGTGCCCGCTGCAGGGGACTGGGCACCTGCAGCTCTCTGGGGATGGGAAGAGGGGGCCTGGGCAGCAGGCCCTGGAAACACGAAGGGGTTGCGCTGTTTGTGCCACAAACACCAGTCTGCCGCACCAGCTCAGACACCAGCGTGGGAGCACTCCAGTCCCAGCCAGGCATTTATATCCCACTCACCTTCGCCCTGCCCCAGTTATCACGCCAAACAAATGTTGATATCAAAGAAATGTTTAATAAGCTGCAATAAAATACGGACCTTTAGAAAGCTCGTAGGGTGAATATCAACAGTGGAGGAAGAAAAGAAAACAAGGTGGTGGGAATCCTTGAGGAGTTCAGATCTGAGTTGGGGACCTTTTACCTGGAACAAGAACACAACTTCTTCCATAGGCTAGGATGAAATAAAAGACAGGAGCACAGAGTTCACAAAATGTCAACATTTAGAGAGTCGATACATATTCAAAGTTCAAATGACCCAGCTCTTATAGCTATACATATTGATTTAAAGCAACTTAATATAATTTTATTTTATTTTTTTTTTATATACACTTTCAAAGGTTCGTCAGGTGAGGTATGTAAACATTATCTAATGGAAACCCCTCTCCACATTTCCAACCGAGAATTCACAGCAGACAGTTCATTTTCCCAACTCGCGACGCAGTACTTCCCGCACCCCAGAGCAACCGGGAACGCCGTCCCAAGCCACGGCTCTCCCAGGCACCGTCACCGGCTCCCATTTCCCACCGCTGGTCTGTACAGTTCACATTGCTTGGGCTCAAACATACAGTACCGGACAGGAGGACTTTTCAGCTAAGTGTCTAAAATCCATACAGAAACAGAGAAACAAAACTCTCCCAGTGGAAGCAGACACAGATGAAGGAAAAAACATTTGCCATCAGGGTGGAGATCATATTCAAACATTGAGCATCTTAAGAAAAAAATAACTGGGTTGTTATTGTCTTTTTTTTCCTTCTTTTTTCTTTTTCTTTTTTTTTACACATCTGTTTCAAGGGCGAAGGGAGCATGGGGCTGGCAAGGGGTCCTGCAGGGCCGGAACCCAACAGCACTCCCCTCTCCACCCTCCAAAGTCAGAGATCCATCACCATAAAAGCAGCAACGATCCTGCTGACGCTGCCCCATGCAGACAGCCGGGCTGGGGGAGGCAGCCAGCAAACACTTCCAGGCAAAAGGGGGTAAAAAAAAAAAAAACAAACCAAGAAAAATCCAAACCCACTTAGGTAAAAACAACCAAATGACCTCGAAACCCCCCACCCCCCGAAGGAGAATCAAAATTGCAGAATGGCAAGCAAATGCCCTTCCGGAGCCGGCACTGGGGCTGTGCCGGCGACAGCAGCGCACTCCCCTGGGTCGCCCGTACCCGCAGGAAGCGCAGGAGCCCTGAAGGCAGCTGCTCACCGCAGTAATTTGCCAGCGGGAGTTTGCTATCGGTAACTACCTACAGCACCCCAGCCGTTTTGGGGGGGGGTTCCCTGGGGGTGGCAACTGCCCCCAGATCCTGCATCCCTGGGGATGCTGCCTTGGGGAGCCCCAGGCCCAGAGACCCCCCTCCTCTCGCGCTGAACCAAGCCCCCGCCAGGAGCGGGGCTATTCCCACCCAGCCCTGAGCCCCGAGAGCCCCTGCCGTCGAAGCAGACTTTATTACTACAATTCTTATTGCTTGCAGTGCCCCCCGCCCCGGGGAATGCCATCCCAGCCAGCCACGGGAGCTCACTGCCTCCCCAGGGGCTGTGGCCATCGGACAGGCCTGACATCATCAACATGAAATGACGAGAAAGAGTTAATGCTTCAACTTTGATGTGACATAAAAAATCCCCAAACCAAACACCACCACCCCCCAACCCCACCCTGCCCCATCCCGTCCCCCCCACGCAGTAGCCAGCCCTTTGGTTGCGGCACGCTGGGCGATACAGCCCCACCAACCGACACACCAGTCAGAACAAGAACCTGGGGAAAGCCCATGAAATAAATATTAAAAAAACTATTTACAATATTAGATCTGTGAGCATGAAGTGAGAGAAAAATGCTTTTTCCTGCCCCAAAAAAGCTTAAAAAGTAGGTTAGCATCCTGCCGCCTAGCACAACACTATCTTACATGGCACCTACACATAATATATATTCACATTTCATTTTAAAATTAGGTACTCTTACAAACAGACTTAGAAAACATTGGCTAGCAATGCAGCCCGGGGGACCGCCCGGCCTCCGGACCCACGCGGCAAACGCCGGCCGGCTGCACCCCAGCTCCTCCGGCTGCCCCCAAGCTGCCAACGTGCCCTGAATCAAACCGCCAGCTGCCCCCCTGCCGCCCTTGGGGAGGGGTTGGAAGTGCTCGTGAGGGAGAGGGCTTGTCCGCAGGGAGGGGAGGTCGAAGGACGGGGACCGTGATTTCTGCTACGCCTAGGGGTGAGCTTAATACAAACAAGAACTCCTGAGAACATCTTAGAACAGATGGATTCATTTCACAACCACCAAGCTAAAGGATGGGCTGAGCGGACGCTATGACACACACGGGGAGGGGGGGACGCGCGCGACGCGGGGACAGCATAGCCTCGCGGTTTGCTCAGAAATCCTACCGCTACAAGAAAAGCTGCAGTGGCGTTCCCTGGCAGGGGGGAGCGTACTCCCACCTCGCTCCTGGGCCGTCCGGGACCCGAGGACGCCTTGGCTGGGGCTCAGCCTTCTTCCCCTGGCGTGACCCCGTGCCTGCGGGAGGCTGGGAACCACAGCTTCCCCAGTTGCCTTCAACTGGGAATGCTGTCGTCAGGCTGAAAGAATACGAGCTGGAGAGAGAAACTGTCCATCAGTTAAAGCAGGGCAGCTGTAGATCTGTGTCCGTCTGAGATCGCATCTCCATTTCCCAGGAGGTTACTAGGGGCTGGCAGAGCTTTTGGCAACACCAGCACTTCCAGAGGTGCCATGCGAGCGGCTGGGACACGAGCTGGGCTGCAGCTTTGCTGCTCTGCACGCCAGCAGACAGCAGCTCGGGCAGCCTGCCAGCCTGCTGGGTCCAGCGCCGAGGGACGGGGACGCAGAGAGTGGCGGGGATGTGTTCATCCCGCTCTCCCGGCTCACGGAGGGTGGCCAGCAACACGGTGGAAAGTTTGCTGCAAGCATTGGCGCCAGCCAAACAGCTCTTTGGAGAAGGTTTGCTGCAAATGCGTCTCACTGATGTGCTGGCAGTCGAACACAGAAACACCACTGCATGCAGCAAGCACGAGCAAAAAGGCCCTCACTAGTGATGAACACAAACACTTGCAGACCTTGCACCTACTGCATGCGCCCCGCCAGCAGAGAAACCCATTGCAGGGCTAGCATTGCTAGACAAGAACCTAACAGCTACAGATGGAAGGAGCCATCCTGGGCTCAAACTGCTCTTGCTGCAGCCCTCAACCCCCAACAGATAAATTTTGACTCTGAGCTCGGCAAACCCTGTCCCTCGGGAGGTTAGGTAAGATGGATGGTTCCTGACCGCTTGGAACTGTGAAGACCCGGAGCTGCTGATGACAAGGTGAGAGGAAAAGGTAACCACGCAAATTACAGCACGGGCTGGCAGCAAAGCAACAGCAAGGACATCGGTGGAGGTGCAGAGCTAAGAAGATGCTGCTCCTCGTACGTGGACCGGAGAGCTGGGGTGGAGGAACAGGATGAGAAAGCCAAAGCAAGAGAAAGAGGCGCAGTCTGTTTTGTGGGACGCAGCACTTGTGCTGAGATGGGCGCTGAGGACGCAGAGCAGGGAGCTGTGGGGTGGTGGGAGGAGGAGGAGGAGCGCAGTGAGGCTGCAGAGCTGAGGATGGCACTGTGGTAGTGCCAGTGGGCAGCTCGGCACAGCCGCAGACGGAAACGCACGCAGTGCAATATGGCCATAAATCGTGTTGCTGATTTCCTGCCATTCATTAAGCTCGTCCGCAGGTCCCTGCGCATCCCTTGCGTTGCATAGCAGCTGCACTGATTGGAAACGGGCGGCTCTGAAGCAGGGGCCGTGCCTCAGCAGCACACCTCACCCCTGCCTCTCTGCAGAAGGAAGAGAAAGGAGTAGTGCCTGCCCCGAGTCATCAACTAAGAGCAACAGGTTATAGACAGGGTATTAGCTCCATTTATTTTCGTCTCTCTTGTGCGCTCTTCTAGCTGAAACGTGGCTGCGTGGGGAGAGGAACTTGGGAAGTAAATCGGGAAGAGAGTAATGCAACATGAGGACTGATCAGGAGAAAAAGAAAAGGAGAAAATATTCAAACATCTGAGCACTGATAAAGAAAATGGAGCCACGCAGGCAATGCCACTCTGCCAGGCAGTCACCTCACATGCAGACCCATTGATTTGCTAGCAAATTAAATAGATATTTAATTTTCTAGCAAATTACAGCATTCAAGTGCAAAGCACATGAAAAGCAGGTCTTGTAGTCAGTAAGACCTGGAAGCTACTGCTGGAGTCAAGTGGAGAACGCACAAGGAGAGGCAGAGGGGCCACAGACGGCATGTCCTGGAGCAAGGAAAGGAGCCCCCCAACCCTGGGCCTTCCTCAGAGCAGAAAGCCTTAATGCTTTTCTAGAGATGATGACCAGCCCTGGCCTACCTCACCCCCGGGACACCCTGCACTGGGGTAACCCAAAGGATTGCACAAATCTGAAATTCAGAGCATTTATACTAAAGCACCGATATTCCCACCTCGAGGTGGGCTGGAGCGGTCATGCCCCAAGTGCTTGCTGCAATAGCTCAGCCTCAGGCGACGGCTTCACCCTCCATATCCCTTGGCAAACCAGCCTGCTCTCTGTAATAACCACTCGCAGGAGTTAAGCCCACCAGCCCTCCTGTGGGAGGAACCGCTCCTGCCAGCTCCTCACAAGCAGCACGATGTAAAGAACGATCACCCTGGTTTTCCCCCAAATTGCAATGTTTAAATGAGGAGGAGTTGTTGGGAGGAGAGGAGGAGGCAGCGAGCAGAGCAGGGTTCACATGCCCAGATGGGGAGAGCTCTGCAGAGGCTGTGTCACCGGGAACTGGACCCAAGGACAGCAGAGCAGGGAGCAGGGGGGTCCCTGCTGACAAGACCCCAGACCACCTCACCCCTCCGGGACAGCCCGACTCGGCTCCCTGTCCCTGCAGATGCCCAAGGTGCTGCTCTGCCTCCTGCCCATCCGAGCCAGCCGCCCGCGAGGGACATGCAGCCCACGCCTGGCCTGGGCTGGTCCCGGGCACCGGTCTGGGACAATGGTGTTTAAAAATAGTTCTCTCTGAAAAAAACCTCGGCATTACTTGCTTTTTCCTTATTTGCTTTCTGGAGACAAGAATAACAATCGATGAGCTCAGCCCAGAACCCGCTTTCCAGCCCCATCATGACACGAAACACACCCCTCTGCCTTTCCTCGTTCAGGAGAGCAGAAACTGCGAGTTACGCCCGTGAGGCACAGCCCAGCTCCTGTTAAAAGGCAGTAGCATCTTTGCACGGATTTTGTGAGTGTTCCTCCTTGTCCTGGACACGCTGGAGCTGGCATGGCAAAGCCAGGGCTTGCTGAATGCCTCTGGCATGCCCCTGGGACGGACAGAGCTGCTGGCTGAAGCAATCGGAGCCTGGGACAAGCTGCAGGTGCTTTGGGCCTCAGGCCACGTTGCCTGCATGCTGCCCAGCATGGCCAAGGCCACCTCGCTCCCTCCTGGAGCCCTGCGACTCCCTGCCTTCGGCACGGGAAATCTCCATCCAGCCTAGCTGAAACACAGCAACGTGACAGAAGACAGACCAAGACTGCAAGTTCAAAGGGGAGGGAGAAATATGGTTCTCCTTTCAGCATCTCTGATCTCTCCTTGTGACGGGTCCTGGTCATTCCTCTCCAGAGCCGACGGCTGGCAGGGACACTGCCAGAAAGCTCATCACGCTGATCCCAGCACCGCCTGAGCCGAGCAGCATGCACCAAAATGGGACAGATGCCTGGGCGCTGCTCCGCTCCTGCACCAGTCCCACACTGGTGTGACGCCTGCCGTCTCCTGCCCTTGGCTCCAGCCAACTGGTGCTGGTGCAGCCCCAGGGCGCAGGAAGGCAGCCGGGAGGCTGGAGCAGCAGCACCCCGTCCAGAAAGCCTCTCCCCACTTGTTTTGTCAAGGTTTTTATCCTCTCGAGGTTCCTGCTCCCCAAAGAACGGAAGATGGAGAGCAGAGCAGCCTGCATTTAGCAGCGGCTGAAAAATGAGAGAGCAAGAGGGAGGGAAAGCCCAGAGGAGTGCTCGGTGCGTGGAGCCCGGCACAGCTCGGCACGCACAGCCCGGCGCAGGCGCTCAGGAGTGGTGGTGAAGGATGGGGAAAGGGGGGTTTGCTGCAGGAGAGCGGCGTGAGGAGCAGAGGTAAGAGGGGTGCTCGCACACACCCCCGGCCCAGGGCAAGGAGGGGAAATCCTGCGCCTGCGGGGAGGCTGCCCCAGGAGGAAGGATGAGGAGGACCATAAGCATGGATGGAGAAGGAAGAGGGAAAGACAACCTGTAAGAAAGGTACAGATCAGCCATTTAACTGCCATCAGTGCCCTCCTGCCTCACACCTCTCCTGAAACACTTTTAAATCTTTTCTGATGGAATGTTTGACATATTTAATGCATGCAGTAAAAATTAAAGTAATAGATAACTTCATATTAATCTGTACAGGGACTGACAGGCTAGATTTAATCACTTCCTAGCTGTTCAGAGAGTTAACTTATTCTAGCATGATTCAAAGGAAAGGTAAAAGATTTCTTTTTTTTTTTAAATCAGCCATTTCATAGTAAGAGAAAAATGTGCCGCAGCCTCGTGTGCGTCAGCGCTGGGGGAAGGGAATACCTGCAAGAGCCAGAGGTGCTCTGCGAAGGGCGTGCAAATCTCAAACGCCTTGTTTCATCCTCTATGCTAAATGGGTACAATGAAAGATTTAAAGATGATTATCTGCTTTCCACCTGCAGTCCACGGCCTTTGGGATCTGGGGTTCAACGCCAACCATGAAAAGCAATCCCCATTGCAGCTGAGCCCTCTCTAGCCTCTGTCTCCAGGACAGCATCTCCTGAACGTGTGGCCTGCCCCAGAGCCTTGCTCTGAGCAGGGACCTGGAGCTGGGCAAGGACCAGCAAGCAGCTGCTAGAGGTCAGGCAACCCCAGAGCCCGCACCGTGCCCTCTTGGACATTGCTCCCTTCTGCATAGGAGGAAGCTTGCATCGGGCTCCACGCAGACGGACTCCGTGCAGCAACGCGAAAGCAAAGCTGTGAAGGTGCAATGGCTGAGCAGCGTCCTTTCCTCGAGCACAGAGTGCAGCAGCCCCTTCTCAGCCGCTGAGCGTCACTGCCCAGCAGAGCCAGCACAGCCATGGGAGCATGGCTCTGTGCAATTCTAGCAGGTTTTTCTCAGAGATGTTAGGCACTGGCGACCCTGTTCTGCCATTGCAGACCCCCAGCTGGCTTTTAAACACACTGCACAGGCTTGCAGAGGAGCCCTGAGAAGGTGTCATGCAGCACTGGGCAGAGGCTTGGCCGCTTCCCAACCCCACAGCACCAGACACAAGCAAGGACGAACCAATGGCACCTTGCTAGTAAAAGGATGAAATGCAAATTACAGTAAAAAATCAGCTTAAGTCAGTCCCTTCTCTCAACCCTATTGCAACCGCAAATCCTGGCTTCGAAGAGCGCTAGGCAAGGTGTGCACAAGAGCACAGGGCGAGGGCCCGGGCTGCCCTCCTGCAGAGCATAACGTCGGACGGAGCTCGAGCCCATAAAAAGGGAGAGATTCAACCTTCAGTGAAGCGCTGCGGAAACTGCTTTGCTGTCAGGGACCACAGAAATCACCACAAGGGCAGCAAAACAGGAGAAGGAGGTCTGTCCAAAGGCAGGGCACGGCAGGACCGATTCGTGCCTGAAGCCAGCAAGAAATATGGACGGATACAGCCCAGCGTGCCCGCCTGGCAGCAGCGGATGCAGCAGCCTGGTACCCGCAGCATCTCCTCCGCCGCCTCTGCCCAAGCGGGACCTCCCCACCCCATGGGCTGCACAACGGGGGAGCGAGGCAGCCGTCAGCAGTACACACACCAGTAGCTAATGAACACTTCTACGCAGGTAACAGCATGGGACACCAGCAGCTGCTACTAACAAACCGACACAGGACAGATTCGCCTTCCCCTCCCTCACTGATGGGAAATGGTTTTGGTTTTGCTTTAAATGCCACTAAGAAGACAGACAGAAGGAGGACTCCGAAGGAAAGGGAAATGTTTGTGTGCACCCAAAGGCTGCCGAAAGCTACTTCATGTGCACAAAGGTGGTTTTCTTTCTGCTACAGTACAAGTGCTTGTGCCTCAAGTATAAAACGCAAGCCTCCAAATCACACAGACGAGCTTCTTATTTTTATTTTTAAAGTGATAAATAAGGCACTGTACTTTTAACTAAAACTGCCTGGTTCCAAGTTTAAAAAAAAACCCAAGGAACGTTCAGACTGCAGAAACTTCCTTCTGAACAGCAGAGCCAGACAGACTGACCTCTTCTCTGTCCGAGACACATCTGCCGATGCCTAAAATCACGGGCGTTATCCTTTAACTGCGGATTTTTAAAGGCTTGCTACAGCTTATAAAAGCAGCTTTAGTTAATGCATGGTAAAGGGTTACTACTATACATCAGTTTGTACATGGCTACCAGTTCTTCGCTATTTCGGATCCAGTCGCGAGCGCTTGCTGTGCGAACAGTCCACTTTTGCCCTCAGCTTCCTCTTGCCCTGCGACCCGCCGCTCTCCTGCATCTTCTTCATGGACCTCGTCAGGGTCTTCCCGCCACTGGGCTTCTTGTTGGCCATCTTCTGTGACCGCGTGGAGGACTCCCCCAGGGGCTTCTGCTTTGGGGACTTGGCCAGCTCGTCGTGGCCAGGGGGCAGCACGACCCGTCGGCTCGTGTTCTCCTTGCCCTTCCTCATGGGGAGCCGCACCTTCTCCAGCTGCCTTTTCGGGACTCTCTTCTCTTTCAGGGACATTTTTCTAGCCAGCTTATTGCTCCTCTCCATGGCAGCTTGCTTTCGGGTGGCGGGAGCTTTCACACCGACCTCTGGATGCTTTATTTTACTGGTCTTCTTGGCAGGTAGCTTGTCCTTGGTGGAGGAGCTGGACCTCTCCTGCATGCTCCCGCTCTCCTTCAGCATCCTCTTCTTCCTGCTGAGCTGGAGATCAGCTTTGGGCGAGGGGTCCTCCTGGGACTTGCTCTTCCCCTTCCGCCCCTTCCCTGTCCCATCCATTGACGGAGATTTAACAGGAAAGGCGGCTGCTTTGATCTGCAAGGCCAACTTTGGAGACATCAGTGGGTTGATGCACACACTTTTCCGGCTCTGCTTGTTCTCCAGGGACGGCTGGTCGCCCAGGCTGTCGCTCTTCTTCTCTGCCCTCATCACGCGATGCTGGGCTCGCAGCTTGCCCCTCAGGTTGGAGTACTTGCGCAGGATCCTGGTGCTGGCCTGCGTGGGCAAGCTGGGGGCAAGCTGCATGGTTCTGTCTTCACCCAGGTCCTCGGTGCTGGCGTCGGTGGGAGACGTCTGGCTGGGAACGGTGGCTTCTTCAGCCTCCGCTTTATCAGCGTTCTCCCGAATTTTGGCCCAAAGCTTTTGGTTCTTCAGGTTATTCCGAGCCGGGGTAGTGGCGGCAAACTTCTTGAGGTGTTTTTTCAAACGTTCAGCTTGCAGTGAGCTGGGGTAGAGACTGGAAGAGGAATATTTCTGCATGGGGACTTTGATGGGGGGGATCTCCCCTGGGAGACGGGTGTTGAGTTTCTTCACGATCACTAGAGACCTGGTTTCAGTCGTCTCCAGAAACCACTGGCAGATGTCAGACAGCTTAAAGGCCTTCATAAACAGCATCTGGACAGGAGAAAGCTTCTGCACTTCCAGCGAGCCTCTACTTTTTCGTGTCCTTTTCTTGCTTTTCCAAATTTCTTTCAGTTTGTCGGCTTTGTTCTTTACCTTGGGCGCTGGCTGCACCTCCTTCTCCAGCTGAATCCAGCCCTTCTGAACTTTCACGTACTGGGCGTTGAACTCGGCAATGAGTTCCTGGTTGTCCTCCTCAGCACACCACTCCATGAACTTTGGTTTGCTGTCAGCCATGTCTACATCCTCCAGCGCCAGGGAGTTGTCATTCCCTGAACTGCATTCATCCCTCTGTTTGGGGATCACTTGCATAGACTCCTTCCCTGGTGCGCTCTTTTTTCCAGTGTCTACGGATGCGGGTGCGTGTCTTAAGTTATAAAACTGCAGGGCAACCTTTTTGTACTTTGCAGCCTTTGCTGGAAGATGCTTGCTTCCACCTCTGCTGCTGGGACAAGGAGGCGAACTGGCCACTGGCCCGTAGCTCTCCAGCTTGCCCGTTTCCATGGCACTGTCGGAGCTCTCCTCGTCCTTTGTGCTGGCATCACCTGGTTTCACATCCACTTGCTCGGTGTCATTCGCAGGCATGCTGCTCTCCGGAGGGAGGATAACGCTTCGCTTCTCAGAGTCAGCCTGGACGCTGATTTCCAGCGTCTCACCCAGTTGACTTTGGCTGCCGTTAGCAGGTGGGTCATCTTTAGAGGAATTTTCTTCCTCCGCCGCAGTCTCTTTCGCTAAGATGCTTTTATAGGTTTGTCTGGTAGTGACACCATTCTCCTCGCCTGGCTGCTGCTCAGCGATGCTCTCTGGAGCCTGGCCAGTGCCTGGCCCCTCGCTGGTTCTGAGCAGTGCATTGGGGAAGCAGTCATTTGGGAAGCGCACGGATGCTGCCCCATCCAGGTGCACTTCTCTCTTGAATCGCTTAGCGCCAGGGCTCTTCTTGATCTGAAGGCAAGGAAACTGTGCAGAGCTGGAAGAACCAGTGTCCTCAGCACTGCCCTCAGTGGGTGACTGGGACTGCTGGCTTCGGAGACGCCGGTCCGATGCCACAAGCACTCTCCTGCCTTTCTTTCGCTTCTTGTCTAGGGTGTCTTTGGAAGAGACAGAGTCTTTCCCTGCAGCATCTGAGCCGTCGGGTTCAGGTGGTGTTTCCCCTTCAAGGGGTTCTTTTTCACCTGCTGGGCTGTTACTCGGCACTGCCTCCCCTTCCGAGATTTCGGGGAGGGCTGTGCTGGCTGGCACAGCCTCCTCTTGCTCAGGGGAACTGACACCCACCATGCCCGATAATTCAGCTTCTGGTTCAGCATCAGCGCTTTTGTTCACGTCCACACACTGCAAGGTGGCAGGGGGCTCTGGGGGGCTCCCCCCGTCCACGGTGGCAGGGGGCTCATCAGAAGCCTGCCGGCCTGGAGAGCGTGGGGAGGGCTCTGATGGATACAGCCCGCAGGGCTCCGCGTCTCCCACGTCTCCCACGTCTCCCGTGCCTGGAAGCTGGGCAGGATCTCCGGCATCATCATGGGCCAGGGGTGCTGTGTCCGCAGCATCGGAGGGCTGCAAGGGGGACTTTGGCTCTGGGCTGGCGGGGAGGTCTGGACCAGTTTGTACGTCAGAGCCTGGGTAACCTTTCTCCTCGCTGGGTGCTTCTGAGATGGGAAGGGCAGCAAAATCGGCAGCTTGCCCGCCACCGCTGCCATCCCCGGAGGAGCCCAGGCTGCTGCCAGGCTCCCAGGGGACAGTGCCTCCCACTCTCGATCCGGCTTCTTCGGCAGGAGGGGAGCCAGGGGGCAGCGAGCCCGCCGGGCTGTCCTCTTTCTGGGGGCTGGGTGGAGCAGAGAGGGAGAAGAAGGGTACAGCCATGGTGGATTCCCTCGACCGCAGCGCCCGGGTATCCCAGGGCTGCACAGAGCCCGGCTCGGCTCTCTCTTTTGTTTCTTGGCTGGTTGGTGTCCCTCTAGCCAGGAGCCTCAGGGAAACCCTCTTCTCGCCTTCCCGTCCTGCCCCCACAGACCCTCCCACCGAGAGCACCAGGGGCGGCTTAGCGCTTACGAGGGTCTCTGCTCGCAGTGCCGGGCTGCTCCCCCTCTCCTCCACCCGGGAGCTCTTCACCAGCGTGCGGACAGTCGGGAGCTCGCAGCACTCCCCGTTGAAGTAGTAGCCCCGGGTGCTCTTCCTCGCCGTCTTGCGAGATGACACCGAGCGCTGGCTCTCGAAATGGCACTCGGTGATGGGTTGGCTGATGTAGACCACGTCGCACTGGTTGTCGTAGTCGTTGATCCTCAGCCCCGATGCCTTCTTGCTCTTCCGAGTGGATCTGAGGGAGGCTGCCTTGGCGCGGGGGTGCCCGCCGGGGGTCCGGTGGGCAGCTGGCGCGGCACCAGCGGGCAGCCAGCCCTCTTTGGACTTGTCGAGCGGGCCCTTGTCGGCCGGGTGCAGGTGGCAGCCTGCCTTGCCCTTGGCTACAGCGTGCAGGTGGTTTTCTTGCTTTGGTCTCGCATCTTGTTCTTTTGTGTCTAAGTCCTGGTGCAAAGATGCCTTTGAGCCGCATTGCAAAGTGTTCTCTTTGTCGGCTCTGCGAGGGGGGGTCACCACAAAGCCGGGGTCCCAGGACTCTTCCGGCAGAGCTCTGAAAGAGCTCTTTTGGGACCCCAGACAGCTGTCTAAGCTGTCCTCGCTGCCGTTCACATTTGCCACTTTGACCGAGATATAACCTTCCACGAGAGTCTTACCTGCTAGCTGCTCTTTACTGTCCTCACACTTTCTGACGCCGGCGTCTTGCTCGTGTCCAGCAGCTTGCTGCTCGTCCAGGCTCTTTGCGGCGTGATGGAAATTCAAAGAGGAAGAGTTCAACGTGCTGAGGTATCCTTGGGTGGAGCTATCCTTTGGACTAGCAGAACGAAGCCTGGTGACGGGGAGCTCGGAGAAGTCCCTTCTCAAAGCAGGACTGGAGCTCTCTGCCCTGTCCGGAGACTTCAGCTCCGCCAGCTGCTTCGGGACTTGTCCTGTAACATGCAGGGGGCCACCGGACCCCGACTGTCCTGGCTCTGAGGAAGAAGGGGGCTTTGATTCAGTACAAGTAGCACCCTTATCCTGATTTTCAGTGCTTCGCTGGCTACAACCAGAGCCACAAGTGGAGGCCTCCATGCTCTCGGATTCAGACAACTGCTGGCCTTCAGAGTCTGGTTGTACTTCAGTGTATATGTCGTTTAGCACACGAATGAATTGCTTCTGATGATGGGTACACAGTCTGACCATAAACTTTTCCAGTGGAGACTTCGGCTGATTGTTAGAGTCTATTGCTATTGTCTCTGCTGCATCCTCACTAGAGAGACAAAGAGAGAAGCAATCAGTAACATGTCCCAGAGAATAACAGTTTATGCTGCAAAACTGGAATAACCCTTCTCCTCCCACTCAGGCAAATCACTTGCCTGACCTCCAGGTGAGATCAAGCATCCTCAAGGGTCCCTTCAGTCCCCAGCGCGCACACTGACGTATGCATACTGCTGGCAGGACACGGACAGCAGTTTTGTTTTGTCTCCCACTGCCAGAGCACCTCTAATCACACTTCTGCCTAGGACATCCTGCTGCATAGGCACCAGGTGCCATGTTCAAAGCAAACCTACATTTCCCTGTGAGAATCAGATTTAGTATCTGCACGGTGCCTGGTGTAGAAAGCCCAGCACTTTGAGGACCGACCAGGACGACTGCACACCTCTGCATGCCCAACCTGCACAGCCAGGCTGGGTGGGAGCAGAGCAGCGTCCCAGCTGGGCGGCCAGATGCCAGAAATCCTGAACTGCTCTAAGTCTTCAAATTCTGCTTACGTCTTGGTGGCAGAAGAGGATGGGTCTATGGCAAAATGAGCAGATCCAAGCCTCCTCTGTAATCAGTGCAGAAATTTCAGTGTGTTCTCAGCCCGCAGGACGTGCAGGCAGCAATGCACCCTTGCGTGGTGCGGTGCCTTGCCAATTGCACTGACCTTTCATTTACTGCTGTTTAACAAAGTGGTTCTGCAGCTGATGGGCTGACTGTCAACATGCAGTAGTCACTCAGAAAGCTGTGCTTCTACAGCACCGTTGGCTACAGGATCACTACCACCAGCTAGCTCTCAAACCAAGGCGACTATCATTTACCTGCTCGGCAGAGGCAATTAATTAGGACTTATTGGTGGAGAGGTTAGGGGATAATTACCCAGTGTTTGCATGAACTCATCAGGAGTGCCTTGCCAGGCGCTGTTATGGAGACCGTACCCGCTCCCAGCAGCAGTGCCAGCTGTTCCCACCCAGTCCCCACCACCCCAAGGGGGATGTGTGCCGGGGCACCCACGCTGCCTGGCACGGGATCCTTGCCAGCGCCGCCGGGCTGCTTCGCAGTAACGGTTGCACTTTGCACCTCCTGGCCTTGTACGGAGGAGAGAAAGTCATTTCCTCCCCTCCAGCCTTGCTCTCCCCCCTCCAGCCTTGGCTGGGTCGAGGGGGACAACACTTATCGCAGGGTTCAGGGCCAGGGTGGGGAAAAGCAGCTTTCCCTCCCCACGCTGACAGGCACAGGGCTCGACAGGCAGACAGGGAGGAAGAGCCCCAGCTCGGAGGAGCCATGGGTGGCGAGGAGGAGGAGGGAAAGGCAGAGACGGGCGCTGGCCGTGCGCGGTGGCAGCCCCAGGCAGCCCTCACCTGCTGCTCACCCGCTGCTTGCTGGCTGCTTTCCCTGAGCTGAGAAGTGCCGGGGAGGCACCTCCAGCCACCCACTGCCCCCAGCTCGTGGGATCTGCTCCCAAATGTGGCAAAGGGCACGAAAAGGCGCCCAGGGCCACGTCGGGCTCTGGGCTGGCCAGGTGGCACCCAGTCTCCTCTTTGCCCAGAAGTGCTGGGCTGCAGCCGAGCCTGCCTGGAGCATCTCATAGCCAGCCCTTTGCTTTCCAGCTTGCCCAAATTTTTAAGCGTAACGAGGCTTCGCCTCTCAGTCATGGCCACTCGGTTTTCTTAAAGGCTTCTTGGGCAGGGTTTTCCCAAAACCGCCTGGAAAGGCTGAGCGAGCTGGGCTCGCTGAATGTGCTCCGGCACCTCCAGAACATACTCTCGGGATTAGCGATAAACTACGTACCTGGAGCTTGCTTTACTACACCCAGGCGAGAAAAACGCCCTCCAGCAACCATCTCAACTGGTTCTACCTGGCGCTGCGATGACTTTCACTTTGCAAAGCCTGGGATTAGTTTAAATACAAATGCTCAGGTACAACCTGGCCCCTCTCCAGAGCCCTGCCTAGGAAGGGTTATGTCAGCCAGGATCTCTTACACAGCCCAGCTCCTCCCCTTGCCCTGCTGAATAACAAAGGGGATAAAAAACCTTTCGCCTCCCCCTGCAAGAGGAGGGTTGGGAGCAGGGGGCTTTTGGAAGAGGCAGGGCTCAGCACGACTTTTTTTCCACCTCTGTAAAGAGGGCAGTTGCTTTCCTCTTACCTGCTCGTAAGCCCAGCTCCGAAGAGCGGCAGCCATCTTCCCCCAGCCAGCCCGAATTTATAACTGAGGCAGCAGAGGTGTGGCCCCGCCGCGGCCCACCCGGCAGGCTCGGTGGCGAAACAGCCAAATCCCCCCTTGCCAGGGCGCCCGTGGGTGCCACACGCAAATGGCCGCGGAGGAAGAGCCCACGGCACAGGCGACTCAGCTGCCCAGGCGGGCGGCGAGGAGGAAAGGGCGAGCTACAGGCTGGGTGACGGAGGAGACTGCCGATCTGCATACCCAGTCCCTAGGCTGTGAGAAGGGAACAAAGTGGCCGGGCACGGTCCTTCCTCGCCTTGCCGTCGCACAGCGCGATGCACGATGCTGAACGCATGCTTTGCACGGGCGTGCGGGGCTGGAGAAGACCCATGCCCTGCTCGTATGGTGGAGGGGGCCTGAGCTCCCTGGTCCTAAAGGCTCCAGGTGGCATTTCTGCCTTGCCCTCACCTAGTTTCTTCCTTTGAAGTGTGGCTGAGGCCGTGGTGCTCATTTTCACATTATTTGCCCCACTGTACTCCAAGGAGTCAATCTGAGACACAAACAGCTTCTGTCAAGCTGTAAATTTAAAAAACGGAGATAAATATTTTTCCTGCTTGATAAAGGAAATAAATCCATTCATCCTCGATGCCCTTTGTCCTTAGAAGACCCATCTCACGCTCAGCGACACAGTTCACCTGCTTCTGCGGGCGCGTTGCATTCAAGGTCCTCTGCTTTCACACCGCTTCGGCTCAAAGATAGGCTACAACTTCTTGCCTTGAGCTCATCTGCTCCTTCCCCAGCCCACCCCTGTTTGGATGCTGTAGGCAGTATCCCCTTTTTCTCAGTTCCAGAGGGTAACCTTGAGGCACAGCTCTTCCCGCCGCCTGCAGCCGGGCTCTGAGCACGGCTGGATCCCACCTCGGTCCTTTCTCTCCCCATCCCTTGGGGTGCTGAGCCACAGCCTGCGCCTCTCCATCCCCAGGTCTCCCAGACACAGCTCTGTGCTCCCTGCGACCTGCTAATCTGTGCGCCTTGGTAGCTGCTCAGCATTCCCCACCACTCCTCTCTGTTCTGGCTATTACCACTAAATAAAAGATGGCCACGGCCATTCTGTTGCCCAGCGGCCAACAGCCGCAGGATTTCCTGCATCCTCCCTACTTAAGGCAGTTTCAGAGATGAGCTTGTTGCATGCTCAGGTGTAACAGAAGAGTTTATTTCAAGTGCCCCGTGGCTTCAGGCAGAGTTGCTTACAGACTGTGTAAACTGTTGCAAAGCAACTATTTATTTACATGGCGTATCAGAGAGGAGAGGCGAGCTGATTGTAGCTGAAGTGCCTTCCCGGGGGAAGGTGCCGGCTACTAACAGGTTCCTCAGCCCTGCTGGCAAAGGCGCAGCGGGAGCCAAAGACCAACTGCCAAATGCAGAGGATGGGAGTTGAGAACACGGTTTTAAATAGGAACAAAAACTGTTCTTGGGAGGCAGCCACCCCTGTCTCTGAAGAGCCTGCCTTTTGGGAGGCACAGGTCAGCCCAGCAGAAGCTGGTGGGCTCAGCGAGGGAGCCCAGGGCTTCCCGCACCATCTGCAGCCTTCTCCTCGGCGCCTGCGCTCACCCCTTCCTATGGGGCTTGGTCTGAGGCTCTCTCAGCTTTGGGTGTGCGTGAGGAACGTGTCGTCTCCCTCACGGGCTGGAGAAGCCACAAGCCTACGGCAGCTCTGTGGCTGGGCTGAGGCAATTTACTGGGGACCCTCTACACCTGTAGCCAAGCTGCAAGCGCTGTCACAAACCCGTATGGGGTACCCAGAAGGATTCACTGCGATGGGAGAGACGACCCACCCACCAGTGAGCTTTGCTACAGAGCCTGGGAGATGGCAGGTCTCCCCTTTCTGGCCGCCAGCCTTGGAAGCTGCCCATGGGAGGCTGCGGCTGCCGGGGGCTCCTCTGCTTCTGCGCCGCAATGCCCCGCTGCACGTGTCACCCCGTGCCAGCACAAGAAACCCCAGTGTCCCACGCAGATCCCATCACCTGAGCCCCTCGCTACCTCCTGGCCCTTCTAGCTTTCCCAGGGCAGCCCTGTTCTCTCCTCCTTCCACGCCTGCCGCAGAAGGTGTCAGAGGCATCAAGGGGCAGGAGCTGTCAGAGACAGAAACCGAGCTGTTGCTACGCAACCCTGGCGGTGCAGCAATTAGCGCTGGGGAAAACGTGCTGTGCTCTAAAGCTATTTGCATAGCTGCGTGCTGCAATACATTTGTTTGCATTGTGCCTCTACTGTTTAGTGGAGTTTGAAGTCAACCATCCCCCAGCTCTTGCTGGGGGGGGGACCCAGGGCTTCCAACAAAGGCCACACGGTTGGGGATGATGGGGCTGGGGGAAGGCAGGGGTTTGTCTGTCCCTAACACCTATAGACTGCACAGGTATAGAATTTACAGTACGGGGAGGAACAGACAAGCTATCTGGATTCCACCCTGCACAGCCCGAGGAGCTTTGCCCACCTTACGGAGCCTGCTCCATAAGGCACCGCTCCTGCAGTGTCCCTCGCCCACTGGTGGGGTTGCCACCTCTCCCCCCTTCCGTGTGCACCAGGGTGACACTGCGCTTGTCCTGCTTCTCAGTGCCAGAAATGGAGTTTTAGGGGCAGCCCAGCCTGCCTGTGGTCCACGAGTGTGTGCTGGGGGGAGCAAGGGGGAGAAGACAGAGAGGGAGAAAGAAATCCACCGGTTCATACCAACCTACCTGAGACGCCAGTCTCCAAAAACCTGCCGATTGCCAACTGCAATCTTCTGGTTTGCCCACCCCAAGTTTCTCACTATTGAACATGAAGCCTGTGCCCTTTTTGGGTTTCTTTTTTTAGCCCTTGAACATCGGTTTGATTGATTATAAGTTTACAGGTATGTTTTGTACCTCAGAGGCACAAGAAGCGGCAGCAGAACAAAAGTTCAAGGCTAAGTGTTTCTGTTCCTTTCAGACCACTCTAAGCACCAGGATTATAGTTCTGTAAAACAAACAAAACATAGCTATAAACTTACAAAATCCAATTTAGTATTTTTACGGGGATGACCTCTCCCCTCCCTCTCCTGCTGCCGCACAGCTACTCCACGCCAGTCGGTGGAGCGCTGCCTCGCACCACCCCAAGCCAGAGGTACCACGGCAGTACCCCGCCAAGCTGAAGGGCGCCTCGGAAACCTGGCTACAAGCAGAGATTTGAGAAACGTGGATGACCAAGAAGAAAGCCCAGCTTGCGAGCGATGCTCTCCCCCAGCTGAACTCAAAGCACCGCCTGTGCCCACTTCGACGCAAGGTCCAAAGCAGCGTGTCTCGCTGCCCGCGGGTGCCAGCTCCAGCCCTGCTGGCTTCAGCCCCTTCATTTGTTTTTCAGGGTGAGTGGAGATGCCATTTTGAGGGATCGCAAAGGAGGAGCAGCCTCTTCAGAGGTGGCTCATCGCTGGCAGCCAGGTGATCTGACCCTGGCCCCAGGGGCATTGTGAATCCTGCCAGCTAAATGTGCGCCCGAAAGCAGCTGTGGCTGCGGGTTGCCAAAGGCGGGCTCGCTTTCCCCAGTGCCGGGGGGGCTGCATGCAGAGCCACACGAGGGTCTCGCCCAGCGGAAGGTGGAAATGAGATCCCTGACAGCCCCGGCTCGGCTTGCTGGAGCGGCTTTGCAAAACCAAACACCGGCGGGGAATGTCACCGGACGGAGGCAGGGGTGGCACCACGTCTTCCAGCAGCAGCCCACACCAGTGCCACCCCAGCGGCCCAGAGCCACGGCCACTGCCAGTTCTCCGCCAGAAATTATCATCCCAGGGCAGCAAAAGGCAACCCATATTGCACCTCCCCTGCCCCATTTGACACAGGGCATCGTGCTCAAACCCGTCTCCACCCTCGTGCCTTGAGAGTGTCCTTCTGCGGGCACCGCTCTGGGATGCAGCGATCCCTTCGATCCCTTGCAGGGGATGGGCAAAACAGCCATGCAAGCCACTGCAGCGAGATTTTTCCGGAGCTCGTCTCTCAAAGCCCCAGTTAAAGGCTGACACTGGATGTACCAGTTTAAATGCTTGTGTTTCAGTCCTCAGAAATATGCCTGGCACCTAACACTCCCCACACAGATGAATGAGTCCCTTCACACCTCTGCGGGTGCTACAGTAATTCTCTCTTGCTGCACTGAAAAAAAATAGAAAAGCAGCACAGAAAGAGCTGAGGCTCCACACAACAGCTAGGAAGGACAAAAAGCATTTTTCTTCTCTAAATTCAAAGCCGAAGCTGCGCAACGCACAGCCAAAATAACTATGGAAATATTGCTGCCGGGTTCTCAAGGCCCCTGAATTTACGCTGTCCTTGGTGACGCACATGGGGATGGATTGAGCTTGCATTTCAACTGAAAAGCAGGAAGAAACAAGTTATAGACGGGTTTTGTTTGATTGGGGTTTTTGTCAGCTGCATGTATTCGTCAAGGTATCCAGCCTGTACAATAGGCCAACTGACTGGGTAAACAACAGACATCCATTACAGTTCAGGCTTTAAACCCTTCAGAGTAGTGTCTTTTATTTGTTTATTTATTTTTAAAGTAGTTAAACATCAAAAATCACCTTCTCCCCACCTGTAGCCAAATAAAAATCAAACAAACCAAAGCTGGTTTTACATTAAAAAAAATAGCAACCTCAAATAAGTTTATCTTTTTTATATTCCTGTCATAGCTTCCTCCACTCCCACCTTCCCTAAGTAACTAACCCAACTGTATTCTATAGTAGTTTATCATCACTTGTGATACTTCTAATACCATATTTAATGACTAATTAAAAATCTTACCGCTGAGCTATTGCTTTACAACCAAGGGAAATTTATCACATTGGAAACATTATTCCACATACTAGCTTTCAAAGCCTTTCCAGAATCATCCTTGCTAATTTTTCTAATTATCAAGGACATCTGGGATATTCCCTTTAAGGGGAAAAAAAAAAAATTACCACAAGTGTTTTTCTCTGAGGCAGTACTCAGCATCTTCCCTGAGCTAGGTGCTCTGAAAGAATAGACAGCACCAGAAGACCAGAACAGATAGAAAACAGGCAGCACCAGAAGACAGATAACGAAAACATGCAGGGCAAAAAAAGAAGTTCTTACAAGGGTTTTCAAAGCTTTGCACATGTTTTAAAAAAAGCAGCACCCAGTTAACGCACGGGAGAACGAACCACAGGGACCAGCCCTGTAGGGTAGGGAGGGATGCCCAGAGTACCATGAGCGGTCCCGGGTATGAGCTGGGACCACAGGCTGGCTCTGGACCGGAGGCGGGGCAGGTGTACAGCCTCTTCCCCGCTCCCGAGCCCGTCGCTGTCGGCTCCCGTCCATCCTGCCGTAAATCGGGGACAGGGCTCTCCCTGCGCAGCCCTCTGGCATGGACACGCAGCTCAGCTGGAGCCACTGCAACCGAAGAGGTTCACCAAGAGGCGAACCCCTAACGAAGGTGTGCTCACCTCCAGCAAATTAAGGCTGGCGCGCAGGACATGCTGTGCTGTGAGCAATCCCACCCCCCCCTCCTACGCCGTCCCTGTGCTGGAGGGCTGCTCCTCCAGGGTGGAAGAAAACCCCAATGCAGCTGGTGCCCTCTCTGTGTATGTTGCTGGTCCCAGCTCCAGCAAGCACATCGCTACACACAGATACTGTCTACTACTTCTAGAAGTGTTCAAGGATTTTTAAAGTCTGCACATATCCAGGATATTATTTTTTTTCCAATATGGACATGAAAAAGCAAATGCAGCAACTAGGTAGAGCGCTCGCTAGAGCTAAAAACCCTCTGCACAACGCAGTCGCCAAAGCTTGGGAGGGGCCAGGGGAAGACATCTGGAGAGCAGAGGGTGTCTTGGGTGTAATTAACAGACGTTGGAGGATATGACCCCATTTCAGATAACCTGGAGATTCAGATAATTGGGCCTCAGATAATCAAGGCCACGCTGTTAATAGAAACGGTATCACAACTCCTAATGGCAGTGCTCCCCACATGCCGATGCTCTACCTCCTTGCACGCAAACGCCTACTGAAATAGGAATTAGTGGTTTGATACGTGTCTGCATTCTCCGTCAACTGCTGGGCTGAGCAGCAAACCCTGCCCCTGGTGCACCGCGCTGGCTGGCTGCTGGGGAAATAGGTTACGGCAGAGAAGTGGATTGCAGCCCCGGATGCCTGGGGACGAGGCCGTCTCAGAGCTGACGGGCTAGGTAAGCTCTGTTTTGAAAGTGGGTTAATTTAACTGCCATTCAACTCCCATTAAATGATGTAGGTTAATTTTATAGTCAGATAACTATTAAGAAACCAAAACATAAGGCAGGAAACGTCTCTATGCATTCCAGTGGAGAGCAGTTTCCCCTGTGCTAATGCACACCCCTCCCCTTCAGCTCAAACCTCTCATCCTTCCATTTGTGCACATCCCTCGCATCATATCTTTTTTTTTTTAACCCTTATCATTACACATTATTGTCCTTCTTCTCCCTCTTAAAAGAGTCTGTTCTCCTCCCAAAAACTCACCTGGGTGTCCTGGCCCAGAATTATTTTTCTCCTTCGTTTATATCATCACAGATCTCAATGCTAAAGGAAGACTAACAAACACAAACCTTGTCTGACCACACTTAATGTTCACTATAAACGGTCCCATCTCCTCCATGCATCCAGTATTTGTCCAGCTACACGGCAAACTGAGGCAGGGAACTACACCTAGTTTAGCATGGAACATGCCATCACCACCAATATACCCAGTTTTCTTTAGGGTTATTTACTGTATTTAAAGCATCCTTGATTTTTGGCAGTTTACCCTTTATAATTGGATGTCGCAGTTAAAATGTACTTTATCTTTATTTATTATTGATTCTGTGATTCTATGATTCTATGATCTCTGTGCAATTTTCCTTCTCGCAGCATAATGATAGGTATTGTTTGTTTCTTTATACCGGGGACAAAATCCATCAATTGCTGGTTTGCCATAAAGAGAAAAATAAAAGGAAAAAAATTTACCAACAACAGCTTATGCCTGCAAAGGAACAGATCCCTTGGAAAAAGCAGAAGTGACTCATCACTCCTGACGCGAGGCGAGGAAGGAGGGAGCACCACAGCCGGGCAGATCCCCCCCCCCGAGATGCCTTCGCAGATTGCCTCCCTCTGACTCCTGCTCCTCCCCGTCCCACCGCTCCCACCAGCAGGAAAATGCGTCCCTAACCTTCGCAGAGGAAACGAAAGCGATGATGGCCCATTAGCACACGCTGCCCATCAAGCACTCACGGATCTCCTCTACCGCAGACATTTTTATCATATTAACAGTAAGTGCACTATGCCAACCCTGAAAGCTCAGAGAAATGAACTCACACTTAACCACGTGGTGGTAATGAGACCACAGCACTGACGGGATGTTGGCATTTTTACTGCGCTTTATATGACCAGAGAAATACAGAACGGGAGCATCCCTCAGCACAAGCACTTCTGAAAAACCCTCCTCGCAGTGACTCACACATTCAGACGGCGATGCCAGAGCCCAAACCACGAACGCCGTGGGGATTTTCGACCCACATAAGGCTGAGTGCCAGATTCCCTGTTGTCCTGCTGAGGCCTTGCTACTCTTTATTAATCTCATGAGGAAAGTCCTTTCTGCCACTCAGGAGCTATAAAAGAACAGACAAAACAGCCAAAAGCCAAACCTCATCAACCTGCTCTTTGCTAGCAGTAAGCCACTACCTTTGTCACTTTGTGCTAGGTGACATTGATTTTAAGCTTTGTCACTAGTTATTATTCCTAATTTAATAATAAGGTCATTAAAGGAACTGCAAGGTGTATTTGTTTTAAATCCAGAGTTCTGTTATATTTGCTTTTATCAATTAGCAACCCAGTTTACACTCAAACAAAAGTAAAGGCGCTGACATGAGGACAGGGATAGGCAAGAACGCCAGAATTACAGAGCAGCCCAGCAGTCACCCTTGCCGTACACATTTGTGTCTGTCTACCAGAGAAAAGCCAACACAGGTTCTGAAACAGGAGCAAAAATCTACTTCTTGTTATGCACTGGCAGAAAATCTCACTGAACTACAGCCAGGCAAACCTCTAGCGAGCAGTGAGGTTAGGTAGCTCTTGCCATGGTCCAAAAAGAACTTTGTTATTAGCGAATGCACTTCGGGTACCGAGTAAGCTGGTTGAGCTTTGACATCTCGGGCTGATGTTTGATGGCTGGAAATCAGAAGAAAACACCTATTTCCGTACAAACAGAGTACATTTGTTATGACAGCTTCTTATTCAAAACCAGAATCATACAGTGCCTTTTTTCACAGTCTCCTTTCAAAGTCAAATAGTTTGTTTTAAAGCACTGCTAACAGCTCGCACGCAGCTACTTGCTTTAAAGGCCTGAAAGGAACCTGAGGAAGACGCCACGTGTGACCACAGCACATCTGAAAACGCGAAAAAACTGCACCACCTCCTTCACCTAAGAGGGGAACATGGCAGAAACTACTGGAGTCTCCAAGCACGCACCGCAGGCTTCGATTACAGCAGGTACCTGCGGTGTGTACAAAAACCCCTTCACATGTGTGGGGAAGCTGTTCGGCTTCTCCCAGAGCCAGCTTTTGCCCTGCAGCACCAGAGTAACTCTCAGCAATCAGTGGCAGAGCCTTCCTCTAACGCTCAGTGAGAAGAAAAGCACAGCCAAAGGCTTGGCTAAGGAACCATAAAAGGCCCTTTCAAAGTCAGGAATGTCATTCTGAAATGAGTGAAGCGAGGCCTACACTTTATTGGCTGGGCAGGAGGGATCTGGGACACGTGATGATGGGATCTGGGTGCACGTCAGCAAAAAACCTCCAAACCTTGGCAGGTGTAACAAAACTGCCTGTTTGGCACTATCAGTTTTGTTTGCTGACGACCCTGCACAGACAAACCATTCCTCACGTCGGCACAGGGCTGTCTGACCTGGTCCCGGAGCCAGGAGTCCAGCACAGGCAGGCACAACCTGCGATGTGCCGGCGGTGATGGAGCCAGCCCAGGCTCCAGCAGAGAGGGAGAGCTGGCAGAAGCCTGCGCAGGGCTGGGCGAAGCGTGCCGCCCGACCCACCACTGGACTCCGGTCAGTCCCGAGAGGAGACGCAGCTGTATTTTCACACCGGTAACCTTCGCGTTTTTAGGTAGCAGTGCTTATATTTCTATGCTCTGAAACATACCTTAAGCACTCCTAATTTTAGCTGATCTTTTGAACAGTTCCTGGAGATTTGAACAGTAGCCATCTCATACAAAAATCTGTCTTTTAGTCAAGCGTGTAGTCAGCAGACCTCCTGCGGAGCTGTGTGACACCCGCAGAGGAGGAGGCAAGGGAAGATTTTACAAGTTTTCTTTCAAACGCAACCTGTAAATTCTGATACTTTAAAAGTGACCTGTAAAAACAAGATTCAAGTGTTTTGTGCTCCCTCTTCGTGATTCTAAAAGCGAGCTTTTAAAGGTTGTGTTGTCTGGGGTTTTTGGGGGGGTGTGCAAGAAGGAACTTGACTAATTCGTAACTCACGAGTGTGAAGTCATTCAGATTTCTTCTGAATTTCCTACTTGACAATTGAGAACATCTTGGATTTTAAGTCACAGAGGCTGCAACAAAGGAGCCAGACCAGGGGACACAGTACTCCCACAAACGGTGTTCTACGGGATCCTCCCAGCATTATAACATCTGTTAAAGCGTCTAATTATATAACACATAGATAATAGTTATATAACACTATTAAAAAGATCAATTTTTATTTTAATCTCTTTGCCATCTTCATGGTATCAAACTCAATATTCCTGGATTTGCCCCTAACAGTCCAAGCTCTGCTTTGGAAATTGCTTTTGGTCTGTACCTCTGTTACTCTACACATTTTTACCCTTTGCTAAAGAGGTCCAAGGATCTGCTACTCGCATCCATTTCAAGCCACAGCTCAGCAAGTACCCGTGGCTGGGCATCCGCCAGAGCAGAGTTTGCAGATTAAGAAATCAGTGACTTCTTGAAGTATTTTCCTGAATCGGGATACAAATCCTCCCCCTCGCCCCAGACCCACTTTTGTCAGGCCTCTAGGAAATCAGCGAGCCCAGCACGCTGAGGCAGGAAAGCCACTGGTGATCCTCCTTGCTGAGGATGCCAGAGCAAGCTTTGCCTTGCTGCTGCTTGACTCCGAGCAGCCATGACACAAGGGCTCGGTTTTGGTTGGTACAAGAAGATGAAATTGTGATGATCAGTAATTTCCTTAATTAAATCAGTTTTTTCACAAAACTTAAGCTGATGTCCAACACAACAGCTGAGGTCAGCAAGTCACCTATTTTCAGGTCTTGAGACCCCATCTGGAGTCCTGTGTTCAGCTCTGGAGCCCTCAGCACAGGAAAGACATGGACCTGTTGGAGCAGGTCCAGAGGAGGCTACAAAAATGATCAGATGGATGGAATATCTCTCCTAGGAGAAAAGGCCGAAAGAGTTGGGGCTGTTCAGCCTGGAGAAGAGAAGGCTCCGGGGTGACCTCATAGCAGCCTTCCAGTACCTGAAGGGGCCTACAGGAAAGCTGGAGATGGACTTTTCACAAGGACCTGTAGCAATAGGACAAGGGGTAATGGCTTTAAACTGAAAGAGGGTAGATTTGGATTAGATCTAGGAAAGAAATTCTTTCCTGTGAGGGTGGTGACGTGCTGGAACAGGCTGCCCAGAGAAGCTGTGGATGCCCCATCCCTGGAAGTGTTCAAGGCCAGGTTGGACAGGGCTTTGAGAAACCTGGTCCAGTGGAAGGTGTCCCTGCCCATAGCAGGGGGGTTGGGACTAGATGACCTCTGAGGTCCCTTCCAACCAAATCCTTCTGTGATACTAGCATTAACCCCAACGCTTGCAGGCAGTGACCTGGAGCTTTCTGCCCTTCCCTTCACAGGACACATTCTCACAGAAGAGCCATCAGCAGAGCCTCTCATTTCACATCTGCTAGAGTATCTGGAGCGTAGCAAGTGACACCCAGGTGTATGTGGGGGCACAATCCACTGCTACTCCATGAAGCATCCGTTGCTTCAGAAGGCGACCAGATACGCTTCTGCAGATTCAGAAGAGGCAGCTGCCTCTTCCAACAACAAACTGGAGCAGCTCAGAACACATCCCGAGTTGAAATGAGCTGAGACAAAGTAGCAGAAGACTTTCTAAGCTGCCTAGCAGGGCTAATTAGGTCACTTTTCTACAACAGCTTCATGGATGCTTCTTTCTGGGTCTGTGTGTAACATCTTTTGCACTCTCGTCATGACACGTATTTGTAATACAGAAAACAGCTTTAAAAGAAGAATTCAAGACTGTGTTCCTTTAATTCTGAACAACTCCATCTTAACAGTGTGAGACCATCAGCAAGTCCTCCAGGAAAAACTGAAAAACTTGGTATTTCTGATAATCACAGGACTAAAAGTGTCAATTAAAAATGTTCTGGGAAAAGCTTGCAGAATGCAATACATCCTAAAAAATGGCAGATGGGAATATGGTTCATCACTTCCAAAGGCTATTTTCATAGATTTGACAGATGTATTCAGACATACAGAAAAAAATATGATAAATGTTAGTTTACAGCACAAGGCTTTCAAGCTATTTACACATAAAGACTCCTTATTCCCAAATAAGTGTGAGATGCAGCCTTTAGTCAAACCAAGTTTTTTATTTAAGAGATTTGTCCAGCAAAGCTACACCAATGACAACACCCTTACAATTACCAACAACCTTACCTTACTATTTTGCTTTTTGTTTTTAATACCAATATTAGAATACAAAGAATACAACAGCTAGTTTGCAACGTACCGGTTATTTAAGGATCTTAAAAAAAAAAAAAAAAAAAAACACTGAAAAATCATGTTCGCAAATGCAAACCCTAAATTACCTACTTTTCAAAAGCACAAGCTGAGAAAGGCAATTTCTCAGGAGAAAAGAAACCTGGGCTAGACAGCGTGCAGCACTATAAATTTTCCTAAACCTAAGAAATCCCTATGCATCTCTCAAAATCATCCCAGGACTGAACACAAAGGTTAGCAGAAATGCCAAAACTCACGTGGGTTCCATTACACACCACTTACTGTAACCTACTTTTTAGTATTCAGCATTTCGGTATCAATAATGCATAACGTCAAAAGTAGTTCAACCCAAAGCACACTCGTGAGAAAGTACACGTGGGTCTCGACCAAGGGCCAGCTGAGGCCTGGTGCCACGGCTGAATTTGCCTTGTGCCCCTGTGCAGAAGGGCAGCAGGACAGGGCTGCCGGAGCTTTCTGTGTCTTAATCAGGAGCTGGGGATCATCTCCCCGGCACGCTCCCAGCTGCCAGAGGGCACGCTGCCCCGCCGCCAGCCCAAGCCGAACCGAGCCGCGCCAGGCAGCGGCTGGGGCTCCCAGCTAGGCTTTGCTACAGTCGCTCCTGCCTTCTACTAAGTGCTCCATGAACAAGCCTACATCACTTCTTTTTTCCACCCCCCTGAGAGACTGTTCGTTCTTCACCAGATAAATTATTTATCATGAAAGAAATTAAGGTGGCCAGTAGGGAAGAGCAAATTAGAGTACAGGAGTTCATGAGACCGGGCTGCTACAAGACAGCGTTTCAGCTTTCACATGTATTCCCTACCCAGCTGCTAAAGCAGCTTTATCGCCAATCCTATTTAGGACAAGAACCAAACAGAGCACGGAGACTCCGAAGCTTGATCCTTTGGCCGGAATTTGTTTTACCTTTTATTTCGCTTCCTCCCCTGCCTCTCTGGATTTGTGACAGTTTGCGTTTCATAGCCTCAGGTGATTAGTGCGGGCATTTAGAAAGCACACTAGAAACAAGAGAATTGGAACCCCTTAAAGTTTTTCACAACAAAATTTATTAGAAGAATAGTGGTTTTGAAAAGTCTAGCATCCAGTGAAAACTACCATACACAACGTTACAGCTGGGAATGTGTTTCCAAAATGACATGGTCAAATAATACAATGGAGCCATTAAATCTTACACATGCACAACAAGAGAATTAGCGCTTTGACATACAATGCAAAAAATAAATGGACCACATGAAATAAAAATTTAAAAGTACTTATCACATACATTAAGACACAGCTTATTTAGTCCAGTCAAAAAATCAGAACTGCATTAAAAAAATTAATGTAGTGCAATCAAACCAAAAACCTTAATTTGTGATCATAAGTGCTCTACTACATAAAACATTGATCATAGCAAGGAACAAAAAATTCAAATCACACAGTACAAAAAAAATCTGTAAATAAATATAAACTACAGTACAAGAGAAATATTAAATTATACAATTCCGTCAAACTGTAAACAGTATATTGAAATGAGGTCCATAAGAGTAAAGGGGGGGTTCCTGTTTTTTTTTCTTTTTCCCATGACACTTGAACTTCTAGAGGTCAGAGAGAAATGCCATTTTCCATACTCTTCAAAGACTATGGGTTACATAAATAGAAAGAGAAGACTTTTTAGATGTAAAGTGTCAAATAATAGAGCAGAGGTGTTGCTGACTTGTGACTGCCAACAGATCACTGCAATAGCAGAACAGCAGATTTTACTTTAAAGTTTCACCTCCTCGCGAGCGCAGCGCGGAGGCTCGTCACTACAGATGTTAAGTGCCAACAGGTTCTGAATTAGTGCTCAGAATTAAAGAGGAGACACCTGCTGAGGGTCTGGTCCTACCACTTAGGTGGAAGCGGCTGCGTACACCGTCACCGACTTGGACCTCTGCTGATTATCTGACAGGTTTACACGCTCGTCATACAAACACCAACTTTGGCAGAACAATTACTAATAAACTCAAAGCACTCCCGGCCCATTGGTTTCCATCACAGTGGCCAGTGCACAGAATTCTCTAAGGACATTGCATAACTAGAGTGTAGAGGTCAGACAGCCAAGGACCCGTGCTTGAGGTTAGAAGTAGTTATGGTGAGAGAGAAGCAAGAGCCACGTTAAGAGGCTGCCTCTGCGGTTCGCAGAAGCAGTTGGGAATGTATTTCATTTTTAGCTGCGCTGGCTAGTAGTGGCATTTTAAAATATATAAGTTTAAGATAACATATATACTATATATGTATATAATATAATACATATTATATAATATACATAGGAATTTCTTACAATACATACCAGGAACCCCCACGCGATCTGCTCAGTAGTAATAACTGAATATACAGAATGCCACTATAAGTGTCTGAGGCACTGTGTGCTGGAGAGTAAATATGCAGCTTTAAAATCCGTTTGGCTGAGTTATACCTGGATACCTGAACTGAGTTTTAAGTTGACATTCATCAAGGATGTGCTATCAGCACGTCAAAAGAAAAGCAAAACAAAATACAAGTCACTGCTAGGTTTAAGAAGAGAGTACAAGTACCTGAATTGAGTGAGGATAGTGTGTAAACTGTCCCTGAGGGTTTTTAAACAGTGTGTGTACAAGTTGGATTCCTAAGAACATTAGTTTAAACTTACATTGCGGACTGATAAAATACCAATGTCTGACAATTTAACAAGTGGAGGTTAGAAAGAGTTATGAGCAAACACTCAAAACATATTTTATACATTTTAAAGCAGCAGTAAGCTGCTGTAAGCATACATCCCATCAGTACAAGCAACACATGGGACTCAGATAAAGGTTTCTATTTGCAAAAAGCCCATCATATATCGGTAAGTAAAGAATATTCACCTGCTAAATTAGAATGCACCTAGTTACAGACTAGCAATTCAAGATTAATTTGTTTAATCAAATACTTTGCTATACTTTGCTATTACATACTAAAATTCCTTAAGCTCACTAATGCTGGTATTCTAATCTATTTTTTTTTAAATGTTCCCCCTTCATTTAAGAAATATACCATTCCACAACTTAAACATTAAGATCCATTTTCAGTCCTCAGATGTAAAAAGCATGTCAATGAGTTTATATTAAAAATTTACATGGTAAAAAGGCTTGAATTTCAGCCAGAGATTCTAAATACTACTCATTCCCTGAAGGCATAAGGGAGAAAGAATCCCTACCCATTTTTCTTGTGATACAGTTTTCAAACTGAACATTAAACAATGGTCCAAAATGATTTTTCAGTTTGGGAAACTTCCCTTTCCCTACCCATCATCCCAGATTCCAAATGTCAAGCCCTGAAATGGCCTATTGAAATAATTAGTTAAAAACATCAGGCATGTATATATACATCCCCTGCCTGAACTTCAGAATATTTTGTTGTACTAGTCTTTAAAAGACAGATTAGTATGCCAAAAGAACTTGTGATCTGACCTGAAAAGCCATTAATGATCCTAGATTGTACGTTTAAAATATCTCATAACCTGAAGACCAGATTTACTTAAGACTCTGGCATTGTAACAGAAAAAGTGCTGCAGTTCTTTATCCCTTTTCTGGTACTTTAGAATAGGTCAGACAAGTGCTTTTTATAGTGACAGGAAAGTTTATATGCTTTCACGCAGCCATAAAAAATATTATCTGCAAAAATATTTGAGAACTGTAGCACCAAGTAGTTGATAAACTGTATTAGTAGCTTTAGTAGTGTCTTCGTTATTTCCAAGTAGGAAAAAAAGTGAAGTTAGACTGTCCTAGGTGATGACTATAGAAATTTGTTTTCCGACATCAACCTTTCCTGCTCCAGTCAGAATTAAATCTGTGTCCCAGTCCCTGCTCCATCAGGTAGAGTTATCATCTTGAGTCCTTCTAAATTATACTTGCCAATTTGGCAGAGGCAAGCACAGGGCAGAGGCAGGGATGTTTATTTTTAAGAAGGTGAATGAAATGCCCTGGACAGGCCAAAAAAAAAAAAAAAAAAAAAAAAAA
>Ga0065711_1002315_pt1 | contig 34691 bp, 28 predicted proteins | sample Hoacrofraction12_FD_59098 | JGI IMG/M metagenome (GOLD analysis project Ga0065711, IMG submission 59098) | Hoatzin crop microbial communities from Cojedes, Venezuela - Epithelial fraction 12 v2 (version 2) | ecosystem: Host-associated > Birds > Digestive system > Esophagus > Crop | place... | reverse complement strand
GAGGAAGAACTTCTTCCCTCTGAGGGTGACAGAGCCCTGGAACAGGCTGCCCAGGGAGGTTGTGGAGTCTCCTTCTCTGGAGATATTCAAGACCCGCCTGGACAAGGTCCTGGGCAGCCTGCTGTAGGTGGCCCTGCTTTGGCAGGGGGGTTGTACTAGATGACCCACAGAGGTCCCTTCCAACCCTGAACATTCTGTGATTCTGTGACTTCAGAGTAGAAGGCAATCCTACAGAATATAGGATCTGCCTTTTGACAGTCTGTGTTTAGTTTGCCCTGTGGGCTTCAGGCCTTCCCACAGCATACAGAATAATAACTCTTTCAGGAATTACAGTTCAAAGACCAGTACCCAATTCTCAAAGGAAACCCTGCTTTTACGAGGGGCTTTAGTTGCATTAAGAGAAGATTTGCATACCAGCTCTCTTGTTTTCTGTTGCTCCTGTACGGAAGGAAAGTGACTCTCTCTGAACCATTCCTTAATGTGTCTATGCTACTGACCATGTATGTAGATGAACTTCTAGGCCATGTATGACAAAAGAACGTCATTTTCCCTGTCACTGTGATATTGTATAACTTGCTTGTCTTAGTAGTCTTCTACCAGTGTCTCTCTGTAGGGGTGTCCTCAAACTTTCTGCTGATCCTTCCCCCACAAATATTACTTAATCCTGAATTCTGCACAGCTTTCCTTGACTTCAGTATAAGACATGTGTTTAAATTGAGAGGGATTCATCACAGGTAATTTTTTCTGAATAAAACCCAAAGGTGCTGATTATCTAGTCTAAGCTAGGCTTTCTCTACTATTTCTGGAGGGAATGGGCAGCTCCCAAGCATTATCTGTTTTAGGGCAGGACAAATTGTGCTCTGGAGACACCTCTGCCTCTTCACTGACTGTTGAGAGAGCCCAGAGGCTGCTTCAGATGGATGCCTGCCTTTCAGGTGGCTCTGTTAAGGAGCAGTCAAATCATTTGTACCAGAACATAAAAGACTTGGGCCTTATCACTTTTTTCTTTTGATGCTTGAGGTTAACTACAGTTCTCGCCTGCTCCTCTCTTCTTTTGGATTCTTTCTTCTTCTGAAGGCTCCTATGGAAACTTGGCCAAATGTACTTGGTTTACAATAGATGTATTAAGGCCTCTTGTGTTATGCATTTTTTTTGTGCACATTAGGGACAATCAACAGAACTAGTTATAAACCACACCTATGGATTAACCAGGGCTTCCCTCTGCATTTCTGTGAAATAAATGTTACTGTTTTTCTAAAGATTGCCAAATTGATTTAGTTTCTGTTATCCAGTCCTTTGAGCTCAGTGTGATAATCAATTTCTTCAAGTTGAGTTGCCTTTTACAATAGAGTGGAACGAGGCTTATAAACACTACATTATGTTATCTCACAAAACAAAATTAATCATGATGAAGGCATAGCCTTCAGTTGTGCTTTTGTTGTCTCCTGTAATGTGAGAATGTGGCTGAAATGTTCTCTGTTTTGTAGCTAGCTAATGAAGTAGGAGAGGAGCTTTCATAGTGTGCCATTTCAAAATGATAGTTCCAGGCTCTCTTATTCAGCTTTAAGTTACTTCATTCCTGGTAATTCTTTTTCTTTTTACAGAAAAGAACCAATTAGTTCCTGAATAGAATCATTGGTAGGCAGAATCTCACCGTAAGGTGGAAGTCTCGATTAGGAAATTGCTTTTCAGACAGACAAAGTATATGAACCATATGTCATGCAGGTATCTTGCAGGTAGTCTAAGAAGTCGGAAGAAGAGAGAATGCCCAGAAAAAAAATTGTTTCGCTTATGTTCCTCCAGCGAAATGAAGTAACCTGCAAAACACTTGACATGAGACATTGAAGCAAATATAAATGGTAATTTTAGAAATTTAATGGATGCATATACTTAACAAGTTAGAAACGCCTAGAATTGTTCAGGTTAAAATACAGGCGATGAGGAGTAAACTATCAAGAAAACAAGAGAAGCTTGGTATGTTTTTCCAAAATATTGGTAAAAAAGATTAAAGTCCATTATGATAGATGATTAAACTCTCCCTAGAGGACAAGACCTTCTGAGGGCCTTACACACCACTTCGCTTCTGTGGGAATTCGTTAGAGAAGGTCATCTCCAAAACTTCATCTTGCTGCACATCTCTCGCAGGCTGCAGCAAGGTGCTACCTCCTGCTGCTGCCTGCGGAGCATTCACCTTCCTCGTGTTCCTCTGGTCCAGCCGGGGCTGTAGAACTGCTTTTGCCCTAGCAAAGATCCTCTGGAGTAAATGAAGTTTAAAGACGGGTCTGCATGGGCTTAATATCACTGTGTCTGCACGCAGATGGGACAGGGAAGTCTGCGCTTAGAGGAAGCTCATGATCATCATAGGCTTCCCTCATCTTCCCAGGTTTCTTTCTCACTTTTATCTTGATAAGGATAGGTGATCAAAAGGAAGCCAGTTATGTATCTTCAAGCATTGAACAAATGAAGTATGGACCATAAACGCAAATCAGAAGAACCAAAGGGCGGCACTTTTCCTTTTTGCCCTTCTGCGGGTCAGTAGGACAGTTGTACAGGTGAGAGGATACTTGAGGCATGCCCTGGTTTTCTGCTATTACCTCCCCAAACTCCCCCTCTCATATCACAAATAAATTTGGAAAAAAAATATGTATAATGCAGCATTTAGTCCAAGAATAATCAGAATAAAAATAAGAATGATTACACAGACAATGTAATTTTCCTATTATGACCCCACATCATGCATATATTTACATACATTGCATTACTGAAGATAATAGATTGAGAGGAGCTTATTACTCTGAGAAAAATAATGTTAAGAAAATAGAATACAGCAGGGCAAAAGCTTTCCTTTTCCCTTTCTTCCTACCTTTTGTCACTTCTTCTGTTTTCTTTTTTTCTTGGTCCCTGCATGTAAGACTTGCAGCTTCCAAGAGGTTTACTAGAACTGCCACAAGGGCACGTACTCAGCCTGCAAAATCTTGAGGCTGTAGGCAGGTAAATCAGAATATGAAAGCTGGTGATGATCAGACTGGAAAGAGGGCAGAGGGTAGCTGTGTAAAACATTATGCTCCATCTGCATGCAGGAGCCAGATAAACAGTGCCAGAAGTTCAATTCTTCTCGCATGCCTAAGGAAGCAAAATAAAACAGGCCCTGTTTCCTAAGCAGAGGTGACTCTGCAGGGCTTAGACTAATACTATTAAGGTCCAAATCAGAAAAGGTCATTGCAGTCAGCAATATTACTGCGTGACCCCCTCTGTCATGCAGCTGAGGATCCTAAGCCCAAAGTTAGCTGAATTTGTTAAACTGTAGGAACCTTACTGGATTGTAGTGAATGAAGGTACAATAGAGAAGAGGGACCAGGAATATAAACTGAAAAACATTTTAGCCATTTAAAATACATATGTCAGATACAATCATGGTATGTCCAGCCATCAAAATGGATTACAGTGGACTGGTACGGAGCTGTGGCATCTCAGAGAAGAACAGTATTTTTTGCTGTGAGAGTGATGCTGCTGGACATTACATTTGTGCTGTTCTGGTTGTGGGTTTTGATAACTCTGTGGGAGTGTGCATGTGTGTACAGACACATAAATACTTCTTCAGTCTTACTCACTGTGTATTTTGTTTCCTTCTTTAGAAGACTTGTAAAAATTCCCCTTTAGCTACTACACTGATCAGAAATCAGTCAAAAGCTTATGGCTAGCAGAGCTCATGTTTTAATTTTTCTATTCGCGACAACTTAAGCTTTAAATCTATATATTTATATACACATATGTACAAGTCAATGATACACTTGATTTGTTTATATGTTTCTTTCCCTAATCTTCGTGTCATGTCTTCCTTGGCTGTGCTCCGTTGGAGGTACTGGTGTTAGACTTTGATAAAAACTTTTAGAGATCCTATGACTTACTGGAGCTTCTGGGCATTGTTTCAGTATAAATGTGAAATAGTAAGCACTTTGTAAACCACACATTCCAGCAGTGGGAAGCTGCTGCAGTGCTCCTCTTTTCCTCCTTTTCTTCCTCCCCCTACTACCAGCTGTAATGTCAAGAGAGTTGGAATAGCAGAAAGCTGATAGATGACTGCAGCATGTATGAGTGATACTTGTTTTGAGCTTTAAAGATCTTTTTTTGTGTGTAAAAAACCTAGTCAGAAGCATCAGTATCCTGAAAAAGATGCATTCTGTGCAACTCAGTAATGTTTTTCACATTTGTGGGTTTTTTTTATATTACCTTGGTAGGTGGTTTTATGACAGTTAAAGCATTCACTGATATGGAATTCTACATATTTTCTGTGCATTTATTGTTTGTGGGTGGAAGCATCTTCCAGCATCCATCTACTGGGCAACACAAGTTCACTCTCTCATTAGTGCTCAAGACTAATAGCCTCATAGATAGGTTTGCAGAGGGCTTTTAAGAAAGAGATTGTTAATTCATCTGCTATTTTTCCTCTGCAGAGGAGTTTACAGAGAGTTTGTCCCAGGGAATTTTGCTCTGGGGTCCGTTATGTTCTACCCCAGTGGCATTTGCCTGCCCCTGTGTGAGAAGGGACAGGCAAATGTCTACTCTTCTTTGGAGCAGAAGAGTAGAAGAGACATGGCCATGGTGGCTGGCCCACTCCTCCCTTAAGGTGACACAAGAGCTAGTGTCACCTCCTCCAGGCTGGAGCCAAACTTGCCTTACTAGTTACTGAGGGGATCATTCTCCTGTGGGACCTGGAGGTTCTGGGTACAACAGTGTCACAGACACCGAGCACTTTCAGTTTGTGTCATTTGTGACGAGACCTGCCTAGGTGCATGAGCCCAAAGGGAGGAGCAAGGGAGAGATGAGGTGGGCTGGTGTACACCTCCATCTTCTGCTAGGCTTCGCTTCACTGAGCGCTGCTGGTTGCAGCGTGCCCTTATGAAGCGGCTTCTGCTGCGTGGACAGACATGGGTTAAATGCTGCATTCATAAGGGAGGTGTATGCATTTATCTCCTCGGTGGGTCAGTGGTCTGTGCTCACTTCTGCTGCTCTGTGCTGGTTATAACAACCAAGGTAAATGTATGCACAAAAGAAACACCACTGATAGACTTCTAATGCTCCATGTCAAAACCTGTTTGGGTTTCTTTTATTTCTTCAGCACACCCAGAGGTCTGTTAATGACTTCAGTCCTATAGGTCTGGAGGAGCTGCCTTCATCAGCATTAAGTGCAAGATCCAATTTAGAATGACGTAATGCATTAACGTGCTCTCGACTTGTATCAGTGGGAAGGATTTTCCGCTTTACAAAATGTGCCCTGCCAGAAGCTTCTTGGGGATGCATTTAGCTAATGAAATTGATTTTGCATCTGGTCTGTGTTGCCTGCTAATAAAACCTTTCAGAAAATCATGATAATAAGGTATTTTATGGCTTTCATTTATGATCAGCTATGCTGGTTTGTTTGCTTGATGCCATATTTCTCTATGTTTACTGGGAAAAGAAGTAAAAATAAATTCTGTCCAATGGCCATATTAAAAGTGAGTGACCTGATGAAGCATGCTGAGTTTGTCACTCAAGTTTTTCTTTCAAGCTCATGAGTAGAATCTGCTAATAAAACATTTCTGGGTACAAAATGTTTATATGGGAAAAAAATGGAAACTATAAGATCAAGTAATTAACTTAATCTTATTAAAAACAAACCAATAAATTTTCTCTAAATTATACCTACTTAGGAAAGACAGGAAAGATTGCCATGTGCTGAGCTTTGCTGACAGTAGACTTTGACCCCATTTCCTTTGCATTTACTTACACCAAAAATATAAACAGGGGTTCTGCCTGTTCTCAGAGAATGCAAAACAAATTTTTACACTTCTGCTGAATGACACTTGCTGGCTGCTTCTTTGTATGTTTTTTTTCTCCAGTTGATATTTTTAGCTTGATGCAGAGAAGAGACTGTTTACTTCCGAAGTAAGCACCAAGAAGCACTATTTTTATGATTTAGGATGCAGAATCGTGGCAGTGGAAGTGAAGGGCCAACCTCCCACTAGTTTCATTATGGAATGGAATTGGCTGTCATGAATAAAATGTTTTTACTCTGTACTGGTAACTTTAGCACTTGCAAAATATGCTATTGATTATAAAAAAGTCTGATATAAGTATCACCTGCACCTTCAAGGAAATTAGCTAAAGAGTGTTAATTTTAAATTAAGTAGCATAATGTGTGAATACTTGTCTGGTGATTGGGAGGAGGTAATACATGTAAAAATACCGTGAAGATCTAGAAAGATGTTGCACTGCAGACAAGTGCTTCAGGACAAACCACAACTGTGTGTAAAAGAGACTACACGGCCTGTTGAACCCAGCAGCCAGATTTTGCTTCCAGTTTTATCTGTTCCATCTCACTGAATTAGGGAGGGAGGATGGACGTAACCAGAAGCAGTGTCTTCTTGCAGCCCATTCAGAGATGCTGCCTTGCGCGTGGTTGCGGTTCCCGTCACGCAGTCCCTGAACTGCAAGTACTGGCATCTACCCTTATACTTTTAGGCATCTTGTTTCATTGCCTTCATTGTATCAATTCTCTCTCTCCTCTTCTGCCTGCTCCTTTCTGTTGCATCTGTGAAGCCTGTGCACCAGGGGAATGTATCTGCTCCCTGCGCACCAAGGCCTTCCTCCTTCTCCTTTTCCTCCTCCTCCAACTCCGTATGTCCAGAGCCTACTTGAGCCGCTTTCCTTGCCTCCTGATGAACGTCTTGCTGAGTTTCCTCATGGCGAGACCAGTCCCACGCTCTCAGCCATTCAGACCAAGCCTAATAATGGTGTATCTGTGGCTTAACCCATCATTTGCATCATTCGGTGGTGATGCACCGGTGAACAATTATAAGAGAATGTAGCCAGTGGGGAGGATAACCTCGAACATGTAAGTGCTGATAAAGCAGAACTGTGTTATTTGCTGACTGGTCCTTTTCCCTCCCTTTTCCACATGTCTTGGACACACATGCAGATATGCTCCAAGGTGAGAAACATGTTAACATTACCACTTTTATTTATCTTATTTTATTAATCTCTCGGCCTGCTACCAGGTTTTTCTCTTTCTTGTTCCGAAGTGAGTCTGTCATGTTAACTAAGTAGCTGTTTTCTTGACAAAGTGCGAAGCATTAGCAGCTGCTAAGGCATGCTTTATTGATTGCTGTTGTTTTTTATAAATTAAGTTTTCTACTACTGCTCCCGGCATGTAGTTGTAACTTAAATGTTTCATTTGTGAAGGCAAAATTGAGGTTCATGAGAGCAAATCTTATGATACAGTTCAATAGAGGGAAACCACTTTGTCAGACACACTGAACAAAATAGAGGCAAGAGGTTAATTATGTTGAATTGCTTTTTCAAGTGGAAGTTAACTTCAGTGGCGAGAGAGATGTTTTGGTCAATGTTGTGAATATTGAGCTGAGGCAGAGTCTGGGCAACAAGGCAAGTTGACCAATGAGTGCACTAAATAACCCAATGAGCTTGGTCTTATCTTGGAGATCATTAAGGGAACTGAGAAATCATTAAATCTAGAAATGGGACCTAATGGAAGTCGATGAGAGCACAGCTATGGATGTTTAATGAGCAGCACTGCATCATGTTCTCATCTCTTCAGAAACAAATAATGAGATACTTGAATTTCTCTTTGAACGACAATAAATGTGGAATGTGAAAATAGCATGGGGAAAAATAATCCTTTGGGCCATCCTCTCAGAAGTGATTTCTACAAGCCTTAATTAATTATCGGAGTTACTTGTGAAACAAGCTTATGCAAAACTATGGCACTATAAAATGTCTGTTTAATAGTTAGCCCCAAACCACATCTAGATTACCTTGAAACTCTGAGAGTTCATTACCCAGAATTTTTGAAAAATTGCCAGTGTAATTTCATCCTGCTGAAGAACACAGGATGAATTCTGCATGAAGAGCCCTGTACGCCAGAAATCCTGGTAAGCGATCTTTGCTGGGATCAATGCCTTCTACTGTTGCTGTAGCATACTCATTAACCCGCAGGTACTTTGTACGTAGGGACAGGTATGCTATTGCTGCACTTCTGATGGTTGACTTCTGATGGCATATTTGAAAGAAAAAACAAAATCAACAGATCCGCTATAGGGAGGAAATGTTGGAAAGGAGACGTGGGAGGTGAACTCTGGAGCTGGAGCTGCCTCAGCCAGTTCATCCCATAGGGATCCTCCTTGCACAGGCGGATCCTCAGCCTGGGCAGGAGGGCAGGGGCAAGCAGTGGAGACGTGAGGGTAGTTACACCATGCAGTCTTCTGCATCCAGCTTCGCTGGGGAACTGGGGTCCCTTAATTCCCTCTGCGGCCAACAGAAGAGACCAGCTTCAGCAACAGGCAACTCAAGTTGCCCATGATACACTTGTTTTGGAACACCCTGTCCATCTTGACAGCTACTTTGGACTACTCTTTTGTTAGGGGTCTGAGATGGCTGCACAAACATGGAAGAGATTTGAGTTTTGAGGAGCAACATCCACAGCAGCTCTTCAAAACATGTCTGTCTCTCATAGCACTCTGAGGTGGAAGCTTTGCACGTTGAATCACCTGTGGTGGGGCAATTTTTTGTTTGTTTTTTAAAATATTTTCTTCTAACCTCTGAAATATATTTTGGGCTAGATTGTTCATGTTTCTTTCTTGGCTTTATGGCTGTTCATATGATTTGATTCTTCTATGCATCTCTGCAGAAGGGCAGCTGTAGATACAACCAGGCTTTTAAAAAGATACAGAGCTGTGGTTCTTTCCTAGGGAAATCTGAATTTAGATAGTTTAGATAGCTTTCCTCAGCTCCAGAACTGGAAGATAAATATTTTCCTAAAGCATCTCTGAAGGAGTAGTGTCTGGTTAGCGCTTTGTTGCTAGCTGTTCCGCTGCATTCAGTTACTTCTTATTTCTGTTAACTTTTAACTTGTGTTTTCTGTTTTGTGTCTGACACAGGGTTCAATTTTTCTGCCAAAGTTATAATGCAGTATGGCTGGGAAGTGGGGAAACAGCAATCTGATCAGGTTGAAAATAACAATAATGTATTAGTTTCTCCAAAGGTCTTTACTTTTAAAGGACTATCGCACATTGTAGTGTGAGTGATTTATATACTTTCACACTCAACAGAAAAAAATAATCTTTATAAACATGAGAGGTTGTTGCTAGTCTGAATAGTATTCTGCTCCCATCTCCAGTAGCCACTTCTTAAGCTTTCATGTTGTGCATATATGAGCTCTATTTTTCTCATGTGTATTGTGTTCTTTGGAGTCAGATGAAGGCTGCTGAAACCATGGGTAGTCCCACTAGCTTTGCAATTACGGCTGCCTTTGCTAATAGATGGGAAACTACTCTCTTCAAGGGGAGTGGACAAAAATAATTTGACACCCAGTCCTGGGCTGTCCTTAAGACAGAGCTGAGATTTTCTTAGCATTCCTGAAGCTGCCCCATGGCCCTGCGTCAGGTGGTGCTCCCAAAAATGGTCCCTTGTCTGGGCTTTGCTGTATCAGCAAGTCTGAGCACAGTGCTGAGTCCTGCAGGTGTGTGCTAGCTGCGGTATAAACTGAAATATGTGCGTGTTTACTGGGTTATTCATTGTTTGTTATTGTCAGGCATGTTGCCAACAGTTCAATAACTGTTTGATCAAACTAGGAGTTTTTATAAGAAAATAAAGCATTTCAGTAGTATCACTATATATTTTTAGTATTATTATACAGGAAGCTTACATTGCACTAGCACAATAAACTGTTTTTCAGTATTCCCAGTTCCCTGTGAGGAAGTAAATTATTGCTAATTCCTGGTCAGATAACAGTGATTTTGCCTGTGATGCAGGTCCCCAAAATGTATGTTTGCTTTTTTCTTGCACGAGAGGCACAGATTGCCTGAGGAGAGTGTTTTGATGGGGCTCCCGAAGGGAAGAAATGCTGTCGGTACGGTTCCAGGAAGCAATAAGCACCTTCATGAAAATAACTCAAGTCCCCATCCTTAATCCCTGCCTATCCTTTTTTATCTGATGGACTCAGCGAGGGCTGGAAGATCACAGCGTGGCTGAAAACGAAAGGGAGTTAACAAGATGTGACCAGTCAATGGATAAAACAATAGACGAAACCCTCCGCGTCGTCTAGAGCCCGGGGGTCCTTCCCATGCGCAGGTAGCCATGAGGATCGTGGTGAGTTTGCTCTGCTGCTTGGTGCTCGGAGGGCTGCCGCGGGCGGGCGGCTTGTGCCCGTCGCAGTGCAGCTGCGCCTACCACAGCCTCAGCGAAGGGACGAAGGCCAGGTATGCCGACGCTCGCCCCGGGGGGGATTGTCGCTCTTCCTCTGGGTGCTGGGGGTTTTGTTTCTTCTCCTCCGTAAGGATGCTCAGAGGAGAAAATATTGCGTCCAGACTTCGCGTCCGTTATTTTTCCAGTCGCTTTGCGCTCTAGCTTTATTTGCAGAGGATTAGCTTCTGAAAACGCAGTAAGCTGATTTCAGAGAGAGCGTTTGGGCATCTCCTCTGTGAGAACAGAAGTGACATAATTACAGCTGGTGCAATGGCAAAAAGGGAATAAAAGTTAAATAACATAATTTTAAAAAAAATTTTGTGCTGAAAATGCTAGTTTTAGAAGGCTTTATTCTGCTCTGCTGGTTTGTTTCTAAAGAGTGACTAGAGTTGGTTGATGTTGTGGTACTAAAATCTGCAATTCCGTTTACTTAAAGAATCCTTCAGTTGGAGATTTTAGGCAAAGTGATAGACTCTGGCTGAGAAGGAAGCAGAAAAAAAAAGATTATAACAATAACAAAAATTAAATATGATAATTCTCAGGCTGGAAATTGTAGTTAAAAAAGAAGGCAAGACCAGAAGGGCATCCATTTTTGAATGCAATGCCGATGTACAGACATTTCTCTGGAGGACTGTAATAAAAATGTCTTTCTGAAGGGTAATCTAAAAGTAGTGATCTGACTGAAAGAAACGCAGATTACATTTTTATAAGGTGTGGTTCACAGTAGAGGAGGTTTTGTGACAGAAATATTGTATTTGCAAAATCCTTTGGAAGAAATTTTTTCTAGACAAGACCACAATACAGAAATGGACGGCTATCCCCTGTATTTTTGATCTCCATGAAACCGATCTACTTTCTTGTGTCTTTAATGGTGCTACAGATTTAATACCAGAAACATTGCCAGTAAGAAACGTGGTAGAGACAGTAGTCGTCTGCAATTGTTAAAAGGGAGTGTAATAGCGGGAGAGTCAATTATTGCTCCATAAATGTCACAGTTCCCAGGGGAATTTCCTCTCAGCGACTGGAAAATACTCTAGCGTGTTTTGGTAAGGTACATAATAAAGCAAATAACCATTAGTCCCTTAAGGAGCATAATGTCACCTTTTTTTTTCTGCACTATGATTCATATTGCTCACTATTAGCAGGTGATTATCCCATAGATTAAATGTTTAGTGCTCACTGACATAGTTCAGGAACACTACGAGAAGCACACTGTTTTACTGCCGTTGCGTCTCTGTTATCATACATTTTGTGTCACGCATACACACACACAAAATGTTTTATTGAAAGAGGGTTTCTGGATTTTTGTTATTTGAAAGATTTTTCTCTTCCTCAAAATCTCAACTTCCTGCTGAGGGTGGGCAGGATTTCAAGCCACAATAAAAGAGCTGGGTGAGGGTAATGTACTATGCTTTGATTATGAATTAACAATTCAGCTGTAGATTCAAAGAACTTAACTCCGGGAAACATGTATCAGCCGTTCAGCAATGTTATTTGTTTTTGTTGATAGTAGAGGAATAATTGCTTTCCGCCAAAACCAGTCTGGTTTTGGCAGCTTTGTCATATTCTGTTGATCAGCCAGGCAGTATGATAAGGAAATGTTATTTGACTGACTGCATTACATTTCTTGCGATATCTTGTTTAGCATGTGGAGTGGGACATGCCTATCTAACCAGTTAACCTTTCGCAAGGTGGCTTTGTGTTTTGTGAAGAACTTGCCTTTCTCTCCTTACTGACAGGCAAATTAAAGTGCAGTCTGAGAGACCTGTTTTATCTCCCTTAATTCCTCATGGCTATCTACAATCCCACATCTTTGCAAAGTCAAAGCCACAATATTTCTGTAAGAAGGCTGTGAAAATGCAGCATAGGATTTTCATTATTTGACCTCTGGTGATTAGAAATGGGCAGGAATGATTAAGACACATAAATCTGCCTTGCTTTTAGTATGGCATTTTCCAAAGAGTTAATTTTTTGCACTTTCACTCTCATAACTGTGCATGCCTGCGCTGCAGTGACTGCTACCATCTGTACACACCTTCCAGACTATTTCATAGCAAAGCAGAGCTTGCGGTAGTGTATTTCCAATGAGTTGTTAGGTGGCTTTCTCATGCTCATTTCACAAACCAAGGATCCATTTTTAATCTCTATTACTTCCTGCCATACCACATGTCAGTAAGGCTTCTTGTTATTGTTCAATTTATGGATCTTTTTGTTTTAACATGCACCAGAATCCTCTGCTGTGCATGAAAGTTGTCTATCACAAGTACTCTAAAAAAAAAGAAAGGAAAAAAGCGCAGGAACACTACATGGGCCGAACTCAGACTCACACCACTCCAATCTCTGCAGTCAAAACGTAGATACGTATTACTGCTAGTTGATGTACTACTTGTGATGATGTAGAGATCAGCAGCAAGTAAGAAATGGCAGGAAGGAAGCTTGTGAAAAAAGAAAGGCAGATCAAAGTCTTGCATTAAAATGAAGTTTCAAAAGCTTTTCAAAATACAAGAAAGTCACACCTGTGTTTGTGTTTCCCCCCCAGGACAGTGCTGTGTAACGACCCGGAGATGACCCTTACGCCTGTGAACATCCCTGTAGATACGTCCAAGCTCCGGATAGAAAAGACAGCCATCCGCAGGGTGCCAGGAGAGGCTTTCCATGCGCTCCGCAACCTGGAGTACCTCTGGTTGCCCTACAACTCCCTGGCCAGCCTCAGCGGGATCACTTTCAAGGGTCTCCGTCGCTTGCAGGAGCTGAGACTGGATGGGAACGACTTAATATCATTCCCCTGGGAAACCCTGGCTGACATGCCACAGCTAAGGCTTCTGGATTTACACAACAACGAACTTACCTCAGTCCCTCCGGATGCTGCTCGTTATGTCAAGAATATCACATACCTGGACCTGTCTAGCAATAAGCTGATGACTCTTCCTCAGGCTCTTATTGCCACCTGGGCCAACCTCCAGGCTGTTCCTTACTTCCCCAACGATAACTCCAAGATCATCCTAGGTAAGAGACTTCTCTGACATTTTGGAGGGGCCACAAATGTCAAGAGCTCTGCATCTTATTGCAGCATTTTCACCCACTGTGGTTACCACAGCCAGTACAATGCTGTGTACAATTTAATACCCCGTATAAAGTGTACAAATTAATTTACATATTAACAAACTCACTTCAGGCTCCCCATACCCAGCTTATGACACCATAAACTTCATCACTTGCTTGAATCTTTGTGACACAAAGCTGATGACTCTTGCTCAAGCCCTTTTTATTTATTGATGCTGCCATTTTTGACAGAAATACAGATATTATTAGGGGTCCACATCATCCATGTGCTCTTTTCTAATAACAATAACTATGGAACTGATCCATTTTAAACAGCACTAAAGAAAAAGATGGATATTTATTATGTCCAAATTAAAGAGGAATAAAGCCATCACTGAGCGTAAAATCCGGGTCAGGACTGTCAGTTTGTCTCTTTCCAGAGCCTTTTTTATCTGTTCACACAAAATTAAACCCTAGTCCCCCCAAAGCCACGAAGATAATGCTGCCTTCAAGAGCAGCTACAAAGTTACAAGAATCCACTTTTTGGTGACAAATCTGGGCTCCTCAGAAGTATGGCTTTGGGACAACTGTCCATTTTTCTGTCGGAGGGCATATTACCAATGACTGTCTTGAGTCCTCTCAGTTGCAGTATCCCCAGATGAGTTTTCGAGCACATTTACTAGTTCAGGGCATTACTTCTCAGCCTTTTAGCCACCGTACACAGGTTCAAATCCACAGCAGGTTGGTGATGGTTCAGTGTTGTTGCCTTCTGCTGTCTTCACTCGCTATGAGCTGACCCAGCTCCACGGACAGTCTTTGATCTGCAGGGTGTGTGCCTGTGCAGGTACTGCCTCTACAGCCACCAATGTGAGTTCAGGCACGTGCTGATAATCTCGTCAGAGATACTGCAAGTTGTCTCTCACTCCGGGAAGTATCAACTGCTCTTTGTTCTCTGGATACGTTTAGGGGGGTAAAGTTTTCAAAACTAAAGTTTTAAAACCAGAGCACAGTGGAAAGAGACACAAGACTTTTAAAAGGTTCAAATTGCCACATACAAAACTTTTAGTGTCCTTAGCACATGTTGCTTAAAGTTTCATTAGCATCAGGAGAGAAGCAGATGCTTCGTCATCTTGTTTTGCCAGATGGGATATCAAGTTCTTTAAGCCAAAGCTGGCTGTTTGGGATTGCCTGTTTCATTTGTGGCGTGACAAGACATTGCCTAGATCATACTCTTTATTTATTCTTCAGAGTCAAGTTACACGTAAAAATGTTATTCCATTCAATATAGATTAGGACAGTATTTTGTCGAGAGAAACAGATCATGCCTTGACGCTCATGGCCAGTCTGAGCATTTACGTAGCCAGCCATGCACTGTTAGCTTCTGCTGGGATCCTAAAAAATTCATGCAGGCAAATGAGTATAATGCTAAGATTAATACGGTATTAACACTCTGGCTTCTGTGTCCTATCCTGCTGACGCCCTTAGGGAACAGGTATATGAAACGCATGTCCCTCGCAGGAGCAGAATGGGACAATACGGCTGCACGTTTCCGTTTCGCTCTGCCCATGAACTGTTTCGTATGGAGGTGTGAAATCCACGAATAATAAAGAGTCAGCCCAGTCCCTTCCTTTGTCTACAGAGCACCACTGTGACTCCTCTTCAGAGCCCTTTCATGTAGACTACTTCAAGAAGAAGTAATTCCAGGGGCAGCTTGCTGGCTGGCGGTCTGTGCCAAGGCTGCAGGCTTTTGCACACGAGGATTGACCACATGAGCCTGAGGGACTGTGCCATGCTGGGCAGCAAAGGGCTCACTAGGGCTTTGGGGGTGCCGTGGCATCAACTGGGGCTGGGGCACCTGCCAGGGAATCTGGAATAAATTATTATCTATCTAGTGTATGAAGTCAGAAGCAAAAATGCCATAAACCAACAAAGCCAAGCTCTGAACTTTCTAATGACGATAACTATGGAATTGATCCTTTTTAAACAGCATTAAAGAAAAAGATGGGTATTTATCATGTCCAAAATAAAGAGGAATAAAGCCATCACTGACATAAAATCTGGGTCAGGACTTTCATTCTTTATAGTCCTCTTAACTTTAATACATTAATTTATAAGAAAAGCCCTCCAATCACATTCCACCACTTTCAGATCCCCTTCCAAGCCTGGCTAGGATGGTATGCAAAGTTCTCAGCAAGAGACATTTCAGCAGTCTTTAAAACAGTTTATTGGAGGCCTCAGAGGCTTTTGATTGACCCAGTATTTCTATTGACTCTAGCAAATCCAGGCACTTCCTTGATGCTCACGGAGCCTCATGGTGCACCCTCTGTGCTTGTGTCAAAACCTGTTCTTGCTGGAAAGCCTCTGCCTGCATGATTACTGCTGCAGCGTGCCTGGGGCCAGCAGGAGTGGGCAGCGCAGGGTGGGCAGCTGTTGTTTCCTCCCACAGGGAATCGAGGGAGTATCAGTACTCTTTTCTTTCAGGCAGTTGCCAGCCCCGAGCCATGCCTGTGGAAAAGAGGAGGTGAAGCCCCTTGGAGGGAGCAGAGCTTGCTCCCGCGGCAAGCGGGAGCCCTGGGACACCATGCTCCTGGTTTCGACTTCAAATGCGCAAATGGGGTTAGGTGGTGCAAATATCCCCAGCACCAATTCTGCTAGCTAAAGTCACTAGGGACCATTAACTGTCCACAGGACAGATGAATGTGAATATTTGTAAGTAGGATGACACAGATTTAATCAGAATGCAGCAATTTCTGTTCCCACTTTGCCCTACTTCTGATTTTGCTTTTTCAGTACCATCTTCACAGGTCTATTTTTAACAGAGTAAAGGTTCATTTTTTTCAGAATTTGAGTTCAATAAGTACACTCTGAGATAGCAGAAAAAAGAAAAAGCAAAATATTCTGGGACTCTGAAGCAGGAGAGTATTCTTCAATATACCCCTTTCTATGTGTGTATTCTTAATATAGTGATAGTCTATTTGTGTTCTTTTATATATCATAACATGTATATTCTTAAGTTTGCCTCTTAAAACAGTTTTTTCATCTTATCAAGTGTAAACCAGCATTTCAGGAAAAACAACAGATTACTAAAATAGTGAAAAAACCCCTCAAATAACAGGGCTGGAAGAGAACTCTTACAGTCAAGTAGGATCACCTACACCTATTGCAGTCCTGACGGTTGGGCTGATAATCTGGCTAACATTTTAATAATCTCCAGAGAGAAGAATTTCCTAGCCTGTCTAAGGAAAAGACTCCATAGTCTCTTCATATTGAAAAAATCCACACCCAAAAACAAACCAACCCTCCCCCATGGCTATTTGTTTTTTCCATCCTGGGACCAAATGTGTTTATAATAACTTCTTGTTTTGCTTCTTTGCGAGCATAAATAGCAATGTTTTCATGATATCCTGCTTTGAACTCAAAGAGTCTGATTTCTGCTCCAGATTAAAAGATACCTTAGCAAGCCATATCTATTCCCTTCTACTAACTGGCAGCTATAGGATCCACCAAGCTCAGCCAACGGCAGCGAGAGGTTGTTTGTCCTGCTGAAAAACAGAAACAGAAGTAGCAGAAACAAAAGGTGCTATTGGAGTGACTTAGTGCTCTGATTTATTTTGACAGGCTTGCAAGACAATCCTTGGGTGTGTGACTGCAGTCTGTATGAAATGGTCCATTTCCTGAATTTCCAGTCTCCTAACATAGCATTCATTGAGCCCAGGCTAAAATGCTTCACCCCCCGGAGCCTTGCAGGAGTCTTCTTCAGCCAAGTTGAGCTAAGGAAGTGCCAAAGCCCTGTTGTACATACATCCGTAGCCAAAGTAAAGACCATCCTGGGCAGCACTGTGCTCCTGCGATGTGGGACAACGGGGGTGCCCATTCCTGAGCTCAGCTGGAGAAGGGCTGACGGTGCTCAGCTGAATGGCACAGGTGGGTGTGGTTTAAGCTTTTCTCATATANATGGAATGAAAGAGGGAGACATGCAACTTTATTTTCTGCAGACTGTACAGAAAGTGAAGCTTCTAGGACAATAGATCCTTCCCACTTATAAAAGACCCCCAAAAATAAAGTAGTGCAAAATAAAGATTTGGTATAATTCACAGTAATATCCTGCTTAATTCACTATAGCATTGCGATTTTTCTATAGACTCTAAAATTACTTACATGTTGATGTAAATATAATCAGATAAATGTATACTATCATGTGTAAAGAGATGGTTTTGTTCATTTCGTAACAATTGCANTGGTGGTGAGCTGAGTCAAGGGTTTTTCTGCAAAACTGTTGGAGCCAAAGAAATGAAAGATATCTGGCAGTAGCAAGAGGCTATTTTTAGAGTAGTTATTTAGTTATTGAGTCACTGAAAAGGCTTCCCACTGAATTTGAGACCAATGATGAGCTACTATTAATCAGTTAGTAAACATCTCTGGCAGAGAGATGTCTGACGTGAATTCAACTGGGATTCAAACCTGCTGTGGCAAAGAAAGAAAAGATTGCAAACAAGTGACATTACTGATACATTAAAAGAGAAAAGAGTCACTAAACTGCTGAAGGATACAATACTTCAATGGCAAAGCTTCCAAGAAATTGTTCTTTTCTGATGGATTTACAAGGTCTCTTTGGAAAATGCTCCATGGGGGAAGTGCTGACCAGGTCCATCTTCTGTGCTCACCACTCTTGTGGGGGAAGCCATCAACCAACCACTGTTGTTGTGACTGATCATGCTTTCATTTCCATTCACAAGAATGATTGGACCCCAAATTGCAATGTTGGTCCTTTAATGTTTGGGGAATTTAGGCAGGAAACCTTTACTGCACTCAGGACTATCATCCTTATCTTTTCACCCTAGAGATTTTAGCTCAGGACCTGAACTTTCATCCCTCCTACCTCCCCTGAATGCTACTGTCTTCCAGGCCTGGCTCTGACTTTCACAGAGGGTCTAAACTCAGCAAATAAATCACAAAGTATAGGGTCTGGTCTTTAAAGGATTACTGGGCTCCTGAGTGCACAGAAACAGGGAAGAGAGTATCTTTCTCTCACAGCAGTAGAACCGCTTGTAACAAATATCCTTTTTTTGGGATCTGCACAAGCCATTGCTCTCTTGTGTGTAATGTGCTGGATGTGGCAGAGCTGCTCCTCATAATGAGAGTGTCTACTCATCGTGCTGTGAACAGCCCTCCTATGCTTGAAAGAGAACCACCACAACAAATAAAACAGAGAATCCTTTCCTGAAAGCATATGTTGAGTTCACTTTGAGCTACAACTGAGAACAATGTATCTTTTTGCCTCATTGAATCAGACTGTAGCACCTTTCAATAAAAAGTTGGCTGAAAATATACATTATTTCTCAGCAATGGCAGCTTCTGTGCCAAAGCTATAATATAATTGCTTGGAATGTTGGTGTTATGAATAGGAAGGAGTGAGAACCAGCCCACAGTCTGTATGTATGGGGAAGTGCCATAGGAAGACTGGTAGCTTTATGTTTTTTAATACACTCATTCAGTAAATAATTAAACTGAAAAAGTAACTTCTGCTGCCATGGTATTTCATTGCCGTTGGAACGTGCCCTGGTTGCCAAGGCTGGAGCCCAATGCCACGAGGGCTTGGCAGCAGTTTGCATCCTGTCTTCCTTTTGCCTTTCAGACATCTCCCTGGTTTACCTTTCCATGGGAAAGGGCAGACACAGTATGTGCTCTTCCTAAAGAGGCTGGTTAGATAATGACGAAGGTGCTTTACCCTTCTGCATGATTCCTGCACAAATAGAAAAAGGCAAAAAAGTTAGTTTTAGCCTCCTGGTAAACCAAGTGAGACAATCAACACACAGCTGGGTACATGTCATTTGGTGGTAAGTGTTCGGACTTCCCTGTGTTTGGCTCAATATAAAAACTTGCAGTAATTTAGCCATAAAAGGGTTATTTTTTTTCAGCTATTTTTCTGTTTTCAAACTGTACATCAGCTGGGAGGAAATACCATCAAATGCTTCAAATATATTCGCTCTGAAACAGTGTAAATCCCAACATAACCTATTTTTTAGTGTTAATGTCCTTTTCTTGGATTTACTTTGATTTTGTAATGTTCTTGGTGACAAAAAGAAATGATGAACCTACCGTATTGAGTAAACATTTGGCTGATTGAATCTTAATAGTTTACAAAATGTGTTATTACTTTTATTGATTATTGCAAAGTTATTTTACATTTTTCTTTTCTTGCAGTTCACCAAGAGATTTCCAGCGATGGGATGAGCTGGTCTATTCTGGGCCTGCCTGTAGTCTCTTATCTCGACTCTGGAGAGTACATCTGTAAAGCAAAGAATTTTCTGGGGGCAACGGAGGCATTCATATCTCTCATCATCACAGACTCAGAAAGCACGGATGACCCCAACTCTAACGCCAAAGGCATATGGAGTGGGAAGGCGAACGGGATGGAGGCAGCTGCCTACAATGACAAGCTAGTGGCAAGGTACGTCATCACCACCTCCACCATGCCTACCGTGGGGGCTGGAGTGGGCATCGGAGAGGGCCTCCTCCTCCCAGATGTGGCACAAGATAGCAACCCCAGAAACTTGCTGGTGAGCCCAGCTACCAGTCAGCAGGAGCCAGAGCGAGTCGTGAGGTCTGTCAGGGTGATAGGAGACACCGACCAGAGTATCACCCTGGCCTGGAAGGCACCTCTGGCAAAGAACGCGACAGTGTTCAGTGTCCTCTATGCCGTCTTTGGAGAGAGAGACATGCGGCGGATCAACGTGGAGCCAGGGAAGACCAAGGTCACCATTTATGGGCTGCTGCCAAAGACCAAATACATCGTGTGTGTCTGTGTGAAAGGGCTGATCCCTAGGAAGGAGCAATGCATCATATTTTCCACAGATGAAGTTGCCAGCGCTGGAGGGACCCAGAAGCTCATCAATGTGGTTGTCATCAGTGTGGCCTGTGTCATTGCTGTTCCTCTGACGCTGGTGGTCTGCTGTGGAGCACTGAAAAGGCGCTGCAAAAAATGCTTTGTGCGGAAACCCAAGGAGATTCAGGAGTCCTATGTCACCTTTGAAAGCCTGTCTGCTGGGGCCAAGGCAAAAGGCGTGGAAGGAGAATACTTGACTAGACATACCCCCGATGAGTCAAACAGGCTGCTGTCTGCCCGATCCAGTGTGGACTCAGAAGCAATACCAAAGATAGAGGGGCAACCTAACGAATATTTTTGCTGATGGTGACCAGGCTGATTGTCAGCTCGCTAGGTGGAAAGCACATGGCTGTATCTACGACTCTGCTCCAGCACTGCAGGCCTCCCTGTCAATGCCTCTGTCTCCAACACGTTCTGGAGGAGGATGGATGCAAGAGGGTATATGGTGCCCAAGATTTATGGAAACATGTTGCTTACCCCACTTGGGGTTTGCTGTTTTGTACCCAGTCAAAAGCTTCTGTGATAATGGACTTGTTCTCCTGGACCACTTTTATTTTCACAAAATGAAGCATGCACACTGAGTGTGAGAACATTAAGCAACATTTCTGAGCATGTTCTGCTTGGTATTGCTTAGCACCTGCTCTGCAATATGCTAAGTATTTTATTCTCAGCTCTTTGACGTTCTTTTGGTTGAAAAACAGGGGAGTATTTAATAGCTTTATTATAAATATCCATGAAGGTGAAGATTGAGAATCTCGTCTTTTACATCCCCCATGTTTGCATGAAACATGCAGCCTGATGCTTAATAGATCACTAAACACAGAGGTACAGCAACCCTTCCTAATACGTCCAACACAGTAACAGCTCTATCCTCTGGATTCAGAGAAATACGCAAAGACAGAAATCAAGATACAAAACCCAATCTAATCCTAAGAATATGTAACAGAGAGCATTTTATGATTGCATTTTGACCCTAATCACTATTCTTAGGATATTCTTGAACAACAATACCACACAGGTCTTTCAGTATCAGGCCTAGCTGGCATTTTCTAGCTGTGTTGCAACTAGTAGAGTATGTTTTATATCAGCTGTGTTAGTTAAAATCAAACAATATCCTACTCTGCAAAATGTGTGTGGCATTGTGATGCTTTGTAATCATACTGAAAAACCTACATTAGACAGTTCTGCAAAAATCTCCCAGACCAGCGCTGGCATTGCTACCGGCTCTCCTGACAAAACCAGTGATGGAGAGCAGAGGGCTCAGCCAGGCACTCACGGTTTGGTCGCGGAAATCCCTTGCTCCGTCAGAGCAGAGGTACGCTATGCGGTGGTAGGCTGCTGGCCAGGCACATACCAGCCATACTTCCACCATGGCATCAGTGGTGGCATAGGCTCAGTTTGGACTTCTGGGTTTCAAACGTTTTACAAGTTCAAGAACCCGGAAAAAAGCTGTCTGATATTCATCTAATTGTACTTGCATAGGCAGGGTGAGCTAAGCAGTTAAGTAAGTCCTGCAGCTCCGCTGGAATTTGGTTCTGAGTGCTTATCACAAAGCACTTTCCAGCTGTATAATTTTCCACTCCAGTCCCTCATGTAGTAATACTGTATATAATGTTTTTCTCTTTGTAATAAGTATTCTTCATGAAGAAAATTATATATGTTCTGCTAAATGTTGAATGGCAGGGATCCAGCCAAGTTGAACTGATAAAGCTTGCTAAATTGTTTTGAAATATGTATGTGTAAATGTACGGGAAGGCTCTCCACTCACATTCCAGACGTGTACATATAGTGTGGGTTAACAAAATTCACTGGTTGGAATGGAGCCCTGTACGGATTTTGCAAGTCCTCCTCGTGCAGAAGGGTTTCAGTTATGTCAGATTACTTGGCCTGATGGAAAAAGCAAGTCGTCTGATCTCAATGTACAGAGGAGCAACAGGAGATACATGACAACAGTTCCTGGTAGGGCTCCCTGTATTCCTGACATTGATGATAAAAAACTTATCTTGCATTGGGAGAATTTGTCAATCCCTGTAGAAAATAATGCATGCTACTTCTATCAATGGACTGCATAGATTTTTAGGTTTACAAGTACATTTTGCAAAATTATGTATTTTAATACAACAAATTAATTGATGAAATATATAGTATGGAATAGATCTATTATTTATTTACACAGTTGCATTTCCCATGATGATTTTTAGAGTCTCTCTCCAAGGTAGAACAAAACTATTCCTGTAGCAGTTTTTGGGAAGAGTTGCAAGGATTGCTGTGTTGTCGAGCCTGATTTCTGCCCACACCTGCAGCAGCATTGCTGCGCTGTGGAGAAGTCAGCCTGACAGGGCCCTGAATGGACAAGCCAGCCCTGAAGAGTCGAGGCTGTCCTAAAGCTCTCCTGAGGTGAACAGAGCGGACCTGCTGCCAAGGGCTTCCCTGCAAGCCAGGTTTGGAGGAGCTGGCTGGGAGCGAGAGGTGTTTGCCTTTTGGCTACCTGGAGACGCTAGCTGGGTAATTTGCCACACCCAGCCCTGGCGAGGAGCAGCTCTCGCCTGCTCCGTCGGTGCACGCTCCGACACACGGTCTATGAGCCGCAGTGGAAAAGGCACTGCCACGCTTTGCTGGAAGGGCAGATGGAGAGATCATCCTATGACCTTTACTGTGGATGTGTTCAATTCTACAGACTCTGTTGGATATTTTTTGCACTTAGAATAAATAGTGATCCCAGGTAGAACAAACATGATTTTTCTTTTCTGTTTCCTATTGGTGTTCTCACTGCCTCATAGGTGAGGCGTCACGGTTCAGCTTCTCAGCTGCTGCTGCTCCAAAACAAGCCTCACTCTCTACCACACGGTAATTCACACGAGATGATGGGCAATAGATAGGAACGTGTATAGACTCTGTCATCTGGTGTCGGCTGGAAGAGAAACCCTGTCCTTGCTAAACTGCGGGTCAAATTTCAAACCATTAATTAACTGATTTTCTGCTGAATGCGACTTTCAAGGCTCTGGGTCAGATTTTCAGTAGTATGCAGCATGTAAAGCAGCAGATAAATACCTCGCTGGATTTTTTGTTGTTGTTCTAACCGAAGGGGTGATAGGCGCCTAGTTTCAGCAGGGTTAGCTCAGGCAAGCTTCCCTCTCTGGTCATAAGGCATGTGGATGGGGCTGGCTCGGAGTTCGGGCAAGGAGAATATTCAATTTCTTACTCGGCTAAAGCAAATCCTTGGACAAATGTATGCTGTAAGAACCAAAATGAACTTCTGAATATCTTTTGGAATTACTGCATTAGTTGAATTTAATTTTTTTTTCTTTGACACTTTGTTATGTTCAATTTTCTTTTTCCTTGGAAAATGTTTCCTCTGTTAATGATCTCTTTGTGTCAGGTTTTGACCAATTTTTTGCTTTTTGGGATCTGTTTCAAATATTTTGGCACTGTCAAGCAATATATTTTGGAATCTCTTGGATTACAATGTTCCCTGCTTTTACTATTAAACTGTTTTAAAATTTATTCTCAGATGAGTGTTGGACCACTTCAGTAATACTTCAGAATAAAGTAACTGTCCACCTGCATTAGGCAGCAGGTTGTGCTGGCTGCCTGGGCTGAGCTGAGTACTTTGGAGAGCAGTGTGAGTTACTCCTTGATGGACACTTCATGTGATACATAACAAAGACAAGCTCCTCCTTCCACAGTACCTTTTTATACTTGTTTTGGAAATCAGATTATATGAAAATTGAAAAATTAAGGATAAGGTTTCAAAAATAAGGTAATAGTGTTTTAAAAATTACTCCCAATAGCTCTGAACTGTACTGAAAAATTGTTGTTATTTCTTTTTCTTAGAAGGTTCTGGAGAAAAGCAGCTATAAAAATGAGGGAACTGAGCAGAATATAAATGAGTTAATGTGCCTAAAGTAATTAAAAAGGGGTGCTGCAAGTAGTTGAAGTGTAAGAAGAAATGTAAGAAATATGTTGAAGCTTTGAAACATATTTTTCTAAACATCTTAAAAAGTGACCAGATAATCTAGTGAGCAGACATAGACAAAAGGTAATACTGGCTCTGCAATATTGTTAATGCCATATATATATAAATTCCACAAATGCAAAGTAATGTTTAGGCAAAAACCTTATTTACACAATGTGATTTAAACACATTGGAAGGCTACAACTGCATTAAGTGCAGACACTTTCACATTTATTTCTGTATGCCCCGAAAGAATAGACTAAAAGGTCTTCAAATGATTAAAACATGTAGGACACAAAAACGTGCATGTGTATATATACAAATCTGTGAAAACAATGAAGAAGGACCCTGTCAAGAAGGACAGTGAAACATTTTTCAAGATATTTTCACAAATGAATGGCCATTGAAGAAGGACCTTGAAAGTATTCCAATGGTAAAATAAAATCTAAAGGTTAAAAAGCTTCTGAAGAAGCTGACATCAAAGTTCCTCAATGTCAGACTGTTCTGGCAATGTCCGAGAAGTTCCAGGATGCATTTAATCAATAGTCGGTGCTACAGCACTGCGGCTTAGTGGGGGCTTCACCAGCTTTAAAGTCCATGGATAGAAGATGGGAGCTGTTGCCTGAAACACAGCAAAAGAATATCCCCCCCCCAACCCCCCCTTTCCTATTAAGCAAAATCAAAAAGAGAGAATTTAGCGATTGCCAGCAAAAGTTCAAACTGCTGAGAACTAAGTGTGTACACCCCAGGGAGCAGGACCAGGAGCTTCTCAGAGGCAGCAGCGAACCTTGGAGTGGGGCCAATATTTCCCGAGGGCTGGGGGCTGCTGGTGGAGATGGGGGGGCAGCTGCAGTCCCACACCACGGGATCCCTCAGCTCCTGGTTTTGGTGTGGGACACGGACTCTAACTCCCGCCCTGAGCAAGAGATGAAGCCTTTCCTCTGCTCCAGAGGTGAAAGGGGGCTGGCAGAGCCCCCTTGCCAGCACTCTGTGGGACTTGCTGCAGTGGAGCTGGAACTGTGGTGCCCCAGGGGACCCTACCAGGGGCACGGGGTTACCCCCAAAAATTGAGGAAAGACCTGCAATTATGTACCACTGATGTTCTTCTTGTTGAAGGGTTGTGAAGGAAAAGTCGTCTTTACCTCTTTTCACGTCACCCTCGTCTTTTTTGAAAGTTGCTTTTCCACGTGCATACTATTTGGTGTTACAGGTACCCAATGGCAGCCTTCACCTTGTAAGTCCTCCCCAGCAGGGATTTCTGACACTGAGAGCCCTGGCAGAGGGACTGTGATTGTAAAGCATCTGCCCAGACCTGATTTCTTACAGACTTGCATGTGCCTGCCGTTTCAAGGTGGAGTTTGAGTCCCTTGCCATTGCTGGGAGCGTGCAATGGGCATCATTTCAGTGTTTGCTTTGGCAAGAAGCGCAGTCTCTTAAACTCCACTTACCATAGATTAGTAGATAACGTCTCTATAGAGATCTGTTTTGACAGCTTGGGTTTTAGACAGCTTGTTCTGCATTTTGACTTTGGCCAGGAAGCCACATAATGTTAAGGAGCAGCTGAACTGAGTGGACATCTGCTGTCACAAAAGTGACCATTAAATATACAGGCAGGCATAAACTGGACTGAATTAAAAAGGCAACAAAATCCCACTCCAGTTGGGAACATAAACATAAAGGCTGCAGCTAACACAGTTTGGGGGAGCTTTTTTTTTCCTTTACTTCCACCCCCACCCCCTCCCAAGAGTGTGTAGACTGTCTACGCACTAATTCATCTGATTTTTAAAAGTGGTTCACCACTAGTTTCTCAGGTTAATACTGGACCTTCCGAGTACACTTGACATTTGGGAATATTTAGAGAAATGGCCTCTCAGGCAGCAAATAAATATCAGCCTGAAAATAGCCAAAGCTTTGGCCCATGGTACTGACACCACTCTTTAAAAGGCCTTTTTCTGGCTTTGGAGAAGATAGGTGGGACTGGGAGGAGAGCCCACATGGAAGAAAGACAAAAACTGCAATTCTTTTTTTTTTTCTGTTAATCAGCTCATTTATTTAAATTAATGTATTTCTTTCTAACAGAGAAGCCTGAGTGAAATTTTACTGCAACCCAGGACATTGGGTATTATTATGCACCTGTACTGTGCCCAAAGATGTACATGGGGGGGAAAAACTGCCAATAGTTTTTACTCTATATATAAACATGCTAATAAATAATGCTGTTCATGAAAGATATTTTTTAAGACACAGCTGCCACATACTTTAAGACCCTCCCTGCAAGCCATTGAGGAGAGATGTGGAGACAGTAAATGAGTTGCCTTCCCCTCGAGCAAAGGAGGTTTAGGCAAGGTCAGGCCTCAGAAGCGGTGAACCTCTCCTGCTGACCCGCCTAGCACTGGAGACAACTGAACTGTCCCCAAACCAGCGGCCTCACTGGTGGCATGTGTGCACCTCACAAAGTGGGCAGTTTTATAGCACGTCGCCCTTGTGAACCCCATGCACTGAGGGGCATCTCCATTCCCTCCTGAATACCTGGCCAGCATGGTTGGACCTGGGTGGACTTCAGCCATTTCTCCCATCATGGGAATGCACCCCATCACCTCGAATGCTGAACACCATCAAAACATGGGGTTTTGCCTCTGGTGAAAGCTTTCCTCTCCTGGTCCCCGCAGCACACACAGGGGCAAACCCCAGCTTTGCTCCTGACTCCCAGCTATAGCCTAACTAACCGTGTCATGTGTTGTTTACTGCTATTATTACCAAGTAATAGTATCAGCTGTTATATTAAAGCATAAAATTACAAAGTTATTATTATAAAAGTGGCGTTTGTCTCTGCCGTGGCCCGTGCTGATGCAGGGTGGCAAGGGGTCCCTGGGACCCTCTGCTTCAGTGGCTGGAGGATGACCAGGAAGGACCCATCCTCCCCTTGCAGCACTCAGTGCCGCCAGCTGGCCTTGCAGATGGGCGCTCCCTTTGCTGCTTGAGCTACACTGAAGGTGCATAAAGAGCATCTGCCTTGGCTCTTAGGGTCTGTGCCGGTGCCACTCTCATGGCAACAGTAACAGCGTCACCAAGAAATACCCCAGCAGCTGCCACAGTCAGGTGGGGGATTTCCAGCTGTGATACAGCCCAGCAGCCTTGCTCCTTCACTCATGCATTACTGGCATATAAAAGTGCAGGGCAGCTGTTGAAATATCATGTACTGCGCCTTGGATAAATAAAGAACGTTGCAGTTTAAAAAAAAAAAGGACAGAAAAAAAAAGTCCCATATGGTCTTGGTTAGACTGGGCATAGCGAGCAGTGGCAGCCCAACAGGCCCACTGGTACACAGGAGGCAATCATGAAGAGCTGCACCAGTCCCCAGCCTTTTCCCCACCAGTTCATTTTGTTGATTTGTCTGTTGATTAAAAGCTGTGGAATCAATCCTACGCCTTCTGTAGGCTTACAGATCTACGCTATTGCACATGTCCCGACAGCCATATATAGATCTAAGCTGCAACACTATAAATATTTTTCTATTCTGGTCGCATAGGTTAGAGGTTAAGTAGGTTCAGGATAATCTTGATTTGTGACCCAGCTTCACATGTACTGGCAATGAGGTTAAGCCTTTTTCCAGAAGCACGCTGCCTTCTGCGGGCTGCGATGAAGCCCATACACACTAGATGGCCCCAGGAGAACGCAGCGCTGCTTGGAAAACATAACCAAAACCCGCGACTGTGGATTTAAAACAAATTAAAAATCTGGTTGCTCCAAATCCCATCTAACAGAATTATTTAGACTGAATTTTTCATTACGTCTCTTCCAGGGGAAACCAGCAAACTTAAAAAATTGAAATAGCACAGAAATTCTATATTTATCAAATAGAGATTAACTTCAAAGATATTGCTTTCTCAGAGCAGCCCACAGACTGGCTACAGTGATGTTGCTGTTTTCATTACTATCATGTAAGAATGGAGATAGTGGGGGGAAAAACAAAAGATGTTTCAGAGGAAAAACAGTGCCATACTTGTTCTGTTTCTGTGACAGAGCAACAAAGTGTGGGGAGTAGATGTCTCGTTCACCATGTGCAATAGTGAATCCCGCACAGAGCTGTGGGTGGGTTTTGGGGCCTGATGGATTGTGCAAGACGGCACTATGCACTGCCTGCACTGTGAGGCCTGGCCCTTACTGTGGTTTTCTGCCTAGACAACTGCCATTAAAGTATAGGCAATCGAGACAGAACACTTGGAATTAAAAAAAATGAAATAGGTCTGGTTAACTATTTGTAAGGATTCAGGAACGGAAGAGGTTTTGGCTCCATCTTCAACTTATCAGTCAAATAAATATGTCTGTCAAAATCCCCACAGCTAAAGAATAAATGCCAAGAGTGGTCCCAGGGGTGATTTTTAGCACTTCGACACTGACTACGAACCATACTACAGGTCTTCTTTAGGGCTGGGTCCCCAGCAGGATTTATTGCTGCGTCAAGGAAGATTTCACCTAATAGGATTTGCTTCTTGGAGGCTGTTGGCATGTTTGGTGCAAACCCTGCACGGTGCTTTCTTAAAGGAGAATATGGACCCTATTTGTCACATTTTTCTTCTTCTTCTGGCCTTCCATGAGATAAACCCATCTGTTTCGTCTTGTGTCCCAGGATGCGCTTGTTCTCAAGACAGCTTTGGAAGGTAAGAATGCTAGTTTCTCTAGCTGTAGCACAGCGAAGCAACTCGGAGATTCCCGATATATATTTGCTGATGTTGCGAGCACCAAACACATGGCCGCATAGTATGCCTCCTCTAATTCTTGAAAAGTACTAGCTTGAGCATAGAACGACATTTCTCTTATTTCCCTGAGATATGTAGTTGCATACATAGCAATTTTTATGACTTAATTGTAGTCTTTGTGGGAAAATGGGTGTAAAACTAAACTGAAGGATGGATGCATGGCTTATGCATGCCCTCTATACAATACCTTATAATTATTCAAGTGCTTATAGGACTGTACGGGGAACTGGTTTGTTAGCCATGAACGTGGTGTGCGAGCTGAAGAATTTTCTGGTTTCCTCTTTAGGAGTTTGCTCTGCATGTCTGCACTGCTGAGGCAGATCCCTGCAAACATTCCTCAGGACATCCGGAAAACTAGAATAGAAAATTCTCACCTAACAGAATTGCCTCGCGGGTCTTTTGAGAATGTTAGTGCCTTGGAGTATCTCTGGCTGAATTTTAACAACATCACGGTGATGCACATCAAGAGCCTGGAATATCTGCCAGCTCTGAAGGAGCTACGCTTGCAAGGGAACAAATTAAGTTCGGTGCCATGGACAGCATTTCAAGACACCCCGGCTCTGAAAATCCTGGATCTGAAACACAACCGGCTGGATGTCCTTCCAGAACACGCGCTCCGCTATCTGCCCAATCTGACCTATTTAGATCTATCCTCAAATCAGCTTACTGTCATATCTAGGGATGTCTTCTACAGCTGGCCCGTCTACCAGAGAAGCCAGAGGGCGGAGGGGCAGATAGAAACTCTTTCCAATGCTGTCCTGGCCCTTCATGATAACCCCTGGATTTGCGACTGTCGCCTGCGGGGATTTGTCCAGTTTATCAAGTCAGTCGGACCACCTATTATTCTGATGAATTCCTATTTAACTTGCTCAAGCCCGAAATTCAGGGCAGGGAAGTTTTTTCATGAAGTGGAGCTCAACAGCTGCATGAAGCCCCTGACCTCAGCCCTTGACACCAACCTGACAGTCCCAGTGGGGCTGAACGTCACCCTGACCTGCTTTGTGCAAGCCAGCCCTTCTCCGGCTGTCTGGTGGAGCTATGCACTCAAACTTTTAAGGGCATTTAATGGTAAGCAAAGCTGTTTCTTCTATTTTTATTTTTTTTACATTAAAAATTTATGTTCTGCTGTTCTACTTACATAGGTCTTCAGGTCCGCACAGTCACCACACCAGCTCTCAATCCCTTTAGAGTGTCACAGTTACTGTGGTGGCAATAATCCAAATAATCTTAATCATCCTGCATGTCTAAGCACATCTGACTGACATAAGAAGAGCTGCTTCACGCATGGTATCAATCAAAGATGAAAGGAGCACGGCCTCGTTTTTATGCAGTTAATTTTTGTGTGGATTTTTAGTAGTAGCTCTTCTATCATGACACTTGATGTAAGAACTATTAATAATACACGTCATACATACATAATAAATACATAGTTATCTAGACAAGCATATATATTTACACTGTACATTATACAATATATAAATGCACAGTCTATATAATTGTATTTGTCTGCACATATGTGTTTGTAGGCACGCACACACATACGCACGTCTATGTTGCTGTACTACTCCCATGTTTTCTCAAGAACCCACACAAACCACAAAGCCCTGCAGCCCTGTTGCCTGTCTGTGTCCATTCATGTTCTACAACCAAAACAGAGGTTGTCGTTCTCCATAAGCCATGCTTATTTACGTTCTTTGTTGAGGGCCTTGTAATATGCAGCCTTTTCCTCTTCCTCCCTATTCAGCTTGGCTCTTACACGCCCTCCCTCACACTTATTTTTACTAAGAGCCTTCAGTAGGACAAGTTGCTATTTTCATCAGGTAAGCTAATAACATATATGGCACCGCACTGGTTATGTGTGTTCCTAATAAGCCAGCTAGCTAAATAATATAGCATTAGTCCTTAATCCTGGACTGATATTTGCTTTAACTGCAGCGTTGTAGCAGCACCTGTGCATCTGTTCACAAGCAGATGCTGAATCAATTACATACAGGCTTTTCCCAGCCACAGCCACGCGCCCATGTTTGGGTAGACAACAGGGTGTTTGATACTGTTCCTAATGCCACATCTTGCTTCCAGTCCAACACATCCTTTCTGGCCTGAGCCTCTTGAGACGGACATTTTTCTGCACTCAAGCCTCATGGAGGATGGAGCATGTGTCCAAAATGCAGCTGATGAGGCCTCCTGCACCTTGGTGGGCGTCCCTGGCTTGTCCTGACCTGAGCATGCCGATGGCAGATGGCACACAGACAGCTTGGCCTCTGCCCGCAGCAGCCTCCCCAGCCGCTCGCGCTGTGGCTGCACTTTCTCTCCCCCATGCTCGGGGTGTTTATTGCCTTGTATTGCTTCGCTGACGAGCTCTGTGGGGCTCGGCACAGCCCGGCACCCCTCTTCCTCTTTCCCTGGCAGGGCAGGTCCCACTTGGCCCCCACCCCAAACTGAAGCGCTGGTGTTGCTGCGCCGAGGGCATGGCGGCACCCTGCCTGCACTGGCAGAAGGGTTCCCGCCTGCTGACACAACCTCCCCCCTCTGCCCGCAGTGTCCACGGAGTCCATCAGCGAGGAGACCGTCCGCTCAGAGCTGTTGATCCCGGCTGCACGGCTGGCGGACACTGGCAACTACACCTGCACAGCTGCCAACTTCTTGGGCAACGCCTCGGTGGCCATCACCCTCCGTGTGGCAGCCCCGTGGGCGTCCACCACGCCCCCGGGCTGGGCCCCCGTCGCCCCCGCTGAGCCGAGTGCCCACGTGGAAGTGCGCATCGCCAAGCAGACGGTCTACGGCATCACCCTGGAGTGGTTTGCGGCAGCAGCAGCGGAGCCGGGTGAGACCTGGTACACCCTCCTGGTGGGCCGCTATGATGCCGCCCAGAAGGATGCCATCTATATCGGCCCTGGCGTCAACACCTACTCAGTGACCGACCTGCTGCCGGCCACCAAGTACGAGGTCTGCGTGGCCGTGCGCAACCAGGCTCCCCGCAAGGGCCAGTGCGTCGTCTTCGTCACGGGCAGTGATGTCAGCCAGCTGGAGCAGCGCGAGAAGCTCATCCACATCGTCGTCATCGTCTGCGCCATGGTGCTGGCCGTGCCCGCTGGCATGTACGCCTGCACTGCCGAGGCTCGCCCGGGCTGCCTGGCCCGCTGCTCCGGCGCTTGCCCCCGCCGCCGCCGCGGGGGCCAGGCGCAGGCGGCTGGCAGCAAGGAGAGCACTCTGGACAGCCTGCCCGCTGGCAGCCAGGACGGGCTCTGCCACCCTGAGGGTGGCCGCGGTGGTCAGCGGCCCCCGGCCCGCGATGAGCCCGCCAAGAGCCGGCCGCCCCACAGGAACAGTGCCGACCTCTACTAGCCTGGGACCCGGCTGCCCCGCTGACATGGCCGCGGCAGCAGCTCACAGATGGCCTCGAGCTGCAGCACGCGATTGTGGGCTTGAAGGACCGTGCGAGGGTGGCTCCACATGGACTCAGGTGCATGGCAGGGCACGTGACCAGGATTGGGGAGCCCTGGGAACTGGGGTGCTGCAGCAGCGCCGTCATGCAGCCGTGCACACAGACAGACCAGAAAACAAGCATTAACCCCCAAAACCTCCCCAAACCAGTAGCAACGCATGTGGCAAATGGCCGAAGGTCTCCCCTTGCTCTTTCTCACGGGCATGTGTTTCTTTCTTGCTTTATTTTACCCAGCGGGGGGGCTCGTTTGCGGCTTCTCCTGCGTGCTGCTGCGTGGAGACAGGATGGGGCAGCCAGTGCAGGGCCATGGTCGCAACCAGCAACAAAAACTCTGGGGGAAGATTGGTCAACGTGATGGAGCCATTTTGTTTCGCTTGGAGAAAACCCTTTTTTTAAAATTTTTGATCAGTGTCGTTGGGTTGGTTTTGGGAGTGGGGGGTTTGTTTGTTTTGCTTTGGTTTGTTGGGTTTTTTTTCTTACTCCTCCTTCAGGATGACACAGCCATAAGGGTTCCATAGCCTCAGCTCTACCACGAACAGCAAGCGCGCGAGCGCTTACTGAACACCAGGGCAATGTGGCTGCAGCACAGGGTTTTGGGGTTTTTGATTTACATTTTATATATATTTAAGGAGAAGGGGAGGGCCTTTTACTTTTCTCCAAACATATCTTAGAGGACTATTTTAGTTTCACACTAACACACACTCTTTCTCACACTAACACACTAATATACACACGCCTAACTCCTATCGCTACACAAGTGATGTGTTGTTGTGTTAATATATTATTTTTAAAATTAAGAGCAAAAGCTGGTGAAAAATGACTAGTTTGTCTTTTACAGGCAAACACTCAACTGCGGTTTCCCCTCCCCACCACTCTTCTCCTTTTTCCCAGGATGGGCGGTGGCTGCAGGGTGATGGGGGAAGTGATGGGGATCCTCAGCCTGAACTGGGACAAATGGCTGGGGGCAGAGGGGGTGGTGGAGCCGGGGCTTGGGAGCCAAATGTGCAAGCCAGGCTCCTTCCCCTGACGCAGATGGGCTGCCTGCCACCCTGCTGCTTTGAAACCAATGCTCGCCGCCTTTCCAGAGGGGAAAAAAACCCCAAATATGGATGTAAAAGCAACCGGCCCCTGCTCGTGGAGCAGCTCATGCTGCATTTCTCAGGGGGTCTGAGGACGTGACTTATTTTTCTCTTTTTTGGCCTCGTGATTTCCAGCACAACCAAAACACGTGGCCAATAGTACTGCAGCTCTTGTCGTACGTGGTGTTACAGACCACCTCCAAAAGGAAAAACCTAGAGTGCAAGTCTCAACTGTAAGCAGAGATGAAGCCTAGCGTGTGCTTCACTAGGTGGCAGTTTGGCTTTCTAGTTGTATTTTGGTTTTTGCTGTGTGTTTTCCGTGCTGTCTCTCCTCATGCCCCACATGTCCTCCCCCAACACCTCCTTCTGCTGTAACTCACTGCGTGAAGACCCGTTTGGTCAATGCTGACTCTTGGTGTTATACTTCAAGTGACTTGCTAGTCTTGTCAGTCTTTTAGTGTTGAAGTAATAAACATGACGGGTTTTCAGAATACGCAGATGTCCTCTGCTTCATTTCTACTCTTTTACAGTCACAAATTGCAAAGAAACTTGAATGCCAAGGAGCTCCGGGGTTTGGCTGCAGGGATGTGGGAGGCTGGGCAGCTGCAGCACATGTGATGGGGGTCTGGAGTGGTAAGGAAGGGGCAGAAGCAGCCAGCCAAGGGGGGAGACCACCATGTCCTGGAGAAACCCTCAGGGAGATGCTGCATATGGGGTCAGGCGAGCCGATGCTGGTTGAGGAGCAGCACAGGGCCACGTACAAGGGGGAGTGGAAAACAAACCAGTGCCTGTAACGACTGGCCTTCTCCCATCGCAGTCAGCACGGAGGCACAGAGGCAAACTGTAGAGAGAGCTGCTGGATCACAGCGGGGAAACAGCCAGGGAAAGACAAATCTTCCCATCACCATGTGTAGAAAGCTCATAATAAATTGCATCAGCATCAAACTAGACCTGCTCCCTATCGGGGAGCCTTCCTGCACATGGGTTGTGGAGCACAACGGGCGCTCAGCCAGGAGCCTGTCTGTGACCCAGCCGTCCCCCATGCCCTGTGGCACCCCGCTTCTCCCCTCCTCTCCTTCCAGGCTGGCACTGCCCAAAAACCACACCGTCCCTCTCCCGACTGGCGGCCCATAAAAGGGGACGTTTGGTCACCCTGGCAAGCTGTCTGGGTGCCTGCGTCCGTGTGGTCACATAGCAAGCCATGACAAGGCATCGTTGCCAGCAGAAGCACACCATGCACAGAACCACCTTTTGCAGTGGGTTTTTTTTTTTATACCCCCCCCCC